>Ga0073936_10000982_pt1 | contig 44743 bp, 30 predicted proteins | sample AliMusrvi5mmetaG_FD_87041 | JGI IMG/M metagenome (GOLD analysis project Ga0073936, IMG submission 87041) | Freshwater lake bacterial and archeal communities from Alinen Mustajarvi, Finland, to study Microbial Dark Matter (Phase II) - Alinen... | ecosystem: Environmental > Aquatic > Freshwater >...
AAGGCGTGGAAGGTTGAATACCGAGCGCGAAGATGCCTTGAGGTTTCAAGTGCGCTGTCAGCACTTGAAAATTTCCGCGACTCGTTAGGTCGAAGAAGATGCGTGCTCTTGCCCGACTTCTTATCGAAGCCCTTTGTTGGGAAAGTCCCCTTCCACGCGGCGTGTGGTCCGAGCCCAATTCCAAACGGCACTGAGCGTGGTAAGTTCCTTCCGCATGGTCGTCGGGCTGACCTTCCCCTGACGCCGTCCCTTTTCCTTTCCCCGCTGCTGGACATAGCCCTGAAGGTCATCTAGCGTGAGCCACTTGATCGGGAATGCCTTACCCAAGACCCGCTCGAAGTGGGCCATGTGAATCTTGGCCGTGTAAAGGGAGTTTGACTCCATCATCCCATCCGGCAAGTGTTCAAGGTACCCCTGGAACAGCTTGGCCAGTGTGAGGGTGGCCGGTAGAGTCGGCTTCCCATTCAGCTTGCCATCTGACAGCAGAAAGGTCGGGATGTCTGCCCCGTCAGGAATAGGAAGCCGGCCGTTTGCCACAAGCCGCAGGCTTTCGTCGAGCCGAACGCGAGCGGCTTCGGCCACGTCCATTTGGGTGGTCTTGAGGGCCTTCTTGAATCGGCGTCCGCCGAAGCGAAAGACCAGTTGATAAAGACCGGACGGGCGTTGTTGAAGATAGGACATGGGTTGGGGCTCCGTGGATGCGTTGAGGTTCGGTTCAGGATACCGGTCTTGCCCGTTCCACAACCAGCGATGCAAACCCAACGCAACCCCAACGATGGCCCCAAAATGGCCCCAAAATTCTTCAGGGCAACAAAAAAGGACTTACGGCCAATCGCCGTAAGTCCTTATCTGGTAAGCAGTGCGGGAAACAGGACTTGAACCTGCACGACCTTGCGGCCACTAGGCCCTCAACCTAGCGCGTCTGCCAATTCCGCCATTCCCGCAGAAGCAGTCACCATTGCGTTCCTGACTCTGGCGGCAGCAGCAAAGCAGCACCCCAAAACAGGTAGCAAGTATCCTCTTTAGTTTATCTCACGGGAACACAACGTCAAGGAGGGACAGCGGCCAGTGAGCAGCAAACCGGTTCTTACCAGCGGAAAGGATAGGACGAAAACACAAATAGACATTGATTACCGCTAATTTACCGCTCTCCGCCCAATTGTGGTGATGGCATCTCGCCTGCCTCGCTTTCCCAGAACATCCTGGCAAGCGGGACGCCCGCACCACAATCGTCAGCAAACCCGGCGGAGAGCCTAATTTACTTACGCTTCACCACCAGCACGGTCCGATCCCGGCCCTTCGGTGGTATGGCAACCCCGGGACCAGCCAGATTGTCGAGCTGCCGGCGAATGATTGCCGCCATCTCGGCCGCTGGTCGGTCGTGAATGGCTTGCAAAAGCTTGCCCATCCCCAGCTCACCCAGCGGTTCGCCGTCGGCCCCAGGCGTATCCAGGGTGCCGTCGGTACATAGCGCGAGCGTTTCGCCGGACTGCAACTCGTAGCCGGTCTGCTCGTAAATCGATTCCGGTCCCTCACCTAATCGAGCGGAAATCTGGGTTAGCGACTCCCATCCATCGGGCCGAATCACCAGCGCAGCCGGATGCCCGGCCGAGGCGGTAGTTATCCGGCCAGTCGCCGTTTCGATCAGGCCGTAGAAGAGCGTGGCATGTTGATCGCCGGCCGAACCGGTCCAAAGCGTCAGGTTCAGCCGCTTGAGCGTCTGTTGGGCCTCGCGATAATACTGTCCATGGGCGCGCAACGCCGCCTTCAGGCCACTGGCCGCAATGGCCGCTTGGATGCCGCCGTCCATCGCATGGCCGACCGCCACGGCCAGCAGTCCATCGGGCAGGCAGAACCAATCGTGGAAATCGCCGCCGAGAGAGTCGGCCTGCGCGGTCCAGCCAGCCAAGTCCCAATGTTCCAGCAGCGGCGCGACTGTCGGCAACTGGTTTCGCTGCATCCGCTCGGCCGCGGCAATCTGCTTCTTGATTGCGGCTGCGGCAAAGCCCTCCTGCCAGAGCATTTCTCGTTCGAGGTCGGCGGCCACGCGTCCGGCGACCACTTCCACAATATTCGTCTGCGACGCGGTGAAATCCCGTTTGGCGTTGGAAAACATCCACAGCGTACCGAGGATCGTCGTGGAGGTCGAAATGGGCACGCAGACAGCAGCAGCAAACTCTTCCGGTGCCCGCCAGTGATGCATCATCGGCACATCTTCCAGCACGACCGCGTGCCCCAGCAATGATTCCAGATCGGCTACGGCACCCTGTAAGGGTCGAGGTGGGGCCGTGAGCCGATCCAAAGGCAGTCCCCAACAAGACCGTAATTTGAGCTTGCTGGTTGCCTCGTCTAGGAGGTACAGGGCTGCCGCATGGCAGTCCACGGCCTGGGCTCCGCCGCGTAAGACAGCTTCGAGCCGGTTGGCCAAGTGTTCGGGTTCTTCCGGGTGCGGCACCAAGGGCACGCCCGCGGCAAGTTCCGCCTCGCGCTCGACCAGGGCGCGGCGAAGTTGCAGATTCTCTTCCAACATGCCGCCAATTGCAGACGCGAAGCCGCGCGCGGTCTCAAAGGTAACCGGCGACGATTTTGCTTCACCATCGACGGGACCGAGAGTGAGATGTCCAGGAGAGGTTCCATAGCCCGGGTTGACCGGTGCGGACCAACTCAGTTCGGCCGTCGTTTTCGCGTTGAACGTTTTCGGTGCCGGTCCAGACGCGTATCGCAGCGACCAACCCGTTGCTCGTTGGAAAGCCTGCAACACATCGGGCAGGCTGGCCACGGTGGCACCGGCGCATTTCGCGGCGAGAGCGGTAGGCTCGGGATAGAGTCTGAGGGTCGAGGGCAGGGGGCTGGTTCTGGCCACGGAGAGGCTTTGGGGGATTGGGGAGCGCGGTCTTGCCTTCCATCCGTGGCCTATACATGCGGATTACGCGGGCAGGGGGAAATCTGTCAGGAGAGGGTATCGACTTTCTCGATTTCGCCCATGCTTCGCAAACATCGCATCATCCGTGACCGGTAGGATTTAGCATCGACAGACCTACCCGAAAGACCTGAGAAGGATTCCAGGAGGCCGTTTGTAGGAGTTGAGGCCGGATAGACAGGCAGGAGGAAAAAAAACGAAATCCGAATATCGAAATCCGAAACAAATTCAAATATTGAAATCTAAAGGTGTAGCTTAGCTCCCTATGTACTTGGCATAGACCGTCCGTGCTATTGCGGGATCGTCCGTGCCTTGGACGATCGCCCGGCCGTCGGGAAACAAGGTAAGTTCAAAGTTATCCACCTTGAGACGTAGCAGAAATGCATTTCGAGTCACACGGCCAATGCCTTCTAGCCGCCGAGCCAACTCATCGAGCAGCACGCCAGGGCCGGGCTGAGTCAATTGCACGGCGTTGCGGCCGCAGAGCACTGCGGCCCGGCTCCCTTGCTGCCCGGTAAGCCAGACGAACTGCCGTTGCTTGCACGCGGGGCAATCGACGCGATCGCGAAGATCGCGGACATCAATTTGCAGGAATCGGTTCTGCCAAAGGTCGATGACCGTGAGTTGCCGCGAGATTGCCGCGAGATTGCCGCTGAGGATCTTGATCGCCTCCTGGGCCTGGATCGAGGCAATCACGCCCACTATCGGCGCGAGCACGCCGGCCGTGTCGCAGGTCGGCGTACTGCCCGGCGGAGGGCAATCCGGCAGCAGGCAACGCAGGCAGCCGGTCTCACCGGGCACAATCGTCATGGTTTGCCCCTCGGCCCCCACGCAACCGCCATAGACCCAGGGCAAATTCAGGTGGACGGCAGCATCGTTGATGAGATAGCGAGTTTCAAAATTGTCGGTGCCGTCGAGGATCAGATCCACGCCCGCGCACAGCGATTCGACATTCTCCGGGCCGATGTGGGCGACAATCGGCTCGATTTCGACCGCCGAATTGATCTTTTGAAGCTTCTCGGCAGCGGCCGCAGCTTTCGGCAATCCGTCGGCGACATCGGCTTCATCAAAAAGCGTCTGGCGGTGCAGGTTACTCAATTCGACGAAATCGCGGTCGACCAGCCGCACCTTGCCGACGCCTGCCCGCACCAGCGTATTGGCCAGCAGGCTTCCCAGCGCACCGCAACCGCAGATTAACACCCTGCTTGCGGCAAGGCTGCGCTGCCCCTCTTCGCCCAGATGGGCATAGCGCATCTGGCGAGCGTAGCGGGAGGAAACGTCGGGCGAGGGGGAGTGGTCGATCATGCTGAGCGAGGAGACCTACATGCATCGCGGAGCGAGACACTTAATTCACCGGCTTCAGCGGTTCTTGCGACTCGCAGTTCTTTGAGATCCTCATATTCTTGGAGTTCCCCCTCGATCATTACGAATTCCTCATGCGGAAGGGCCACGAAAGCCCTCTTGCCGTTACATTCCAAAACATTTGGATGAATCGTTATCATGTGACCTAAGTGTACCATTCGATGCCACCCTCTTCAATCTGGCTGTGCGGCCATATTTAATTCGGTAAGCGTGAAGTCATTGATACGTCGCCTTCGCTGGTAACGACGTCGTCTGTGCTCGACGAAATCGCGACCTTTCCGAACAACCGCGGCTTCCATGAAAAAGCTGCCGAGGTCGGCAATCGAATCCCGCTTGACACGTGACCTGAATGTGGACTACCATAGTGATAGACATCCACATTGGAGGTGAAGATCATGAAGGCTGTACAGATGACGCTTGACGAGGATCTGGTGGCGGCGGTCGATCGTCTTGCCCGGCGGTTGAAGACGACGCGGTCGGCTTTTGCTCGCGATGCGCTCCGTGAGGCTTTAGCCCGGTATCGCGTGAAGGATTTGGAGCAAAAGCACCGCCTTGGATACCAGAAGCATCCCGTCGATAGCGGCGAGTTCGACGTTTGGCAAAGCGAGCAGCGATGGGGTGACGAATGAGACGTGGCGAGGTCCGCTGGTACAAGTTTGCGGCACCCGACAAGAAACGGCCTGTGTTGCTCCTAACTCGGGATGCGATCCTGGAGTATCTTGGCGACGTTACGGTGGCTCCTATCACCAGCACGGTTCGCGACATCCCATCCGAAGTTTGGCTGTCTAAAGAGGATGGAATGCTTCAAGACTGCGCGGTCAACTGCGATCATCTTCAGACGGTGCCGAAGAGCCGACTGGGTGCATTGGTGACAACCTTGTCTGCTGCCAAGCTGCGCAAGGTGTCGAATGCCATTGCCTTCGCGTTGAATCTTGGAAGAGGCGGATAAGAACTGGCTCTTGGGCCATTTCTTTGCAAGCAGCCTGTTCCATAGCCAGATCGCTCCTGTCAAACCCCAAAAATATATCGCGCGCCGCCGACCATGAGTACATGCTGCGCGGCAGGGGTAAAAGGGAAAAGGGGAAAACCGCAAAGGGTAACACTGCCAGAGGCCATAGTATTACTGAGTCCTGGAAACGCGGAACCCTGCGCTGTTGTCCCTGCTGCCGAGGTTGCTCCAATAGCGTCTGGCGGAACGGGTGCCGTACGGCCAGCCGTACCAGGAACCGCCACGAAGGACACGGCCATCTCCGGAATCTGAGCCGTTTGGGTCGCCTGCGGGAGATGCGGCATAGTACTCCTCGCCGTACCAATCCGCACACCACTGCCAGGCATTGCCGTGCATGTCGTATAGACCGAAGGCATTCGGTTGGAATGAACCCACCGGCGACGTAAACACGTAGCCGTCGCTGGCTTTGATCGTCCATGTCCAATCAGGGAACTTCGCCTTCGCCGTGGCATCCGCCACGTTGCCGACCTTGGTCAGCGTTTCGGGATCATCGCCGCTGGAATACCGTGTGGTCGTCCCGGCACGGCAGGCATGTTCCCATTCGGCCTCCGCGGGCAGTCGATAGGTCTTGTTCTCCTTGGAACAACTCTTGGCAACCAAGGCATCGAGGAGGTAGCGGAAAATAGGGGAAGTCCACACGGCTCCCATCGCGTTTTGAAAAGCGTGGGCAAGCCCTCGCACTCCAAAGTCCTAGCCGAATTAACTTGAATTGCAATCTCGTAAACTACCCATCTCGATACACTCGGCAAGCCAAATGTGCCAGGGCTGCGCGACCTAACCCCCCGCTCTTGTCTTCCAATTTGCAATTCGCAATGTTCAATGTTCAATGTTCAATGTTCAATCCCCCGTCCCCAAGCACCTTCCGCAAGAACCGCGCCGTCACCGACGTTTCGCTCCGAGCGACCATTTCTGGCGTGCCTTGAGCCACGACTTGGCCGCCTTGGTCCGCCGCCTCGGGGCCAAGGTCAATGATGTAATCGGCTGCCTTCATCATCTGCAAGTTGTGCTCGACCACGATCAGCGAGTGGCCGACCGCCAGCAAGGCGTCAAAACAATCCAACAGTTGCACCGTGTCGGAAAAATGCAGCCCGGTGGTTGGCTCGTCGAGAATGAATAGGCAGCGGCCGCGCTTGGCCGCCGACATATATCCAGCCAACTTCAGCCGCTGAGCCTCGCCGCCGGAAAGCGTGTTGCCCGGTTGGCCCAGTCGCACGTAGTCCAGCCCCACATCGATCAGCCGCTTCAGCCTCGCCTGCACTTTCGACTTCCCACGAAAGAACGTAAACGCCTCGCGAATGGTCATTTCCAGCACTTCGGCGATATTCCGACCGCGATAGGTCACGTCGAGAATCTCGTCGCGGTAGCGGGTGCCGCGGCACTGGCTGCACTTCATGAACACATCGGCCAGGAACTGCATGTCGATCTGGATGTAGCCGACGCCTTGGCATGCGCTGCAGCGGCCGCCATCGACATTGAAACTGAAATGGCTGGTGCCGTAGTTCCTAGTTCGAGCTTCAAGCGTCTCGGCAAACACGTGGCGGATTTCGCTGAAAACCTTCAGGTAGGTCACCGGGTTGCTTCGCGGCGAGCGGCCGATAGGGCTTTGGTCGACCATGATTACGTCGTCGATCTGACCATCGCCAAACACGTCGTCGCACTCGAGTGGCCCCGGGGCCTCCTTGCGCAAGCGGCGGCACAAGGCAGGGTAGAGTGTCTCCTCGACCAGCGTGCTCTTGCCGGCGCCGCTCACGCCCGTCACCAGGCAGAGCACGCCCAGTGGGAACTCGACCGTGACGTTTTTCAAGTTATTACCCCGCGCACCGGCCAGGCGGATCCAACCACGGTTCGGCTGCCGCCGCGTGGACGTACACACGTTGCCACGGCGGCCGGCGAGGTAATCACCAGTTAGACTGTCGGGCGACGCCTCCATCTCAGCCGGTGTGCCTTGGAAAACGATGCGGCCGCCCCGCTCGCCCGCTCCAGGCCCGATCTCGATCACCTGGTCGGCCGCGCGGATAATCGCTTCTTCATGCTCGACGACCACCACCGTGTTGGCCCGATCGCGGAGTTTTTGGATTGATTCGACAAGGCGATTGACGTCGCAAGGATGCAGGCCGATCGACGGCTCATCGAGCACGTAGAGCATGTTTACAAGGCTCGATCCTAGTGCCGATGTGAGGGCCACCCGCCGCGCTTCACCGCTGCTAAGCGTGCGGATGGTGCGATCGAGCGCGAGATAGCCCAGTCCGACCGATGCGAGATACTCCAGTCGTCGTTGCACCTGTTCGAGCATCATATGGCCGATGCGGCGCTGCGGGGCCGAGAGATCCAAGCAGCGAAAGAACTCCGCAGCCTCGCCGATCTGCATGGCGGCAATCTGGGCGATGTTACGGTCGCCAATGCGGGCGTCAAGGGCCTCGGGCCGCAACCGCGTCCCGCGACAGGCAGGGCAGGGGCGATAGCTTCGCCGGCGGCCCAAGATGACGTCAATGATACTGCCAATGCCCTCGCAATTCGGACAGGCTCCCAGAGGGCTGTTGAAACTGAATAGCCGCGGCTCGGGCGGGATGTATTCAATGCCGCAATCGGCGCAGGCCAAGGTATTGCTGAAGGCCAGTCGCCGCCACACGCGGCCGTCGATGGCAGCCGCTGCACCCCGCTCGCCGCCGCCTTTTTCTACAAACGTAAAGCACTTTCCCAGCCCCTTGCCGAAAGCCGTTTCCAGCGAATCGCGAACTCGCTGCTCCGTTGCACTACCGGCTGTTAGGCGATCGACGACAACGTAGGGTGGCGGAGCATCATTGGTATACGACGCTGCCTGTACGTCAGGCTTTCGAGCCTGACCCATAACGTCGGACTGGTCCCCCTCTCCCTCACTCCCTGCCCCTCTCCCGAAGGACAAGGGGAGCTTTCCGGATACTGGGTACTGAGTACCAGCCGCCTCATCCAGATTCACGACTCGTTGGCCAATGATTGCTCTTACAAACCCTTCTTCCCGCAGCGTGGCGGCCGCAGCGGCCAGCGAAGCGTCGCCGTTGATGCTGAAGGCAACCATGTACCGCGTGCCAGCGGGAAGATTGGTCAGCATGGCAGCAACGCTTTGCGGCGAGTCGCGTTCGACCGCATGGCCACAACTGCGACATACCACCTTTCCAATCTTGGCAAACAGCAGCCGTAGATAATCGGCCACCTCGGTCGCGGTGCCGACGGTGGCTCGGCTCGATCGGCTGCTGCCGCCTCCGGTTACAGCGATGGCGGGCGGGATGCCGTCGATCCGTTCGGCTTCCGGTTTCTCCAGCCGGTCGAGAAATTGCCGCGTGTAGGCCGAGAAGCTCTCAATGTAACGCCGCTGCCCCTCGGCATAGAGCGTGTCGAGGGCCAGACTGCTCTTGCCGCTGCCGCTGAGTCCACAAAGCACGACGAGCTTGCGGTACGGGATATCGACATCGATCGATTTGAGGTTGTGGACCGCCACGCCACGCAGCGAAATGTGTCCCGCAACGCTCATGGGTCTTCGCACCGCGGAAAAAACTGATAAAACGAAACTGACAAAATAGATGCCTTGGATCCCACCAAACTGATTTCTCTCTGCTCCAGGATAGCAACCGATCGGGAGCGCGACAATAGAGCAGATAGCGCGGCGTATCACCCCGGTTCACCCTGTTTGATCTTGCGGCGAGCAGAGCCGAAAACGATAATTTGGTTTCCTGGATGCGAGGAAACTGCATTGATTAAGTACCTGTCCAACATTAACTCCGTGTTTTTGTAATGCGGCCGTCCCGGCTGCATGTGCAGGCGAGACGCCCGCACCACAAGTTGTTTTTGGACGAGCACCAAGGTTTGGACGTTTTGAAAAGCGGCGGCAAGCCGTCGCACTCCAAAAGAACCATAACATGCCATATCGCGGGCTACGAGCCACCGTCATGGGATTGGGCCATTTTGGCGGCGGGGCGGCTGCGGCCCGCTGGCTCGCGGGACAGGGTGCTGTTGTCACCGTGACCGATCTGGCCGATAAAACTATTTTGGCCTCGGCTTTGGAAAGTCTTGCCCTGCTGCCGATGAACGCCGTGCCGATCGCCGCCTTCCACCTCGGCGGGCATCGGGAAGAAGATTTCCGCCAGGCCGATCTCGTGGTGGTCAACCCGGCGGTGCGGCCCCAAAACCCCTGGCTAGCCATTGCACGGCAGAACGGCGTGCGACTGACGACCGAGATCGACCTCTTCCTGGGGGCTTGTCCGGCAGCCGCGATCGGCGTGACGGGATCCAACGGAAAGTCGACGACCTCGGCCATGATTGCCGCTATCCTCCAAGCCGGCGGCCGACGGACCTGGCTGGGCGGAAATATCGGCGGCAGCCTGCTGGATCATCTCGATGAGATCGAGCCGAACGACGGCGTGGTGCTCGAACTGAGCAGTTTTCAGTTGGAGTATCTTCGATCGGAAACACCCGTGCCGCATATCTGCGTGGTCACGAGCTTTTCGCCGAACCATCTTGATTGGCATGCCAACATGGACGAATATGCCTCGGCCAAGCAGGTTCTGCTCGAGCGGCAGCGGCCGAACGACTTGGCCGTGCTCAATACGCACGATCGGCGGCTCGCCTCGTGGGGTCATCTTGTTCGTGGACGCTTGTTGCCGCTGGTGGCCGATGACATGCTTCCTCGCCTGCAAGTACCGGGCTGGCACAATCGCATGAATGCCGCCTGCGCAGCCACGGCCGCCCTGGGCGCTGGATGTAGCCGCGACGCGATTGACCGCGGGCTGCAAGCGTTCCGCGGGCTGCCGCAACGAATGCAGATTGTCGCCGAGATCAAAGGCCGCACGTTTTATAATGATTCGACGTCCACCACACCCGAATCGACAATCGCCGCGCTGGAATCGGTTGGCAAGCCGACGATTCTGCTAGTGGGCGGGCACGACAAGGGGTTCGATTTCACGGAGATGATCGAGACGATAGGCCGGCTTACCGTGGGGGCGGCGTTTTTCGGCGAGATCGGCCCCAAACTGCATGACCGACTTCAGGCATCGCACGTCGATTGTGTCTCGATCGCCATGCTAAAGCTCGACGATGCCCTCGATTGGTGTTGGCACATCTCCCAGCCCGGCGATGCGATCGTGCTTTCGCCCGGCTGTTCGAGCCACGACCAGTTCCGCAATTTCCGCGCGCGCGGAGAGCGGTTCTCGGAACTTGTCGGTCAATTACCCCCTATTGACACAGTTTCATGAATTCAGGGTATAATTAAGGTTGAATTCATCCTTGAACCCTTGAGGCGTTTGGGCTTATGAAAGTAGCGCACTTTGAGCAAATTCCCGACAATGTAGTCGAGATGGAGGAGGCCATCGGCTGCCGCGTGCGGTGCCTGATCGGTCCGGACGACGGTGCCCCCAGCTTCACGATGCGGCAGTTTGAAGTGGCCTCCGGCGGCAATACGCCGAAGCACTCCCACGGCTACGAACATGAGGTGTTCGTTTTGGAGGGCGAGGGTATCGTGTTGGACAGCCGCGGCGAGCATCGCCTTGCCGCAGGCTTTGCCGTCTATATCGCCCCGGACGAGATCCATCAGTTCCGCAACACCGGTAGCGGCCCGTTGAAGTTCCTCTGCCTCATCCCGCATCCGTTGCGGAGCATGACCTCCCCGTGTGCCGCGGCATGTGGTTGTGCGTAAGGAGCGAGACGTGTCGAAACCCCCCGCTTCCGAAATCGCCACGCTCCGCGACGAGATCCGTCATCACGACTATCGCTATTATGTCGAGGCAGCGGCGGAGATCGGCGACCGCGACTACGACAAACTCCTGGAGCGGCTCAAGCAGCTTGAAACAGCGCATCCCGAACTGATCTCGCCCGATAGCCCCACGCAGCGCATCGGCGACCAGCCGGTCAGCGGGTTGCCGCAGGTCGAACATCGCGTGCCGATGCTTTCGATCGAAAACACCTATAGCCTCGATGAGCTGAAGAAGTTCGGCGAGCGGACCGCCAAGCTCCTGGTAGGCGAACCAATCGAATGGGTCGTCGAATTAAAAGTTGACGGCGTGGCCGTGTCGCTAGTCTATGAAGACGGCCTCTTGGTCCAGGGCGTCACTCGGGGCAATGGCCGTGTGGGCGACGACGTGACCCACAACATCCGCACGCTCCACGACATCCCCTTGCGGCTCCGCGGCAATAAATATCCCCGCATTCTTGAACCGCGGGGTGAAATCTACATGACCAACAGCGACCTTGTGCGGCTCAACGAGAAGCAAAAGGCCGAGGGCAAGCCGCTGTTTGCCAATACGCGAAACGTGGCTGCCGGCTGCATCCGCCTGCTGGACCCGCGGATCTGCGCCGAGCGGCGTCTGCGGTTCTTCTGCCACTCGGTCGGCTATCGCGAAGGACTTGAAGCCGAATCGCATATTGATTTTCTCAAGGAGATGGCCGATTACGGCATTCCCATGACGCCCGGCATGGCCTGTTTTCCCAGCTTCGACGCGGCCGCCGAGCATTGCGAGCAGCTCATCGAGCGGCTACATGAGTTGGATTTCGAGATCGACGGATTGGTGCTCAAGGTCAACCGCTACGACCAACGGGATCGGTTGGGAGCGACCTCCAAGGCCCCGCGTTGGGTCATCGCCTACAAGTTCGAGAAATATGAAGCCACGACCCGCGTGAATGCCATCCGCGTGCAGGTGGGCAAGACTGGCGCGATCACGCCCGTGGCCGACCTGGAACCGGTCGAACTGGCCGGTACGATCGTCAGCCGGGCCAGTTTGCACAACGCCGAGGAGATCGAGCGAAAGGACGTGCGCGTGGGCGACGTGGTCGTGGTGGAAAAGGCCGGCAAGATCATTCCACACGTCGTTCGCGTTGAAGTGGCTGAGCGGAAAGGCAAGTTATCGAAGTTCCCTTTCCCCAAGAACTGTCCCGAATGTAGCGCGCCCGTGGTCAAAGACGAGGGCGGCGTCTACATCCGCTGCCCGAACCCCGAATGCCCGGCCCAGATCAAGGAACGCATTCGCTACTACGCCAGCCGCAACGCAATGGACATCGAGGGGTTGGGCGACAAGCTGGTCGATCAATTGGTCAATCAGAAGCTTGCGCAGAGTTACGGCGATCTTTACCGTTTGACTGCGGAGAAGCTTCTGAATCTCGAACGCATGGGCCGCAAGTCGGCCGAGAACTTGCTGGAGGCGATCGAGGCCAGCAAGGGCCGCGGCTTGGCCCGGTTGCTCAACGCGCTGACGATCCGTCACGTGGGCAATCGCGTGGCCGGCGTGCTGGCCGAGCGGTTCCGCACCATCGATGCCCTCTTGGCCGCCGGCAGCGACGAATTAAGCCGGACCAACGAGATCGGACCGGTGATCGCGAAGAGTGTCCATGATTTTCTGCATTCCGAGTTCGGCCGCAAGACGATTGACGATCTGCGCTCGCAGGGCGTGAAGATGGAATCGACCGCTGCCCCGTCTGCCACTACTGGGGCGCGTAAGCTGGAAGGCAAGACGCTCGTCGTTACCGGCGCGCTGGTGAAGTACAGTCGCGACCAGATCCACGAGCTTATCGCGCAGCACGGCGGTCATGCCGCATCGAGCATTTCCAAGAAGACCGACTATCTCGTCGCCGGAGAGAAGGCCGGCAGCAAACTGGAAAAGGCCCAACAACTCGGCGTGAAGGTATTGAACGAGGAAGATTTTGAGAGGTTGATTATGTAACGAGCAGGCACCGTCGGGCATCGAGCGCAGCTTGGTCGCGAAAGCCGGCCCACCCATTGAGTCTTTTTCAGAAAAATGTTGATAGCCCAGGGTAACCCATGTCACTTCTGTTCCGTGTCTACATGGCTTCCAGGATCGCTGAACGGGTTTCGTCGGCAACCGGCTTGCCGGAGCAACCGCCGGCCGTCCAGCGGGCGACTTAGGATCGGCGAATTATTAACTGTCGCAAGTAAAGTAGCAGGCACACTCCGTGTGCCGTCCGCCCCCGCTCGGCGAGTCCGCAAAACACGACAGTTATTGATGTGCCGATCCTTAGTAATGGACAGGCAACATCAGCAAGGCCACGCCGGCGGCAGCCACCACGGCGCCGCCGATCGCCCGCGCGCTCACTCGTTCTCCATAGAGGTAGACGGAAAACGGCAAGATCATCACGGGGATCGTCGCCAAAATGGTGGTTACGACCCCCACGTGACACTTCTGCAAGGCCAACATGCAGATCGGTACGCCGACAACCGGCCCAACGATGGTGCCGCCAACGACAATCAGCATCGGCTTGCATTGCCAGGTGGCGGCAACCATTGGCCGCCAGCGTCGGGTCAGAGTGATCAGAAGGCAATAACCGATCAGTGCGCCCAGAATTCGTATCAGTGCTGACGCTGCCGGGTCGTAATCGGCGATCCCGTCCTTCGCCAACACCATCCCCACGGACTGGGCCGCGGTGGCCACGAAGGCCAGAATAAGCCCGTAGCGCAGCATCTTGCGGGAATGAGGATGCTCGTCGCCGTCGCGCTGTTCCAAGACCACCCACAGCACGCCGGCGAGCGTAATGGACATTCCCAGCCAGGCCTGCGGGTCGAGAGTTCTGCCCTGCCACGCCCAGGATATCAAAACCGTCAAGAGAGGCGTGAGCGAGGTCACCAGCAACGACAACCGCGGCCCGATGATCAAGAACGCCTTGAAGAGGCAGAGATCCGCGACGAAGAACCCCAGGAAGCCCGAGACGCCCAGCACCTGCCAGACGCGCGGGCTGGCATCCGACGGCCAGGCCAATCCGCGGCTAAAGTAGCAGTAGACCATCAGCATTCCGACGGCCAACACCAGGCGCAGAAAGCCCACGGCCAATGCACCAACATGCTTTCCCGCCGAAGTCCAGGCCAGGGCCGAGAGCGTCCAGAGTACGGCCGTGGCCAGGGCCGCTAATTCGCCGATCTGTTCCTGGGTCATCCGGTGTCCTACAGCCCTTCAACCTCCCAGCCCTTGCGATAGGTCAATCGCATGTGCTGGTTGGCCTCGGGCAAATTCGCGACCTTGAGATTGGCCGCATCCCACTGTAGTTTTTTGCCGGGAAAGCGCGCAGCCAACACGCCCAGCAGGACCGTTTCGGTGAGCGGGCCGGCAAAATCGAAATTGGCCGAAGCCTTGTCCTTGCCCAGACAGGCGTTGACCCATTGCACGTAATGATTGTGGCCCGTCAGTTTGGGCCGCTTGTAGTCGAGGAATTCTTCCCGCGGCAACAACTGCGGCCCGCCGATGTGCGGCAGCAGAATGCTCCCCTTTTCGCCGATGAATATCGAACCGTTGCTGGGCAGATGCCGGTCCTTGCCCAATGGCAGCAGCGACTCTTCCGGCTTGCGACCGCCGTCGTACCAGGTCAAGTTCAGCACTTTGCCGGCGGTATACTCCGTGCCGGGGAATTCGTAATGAATGATCTCCCAAGCCGGGTGCATGTCGTCGGTGCAGCCGGGGCCTTCGATCCAAACCAGGTTGGGGCTGGTCAGTTTCAAGGCCGTGTAGGGCGGGTCGATGATATGGCAGCCCATGTCACCGAGGGCGCCGCAACCGAAGTCCAATATCCCGCGCCACGCGAATGGCGCATAAGCGTCCTGAATAAATGGCCGCTGGGGCGCTACGCCCAGCCAGAGATCCCAATTCAATTCCTTCGGCACGCTGCCCTTGCCCGTGGGCCGAGGACCACCTTGCGGCCAGCTCGGTCGATCGGACCAGGAGTGGACCTCCTTGATCTTGCCGATCGACCCGGCCTGGATCAGTTCGGTTGCCATGCGATATTCGATCGACGAATGGATCTGGATGCCCATCTGCGTGACGACCTTCGCCTGGCGTGCGGCAGCCGCAATCTGCCGGGCTTCATGGATCGTATGCGTCAGCGGCTTCTGGCAGTAAACGTGCTTGCCGCGATGAATGGCCGACATGCTGATGGGAGCGTGCATGTGGTCCGGAGTGGAAACGCTCACGGCGTCGATCTGCTTATCCATCCGATCGAGCAACTCGCGCCAATCGGCGAAGGTCTTTGCCGCGGGGAAGCGGCGGGCCGCGGCATTGCGATTGCCTTCGTGGACATCGCAGAGGGCAACCATGTTGATCGGCCCCTCGGCGAGGCTGCCGATATCGGAACCGCCCATGCCGCCGACCCCGATCGAGGCCAGATTCAACTTCTCGCTGGGTGGCGTATGGCCTTCACCTCCCAATACGTGACGGGGAACGATTTGGATGCCCAAAGTGGTGGCGGCGGCCGTTTTCAGAAAACTGCGACGTTTCATGGCGGATGGATCCTCGGGGAAAGGCAGGGAAGTGAGGGGTAAGCTTAAACGTAATTTTTGCTGCGGAAAAAGGTAAAACGAGTCCCACCATTATTTTCCAGCAAATCCTCTAGGCAGCCGGCAGTAGCATGACAGGGTAAGCACGAACTACGTCGTCCACCGTGACCAACATCAAGCCGTGTTGCAGTGCCTGCGCGATCAAGAGGCGATCGAAAGGGTCACGGTGCAAAGAAGGCAGGTTCGCTAGGCGGACAAGAGCTTCCTCGTCGATAGGCAAGGTTGTGATTCTGTGGGCCTGACGTTGCCGTGGCAGGTATTCCGCCGGAGCCTCTGGCAGAGGAAGTTTTCCCAATGCGTACTTGATAACCGCCTCCCACACCGAAGCAACGCTCAGGTACACCTCATTGGACTGTTCGCGTATGGCATTCCGGAAGGCCACCGGCAACAGAGGGTCAGCACTGATATACCAGAGGAAAACGTGGGTATCGAGCAGAAGCCTCATGGTCCTTCAAATTCTTGGAGAATGTCATTAGGAAGCGGCCGATCAAAATCGGGCGGCACGGTGAACCGCCCGGCGCACAGGCCGAAAGGGCGAGGCTCGGTGCCGGGCACAAGCACTGGCCGGACTTCCGCGAGCAAGTGTTGGCCGCTGAGAACCAGGAACGATTCGCCCGCCTCGACCCGCCGGAAAAAGGCAAGGAGGTCTCGCTGAATGTCTTGCACACTAATGGTACTCATGCGATCATTATAGCCTTGCCCCTCAAGTGGAACCACTCCCCAACGGTTTTGTATTCCTTGAACCTTCAAATCGCTGGACGAGATCGCCGGCCTGCATTCGGCCTGCTACCGCCAGGATCGTTCGGGGAACTGGGGGAATTGGCGGGCCGGGCAACACCGCCGGGAGGCGTCAAGCCGTCCGCGGATGGAGAGCGGCCATTCGACGTCTGTACCCCGCCAGTTTGCAAAGGGACCGAAGGATCGGTTGCGGCGCGACCGTCCAGCGGCCGCACGGCTACCGGCCGCGATGAAAGCGCCGGCCCCGTGTTGTACCGGTCATCTTCCGGCCGCGAATAGCCAGAAGGAATCGGTGCTGCCTGATCAATCGCCCGACGATCGGATCCCACGGGCTGTGCGATTGGAGCCACTGCGGTAAACGAAGGCCCGACTGCCACGGCAAACGGAGCCGCGGCCGACTCGGGATAGGACGGCCGCATCGCCGTGGCCGAATCGAGACTGGCCGGCCGATCAGAAAAGGTCGGTCCGGCGGTGGAACGAAGCGTGTTCCGCGGGGCATCTTCGTCGGCCGGGGCACGCCATAGGCAAACACCGCCGCGCGACGGCTCATGCGAAGCCGAGGCCAACAATCGGCCATCGGGTGAAAACCGCAATGCCTCGACGATACCGTTGTGCTTGAGCGTCATCAGATCCTCGCCCGTTGGCACGTCCCAAATCAAGACGTTGTTATCCGCACTGCCGGAGGCCAAGGTCTTGCCGTCGGGCGAGAAGGCCAAGGTCCAAACCAGCGACTGATGCTTCTTCAAGACCAACGGCTTCATCGTGCCCGTGGCGTCCAGCGGCCAAAGATCAATCTGCCCGCTGGCGCAACCAACGGCCAGGATGCGGCTGTCGGGAGAGAAAGCCACACTGTGGCCCATCGTGCTGCCGATAGCCGTTGCGCGACCGGTTCGCAGGTCGATAATGTTCACCGTGCGCGACGCCTGACCGACCGCGGCGGACAGGCTGCATACGGCCAGGGCGTTGCCGTCGGACGAAAAGGCCATGCTCACCGGGGTGATGCCCTGGCTGATCGACTTGGGCGGTTGACGGTTGTCGAGGGCGCAGAGCACCAACTCGCCCGTTTCAAACTTGCTGCGATACTTGCCCGTACCGACGGCCAACGTGCGGCCGTCGGGCGAGACGGCCATGCAACTAACCGCCTGGTTAAAGTTGAAGGCCGTGGCCACGGGCTTGCGGGTCTTGAGATCCCACACGCGAACCGTTTTGTCCACGCTGCCGGTGAGCAGTTTGTCGGTCAACAACGGCGCAACGCAGGTAATCACGCCTCCGTGCCCCTGCTGTCCGGCCGGGTTGCCCTCGCCGCGCAAGACCGCGCGGGGTTTAAAGGTTTCTGAATCCCAGAGGAACAGTCCGCCGGCACTGGTGGCAGCGGCCAGCAGTTTGCCGTCCTGGGTATAACGGACGACATTCGGAACGCCCAAGGCCAGTTCGAGAATGGCCAACTGTCGGACCGTGTCGACGTGCCAAACCCGCAGACACTTTTCATCCGCGGCGACGGCTAGCCGTTCGCCCAGCTTATCGAAAGCGAGGTGGGTGATCGGGCGACCTTGCGGGGCAATCTGTTTCGAGAGCAGTTTTCGCGAGGCAAATTCCCAAAGTCGGACATTGCCGGCCATATCGCCGGAAGCCAACAGCACGCCGCGACGAGAAAACTCCAGGCGGGTGATAGCCGCCGGATGTGCGGCCGGAAATTGGCCGACAAGTTGACGCGTGGAGAGATCCCAGACTTTGATCTTCGCCTTGTCGGCAGCCGTCGGATTGACTGGGTCGCCGTGGCCAGTGAGTAGGAAGCGGCCGTCGGGCGATAAAGTGATGGTTGTCAGGCCTTCCAGCTCGCGTGGATTACTAATCTGTCCGACCAACTCCGCGGTTGCCGGGTTCCAGATACGGATCTCGGCCGGACGCTTCTTGCTGCTGTTGACGGTAATCACAAAGCGGCTGTCAACACTAAAGACGGCCTCGACCTTGCCGGGCAGGTCGGGCAGCTTTTGCCGCAAGGCACCGGTCGAAGGCTCCATGATCTGCACCGAACCTGGTAGACGTTCGTCCACGTCGCCGGTGCCGACAGCCAAACTACGACCGTCGTTGGAATAGGCGACCGAATAGACCGAGCCGACCAGCTTCGGCACTGTCCCCAGCACACGGGCCGGATCGAGGCTCCAAATTCTCACCCGCGACTTCACGGTCGATTCCGGCGGCGAACTTTCGCCGACGACCATCTGCCGGCCGTCAGGTGAGAAGGCCAGCGCGACACCGGATCGCGACGACGTCTGCAATGGCCCAGGCCGGTTCGCATCGGCCAGGTTCCAGGCCGTGAGATAGGCCTCAAAGCTGTCCCCTGCCCCGTCGCAGGAGCCGGTGCCAATGATCTGGCTGCAATCGGGCGTGAAAGCCAGGCCGCTGACCCAGCCGTCGACGGGCGTGTCGGTCAGCATGTCGCAAGGCTGCCCGCCGTCGACATTCCAGAGGATGGCCGATTGATCGTCGCCGGCGGAAATAACCTTCTGCCCATCGGGCGAAAAAGCCACGGTTTCGACATCGCCGAGATGCCCGCGGAAGGTCCGCAGCAGGCCGCCCGAATTCGACCAGAGGCAGGCCGTTTGATCGCGGCTGGCGGTCAAGAGGCTCTTGCCGTCGCGCGACCATACCACCCGTAAGACTTCGTCGTGATGACCGCGAAGATCACCGCGGAAACGGCCCGTGCCAGGTTCCCAAAGCCGCACGACACCGTCGCGGACGGCCAGGGCCAGGGCCAGAGTCGAGCCATCCGGGCTGAGGGCCATCGAGTTGATGCCGTCGCCGAAGGCCCGCGTTCCCAGCAGGTCGCCCTTGTTCACATCCCAGACGAAGAGGCCGCCATCGTGCATCCCGGCAAACACCAGACCGCCGTCGCTCGACAAGGCAAGTGATTGCGGGCGCGGATTGTGGAAGCGGCGGATTACGCGGCCATCAGCCGCATCGCGGACGATGATCTCGCCCGAGTAGTCGCCGCTGGCCAGCCGCTGGCCGTCACTGCTCATCGCCAGGGAGATGATCGGGGCTTGATGATCGCTGACCGGCCGCACGGTATCGGGCTGGCGGATGTTCGCGCCGATGTACAGATTTCGGCCGTAGGAGGCGGCCCACGCGCAGTTATTGGAGATTACCAACCCGCTTGCACGCCGGGCCAATTGGTCTTCGACGTTCAGGCCAACCGTGCGCGGCGGCACATTCCGTTCCAGCCCCACGGACGCCAACTTGCGACCTGCGGCCGCATCCCAGATGAACAACTGGCCATCATCGCCGAAGGTAATGATTTGCGAACCCTCGGGCGTGACCAATGCCTGCCGGACAACATCCGCATGACCTCGCAGGACGTTGCTACCGCCGTTGTGAGCAGCACGCCACAGATAGTACCAGGCGAAACTACATAACTTCTGCCGAGCCTCATCGCTGCGATAAGGTTCGAGCAGCCGCAAGACTTCGTTCGTGTCACCGCGATCCCAGGCCTGTTTGGCCAAGCGAATCTGCGTGACGTACAATCTGTGCTGATTCTCTTCCTGACGGCTTCGCTCTTGCTCCTGCGTCAGCCGCTCGGTTTCCTGGCGGCGGCGGAGTTCTTCCTGTGTGGCAAGATAGGCTTGCTCTTTGGTCTGGGCTAGGCGTTGGTTCTGCGCGGCCTGACCGGCGGCCAACTGGGCCTCGTGTGCTCGCTGAGCCGCCAAGACCTCGGCGTCCTTGACATTCCGTTGGGCGGTCGTCAGACGGTCTTCAATCTGCTTGCGATCCTGCTGGGCCGACACCGCCAACTCTTTGTGCGTGGAGAGATTGATCATCAGGGCCACGATTATGGCAATCGCCGCCACCAGGGCCGTCGAAAGTCCGACCAAGCCGGCACGATGATGATCGTAAGGATGCAAGCCGGTGCCGTTATAGGCCGGACTTTCCTCGGCCAGCTCCGTCGGGTTCGCGGCCGAATATGGCGAGACGCCCATGGCTCGTCGCGGTGCCGCGGTTTGCTGAGCTATCGGACCCTGGCCCACGGCCGCTTCACGCGGTGCGGCGGCACGGAAGCCGCTACTGGGGCGATGGGCCGGCTCGGCGCGGTAAGATCGCTGGGCCTTTTCGTGGGGGGTGGTCGAGCGCAGCGAAGACCCACCAATTTCTTTCCGGGAGTAACCGGCATCGTCGCCACGAGATGATTCCGTGTCGTCGTTATCGGCATCCTCATCATAAGATGCAAATTTGGCCTGGTCCGCTACCCGGTCACCGATGCGCTCGTCGCCTTGCTCGTCGGTGCGATCGTGGGGCCGATCGTGCGAGTGGTGGGGATGCGGCTGCCCGATGGCCGGGCGATCGGTGGCACGATGATCGGGGGAGTGGCGATGCGAAGTTTCCGGCTCCGCGTCATCGGACGAGGAGCGCTGCATGTCATCGCTGGACTCGGTGTGCGAGTGATGCTCGTGCTCCTGGTGCGATTCGACATCGGGGCGACGATCGCGGTCCCTCCGATGCTCGCGATCGTGTCGATGCAACCGCACCGAGTCTTGGGACTCATCTTGCGGCTGTTCTTCGTTTTGATCGTCTCGAATATTTTGGTCCGCCGGCTGGTTCGACTGGGCTTCGTCGTCGGACTCTTGCCACCTTCTCCGATCCCTGGATTCGCGCGACATGATTTTTCCCTCCTGGAAATCTATGTGTCGCGTATTGTCACAAAAATCGGCGAGGAGGAAAAGACCGATTTAGCCGTAGTTCCGGGTTTGGCTCCAGTAGTCATTTACTCGAACCGCAAACACCACCAAGGGGCTAGCCATTCGCTTGAAAAACTACTGGAATGTTGGGCCGAAAGGCAACTCTGGGGGTGGCTCTTCTCCATTTGCGCAGAATCGAGAAAGACTGCGGTTTCCGCGGTCGATACGGTATATATGGCATAATAGCTACTATCGGTTCTGCTTGCCTGTGCCGCAGGTGCGGTACATATTGAGTACCCTCCACTACGTTTTTGGGGTGCGGCCGTCCCGGCTCCGTTGGCAGGCAAGACGCCTGCACCACAGATTGCAAGTTGTTTTGGACGGGTACTAAGCACATAACAAGGGGGGCAGGTTTCATGGACCGCGGATTCTCCTGGTTGTCGGGGCAGGCGAGGCTTGGGGCCGCACTCGCAGCCTGGCTGATCTCACCGCTGCTGGCCTTCGCTCAACAAGAGCCGGCAGGCCCCTCCAGCGGTCCTGCCGCACAAGCGGCGACGGAACCCCAAACCGGGAGTGGCAAGGCGGCTGGCGATATCTACAACCTCGACCTCGAACAACTGGCCAAAGAGCCGATCCATGCTACCCCGCAGACCACCAACTTGACGGCTCCGTCGAGTATCCTCACACCCGCGGATTCCGGCGGCGAGAGCGTGAGCACCACGGGACAAATGATCCAAGAATTTCCAAGCGTTACCAATCGACGCCTTTCGGGGATCAATGTGGACTCCCGCGTGCGGGGGTACAATTCCGCACAGATCAATGCCAGCGCAAACGGAATGACGCAGCGGAAGACCCTCCAGGATTTGGATTCGCTCTTCAGCCAAATCGATCCGGGCGTCGTGCGGGACATGACGGTCATCGACGGTCCCTACAGCTCGCTGTATGGCCCCGGCTTCGCATTTCTGATGGGAGAGCTTGATGCACCGCCACGCTATAAGGACGGTTCCGAGGCCCATTTTTCCAGTTTTCTTAACTATGGCAGTAACGGCCAGACGTTATCCACGCGCGAGAATGTGTTGGCGGGGGCCGAGGACTGGGGCATGTGCGTCAGCTATGGCCTCCGTACCGGCAACGACTACCGCAGCGGCGGCAGTCAAGGCTTTCTAGTTCCTTCCTCCTACCAAAAATGGGATGGCCTGTTTGCCTTCAGCTTCGACCTCGACCGCGCCTCGCGGATCGAGTTTGATTATTTGCGCACCGAGATGAACCACGTCGATCTGCCCGGCATCATCTACGACCTCAATAACTCAACGAACAACCAGTTCAATGTCCGATACGTTATCCAGGAAGACCGCAAGGGTCCGGAACAACTGGTGCTCCAGACTTGGTTCCAGGACACTTCTTTCCGCGGTGACGCCTCTCGGGAAGAAAAGCAGCAGAACTTCTACTACCCGTTCGTTTCGATCCCGTATTACAACTACCCTATCTATGACACCGGCGATCCGGTCAATACGATCGTGCACGGTACGTCGAGTTCCCTGGGAGTCCGTGGGTTGCGGACGTTCGGGGATGCCGATTCGCTCCAGTGGACCTTTGGTGCCGACTGGCGACGCTACGAACAGGCCTATTCCGAGACGCACCTCAACTCGGCGAATGCAATCGCTTTCGGGGGCACTATCTATGGCATCCCCCGTTCCAGTATGGATGATGTGGGCGTCCTGACGAATGTCGTGATGCCGGTAAACGAACGACTCACGCTCACGGCGGGCGGACGCGTCGATTATGCCAAGCCCTATCTGGACGTCAATGACCCGTTATTTTCCAATACGGACGGATGGTTTGCTCCGGGACTGGAATCGCCAGGCCATGCCCTGGGAATGGCTTACGTGACCGGCAAGCTCGCCCTCAATGATTGTTACACCTTGAACTTCGGCACCGGCTATGGGATGCGCATGCCGGAACTGAACGAACTGTACAGCCAAGCGGTTTACCAACCGGTTGCCCGCTTCGGCAATAGTTATGTTCTCGGTCTATCGAACCTTGAACCAGAACGCAATTTGCAATGCGACCTCGGCATCACCTACAAGAAAGAGCGCGTGAGCTATGGCGTGCATGGCTTCTACTCGACGATCTGGAACTACATCATGCCGGTTCCGGCCGCGATCGACATGTTTCCTCCGAATGATTATCAGGCAACGCATGTCCTGGGCCGAAACTTCCAGGACTTTCCACCGCTCTGGCGAACGGACTTGCCTCCCAATCAAAACGCGGATAATGCGGCGGCCGCATACCAATACGTCAACGTCGATCTGGTTTCCCTCTACGGCGGCGAAATCTTCGGCGAGGTGAAAATGTGCGATGGACTGAGCCTCTACGGCAACATGGGATTCGTCGAGGGCACCAATTATCAACCGGTGGCCTTCCTCATGGACAATTCCTGGTCCTCGCTAGCGGGCACCAAGATCCCGATTGGACCTGCCGAGGGACTTCCGGGGATCTACCCCTTGCACGGCAAATTGGCCGTCCGCATCTTCGAGCCGGAGAAGGAGCGTTGGGGTATGCAATTTGTCGCGCGTATGGCGGCCGCTCAGGATCATGTCGCATTAAGTCTCTCCGAGTTGCCGAGCCAGGGATTCATCGCGTTCGATCTGAACGGCTACTACCAATTGAGCGAGCAGATTCGAGTTACAATGTCGATTGACAACCTATTCAACGTCTACTACAGCGAGCCTGGCTCGCTAGCGATCATGGGCCCCAACGGCCTCCCCATCTTCATCCCAGAACCTGGGATCAGCGTCGGTTTTGGCCTGGAGGCACGGTTCTAATAACGGTCAGCAAGGGAGGTGAATCACGAAAAACACAAAAGGCACGAAAAGGGGGAAAGGGGGAAAGAAATGGAGTTCGTTTTTAAAGACGAGAGCTACCCAATTATGTTGTCTTATTCGTCTTTATCGTGCGTTTCGTGTGCTTCGTGGTCTACTCTACTCCCTGTATATAAGAGATATGACAGTATCAATTCGCTTGTCCTAAGCCCGCCATCGTGAACACCAAGCCACCTTACCTGCTGCAAAGTCTCTTGCTGTTGCTGACGTTGAACCTCGGCATCGCGTCGCTCCATGCGCAAGAGGACGTAGCGGCGGCAGCCAGCCGGGAACACCGAATCAAGGCGGCCTATCTTTACCAGTTTGGCCGGTATGTGCAGTGGCCCGCCAAGGCGTTTTCCAGTGCCGAGGCGCCCTTTGTGATCGGAATCCTGAAGCAGGATCCCATCGCCGCGGAACTGGACCAGCTTGCGCTCATCAAGAAGATCGAGAACCGGCCAATCCAAATTCGCCAGTTTTCGCCCGAAGACGGCGTACCGTCATGCCATATCCTCTTCCTCTCGGCTTTTGTCATGCCCGAGGTCCAGACCGTGCTCGTGGGTAAGGCTGCGGGGAAAAACATACTACTGGTGGGGGAGTCCGAGAAATTCCTAAATCTCGGTGGGGCAGTACGTTTCGTCATTGAAGGGAATAATGTCCGCCTGCATATTGCACGAAAAGCCGCAGTCCGCGAGGAATTAATTATCAGTTCCAAGTTGCTCCAGGTCGCCCGTGTCCTAGACTAGCTAGAGACATTGCATTTTCTTAATTCGCCGAGGTGACTTGGAATGGATGGTTTACCCACCGATCTGGCTGGTATTGGACCCACTAATGGTCCCCCAGTTATCCCAGGCGAGAAGCGGCACGGCCGCAACTTCCTCTCGGCGCGAAACCGCACGCTAGCAGCCAAACTCAACCTGTTGACGGTTGCGGCGGTAGGCGTGGCCTTGACGCTCTCCTGCGCGGCATTCTTCGTCAATGATGTGTTGATGATTCGCAACTCCAAGAGCGAGCAACTTTCGGCCCTCGCGACAATCCTCGGCGCAAACAGTACTGCGGCCATCGAGTTCAACGACGCCAAAACGGCCACGGAACTCCTGGCGTCGCTCCATGAGCAGCCGGCGGTTGAGTTTGCCTGTTTGTATGACCCGCAGGGCAAGGTGTTCGCCACTTATCCGGCCGATCTTCCGCAAGGCTTGGCTCTCCCCAAGGCTCCTTCGGAGAACTGCACGATTTTCACGCATTCAGGTTATTTGGATGTCGCACAGAACATTGGCCCTGCCGACGAGAAATTGGGATTCATCTATCTGCACGCGCGGATGGACGAACTCCAAAAACAGATCTGGGGCTATGTGTGGATCGCGCTGGCGGTGCTGGCCGTTTCGCTGGCCGTCTCCATGCTCCTGGCTCACCAGTTGCAGCGGTTCATTACGTTGCCGATCCTGCGTCTGGTTGAAGCCATGCAGCGAGTTACTCGCGAAGACGACTACTCGATCCGCGTGGAACAAGTCGGCGACGGCGAGTTGGGCGTGCTCAACGCTGGTTTTAACGCGATGCTGGATCAGATCGGGCAAGCACGGTCGGCCGTGTGCCGAGCTAGAGACGAACTGGAAGATCGCGTTGCCCTTCGTACCCGCGAGCTTCTGGTCGCCAAGGATGCCGCCGAGGTGGCGAGCAGGGCCAAGAGCGATTTCCTGGCCAACATGAGCCATGAAATCCGTACGCCGATGACCGCCATTCTGGGCTATTCCGATCTGCTCTTGCAGCAAGGCACGAGCAAGAGCGAACGGGAAGACTTTGTCCAGATCATCCATCGCAATGGCAACCATCTGTTGGGAATTATCAACGACATCCTCGACATCTCGAAGATCGAGGCAGGCAAGATGACGGTCGAGCGGATACCCTGTTCGCCTCGCCAACTCGCCAGCGAGGCGATATCCCTCATGCAAGTTCGCGCAACGGCAAAAGGCATTTCTCTCCAGATCGAATTCCGCGGGCCGATTCCCGATTTCATTCAGAGCGATCCGACACGCCTTCGTCAAATCCTCATCAACCTGCTAGGCAACGCCGTCAAGTTCACTGAACTAGGTGGCGTGCGCCTTGTGGTTAGCCTACTGGACTCGCCTGAAACGCCCAACCCGCGTATCGGCTTCGAGGTGATCGACACGGGTGTGGGAATGCAGCCTGAGCAAATGTCCTCGCTCTTTAAGCCATTCGCGCAGGCAGATACGTCGATGACGCGGCGATTCGGCGGCACGGGGCTTGGCTTGGCCATCAGCAAGCGTCTAGCACAGATGCTCGGCGGCGACATCACCGGCACGAGCGTAGTCGGAAAAGGAAGCTCGTTTCTGATCAGTATCGAGACTGGCCCACTGGAAGAGATCCGCATGTCGGATGGGTTCACTAAAGTCCTTCCCGTAACGACCGACGCACCAAGCGATAAGCCGGCCGCGGATAGTCAACTTTCCGGGCGGATCCTGCTAGCCGAGGACGGCATTGACAATCAACGGTTTATCACCTTCGTTCTCAAGAAGGCAGGAGTCCAGGTCACGGTTGCCGATAATGGGCAGATTGCGCTCGATTATGTTCACTCGGCCCATGAGGAAGAAAATCCGTTCGACGTGATCCTGATGGACATGCAGATGCCGGTCATGGACGGCTATACCGCCGCAAGTCGCCTGCGGAGCGAAGGCTACCGCGGCCCGATCATCGCCCTGACGGCCCACGCCATGGCCGAGGACCGCCAGAAGTGCCTTGACGCCGGCTGCAATGACTACGCCACCAAGCCGATCGATCGACAAAGTCTCCTGAGAACCGTCGCCCAATGGATGGACCGCAATCGAACGAACAACGCCTCAGCCATGCCCACCATCAGCGAGAGCAACCCGATCAGAGCCAAGTCCACGGCTTTTATCTATTCAGCGCTTGCCACGGATCCTAGACTGGGCGATCTGGTCGACCTTTTCGTGCAAGAGATGCCCGATCGGATCAACGCCCTGGAAACTCATGCGCGGAGTCGCGACTGGCAACAACTGACTCGGACCGCCCACCAGATCAAGGGATCAGCCGGGAGCTACGGATTTGGCGAGATCACCCCCTGCGCGGCTCGACTGGAAGCCGCCGCAAAGGATGGCTGCCAGGAGGAACAGATTCTTTCGACGCTGGACGAGCTACTGAGTCTCTGCCGCTGCATTCGCTCCGGTGTGCCGGAGGCAGAAGACGAGCTTTCGACCAGGACTGCGCCCTTCGCTGGGTAAACCGCCGTTCTCGGGACGCACAAACCGAAACAGTTACCGTTCTTGGCGCTACCCACAATCTTGATGTTCACACGCCGAAATACGCACTTTGCGTCCTTCGACCCGAACTCGCCGGTCGGCAATGAGTTGGATGGCTTCGGGATAAGCCTTGCATTCGGCCTCGAAGATCCGCGCGGCGAGCGTGTCGGCCGTATCATCGTCTAGCACGGGAACGGCCCGCTGGAGAATCACCGGACCGTGGTCGTACAGGTTGTCGGCGAAGTGGATCGTGCAGCCGCTAAGCTTCGCGCCGTAGTCGATGACCGCCTGATGCACATGATGGCCGTAGAAGCCTTGGCCGCAAAAGGCCGGAATCAGTCCCGGATGGATGTTCGTCACGCGATTGGCAAAGTCGTCGGCAATGGTTACCCGCTTGAGAAACCCAGCCATGACGACCAGATCGATCTTGGCAGCGCGGCAAGGATCGAGAATCGCCCGGCTGAATTCTTCTTGCGACGCAAAGTGATTCGACGGCACGACCACCGTGGGAATGCCGGCGTCGTGGGCGAATTGTAACCCCCGGGCAGTGGAACTGCTGGAAATGACCAGGGCGATCCGCACTCGCAACCGCCCAGCCTGGATCTTATCGATCAGGTTCTTCAACGTCGTTCCACCGCCGGAAATGAGCACTGCGATCTGAAAGGGAGGAGCAATGAGTGACATGGCAGGACTTACTACTACTTGTTTTTTTGCCCGGACAAGACTCGAATATCGAGCTGCGCCCGGTAATCGCCGATCTCGACGTCCACCGCTTCCACGCCAGTCATTGGCTCGAACCCGATCGACAGGGCTAGCGTCTCGGCCATGATGTAATCGCGGAACTGCTCGACTGCCGCACGCAATTCCGTACATTCGGTAACGATGGCAATCGCAACGCGGTCGGTGAACTGGCAGTTCGTCTCCTTACGGCGATCGTTGACCGTGCGGGCAACCTCGCGCGCAATTCCTTCGCGAAGCAGATCCTCGTTCAATTCGATAGAAAGCACGACCACGCTGGCCTTGCCTTGGGCCGCCGCCCACCCTTCCTTGGCCTGGAGTCGAACCTGAATATCGTCGGAGTCAAGATCCACCGGCCCGTCGGGCAACTGAAAAGTAACCTTGCCCTGGCTTTTCAATTCGGCCAGTAAAGTACCGCCGTTGGCCTCGGCAAGCAGCTTCTTGACAGCCGGCAACCGCTTGCCCAATCGCGGGCCAAGCCGCTTCAAGTCGGGCAGCACGGTGTAGTTGATGTAATGGTCGGCCCGATCGGTGAAATCGACCTTCTTCACGTTCAATTCGCCACGGATCAGATCGGTGTGCCCTTGCAACCAGGCCAGATGGGTACGGTCGGCCAGAATGACCTCGACCCCCGCCAGCGGTTGGCGGACCTTGAGCTTGGCGCCCATCCGTGCCGAAAGGCCCAGCGAGACGATCTCGCGAACCAGACTCATTTGGACGGAGAGGGCCTCGTCGATCAGGGCTGCGTCGCCGGTTGGATAGTCGCAAAGGTGGACGCTTTCGACGGGTTGCCGGGCAATGTCTTGTGGCGCGACCGTCCCGGCTGCATCGGCAGGCGGGCCGCCTACGCCACGAAAGGCGGCGACGGCCAGGTTCTGCCAAAGCTCCTCGGCCAAAAACGGAACCATGGGAGCGATCAGCTTGGCGGTAGTTAATAAGGTTTCGTAGAGCGTCCAATAAGCATCGCTCTTGTCGGCATTGCGATCGCTGCTCCAGAAGCGATCACGGCTGCGGCGGACGTACCAGTTACTCAATGCGTCGACGAACTCGATCAACTGCTCACATGCGTTGAAGTTATCGTACTGGTCCATCCGCTGGACGACTGAGGCCGCGGTTCGGTTCAACTCACTGAGGAGCCAGCGGTCCAATTCACCCCGCTGGCACGGCGGGCGGTAACCGCGGCCCTTGGCCAAGACATCCGACGTCAGTTGACCAGCATTGCCGGTGATTTCCGACGCGGGGTCAAAACCGTCGATGTTGGCGTAGATCACGAAGAAGCTATAGACGTTCCAAAGCCGCAGGAGAAACTCGGGGATTGTTTCCTTGATGGCCTGTTCGCTGTAGCGGATCGAGGTCCACGGCGGCTGATTGGCAAAGAAGTACCAGCGCAGGGCGTCGGCCCCGTAGCGGTCGAAGATCTCTCGCGGTTCGCGGTAGTTCCGCTTGCTCTTCGACATTTTTTGGCCGTCTTCGCCGAGCATCAGACCCAGCACGATGCAGTTGCGAAAAGGATGCGGATAGGGAACTTCAGAGGTCATGCTCCCCTCTCTCTCCGGGAGAGGGGCCGGGGGTGAGGGCATCTGAGTCTGCAAGACCGCGCGCGGTTCGTCGGCCGGTTGTTTTCCGAACAACAGCGTACTGATTGCCAACTGGCTGTAGAACCAGCCTCGCGTCTGGTCGATGGCCTCGCTGATAAAATCGGCGGGAAACTGCCTGCGGAATCGCTCCTTGGACCCTTCCTTGTGCGGGTAGCCCCACTGAGCGAACGGCATCGCGCCGCTGTCGAACCAGCAGTCGATCACGTCCGGCACGCGGCGCATCCGCTTACCGGGCGCCTTGGGCGAATCGTAAGTAACCGCGTCGATATATGGCTTGTGGATTCGCAAGTGATCGGCCAGCGACGGGTTGGCCACCTTGGCCTTTTCCCAGACCTCAAAACCGGTCGCGCCGGACTTTTGCTGAAGTTCTTCGTACGAGCCAATGGCTTCCATGTGGCCGGTGGCTTCGCAAACCCAGATTGGCAATGGCGTACCCCAGTAGCGCTCTCGGGAGAGTGCCCAATCGACGTTCGATTCCAGGAAATTGCCAAAGCGGCCATCGCGGATGTGCTCTGGCAGCCAATGGATAAGCTGGTTATTCGCGAGCAGTTCGTCGCGGAACTTCGTCGTGCGGATGAACCAGCTTCTCCGCGGATATTGGATAAGCGGATCTTCATCGGCCCGCCAGCAGAACGGATAGTCGTGCAGGTATTGTTCTTGATGCAAAAGCAGGCCGCGACGCTTCAACTCGCGGATGATATCGCGATCGGCCTCCTTGACCCAGCAGCCTTGGTAATCGGGGGCCTCGGCGGTGAAGGTGCCATCGGGGGCAACGGAATTGATGAGCTGCGGGCCATGACCTTCCACAAAGCGGGCCTGCTCGGCTTGCAGAACCTCAAAGTCAACCTCACCGAAGGCTGGGGCTTGGTGAACCACGCCGGTGCCCGTATCGATCGTGACAAACTCCGCACCCACGACGCGCCAGGCAATTGGCTGCTGGCCGCCAGCCTTGAGTTGGCCTTTGGACTCTCCGAATGTCTTGGAGTAATAGTCAAACGGCGGTGTATAGCGAAGCCCGATGAGGTCCGCACCTCTAAGCCTTGCTACAACCTGCGGCTCCTTGCCCAACTTCTTGGCGATTGTTTCCACGAGTGCCGAGGCCATGATTAGCTTGCGTGGCTCATCGGCAAAGCAAACAACGGAGTATTCCAAGTCCGGCTTGATCGCGACAAACTGGTTGCTGGGGAGTGTCCAGGGCGTAGTGGTCCAGACGAGTAGATCGGTGTCGGAAATGCCCTCACCCCCGGCCCCTCTCCCGAGTACCGGCGAGGGGAAAATTGGGAACCGCACAAACACGCTGGGGTCGGCCACTTCGCGGTAGCCCTGCCCGACCTCGCCGCTGGAAAGGGCCGTGCCGCCTTGTGCCCACCACCAGACGATCTTGTGCCCCTGGTAGAGCAGGCCGCGCTCGAAGAAGGTCTTTAGTGCCCACCAGACACTCTCGACATAGCTCTGATGGAAAGTAACGTAGGCCTCATCGAGATGGATCCAGAAGCCGAGCCGCTCGGTCAGTTCTTCCCACTGTTGCATATAGCGGAAAACACTCTCGATACACTTATGGATGAACGGCTCAATGCCGTAAGCCTCAATTTCCGCCTTGGCGTGGATGCCCAGTTCCTTGCATACTTCCACTTCGACCGGCAGCCCGTGGGTATCCCAGCCGGCCTTGCGTTCGCAACGGAACCCGCGCATGGTCTTGTATCGCGGGAAAAGATCCTTGATCGCCCGAGTGAGGCAGTGGCCGGGGTGCGGCAGTCCGTTGGCCGTTGGCGGACCTTCGTAGAACACGAACGATGGCGAGTTGGCCCGAAAGGCTAGCGTTTTTTCATAGATTTGCCGTTCTTTCCAAAAACGGACAATCTTTTCTTCCTGCTTGGGCAGGGAAACCGAGCTTACGACGGAGTCAAACATGAGCCTCCCCTGCCACTACCCCCAGCACGATCTTCCTGAGTTTCGGTTCTGCCTCGGCGGCGGTGGCCAAAATCTCCTGGATGTTTGCCGGCTTGAGGGCGTCTGGCAGACAAATATCGGTAATGATCGATAGGCCCAAGACCCTCATGCCAGAATGCACGGCCACGAGAACCTCGGGCACGGTTGACATGCCAACAACGTCGGCACCGATCATCCGCAAGAAGCGATATTCGGCCCGGGTTTCCAGATTTGGGCCTGTCACGGCCACGTAGACGCCCTTATGGGCCGTGAAGTTCTCCTTCCGCGCGATGCAAAGGGCGCGATCGATCAGTTTGCGATCGTACGGGGCACATAAGTCGGGAAAACGCGGGCCAAGCCGATCATCGTTCACCCCGATGAGCGGATTGCCGTTCATCAGGTTGATATGGTCTTCAATGACCATGATGTCACCCTGGGCATATTGCGGGTTCATGCCGCCGCAGGCGTTGGAGACGATGAGCAACTCGGCGCCTAAGGCCCTCATCACGCGGACGGGAAACGTGATTTGGGCATAGCTGTAGCCTTCATAAACATGAAAACGGCCCTCCATGGCCACGACAGAGGCTCCGTCCAGATGGCCGCACACCAACTGGCCCGTGTGGCCGATGGCGGTTGAACGTGGAAAATGTGGAATCGAGGCGTAGTCGAGGGTCGCCTCGGCATGAATATGCCCCGCCAGGCTACCCAGACCCGTACCCAGGATGATGCCGATTTGGGGCTTGCCCGTCCAAAGGCTGCGGATTGCCGCAACCGCCTGTTCGATTTGTGCTGCGAGCTCTTGCATGACTATTCGTCAGCCTCTACTTCGCCGGGCGCAAATTCCGCATCGTCGTCGTCATCGTCGTTATCATCATCGGCGAAGTCATCATCGAAATCGTCGTCAAAATCATCCTCGAAGTCGTCGTCAAAATCATCGTCGAAATCATCATCCTCGAATTCGTCAATGTCCTCATCCGCGTTGCTGGCCGAGATTGCCGAGATCGAGGGAGGTGGCAACATGTCCTCGGACGAGAAGTCGCTACAGGAATGTACGCGAAACGATGGAAGTTGGCAGGCAGTGGACATGGGATCTCTCCTTTGGAGATATGGCAAAGAAGTCGAATGCCAAATTGTTATGACTTCCGCAGGTCTTTGTCAACCATGGCGTGAAAAAATATCAGGAGAATCACAAATTCCGCGTCGTGGAACGGAATTTTGGCTCTCCGCCAAGTTTGTGGTGTGGGCGTCTCGCCTGCCTAGTTCAACCACGACATCTTGGGCAGGCGAGACGCCCGCACCACAATTATCCGCAAACCCGGCGGAGAGACAGGATTTATTACGTTGCCTTCCCTTTTTCGGGTAAGCGGAATGAATTCCGTTCCACGAAAAAATAATTTGCAACGGCCTCAATGGCCGACATGCTGCGGTTCGAGAGAGGCAATGTGAGGGGCCAAATCGCTCGCGGCTTGGCCCGCATCAAACCGCAGTTTCAGCCGGTTGTCACCGGCCGAACCCTGATCCAGGCCAAGGGCTAGCAGCGCGGAAGGCAGCCGCTCGGCCAGGGCTTCTGTCGATTTCCCCCGTTTGCGGTAGAGATCAAAAAGCCGATGAAGTAAGCGGACTGAGTCCGGCCGTGCAGCCAGTGCCGTCTCCAGAACAGTGCATGCCTCATCGTCGCGCTGCCGAGCCTGCAAGGCAAGCCCCAGGCAAACAGCGGCAATTTCTCGGACCTCGCACAGGTGCCAGACTGTTGGCGTGATCCGGCCGAAGCGGACGGCTGCCTCGAATGCCCGAATCGCCAGATCAAGCCGTTCGCGAACCAGCATGAAGTTACCCAGGGCAAGGAGAAGTTGCACGTCGAAAGGAAAGTCTTCCAGTGAGTCCAGGCATGCCGTCAATTGGCTGGCGTGCAGGTCCGGATCATCGTCAAATGTCGTCAAAAGACCATAAAAAGCCTCCAGCCGTTGGGCCGAACGAGGCGGCGAAATCTCAGCCGCGCTACGCAACAACTCACGAGCCTGACCTTGATCGCCCAGAACGCAGTGGGCTTGACCGGCCACCAGCAGCAGCCGTGGCGTCCAATTTCCGCTAGCTTCTGCCTCTGCGCTGGCCAAGGCCAGGTCTCGCTGGGCCTTGGCCAGGAACCGCCGCGGTTCGTGTTGACGTGGGTGTCGAACGATACGGCAGGGGGCCTCGGCGGTTTGAAGTCCGGCCGATTGGAGCGACGCGCTCAATGTCTCGCAAACACGACCTGAAAATCGCAAATCCACGTGGGTTGGAAGTAGCCTGACTTGCGAACACTGCTCGGCAGATGCTGCCTCTTCACGCGGAGGCGATTCAACCCAAATTGAGTATGCGATCGAGGGCTTGGCTTCTCGATCGAGGAAATGTCGCAGTTCGGCTGCATGTTGTGGGGAAATGCGTTCGCCCGCATCGAGCCAAAGAACCCAATTACCGCTTACATGTCTCAGGCAGTGATTTCGTGCCGTGGAGAAGTCGTTTTCCCAAGGGGTGCGGTACACCCTAGCCCCAAGTTGGGTGGCCAATTCCGGTGTCCGATCAGTGGATCCGGTGTCCAGAACTACGATTTCCTCCGCGATCTTGCGGACGCTTTCGATTGATTCGGCCAGCACCTCCTGCTCGTCGCGGACGATCATCGCTACGGAGAGGCGTGGCCGCGACAGAGATTCTGCGAGGATTTTCATGCGCCGTCCTTGGCAATTCTGAGATTTGCGATCCGTTTGTCGTCCAGTGAACGGTCGGAAAGGAAGCCGTTCCTCCGCTCCCATAGGACTGTACCGTGAGTCGGAAAAAGATTAAAGAGCGATTTGATAAATAACCGGGGCAACCACGACTGGAGTTACCTAGTTGAGGGATTTCGGGCAATCTTCGCTTTTTTCGGCCGCCTTTTCTTGGTTCCCGCCCCTTGCCTGAAAAACTTAGCACCGTACCATAAGACAAGACAGGGGTGATAGCCTCCAGGCGACAAACAGTAAGCCCCCCAGAGGAATGCCAAAAATGAAACGACGTGAATTTTTATCTGGATCCCTGGCTGCCGGCGTGGGTGTGGTTCTGGTTGGTACCACTCTGAAAGGCCAGGCAAACGATCAACCAAAACCCCCAGTACGACGACGAAAAGGAGATTTCAGAATGAGTTTCAAACAACCCGAATTGCCTTATGCCTTGGGCGCATTGCAGCCCTTTCTGCATGAAGAGCAGATGAATTACCATTACAATAAGCACCAGGCTGCCTATTTTGCCAAGCTGAATACGCTGCTGGAAGGGAAGCCAGAGGCTAGCGCACCGTTGACGGACGTGATTGTTGCCGCTGCGGCCGGTCCAGTATTCAACAATGCTGCCCAGGCGTGGAACCACGATTTCTTCTGGCACTGCATGTCACCCGCCGGTGGTGGCGACCCACAGGGCGACGTGCTGAAGGCAATCGATCGCGATTTTGGCGGCTACGACAAGTTCAAGCAGGCATTTTCCGAGAAGGCCGCGAATTTGTTTGGATCGGGCTGGGCTTGGCTGGCAGTCGATAAGCAGGGCAAGCTGGAGATCATGGCTCTGAGCAATGCCGACACACCGCTGAAACACGATCGCAAGCCGATCCTCACGCTCGATGTCTGGGAACACGCCTACTACATCGACTACCGCAATCTGCGGCCGAAGTTCATCGAGGGCTTCTGGACAAAAGTCAATTGGGACTTCGCTGCCAAGAATCTGGATGGTTCGACGAAGTAGTTTGGCAGCATTACAATTAAAAAAGGCTCTCCGCCGGGTTTGCGGATAATCGTGGTGTGGGCGTCCCGCCTGCCCAAGATGTTGTGGTTGAACCAGGCAGGCGAGACGCCCTAGCCACAAACTTGGCGGAGAGCCAAAAAGGAGAAGCTGCGGCCGGTAAAGCCTCGGCTTTTTCTATGCGATAGCGCAAAAAAAGCCGAACCTGAAAACAGGTTCGGCGAAGCTTATTTCGGACATGTCGGCCTGACTAACAGGGCAAAATCGAGGCCGAACTTGGGTCATTCCCGGGGCACTACCCACTGGAAAACCAGCGGGTCATGCCTGGGCCCTGGTCCAGTTTTACTTCTTGGGAGCCGTCGGCGGTGGCGGAGCCATCGGAGCCGGAGCGGCAGCCGAGGGCGAAGTCACGGTAGCAGCAGCGGCAGGAGCCGGAGCCGGACCTGCACAACCGCAAGCAGTCGGAGCACAGGCGCCACAGCTTGCAGCTTCACTGCAACGACGCTGGCGGTGGTGACGCGGACGGCAGCTCACCGGAGCGCAAGGCTCGCAGCAAGCAGCCGGAGCGGCACAAGCGGCCGGAGCGCAAGGAGCCGGAGCCGGGGCAGCGGCCGGAGCACAAGGTGCCGGAGCCGCACAGGGGGCGGCCGGAGCACAAGGCGCCGGAGCGCAGCTCTTCTCCGCACAGCAGCGGTGGCGACGCTCGCGACGCGGGTGGCAGCTCTTGGGAGCGCACGGCTCGCAAGAAGCCGGAGCACAAGCGGCCGGAGCGCAAGGTGCCGGAGCCGCACAAGCAGCCGGGGCGCAAGGAGCTGGAGCGCACGAGGGCGCCGGGCAGCAACTCTTATGGCAACGAGCCTTCAGACGCTCCATGAGCCGCGGATGGCAGCTAGCCGGAGCAGGTTCACAACAAGCGGCCGGAGCCGCACAAGCAGCCGGGGCGCAGCAATCGCCGGCCACCGCCAAATTGGCACCGCCCATCAGGACGAGGCCGAGCACCGCAACAAACAAGACGGCGCAAAGAACACAGGTACGATTCATTCGAGAAACCTCCTACTTAACAGGTACTGTAGCGTTTAGACATTCGCTCTAACGCCGTCACTGGTTCTTTTAGTCTCCGGCCCTGACGGCTTCAACCGGAAACAGACGGTAGTTCTCGCTGTGACCCAAAATTTCCACCGGCTCTTGCTGCCCTGTTCAAGCGGCAAACCGATCAGAATCCTGGTTTCAAAGACACAGCATCCGAACACTAAGCTAGCATAGCTGCCACAGATGTCAACCGGGGAGACCACGGAAAATAACCGTACTGGGTCAACTCGGATGTCTGGGGGCACTTTAGCATGGTTACGGAAGTTTACACCGCGTTTCGTATTCTACAAGTACCCTCCAATAAAAAAGAGAGGCAGTCCCTCTGGAATGCCTCTCCAAAAAAAGCATCTAAGTTATTTATTGCAAAGCACTTAGAACTCGTCCTACAATCTTTTATTATAAAGAAAAAAGTTTCTCGTGACCCCATAAGCAGAGGGGGCAAACCCTCTTGGCCCTGAGGCTTTTTCCTTGCATGTTGGTTGGTTAGCGACGAAAAGCGTCCTGCGGTTTTTTCTCTGCTTGGAACGAATTCTCTTTGTCGGCAGGCGGTGTCGTCTCCTGCTTTGCGCGTCGAGTAATCTCCTCTTTGAGCCAGTTCTGCTTCTTCAACATATCGTCCGGGTCTTCAAAACTCAGAAGCAGCGGGTCTTCTCCCTCGAATACGTAGGCGGCAAATCCAGCCACTCGCCAGCCCTCCGGCTCCAGGCGGCAAACCCAGGTGGCTTTGTCCGTGCGCGGTTTGCCCGTTTCATCCAGATCGACCCATTTGGTTGGCACGTGGGCAATGTCGTGTTCTGCCGTGGGATAGACGGGTTCTTGAGCTTCAATCTTCGCGCTATCATTTGCAGCAGGAGCAACACAACGGCCGGTTTCCTCGGCCTTTTGGCGGGCGACTTTGGTAAGCAACTTGGTCGCCGCGTCATTATCTCCCTTGCGAATCGCCTCAAGAAAACTCGTAACCACCACTTTCGCAGTTTGCGACGGGTTGTCGTGCGCGGTACTTGTCGGGTTTGACGCAGCGGCGGCTGGCGTGGCCTGCGTGGTTCCCGTCTCGGTGGGTTTGCTGCAACCATAAGCCAGCAAGACTAACGTCAATCCCCAAATACTTGACTTTGAAAACATGATTATTTCTCCTCGCACAATCTCCAGTCAGAGGCAGACAAATAAGAAGGTGGCGGAGTCTCGCAAGATTCCCTTCCTAGGTCAAGATCAGTGCGGGGAATGTGCTTTTGAACTGGGGGTGATTTTCTCCTTGTTTTCGAGGGCAATTTCCACTCGTGTAGTCAATGAAAATTCCACCAATAGTGGTAAAAACGCAATTAACCGACATTGCCTGGCACGCGCATGGTAGCCCAATAGTCACGTTCACCGCTCTATTTGGTGGTTGGATTCTCCGTGGTCGGAAAACACATTAACGTCCACGGCAAGAGCGCCAAAGAAAGATACAGATAAAGAGAGCAACGAGGATTATCAATCTCTCTCCGAGAAGACCGCTGAAGAGAGGATCATGTTTTTGCGGGGCCATGCCCGCAGCCACAAGCCCGGCAACGAGCACGCCCGCCAAGCCTTCGCCGGCCACTAGTCCAGAAGCGGCTAGAATGCCCGTATCGGATTGCGCTGCCGGCTGGCCTTGGCGGAAATGTTCAACAAGCAGACGCACGCAGCCGCCCAGGTAGAGTGGGGCCATGGTGGCTAACGGCAAGTAGACGCCGATGGCAAAAGCCAGGCCGTTGGCCCCGCTGAGGACTCCGCACAAGGCGATGCCAGCGCCGCTGAACACCAGGCGCCACGGCAATTCTCCGGAGAGCACGCCTTCGATAATGGTTTTCATGAGCGTGGCCTGAGGAGCGCGGAGCAGTGAACCGTTGCCGAAGCCATAGGCTTTGGCTAAAAGCGCGAGCGTCGCCGCCACGGCCCAACAAGCCACGGCCGCACCCAGCAATTGGCCAAATTGCTGCTTGGCGGGCGTGGCGCCAACGAGGTAGCCCGTCTTGAGATCCTGGGAAATGTCGCCGGCCTTCGAGGCCGCGATGGCCACGACGGTGCCGACAGTCAGCACGGCTGCCTGCGCGCCGACACCGGTCCAACCGACGGCTGCGAAGAGAGCGGCGGTTCCCAGTAGCGTGACCAGCGTGATGCCCGAGGTCGGTTGCGATGAAACTCCCACGATGCCCACGATCCGCGCCGCCACGGTGACAAAGAGAATGCCGAAGACGGCAATGCCGGCCGAACAGACGATCCGCGGCAGGATTCCCAGGTCTCCGCCGAGAATGCCTGGGACCAGTGCAGGCGTCAGGATCACGACGGCAATCGAACCGAAGACAAACGTACCGGGCAGATCGCGGTCGGCGCGAGTCGCGGCATTGTCGGCGGCGGCCGACGCTCTGCTTTGCATTCCGCGGACGACCGCAACGAAGGCCCCGAGCATCGTCGGCAATCCGCGCAAGACGGTGAGGATTCCGGCCGTGGCGACAGCTCCCGCGCCAATGTAGCGGACATACTTATTCCAGATATCGTCGCTTGTCATTTTGGCGACGAGCATTTGTGTTTCCGGCGCCAAGGGCACGGTTAAGCCGCTCCCCATCCAGGCGATCAGCGGGATGAGAGCCAGCGAGGAGAGCAGCGAACCGGCCACGCAAACCGCCGATTGCCGATAGCCGAGAATGAAGCCGACGCCGATCAAAGCGGGGGCTAGCTCCATGGCAAGTTCGGCCTTGGGGAGAAAGTTCAGCGGCACGGCGAGGGTGTCGGGGAGAAGAAAGAAGAGGCTGACCAAGAGTTTGACCGCGGCCCCGACGGCGATGCCCGCGAAGATCCAGCCGCTGCCGGCAATGCCCTTGGTGGTGGCAAGGAGAACCTCGGCACAGGCGGTGCCTTCAGGATAGGGGAGTTCATCGTGCGACTCGACGATCAGCAGCCGGCGGAGTGGAATCATGGCGGCCAGGCCCAACAGACCGCCAAGGAAGCATAGCGCCACGATTTGCAGGTAAGGTGGAGCGACTCCCCAAAGAAATAGGGCTGGCAAGGTGAAGATCGAACCGGTGGCCAGGGCGGTGGAGGCCGAGGCGATGGTCTGCGAGAGGTTGGCCTCCAGAATGGTTACCTTCCGGCCCAAGGCCGCGAAAATGGCGACCGTCATGACGGCCGCCGGAATCGAGGCTGAGACCGTCATGCCCACGCGCAGGCCCAAGTATGCATTTGCAGCGCCGAATACGACGCCCAGCACAAGCCCCGCGACAACGGCCTGGAAGGTGAATTCAGCGAGCGGTTCGCGGTTGGTTTTCATTTAGCAGTTTGTAGTTCCTAAGAATGCGGGACTGCAAGCGCCGGTCAATCGCCGCGAATCCGCTGCAAAGCCTTGGCGGCGGCGGTGCGCACGTCCTCCTGCGGATCGCTGGCAGCGGTCTCCAACGCAGAGCGCGCCGAGAGGGCCTCAGCGCCAAGGTTGCCCAAAGCGCGGGCGGCTGCACCGCGAACGGCGGGACTTGCGTCTCGTAGCGCGGCGGTCAAGTCCAGCACGGCGTCCCGTCCCATCCAACTCAAGGCCTCGATGACCATGCGGCGGGCTTCGGCATCCGGATCCTGCATGGCGTGGACCTTTTTGAGCACCGGAAAGGCGGCTTTGCCAAACTGGCCCAGCGAGCGGGCTGCCGCACGGCGAACATCAGCGGTGGGGGCGTGCAGGGCCTCGATCAGGGCCGGAGCGATTACATCGGCTTCTTTCTCCATTTGACCCAGTGCAACGGCCGCAGGATAAGCCTGGGACGAATTGCCATGTCGAAGCACCTCCAGGAGCGCCGGCAAGGCTTTGGGATGGCATTCAATCTTCCAGAGAGCCACGGCCGCGTTGACGCGAGTGATTTCGTCATCATTGTCCAGCATCTTGAGCAGTTCCGTCACGGCCGGTTTTGCCGCAAAACCGAAATTACCCAGGGCCTCCGCGACGCTGCGGCGGACGGCAAGAAGCTTCGTCGATCGCATCGTTTCGATCAAGAAAGGTATTTCCGTCTCGGCGGCGGGACCGATGCGTCCCAAGGCCCAGGCGGCCATGCTCCTGGCGTATTCGTTCTTGCCTGAGTTGACATCCAGGACCGCGTGCAAGGCCGACACGGCCGGCGCCGCTTTGGGACCGAGCGTTCCCAGAACATACGCTGCATGCCATTGCTGGCGGAATTCCGCGGAGGTCAGTTGATCGGCCCATTGCTGCACGGTCTTGACTTCCGGCCCAAGGAGCGGCTGGGCCGTTGCGGTGGATAGCGGCAAAAGAAGGATCAGGGTAAATTGCAGTTTCACTTTGGTTTCAACTCTCGATCCTAAGGCGCAGGGCGGACCTTTTTGTTGCCTCTGGGGTTCTTCGGCGCCTCGAGGGGATTCGGGTTCTCGATCTGACCGCTCTGGAAGATGACAACCCGCGGAGCAGCCTCGCCGTCACCTTCACCCAGGACGGCATAGACAGAAAAAGGAATCGAGGTATTCTTCAGATCGGTCGCCAAATCTCCCAGGGCCTTTAGCTCTTCGTTGGTTTTATTGGCGGCCTGGAGCTGTTCGGACGTTGGCTTTGGGGTCTTGTCTTTGTTGGCTATCACGTATTCGGCGACCGCGGAAAATTTCTGAAGATTCTTCGTGTTGAAGGGTATCTTATTGCCCGAGATTTCACAGAAGGTCTGCATGTCGAGCAGCACATCCTTGCCGCGGGCGTCAAACCCGATGCTGAAAGCGACGCGAGGGGTCTTCTCTTTCGTGAGCATCACGACCAGGTGGCCCTTGACGGGTATCGTGTTTCCGGATGCCGGCTCGATGGGCTTGCCTCGCGATGAACGGCTGACGTGCCCCTTGGCCTCCATGATCTTGATCTCATGGTTCGGCATCGATTTGTCCATGGGCAAGATCCGTAGTCGGAGCAGGCTAAGGTCGGGGAGGGGCAAATCCCTGCTGAAATGCTCGTGGGCAATGGCCTTACCGGACTTATCGAGCTTGAACTTATCGATGTCGACTGCCAGCGGCGGCACGGTCTTGGGTATGCATAAGGCGACAAAACGCGTCTTCTGCTCACAGGAGAACTGTAGGCCGCAGTAACGAACCAGCGTGGCCTTGTCCTTCGCTTCGGCGGTCCATTGGATTTTCCATGCGTTCTCCTCCTGCCAGACTCGGGCGATCTTCAGGCTGTCTTTACTTTTGTCGGTCATCTGGACCGACCAGCCCGGAGTTGGCCCGCTGCCCTCTTTCCGCAATTCAAACTTAGGATTGCCTTTGGCGACCGCGTCGCCGCCAAGCAACTCGACATCAACCGTCAGCTTGGGATCGAGATCGAGGGTGCCGAGCGAAACGGCTTCGTTGGCGCCCTTGCCCGGTGGCGGCAAGTCGCCGGACAGCGCAAGGCCATCCAAGGAGACGTTCTTGTCTACTTTGGCGGGCGGTTCTGGTTTTTTCTCGGGCGGTTCTGGCTTCTTCTCGGGCAGATCTGGCTTGACCGTCGGATTGGGGGTGGATTTCCCTTCCGTTATCGTCTTCGGCGGGACGTTATTCTTGGACTTGTCGGGTTCGGCTGACTTCAGCGGGACGCTCTCCTTAGGCTTCTTGGAAGTCTCGGCTTTTGACGCAGAGTTCTCTTTGGCAGCGGAATCCTTGGATGTAGCCGGCTTTTTGTCGGGCGACTTATCAGGCGGAGCACCCACTTCTTCTTCGACAGGCCCCTTCTTTTCCTCTTGTTTTGGCGGCGGTATCGTCGTCTGCGGCGCGGGCTTGGGAGACGACAGCAGAAAAGGCAACGATGCCAGTCCAGCAACCGCCGCCAGCAACGCCGTGCCGACAACGGCCCCCACGATCTTCCGCGTCGTTGTGTTGAACCAGCCGAGTTTTTTTCGGCCAAAGGTCAACACACCGGCCAGGGCCGCGAAAATTCCACCTTGGGACTGACCCTTGTGCCTTTTCTGTTTGCCGGGCTTGGTCGGCTTTGCTGCATTTGCAGCCGTGGCAGGCTTCTTGAAGCCATTGGAGGTCGCGGTCGACGGCACGTCAAGAAAGGAAAGCCAGTCGTCGGCCGGCGGGGCCGGCGGGGTGGTATCTTCCAAGGGCTTTACCGCCCGCGGCATACGACCGCCTATCTCGCCATCGGATGCGTTCAGCCAAGGCGCCAGGGCCGCGCTCACCTCTTGAATCGATTGGTAGCGGCTTTCCGGCTCCTTACCCATCATCTGCTTGCAGATCTTGACCAACTTTGGCGGAGTATTGGGCCGCTCGAGCAGAATATCGCGAGGTTCTTGCGTCTGATGCTTGACAATCCGTTGGGCAAGCGTGCCTTCTGGAAAAGGCGGATGCCCCGTGAGCAGAAAGTACAGCGTGCAGCCCAGGGAATAGATGTCAGCACGATGATCGAAATTCGCTGTTCCCAGAGCCTGCTCGGGGGCCATGTAATCGACGGTTCCAAAGGCCGGTTCGCCAGCCGACGCCCCGCGCGGTTCATCGCTCTGGTTTAGGCGAGCCAGGCCCAGGTCGAGAATCTTGATCACCCCTTGGTGGTTCACCAGGAGGTTTGCGGGTTTGATGTCGCAGTGGACGAGGTTGTGGGCGTGTGCGTGGGCCAACCCCTCCGCGGCCTGGCGGATGTAGTCTGCCGCATGCTCGAAATCCAAGGGTCCGTTGATTTCGACTATCCGTTGCAGATCTTGGCCGTCAACGAATTCCATGACAATGAAATAGCGGTCCATTTCATTATCGACGCTATAGGCCCGAACGATATTGGGATGGTCGAGTGCGGCGATCGCTCGGGCCTCGGCGAAGAAGCGATCCAACGAGGCCCGATCTTCGGCGATGGAACGAGGGACGATCTTCAGGGCTACGCGGCGATTCATCGTCACGTGCTCGGCGAGGAAGACGGTACCCATGCCGCCTTTACCCAACCGCTGAATGAGCTTGTATTTACCCAGACGGAGCTGTGCCCGCTGGCCCAGGCCCAGGAGTGTGCCGGCCTGCCAGCGGCTAACAAGATTTTCGCGGACCAGAATCTTGGCCAAAGCAGCCGCATCGGGCGATTCACCAGCGAGACGCTGAGCTGCGATGAGCTGCTCCGAGCCGAGCAGCTTGCTCTTTTCAAGTGCCGACAGAAATTCGTTCACGGTGCTAACGGCCATAAGTCCCTTTGTATCCCCTATCGTTGGGGTATTTGTAGCGGCCTAGCAATCTAACGTCTACATCTAATCTATCAGAAGACCTTGTTCTTTACCAGGATACAATAAACCTCCAGAAAATACTAAGGGGTAACCTACTCCGGTCCGATCGTCAACGCAGTCCCCTCGACCAGCGAATATCGCTCGAGAACGTCGGCAATCTGATCGAGCCGAATCGAAGCGATCAGATCGAGATCCTCTTGCAGCGATCGGTATTCGCGGCGATAGACCCAGTCGCCGCCGACGCCGAACATCCGCGGGCTTGGCCGCTCGCTGGAAAGCACGAGTTGCGAACGAACCTTGTTCTTCGCCTGCTGAAGTTCGGCCTCCCTGATGCCCTCGGTATGGGACGTCTCATAAACTTGCATCACCCGCTGGTAAACCTCATCGGCATCCTCCGGCGAGCAACTGATCTGGGTGAAGAAAACACCCGCACCTTGATACTCGCCGTGGCTCAGTTCGGCCACTTCGGCAATGCCCGAATCAACGACTTCCCAGTAAAGCCGGCTGCCGGAATCATCGCCCAGGATGATCGCCAGAACCTTGGCCGCATAGCGATCGTCGTCATCCGCCGCGGGACCGAGCGACATCTGCAAGAGATATTGCTGCGTGGCCGAGGCCCGTGTGAGCCGATGGAATCCACTGCGAGGCTGCGCCGGTTCAACAATCCTGGGACATTCGGCCGGCTCCCAGCCACCACAAACTCGCTGGCAGTCAGCGATCATGCGATCAAAATCGACCCGGCCGGCCGCCGCCAGGACGATGTTGCCCGGGGCATAACGGCGGCAGAAGTAATCTCGCATGGCCGCGACCGGCAGGGCCTCAATGCTGGCCATCGTGCCCAGCACGCTGCGGCCCAGGGGGTGATCGCCAAAGAAGGCCGCACGGCACTTCTCGTCGGCCCCGAACGGCGGCTGATCCTCGAACATCTGGATTTCTTCGAGGATCACTTTCTTCTCGGTTTGGAAGTCGGCCTCGCGGAGCGAAGGGCGGAGGATGTCGGCGAGCACCTCGGTCGCCCGTGTTTGATACTCCGGCAGCACGGGGGCATAGTAAACGGTCGTCTCTTCCGAGGTTCCCGCGTTGCCATGCGAACCGATCTCGTCAAGCTCGCGGTTCACCTCGTCGGCCGAACGGGTGGGCGTGCCCTTGAACGCCATGTGTTCGAGAAAATGGCTTACGCCGGCGATCTCTTCGGTCTCGTCGCGGGCACCAGTCTTCACAATGAACCCGAGGGCCGTCGAGTAGGCATCGGGATTGCACTCGGCAACGATCTCCAATCCGTTGGGTAATACGTGAGTAAGAAATTCCATGATGAGGTTTGGGGCTGGGGGATTGGGAGTGGGG
>Ga0073936_10000987_pt1 | contig 44606 bp, 49 predicted proteins | sample AliMusrvi5mmetaG_FD_87041 | JGI IMG/M metagenome (GOLD analysis project Ga0073936, IMG submission 87041) | Freshwater lake bacterial and archeal communities from Alinen Mustajarvi, Finland, to study Microbial Dark Matter (Phase II) - Alinen... | ecosystem: Environmental > Aquatic > Freshwater >...
AAATGCGCCTGATCGCGCCCGCCTGCCGCTGGCCCAATGAACGGGCCATGGCCCTGGCCTCCGGGGCGGGGGACATATTGGAGGCCGCCAAGGTCTATCCCGATGCCGCGACGGCGCTTGCCGATATTCAGCTGGTGCTGGCGACCACGGCGCGGGGGCGCGATGTCGTGCGCGAAATCCTCACCCCGGAAGCCGCCGCCCGGCGCCTCAGAACCGCCGCGGGCGAAAATGTCACCAGCGCCATCCTGTTCGGGGGCGAGCGGGCGGGGTTGGACAATGACGAACTGTCGCTGGCCGATGCGGTGATCACCATTCCCACGGCGCAATTTTCCTCCCTCAATCTGGGGCAGGCGGTGCTGCTCTTGGGCTATGAATGGCTGAAGTCGGCCGATGCCACACCGGCCAGCCGCACCCGCAAAACCCCTGCCATTCCCGCCACGCGGCAGGAAGTGGTGGATCTGTTCGAGCATCTGGAGCGGGAGCTGGACGCGGGCGGGTTTTTCTTTCCGGCCACCAAAAAAGACGCCATGGTGCGCAACATTCGGGCGATGATCCTGCGCGCGGGCCTGACCGACCAGGAGACGCGCACCATTCGCGGCATGATCGTGGCGCTGGCGAAAAACAAATATCGCGGCCAGAAGGACAACAAAGCGTGAGTCTTGTTCCCGTCATCGGCTTTGGCGCCGTTGCCTTGCTGGCGATCCTGTTCGCCACCTTCGCGTTGCTGCGTGGGCGCAGCAAGGGCTGGGCGCTGCTGGCCGGCGCCATCGCGCTGTTTCTGCTGGGCGTGGGCGGCGGCACCTATTGGATGACGGGGCGTCCCGCCTTGGCGGTGCGCGACGCGCAAGGCCTCACCACCCATGATGTCAACGGGTTGATACCGTTCCTGATCGCGCGGGTGCGCAAGGAGCCGAACGATCTGCAGGCCTGGATCTATCTGGGCGGCGCTTACATGACGGCCAACGATCCGGGCGATGCCGCCAAGGCCTATGGCCGCGCCGTCACCGTGGCGCGCTTGAAAAAAACCGAAAGCCCCGGACTGGATGGGGCGTATGGCGAAGCGCTGGTGGCAGCCAATAGCGGCGCGGTCAGTGACGAAGCGGTGCGTGCGTTTTCGGCGGCGCTGGCGCTGAACCCCAGGGATCCGGCCGCGCGCTTTTTCCTGGCCCAGTCGCGCGCCGAGCATGGCGACAAGGCCGGAGCGCTGAATTTGTGGCAGGGATTGTTGGCGGAGACGCCGGCCAGTTCGCCGCTGCATCAGAATTTGGTGGACCGTATTGCGTTGCTGACGGCGCAGGGCGGCCCCAACAATAGCGGCGCGCCCGATCCCAAGGCGATGGTTGCGCAACTGGCGGGGGAACTGAAAGCCGATCCGCACAATGCAGCGGGCTGGCGGCGCCTGATGCGGGCTTACACCGTGCTGGGCCAGCCGGATGACGCCAAGACCGCGCTGGCCATGGCGCGCAAGACTTTTGCCGCCGACAAGGATGTGCTGGCGCAGTTGGACGCCGACGCCAAAGATTTGAAGATCAATTAGACACGCAGCGGCGTGACGCCGAGGGATTGCACCAGCGCCTCGATTTCCTGTGCTGCCTGTTCGACGGATTTGGGATCGCGGCCGCGCGTGACAAGCTGCGTGCCAGGGCCGCCGTCATTGTAAAAGGGATAGGAGCCGACCGAGACATCGGCATGGGCTTTTTGGATGTCTCCCAACCCGCTGGCGATGGCGCCTTCGGGAAGGGCGGCAGAGACGGTCACCACCGTCATTTCTGTGCCACGCGGCAAAGTGGGGGCGATGGCGTCCAGCATGGCGCGCATCACAGCCGGTACGCCCGCCATCACATAGACATTGCCGATGTGAAAGCCGGGCGCGACCGAGGCGATGTTCTTGATCAGCGCCGCGCCATGGGGAATGCGCGCCATGCGCTTGCGCATATCGTTGAATTCGCCGGGCTTGTAACGCGCTTCCAGCAGGGCATAAGCCTCGGGGTGGTAACCGATGCCGACATCAAAAGCCTTGGCCACGGCATCGGCGGTGATGTCGTCATGGGTGGGGCCGATGCCGCCGGTGGTAAAGATCAGGTCATAGCGGCGGCGCAGGGCATTCAGCCCGGCGACGATTTCCGCCTCGATATCGGGCACGACCCGGATTTCCTTGAGATCAATGCCCAGCGCCCCCAGAAATCTGGCGATATGGCTGGAATTGCTGTCCTGGGTGCGGCCGGAGAGGATTTCGTCCCCGATTACCAGCACCGCGGCGGTTTTGTTGGCTTGGTCTGACATGGCCGTTTTGTCTCATATTTCCGGGGGACTGGAAAATCAGGCGATATCCCTTAAGTTAGCGCCATGACGATTGCCCCCAATACGGAACTTTTCGACGCTGCGGCCCGCGCCCATCTGGCGGTGACGGTGCATGACGCCGCCGGATTTGAAGGCATGCGCAAGGCCGGCCGCCTGGCCGCCGAAGTGCTGGATCTGATGGTGCCGCTGGTGAAACCGGGTATCACCACCGAGGCGCTGGACAAGGTGGCATATGACTATGTCATCAGCCATGGCGCCACACCGGCTTGCCTGGGCTATCGCGGCTATCGCCACACGGTTTGCACCTCCATCAATCATGTCGTCTGTCACGGCATTCCCAATGACAAGCCGCTGCGCGATGGCGATATCGTGAATATTGATGTCACCATCATCCTGGATGGCTGGCATGGCGACACCTCGCGCATGTATCCGGTGGGCGAGCCCAAGCTGCGCTCGCAGCGGCTGATCGACATTACCTATGAATCCATGATGCGCGGCATCAACGCCGTCCGCCCGGGCGCCACCACTGGCGATATCGGCCATGCCATTCAATCCTATGCCGAAGGCGAGGAACGCTGCGCCGTGGTGCGCGATTTCTGCGGCCATGGCCTGGGCAAGATTTTCCACGCGTTGCCCAATGTGGTGCATTACGGCAAGCCGGGGCATGGCATCAAATTGCTGCCCGGCATGTTCTTCACCGTCGAGCCCATGATCAACCTGGGCGCCTATGGCGTAAAAATCCTCAACGACGGCTGGACGGCCGTGACGCGCGACAGGTCCCTGTCGGCGCAATTTGAACATTCGGTGGGTGTCACGGAGAATGGCGTCGAAATCTTCACGCGCTCCCCAAAAGGCTGGGACAAGCCCCCTTATATCTGACGCCGTGACGGATGCGCCGCATGCCGGCCATCGCGAGCGCTTGCGCGAACGCTTTGTGAAGGGCGGCGCCGAGGCCATGCCCGATTATGAAATGCTGGAGCTGGTGCTGTTCGCCGCTTTGCCGCGGCGGGACACCAAGCCGTTGGCCAAGGTGTTGATTGCCCGCTTCGGGTCTTTTGCCGAAGTGATTGCGGCCAAGCGCGAAAGGCTGCTGGAAATTCCCGGCGGCGGGGATGCGGTGGTGAACCAGCTCAAGATTGTGGAAGCGGCGGCGCAGCGCCTGGCAAAGGGCAAGGTGATCGGGCGGCCTGCTCTGTCATCCTGGGCGGCGCTGCTGGACTATTGCATGGCGGCGATGGCGCGCAGCCAGAATGAGGAATTCCGCGTGCTCTTTCTGGACCGCAAGAATGTGCTGGTGGCCGATGAAGTGCAATCACGCGGCACCGTGGATCATGCGCCGGTCTATCCGCGCGAGATTGTGCGACGGGCACTGGAGCATGGCGCGTCGGCGATTATTCTGGTGCATAATCATCCCAGCGGCGACCCCACGCCATCGCGCGCGGATATTGACATGACGCGCGAGATTGCCGCCGCCGCCAAGGCGCTGAAGATCGCGGTGCATGATCATCTGGTGATCGGGCGCCACGGCCATGCCAGTTTCAAATCGCTGGGGCTGCTTTAGGCGCTTTTCGCCAATTGTGAATCAATCAGTGTACTGATTTTCTGGCCTGCCTCGGGCGTGACGCTGGCGGGTAGCACTGCGGCGAGGGTTTTGAGGCCGCTTTGCGCGGCGGCGGCATCGCCGGATTCGCAGGCCCGGAAAGCCGCCAGATAACGGTCCATCAGGGATTTGCGCGCGCCTTGCGTGCGCAGGCTTTTTTCGTCGAGCCTTGCAATGGCGCCGCGCAGTTCGCCCCAGCCCAGGTCAATCACTTTGGGGTCCACCTGCATCAATTCGCCGGCGATCTGGGACAGGCCGCCCACCTGGGCGCGAAAATAATTGCGGTCAAAGCCCAGCAGGCCGGCTTCGGTATCCATCTGGGAATAGGTTTGCGTCCAGCCACCGGGCCAGTCGCCAGCCAGACCCATGCCGGGAATGTTGTAGGCGCGGCCCTTGTTCATGGGGCTTCGCACCCGCGCCTGACGGCCGCCATTGACGCCGGGTGCGATGTCGCCGGCTTTCACATCCACGCGCGGCCAGTGATTGTCGGTGGCGGCGCGCGCCACGGCATCCACCAGCCAGACATTGTTGTTGTTGACGTCAATCAGGCTGGTGATGACGCCGCCATCCTCCGGCCGCTGCGTGGAATAGCTGTAGGTGTTGCCGCCGGGGCCAGTCTCGATGGTCTGGCGGCCGCCCATATGCTCCATGCCCATGGTGGCGACGATCGGCTTCAGGCCTTCGGGATGGAGGGAATAATAATCGAATTGCGGCCAGCTATCCTCGCCGCCCGGCATGAAATGGCGGCAGTCGAAATAGAAGGCCAAGGTGCGCGGACGTTGAGCGCGCGGCAGCTTGTTGTAATAGGACATGATGCCGATCATGCCGAGGCCGCCATTATCCTCGATCAGCGACATGGCGTCGGTATGGGTGGCAAGCAGGACCTGGCGATCCGCCGGCGTGCCGTAATCCTTGCCCGGCAGGAAGGCGAGATGAGAGCGGCCCATAGCGCGCTCGAAACGTGCCGTCAGGGTCAAGGTCGCAGCTTTTCCGGCTTTGGCATCGGCGAGAACTTTCGCGCCATTCACACGATCAAGAGTGAGGGTCGGGCAATTGACATAGGTGGCGCCCAGGCTGGCCTTGCCGGACGGCGTATAGACGCTGCGCTGCGCCAGCCCGAAGGCGGCGGCGGGCGAAAGGTCATAGACGATGACCAAGGCTGCGGCCTTGCCCATGATGGCGGTGCTGGCAAAGCCGTTGAGCTGACTGAAGACCCAGCGCGAATGATACGAGGACATGACACTGGTGGGCGGCGGCGTGAACAGCGGCGGCCATTTGCCCGGCGAGCGCCATTCATAATCGGTGGGCGTGTAGCTGTCGATGAAAGCGTTATCATAAGGCTGCGCGGGATAGGGCGTGGTGGCGCAGACCAGAATTTTTCCGGCGATCTGTTCCGGCGAAGGCGGCGATACGGGATCGTAGAACAGCATCGCGGCGGTGACGCCTTCTGCCGGTGTGGCGCCTGATGTCATGCCGTAGGACGCCACCACCGCAACCGGGGTGCCATCGGTCACCAGCTTTTCCACCGCGATGCCGGAATCGTAACGATGGGTGCGCCGGTCCGGCCAGTCATCAACGACATAGCGGTCATAGGGAATATCAACATGCGCCAGGTCAACGCCGCCAAATTCCTGTATCCGCTCCAGCAGGAAATCGGTGTAGCGCTTCCAGCCGGCGCTGCCGGCATAGGTTGGGCCGCAGGAGGCCTTGAACATATTCCAGGCCTGGGCCTGATCGGGGGTGATCAACAAGGCGGGATTGATTTTGGGGAATGGCTGGGCGCGCAGACCGGTCGCACCGAACGCACTCGCCGCCGTCGCGCCGGCGGCGCCCTGCAGGAAGGACCGCCGCGAGGATAGATATTTGTTCATGACGCTTCCCCAAGCCCTGGCGTCAAGGCTGCGCCGATTTGGCGCTGCGATCAAGGATCGGCGTTTTTAAACGCTTTGCTTGGGTTTCCGGGCTGGCTGCGCTAGAAGCGGCGGACAAGGAAAGGTTGCCATGATCCCCCGCTATGCCCGCCCGGAAATGACCGAAATCTGGTCGCCCGAAAGCAAATTCCGCATCTGGTTCGAGATCGAGGCGCACGCCACCGATGCCTTGGCGGAATTGGGCGTGGTGCCGAAGGATGCGGCCAAAAAGATCTGGGAAAAAGGCAAAGACGCGAAATTCGACGTGGCGCGGATTGATGAGATCGAGCGCGAGGTCAAGCATGACGTGATCGCCTTCCTCACCCATTTGTCGGAAATCGTGGGGCCGGAAGCGCGCTTTGTGCATCAGGGCATGACCAGCAGCGATGTGCTGGACACGTGCTTGAATGTGCAGATGGCGCGGGCCGCCGATCTGCTGATCGCCGATACCGACGCGCTGCTGGCGGCGCTGAAGAAGCGGGCGATGGAATACAAGATGACGCCCACCATCGGGCGCAGCCATGGCATTCATGCCGAGCCCACCACTTTTGGCGTCAAGCTGGCGGGATTTTATGCGGAGTTCGAACGTGCCCGCACGCGGCTGGTGACGGCACGGGCTGAAATCGCCACCTGCGCCATTTCCGGCGCGGTTGGCACTTTCGCCAATATTGATCCCAAGGTGGAAGAGTATGTCGCCCAGAAAATGAATCTGGCGGTCGAGCCGGTTTCCACCCAAGTGATTCCGCGTGACCGCCATGCCGCCTATTTTGCGGCGCTGGGCGTGGTGGCCTCGTCGCTGGAACGGCTGGCGGTGGAAATCCGCCATCTGCAGCGCACCGAAGTTCTGGAAGCGGAAGAGTATTTTTCGCCGGGCCAGAAGGGCTCATCCGCCATGCCGCACAAGCGCAATCCGGTGTTGACGGAAAATGTCACAGGCCTGGCGCGCATGGTGCGGGCCTATGTCCTGCCTGCCATGGAAAATGTGGCGCTGTGGCATGAGCGGGATATTTCGCATTCCTCCGTCGAGCGCTATATCGGCCCCGACGCCACCATCACCTTGGATTTCGCGCTGGCGCGGATGACGGGCGTGATGGAAAAGCTGGTGGTCTATCCCAAGCGGATGCAGGAGAATCTGGACAAGACCCAGGGCCTGGTCCACAGCCAGCGCGTGCTGCTTGCGCTGACCCAGGCGGGGATCGCGCGGGAAGATTCCTATCGGCTGGTGCAGAGAAATGCGATGCGCACCTGGAACGGCGAAGGCCCGCTGTTGGAGCTTTTGAAAGCCGATCCGGAAGTGGCGGGCAAGGTGCCGCCCGAAAAGCTGGAGGCGATGTTCGACCTTGGCTATCACCTGAAGCAGGTGGACACGATCTTCAAGCGCGTGTTCGGCGCATGAGCCGGGAGGACACCAAGGCGCTGATCAAGGATTATTACAGCGCCTTCAATGCCGGGGATGTCGTGGGCTTTCTGGAGCTGCTGGATGACGGCGTGCTGCATGACGTCAACCAGGGCGCCCGGGAAAAGGGCAAGCCGGCTTTCAAAGCATTTCTGGAACGGATGAACCGTTCTTACCAAGAGCAGATCGTTGATTTGATGATCATGAGCAATGACGATGGCAGCCGGGCGGCCTGTGAATTCACCGTGCTGGGCAAGTATCTCAAGACCGACACGGGCCTGCCGGAAGCAAGTGGTCAGCCTTATCGCCTGCCGGCGGGGGCTTTCTTTGTGATCCGGAACAACAAGATCGCGCGCATCTCAAATTACTACAATCTGGAAGACTGGCTGAAGCAGGTCGCTTCATGAATATCACGGTCAGCAGACTGTCCGGCGAAGCGTTGGCGACGCGGCTGGATGACCTTGCCAAATTGCGCATCGAAGTGTTCCGCGCCTGGCCTTATCTCTACAAAGGCACCATGGCCTATGAACGGCAATATCTGCCGCGCTATGCCGAGGCCAAGACCGGCACCCTGATCGTGGCGCAGAATGAGGATGGCAAGATTGTCGGCGCCTCCACCGCTTTGGGCCTGGATGAGGAAGACGACTACATCCAGAAGCCTTTTGTGGATGCCGGCATGGCGCTGGAGACAATTTTCTATTTCGGCGAGTCGGTGGTGCTACCGGATTATCGCGGCCAAGGCATCGGCATCCGTTTTTTCCAGGAACGCGAAGCCGCCGCCAAGGCGCATGGCTATAGCCAGACCAGTTTCTGCAGCGTGGTGCGGCCGGATGATCATCCGGCCCGGCCCAAGGATTATCTGCCGCTGAACAGTTTCTGGAAGCGGCGCGGCTATATCCAGCGCCCCGATCTGGTGGCGAAATTTTCCTGGCGCGATATTGGCGAGCGCGGCGAGAGCGAAAAGCCCATGATTTAATGGCTAAAAACGCTGTGAAGCTGGCGCTGGCCCAATATCCTATTGGGCGCTTCGCCTCTTTGGATGACTGGCAGAGTGACACCGCGATATGGGTGGCGCGCGCCGTGAAAGACGGCGCCACGCTTTTGTCGTTTCCTGAATATGGCGGCATGGCGCTGGCATCGCTGCTGCCGCAAGCGCTGCAACAGGATCTGCGCGAGCAAATTGCGGCGCTGGAAGAATTCCATGCGGATTTTGTCGCCACCTTTGCCCTGCTGGCGGTACGGCATCGTGTCTTCATTCAGGCACCCAGCCTGCCGGTGATGGTGGGCGACAAGATTCACAACCGCGCCTATCTGCTGTCGCCATCGGGCAAAGTGGATTTTCAGGACAAGCGCCAGATGACCCGCTTTGAAAAAGAGCAATGGGGCATCAGCGGCGGCAAAGAGCTGAAGATTTTCGATCTTGGCGAAACACGGATCGGCATTGCCGTCTGTTACGACATTGAATTCCCACTGATCGCCCATGCATTTGCGAAGGCGGGGGCGGATCTGGTTTTGGCGCCAAGCTGCACCGACACAGTGGCGGGGGCGAACCGGGTTCATGTCGGCGCGCGCGCCCGGGCGCTGGAGAACCAGATTTATGTCGCGGTGGCGCCAACCGTTGGCAATGCCGAATGGTCGCCGGCAGTGGATGTGAATACCGGCTGGGCGGCGGTTTACAGCACCCCGGACCGGGGCTTTCCCGATGACGGCATCCTGGCCAAAGGCGAACGGGACAAGCCGGGTTGGGTGACTGCAGAACTGGATTTTGACGCCCTGAAAAGGGCGCGGGAGCAGGCGCAAGTCTTTACGGCCAGAGATTGGGATGCGCAGGCCCTTCCCGGCCTGTCCGTCGCCCTGGTTCCCCTGACGTAAGTCATTGATTTTGCATGATCCTGTGGACGGGAACCCGGCATGCGCGGCTAACCGTCCCGGCGGCGTTGCTGTTGCGGCCCCGCATCCCTAAATTCAGGCCTCGCCGGGATTATTTCGGGCGACCCAAGGATATATCGCCATGAAACGCCGCCGCGTCATCTACGAAGGCAAAGCCAAGATTTTGTACGAAGGCACCGAGCCGGGCACCGTCATCCAGTACTTCAAGGACGACGCCACCGCCGGAAACGGCGCCAAAAAGGACGTGATTGAGGGCAAGGGCGTTCTCAACAACCGCATCAGCGAATATCTGATGACCCAGCTGGCCGCCATCGGCGTGCCGACCCATTTCGTGCGCCGCCTGAACATGCGCGAGCAGCTGATCAAGGAAGTCGAGATCATTCCGCTGGAAGTGGTGGTGCGCAATATCGCCGCCGGCTCGATGTCCAAGCGGCTTGGGATCGAGGAAGGCACCGCCCTGCCCCGTTCCATCATCGAATATTACTACAAGAATGACGCGCTGAACGATCCGTGGGTGAGCGAAGAGCATATCACGGCCTTTGGCTGGGCTTCGCCGCAGGATCTGGACGACATGGTGAACCTCACCATCCGCATCAATGATTTTCTTTCGGGCCTCTTCCTGGGCGCCGGCATCAAGCTGGTGGACTTCAAGCTGGAATTCGGCCGGCTGTGGGAAAATGACTTCATGCGCATTGTGCTGGCCGACGAGATCAGCCCGGACAATTGCCGGTTGTGGGACGCCACCACATCCGAGAAGCTGGACAAGGACCGTTTCCGCCGCGACATGGGCGGGGTGATCGAGGCCTATTCCGAAGTGGCGCGCCGCTTGGGAATCATGCCCGAATCGGTGCAAGGCGAGAACAAAGGTCCCGTCCTCGTAAAATGAGTTTTATCCCGTGAAAGCACGCGTTTTCGTTACCCTGAAGAATGGTGTTCTGGACCCGCAGGGCAAGGCTATCGGCCATGCCTTGAACGGGCTTGGCTTTGGCTCGGTCGGTGAAGTGCGCCAGGGCAAGGTGATTGACCTGGAGTTGTCCGAGACCGATGCCGCCAAGGCCCAGGCCGCGCTGAAAGAGATGTGCGAAAAGCTGCTGGCCAATACCGTGATCGAGAAATACGAAATCGAGCTGAAGTAATGAAATCTGCCGTCATCGTCTTTCCTGCTGCCAATTGCGACCGCGATGCGGCCACCGCGCTGGAGCAGATGACCGGCAACAAGACCGCGATGGTCTGGCACCAGGACAGTGAATTGCCGGATGTGGATCTGGTGGTGCTGCCGGGCGGCTTTTCTTATGGCGATTATCTGCGCTGCGGCGCGATGGCCAACCAGTCCAAGATCATGGGCGCGATCAAGGCGCATGCCGCCAAGGGCGGCGCGGTGCTGGGCATCTGCAATGGCTTTCAGGTGCTGACCGAATCCGGCCTGTTGCCGGGCGTGTTGATGCGCAATGCCGGACTGAAATTCGTCTGCAAGCCCGTGGCGCTGAGCGTGGAAGAAACCCAGAGCGCCTTTACCCGCAAATATGACAAGGGCCAGACCGTCACCTTGCCGGTGGCGCATGGCGAGGGCAATTATTACGCCGATGCCGCGACCTTGGATCGGCTCGAAGGCGATGGCCGCGTGATGTTCCGCTACCAGAACAATCCCAATGGCTCGGCGCGCAATATCGCCGGGATATTGAATGAAAAGCGCAATGTGCTGGGCCTGATGCCCCATCCCGAACGCGTGGTGGATCCGCTGAATGGCGGCACTGATGGCCGCGGCCTGTTCCAGAGTCTTATAGAAACGCTGTCATGAAAACCGTCACGCCGGAACTGGTCCGCGAGCATGGCCTCACGGAAGAGGAATATGGCCGGGTCAAGAAATTGCTTGGCCGCGACGCCAATTTTGTCGAGCTGGGTGTGTTCAGCGTGATGTGGAGCGAGCATTGCTCCTACAAATCCACCCGCGCCCATCTGAAGAAATTGCCGACCAAGGCGCCCTGGGTGATTCAGGGCCCGGGCGAAAATGCCGGCGTGATTGATATCGGCGATGGCGATGCCTGCATCTTCAAGATGGAAAGCCATAACCATCCCAGCTTCATCGAACCTTACCAGGGCGCGGCGACGGGCGTGGGCGGCATCATGCGCGATGTCTTCACCATGGGGGCGCGGCCCATCGCCATGATGAATGCGCTGCGTTTCGGCGAGCCGTCGCATCCCAAGACGCGGCATCTGGTGTCGGGCGTGGTGTCGGGCATTGGCGGCTATGGCAATTGCATGGGCGTGCCCACGGTGGGCGGCTAAGTCAATTTCCACAAAAGCTACAACGGCAACATTCTGGTCAACGCCATGTGCGTGGGGCTGGCGCGCGCCGACAAGATTTTCCTGTCCGCCGCCAAGGGCGCGGGCAATCCGGTGGTCTATATCGGCTCCAAGACCGGGCGCGACGGGATTCATGGCGCCACCATGGCGAGCGCGGAATTCGATGACGCCTCCGAGGAAAAGCGCCCCACAGTGCAGGTGGGTGATCCCTTTACCGAAAAGCTGCTGCTGGAAGCCTGCCTGGAATTGATGGCGACGGACGCCATCATCGCTATTCAAGATATGGGCGCAGCGGGTCTGACGTCTTCGTCCGCGGAAATGGCCGACAAGGGCGGCAGCGGTATCGAACTGGACCTGGACAAGGTGCCCCAGCGCGAAACCAATATGACCGCCTATGAAATGCTGCTGTCCGAAAGCCAGGAGCGCATGCTGGCGGTGCTCAAGCCGGGGCGCGAAGACCAGGCGCGCAAGATTTTCGAGAAATGGGAACTGGATTTCGCGGTGATCGGCCATACCACCGACACCAGCCGCTTTGTCATCAAGCATGGCGGAGCCGTGGTGGCGGATATTCCCGTCACGGCCTTGTCGGATGAAGCGCCGATCTATGAGCGGCCTTATACCAAGCGCGATGCCGTCAGGGGTGAGCCTTCGTTCGACAAGAGCAAGCCGGTGCTGGCGTCGCTGGAAACAATATTGGCCGCACCGGACATGGCCTCGCGCCGCTGGGTGTGGGAGCAGTATGACAACAGCGTGATGAACGACACGGTGCAGCATCCGGGCGGCGACGCCGCCGTGGTGCGGGTGCATGGCAGCCAAAAGGCGCTGGCCATCACCACCGATGTCTCGCCCCGTTATTGCCGGCCTGATCCGTTTGAAGGCGGCAAGCAGGCGGTCGCCGAAGCCTGGCGCAATCTGACGGCGGTGGGCGCGACACCGCTGGCCGTGACCGACAATCTCAATTATGGCAATCCGCAAAAGCCCGAAATCATGTGGGAGATCGTGGCGGGGATTGACGGCATCGGCGCCGCCTGCCGGGCGCTGGATTTCCCCGTGATCGGCGGCAATTGCTCGCTTTACAACGAGACCAATGGCGAAGGCATTCTACCCACACCCGCCATCGGCGCGGTGGGGCTGCTGAAGGACGTCACCAAGATGGCGACTGTCGCGTTCAAGCGCGAAGGCGATGTGGTGATCCTGATCGGCGAGACCAAAGGTCATCTGGGTCAGTCCATCTATCTGCGCGAAATTGAAGGCCGCGAAGAAGGCGCCGCGCCCAAGGTTGACCTGACGGTGGAAAAGAAAAATGGCGATTTCGTGCGCGGCCTGATCGCGTCGGGCCGGGTGGACACGGTGCATGACGCTTCGGATGGCGGCGTGCTGGTGGCGGTGGCGGAAATGGCGATGGCGGGCAAAATCGGCGCCAGCATCGGCCAAGCTGGTTTACCCGATGCGATCCCTTTCTGGTTCGGCGAGGACCAGGCGCGTTATCTGATTGCCGCGCCCTTTGCTGAAGTGGAGAAAATCCTCAGCGAAGCGTTGGCGTCCAATATCTTCGTCGCCCGGCTGGGCAAGACCGGCGGCGATGCGCTGGTACTGGACGACAAGGATCGCGTGGCGGTGGCCAAGCTCAGCGCCGCGCATGAAGGCTGGTTTCCCCGCTTCATGGCGGGCGAAGAAATTCCGGCGAAGAACTGAAGGATGCGCCCATGGGCATGAAGGCCAGCGAAATCGAGAAATTCATCAAGGATGCCTTTCCCGACGCCGATATCGAAATCCGCGATCTGGCGGGCGACGATAATCATTGGGCTGCCACGGTGACCTCGTCCGCCTTCAAGGGCAAAAGCCGGGTGGCGCAGCACCAGATGGTCTATGCCGCGCTCAAGGGCAATATGGGCGGCGTGCTGCATGCGCTGCAGCTGCAGACCGGCGTCAAAGACTAAAGCTCGACACGGTCGCCCCACTCCAGCTTGCGGACCATGCGGTAGGCGTTCTTGTCGCGCGCCGCGACGAACCTGTTTTCCAATCCCTTTTCGCCACAAAGCGGCAGCGTGATGCCGGGCTTGCTTTCCATCGGCGGCTTGATGATGCGCGCGCCCGACGTGATTTTTTCCGGCATTGCCACGACATAGGAATAGCGCTCATCCTCGAACGGCACGCTGGCGTCTTTCAGGGTCATGTGGTCGCGTGAGCGCGGCAGGCGCTGCGAGAAGTGGCACCAGTCGTCGCCGCTTATCGGACAAATATTGTCATGGGTGCAGGGCGCGGCGATATGGGCGCCGGCTTCGATCAGGGCGGCGCGGGCGGCACGGATGCGGGCAAAGCCCTGCGGCGTGCCCGGCTCGATCAGCACCAGCATTTTGCCGGAGATTTTCCACAAATCAGCTGCAATGGCGCCGGCGATGCGTTCGGGCTGTTCGGCCAGCACGTATGCGGCCACCACCAGATCGGCGCCGGTTTTTTCCGCGCCCAGATCGTCCGCAAGGATGCGGGCTTGCGGCATGAGATTGCGGGCCAAGGCGCGGAAATGGGCGTTGGGCTCCAGCATGTTGATGGCGCTGGGCGACGTCCATGCTTCCAGCGCCGCCCAGGCGGCAGTGCCGGGACCGGCGCCGATGTCGGACAGGCTGGCGGGTGCGAAATCCGGCGTCACTTGTTTGATGCGGGCAAAGACCGCGGCGGCGGCCGCGAAGGTGGCGGGTGCGCGGGCCAGCAGATAGGCCAAGGCATCATCGGGGCTGGCGACTCCGACTGAACTTTGCCCGGCGCGATAGGCGGCGGACAATTTGCCCGCGCGCACAGCAAGGTCTTTGCGCGAGACGCCTTGCAACATTTGCACGATGGTTCCGGCCAAAGCGGGCGGGAAAGCGGGGTTCATGGCGCTTTTCCGGCCCCAATCTTGACCCTGGTGCCCCGCATGCTTAGATCAAGGCCTGCCATTGAAAGGGATATTCCCATGTCCGACGTCCAGGCCCGCATCGCCGAAGATGTGAAGAACAATGATGTACTGCTCTATATGAAGGGCACGCCGGTATTTCCGCAATGTGGCTTCTCGGCCATGGCGGTGAAGATCCTGGGTAGGATGGGTGCCAAGTTCAAAGCCGTGGATGTGCTGGCCGACCCTGAGGTGCGCGAAGGCATCAAGGTTTTCTCCAACTGGCCCACCATTCCCCAGCTTTACGTCAAGGGCGAGTTTGTCGGCGGCGCCGACATTCTGCGCGAGATGTTCGAGGGCGAGGAACTGAAGCCGTTCCTGATCGAAAAAGGCGTGGCGCTCGAAGACGCGTAATCTGGTAATTATGCCTGCGATACTTCAGGCCTGCGGGCGCGGGAAGTGCCGCGCCCAGACGGGCGCGATGGCGGGACGGCGTGACACCGCATCCGACAGCGCGTTGAGGCGCGGAATATTCGCCTCGCGCCACTGCCGCCCGATGCTCCAGCGGGCAAACATGGCGGCATAGATATCCAGGATGGAAAAGCCGCTTTGCAGGATGAAGGGGCCGGCCGCCGCCCGCTCGATCAGCAAAATGCGTTCGCGCACCGGGTCGCGGGCGGCTTCGCGCAATTTGTCCGCCGCGGGCTCGGCAATAAACCGCGTGGGATAATCCACGATCTCGACCATGGGATAAATTTCGCCGGCCATGAAGGCCAGCCAGCGATAAGCGCGGGCGCGCTCATTGCTGCCGCCCGGTGGCAGCAGGCGCGTTTGGGGGAAATGATCGGCCAAAGTGAGCAGGATGGCGGCGGATTCCGTGACGACATCGCCTTCGGGCAGGCGCAGCGCCGGAATCTTGCCGCTGGGATTGATGGCAAGAAAGGCGGGCGCCTTTTGCTCATGCTTTTCCAGCGAAACCAGTTCGAAATTATAGGCCGCGCCGGTTTCGGCCAGTGCCGCTTCGGCGCTGAAAGCGCCCGATCCCAGATCGCCGTAAAGTGTGTAGCTCATGGCCCAAGTCTAGCGTCTGCCGCCAAAAGAAAAAGCCCGCGAACAGGTTCGCGGGCTTTAAACTGCCTGAGGCCGTTCAGACGATCTCGCGCAGGCCGCGGATGCGGTGGGCCAAAGCTTTCATGATGTAGAGGGCGAAGTTCGGCACTTCATCCACCATGAAGAAGAATTTCCGCTCGTCCAGGATGGACAGTTCGGCGGCTTCCCTGACCCGCGCGGTGCCGGTGCTGGCCCCGCCATCAATCAGGGAAATAAAGCCCAGCACATCGCCGGGACCGCAAACGTCAGCCACCTTGTCGTGGGTGAGAATCTCGACCGAGCCGGACTGCACCACATAGATGTTCTTGAGCAGGTCGCCTTCGCTGAACAGGATTGCGCCCGGCTGGAAGGTCATGTTGGAGCCGGCATTGCGCGCGAACATGCGCATGTCGATTTCCTGTTTTGGTGATTTTCCTGACATGACCCCTCCTGCTGCTCTCACAAAAAAGCCCGCTGTCGCCAGCGGGCTTTTGTATTCCAATATCTGATCTGATCAGCGCGAGTAGAATTCCACGATCAGATGCGGTTCCATCTGCACGGCGTAAGGAACGTCGGCCAGCTTGGGGATGCGCAGCAGCTTGGTGGTCATCTTGCCGTGATCAACTTCCAGGAAGTCGGGCGTGTCGCGCTCGGCGCTCTTGGAGGCTTCCAGCACCAGCGCCATGTCCTTGGCCTTGGGGCCCAGTTCAATCGCGTCCTTGGCGGTGACGTGATAGGAGGCGATGGTGACCTTGCGGCCATTGACGCGCACATGGCCGTGGCTGACCAGCTGGCGGGCGGCAAAGGGCGTCGGCACGAATTTGCTGCGATAGACGATGGTGTCGAGACGGGTTTCCAGCAGGCCGATCATGTTCTCGCCGGTGTCGCCAGGGCGGCGCGAAGCGTCGGTGTAATATTTGCGGAATTGGCGCTCGGTGATGTTGCCGTAATAGCCCTTGAGCTTCTGCTTGGCCTGAAGCTGGGTGCCATAGTCGGAAAGCTTCTTGGCGCGGCGCTGGCCATGCTGGCCCGGACCATAGGAGCGCTTGTTGACCGGGCTCTTGGGACGGCCCCAGATATTCTCGCCCATACGGCGATCGAGCTTGTACTTGGAAAGGGCGCGCTTGGTCATTGGTCCTCGAAGAAGTGGCGTCAGTGCCGGAAAGGTCGCGCACAATACTCAGCGCCGACCGCATGTCAAACAGCAACAACCCAAGGTTGAGTGCTATATTGTAACATCATTATAATCAGATACTTAGAACAATAGCGACGGCAAATAGCGCGGGTGCAAGTTCGTCGGCCAGGGTTGAGGATGAGCCCAGCCCGGGACTAGGGTCCAGCCATGATCAAAGAAGTCATGACCAAAGAGGTCATTATCGGGACCGGCGTCGGGCTGGGCATAGCGCTTGGCTTCATCATTCGCGATATCGCAGGAGGGATCGTCATCGGCATGGTGGCGTCCGCTTTGGCGGTCGCGGTGATGCAGATATTAAAAGCCCGTGCCAAGAAAGACCCGAAGCAAGGCTGACGTGATCGGCAGCGCCGTCGGAGTGATATAGTCTAATTTTGAACGCCCACAGTTGAAGGTATCATGACCTGGCTTGTCCGCGTCGCCCTGCAGCGGCCCCTGACCTTCATCGTCATGGCGATCATGATCGTCATTTTCGGGCCGCTGGCGGCAACACGCACGCCCACCGATATTTTCCCTGTCATCGGCATTCCGGTGATCGGCGTCGCCCTGACCTATGGCGGTCTTTCGCCCACCGAGATGGCGGGACGCATCACCGCGCCCTTCGAGCGCGCCTTGCCCAATGCGGTCAACGACATTGACCATATCGAAAGCCAGACTTCGGAAGCCAACACCGTGGTCAAGATATTCTTCCAGCCATCGGTGAATATCGCCGTCGCCAATGCGCAGCTGGTGGGTGTGTCGCAATGGGCGCTGCGCTCCATGCCGCTGAATACGCAGCCGGCCTATGTGGTAGACTAAAACGCCTCCAGCGTGCCGGTGCTGCAACTGGCGCTGTCCTCCAAGACGCTTTCCGAGCAGCAGATCCTGGACCTGGCAAGCAACAATCTGCGCACCCAGCTTGTGTCGGTGCCGGGCGCCGCGATCCCCGCCCCAACGGGCGGCAAATCGCGCTCCATCGTGGTGGACCTTGATCCCGCGGCGATGCAGTCGCGGCAGATTTCCGCCACCGATGTGCAGACCGCCATCGGCAACCAGACCCAGATCACCCCTGCCGGCGACATCAAGATCGGCAGCTATCAATATACCGTGGCGCTAAACAATGCCGCCACCTCCATCGAGCAGATGAACAATCTGCCCGTGAAGACAGTGAACGGCGCCACCGTCTTCATGCGCGATGTCGCCCATGTCCGCGACGGCAACACGCCCCAAAACACCATCGTGCATGTGGATGGCAGCCGCGCCGTGCTGACCACAGTGATGAAGAACGGCGGCGCTTCCACCCTGGATGTGGTGCAGGATCTCAAGAACCTGCTGCCCTTGATTCACGCCCGCCTGCCCACCGCGCTGAAGATTGACCTGCTCAATGACCAGTCGGTGTTCGTCAAAGCGGCAATTGCCGGTGTGGCACGCGAAGGCGTCATCGCCGCCGTCCTCACCAGCCTGATGATCCTGTTGTTCCTGGGGAGCTGGCGCTCCACCGTTATCATCGCAATTTCCATTCCGCTGTCGGTGCTGGCGGCGTTGATCGGCCTGTGGGCGACAGGGGAGACGTTGAACCTGATGACCCTGGGCGGGCTGGCACTGGCCGTGGGCATTCTGGTGGATGACGCCACCGTCACCATCGAGAATATCAACTGGCATCTGGAACAGGGCAAAAGCGTCAACGCCGCCATTCTGGATGGCGCCGCGCAGATCGTGCAGCCGGCCTTTGTTTCGCTGCTCTGCATCTGCGTGGTGTTCGTGCCGATGTTCCTGCTGCAAGGCGTGGCGGGATTTCTGTTTGTGCCGATGGCGGTGAGCGTGGTGCTGGCGATGATCGCCTCATTCCTGCTGTCGCGCACCCTGGTGCCGACCATGGCGATGTATCTGCTGAGGCCTCATGCCGCAGACGAACATGGCCATCATGCCGAGGGCACACATTTCCTGGCCCGGTTGCAGCGCCGGTTCGAGGATGGATTTTCCAGCGCGCGGGAGAGCTATCGCAACCTGCTGGCGCTGGCGATGGTGCGGCGCCGACTGTTTACCGTCGGCTTCATGGCTGTGGTCGTAGCGTCCTTCGTCCTGGTGCCGTTCCTGGGATCGGACTTCTTTCCGTCCGCCGATACCGGCCAGATCACCCTGCATGTGCGCCCGCCGGTCGGCACCCGCATCGAGGATACCACCCAGCAGATCGCCGTGATTGAAGCGCAGATCCGCAAGGTCATTCCGCGCCGCGAGGTCAGCGCTATCGTCGATAGCCTGGGCTTGCCCAACAGCTCGACCAGCCAGATCTACAACAATACCGGCCTGGTCGGCACCCAGGACGGCGACATCTTTGTCAGCCTGAATGAAAATCATCACCCCACCGCCACCTATGTGAAACAATTGCGCGAAGAATTGCCGCGCAAATTTCCCGGCGTCACATTCTCATTTCCGCCCGCCGACATTGTCAGCCAGATTCTGAATTTCGGCGCCCCGGCACCGATGGACGTGCAGCTGACCGGCGTCAATCACGACACCACCATGGCTTTTGGCAACATGCTGCTGCGCGAAATGCGCGGCGTGCCCGGCATCGCAGATCCGCGCATGCTGCAATCGGACGCCGCCCCGCAATTGAACATCACGGTGGACCGGGTGCAGGCGGCGCAATTCGGCATCACCGAAAAAGACGTCACCAGCGCGCTGGCGACCGTGCTGGCAGGCACCGGCACCACGTCGCCCAACTTCTTTCTGGATGCGCGCAACGGTGTTTCCTACAGCATCGTCGCCCGCACGCCGGAATATTTGATGGGCTCGATGCAGGCCTTGCTGAATCTGCCGGTGACCAGCGCCAGCGGTTCGCCGCCCCAGACATTGGGCGCTTTTGCCAAGATCACCCGCAGCCGTGTCCCAGCCGTGGTGACGCACTATAATGTTCTGCCCACCATTGATCTGTTCGCCACCACGCAAGGGCGCGATTTGGGCGCCGTCGCGGCGGATGTGCAGAAAATCATGGATCGCCACCGCAAGGAATTGCCGCGCGGCACCACCATGGTCATGCGCGGCCAGGTGGTCACCATGAACACGGCCTTCACCGGCCTGTTCCTGGGCCTGGCGGGCGCCATCGTGCTGATCTATCTGCTGATCGTGGTGAACTTCCAGTCCTGGCTCGACCCGTTCGTCATCATCACTGCCCTGCCCGCTGCGCTGGCCGGCATTGTCTGGACGCTGTTTTCCACGGGTACGACCTTGTCGGTGCCGGCGCTGACTGGCGCGATCATGTGCATGGGTGTGGCGACGGCCAATTCGATTTTGGTGGTGAGCTTTGCCCGCGAACGCCTGGCCGCCACCGGCGATCCCATCCGCGCCGCCGTCGAAGCCGGATTCACGCGCTTTCGCCCCGTGCTGATGACAGCGCTGGCGATGATTATCGGCATGGCGCCCATGGCGCTGGGCCTGGGCGAAGGCGGCGAGCAGAATGCGCCTTTGGGCCGGGCCGTGATCGGCGGGCTGATCTTCGCCACCTGCGCCACCCTGCTGTTCGTGCCGGTGGTGTTCAGCATCGTGCATGGCCGCAAAGCAGCCCGCACCCAGACGCCGCCACAGGCGCTTGCGCCAAGCGTACGGGCAGAAGAAATTTACGCCTGACAGGGCCTTGCGCGCCCAAAGCCATGATCCGGCGGGATTTGCAGAACCGGCCAGTCCTCAGTAATTGAGTGTCCGTGAGGGCCCCGTGGCGGAATGGTAGACGCACCGGACTTAAAATCCGTTGATCCGAAAGGGTCGTGTCTGTTCAAGTCAGACCGGGGCCACCAGCCGTAAAAAGCCAGAACGCAAAAAGCCAAAAACGAAAAAAGGCCGGGCTGTCGCTGACGACGGCCCGGCCTTTCGCATTGTCGTCGCCTGAATGCTAGGCGTGGACTCCGAAAGTCTTGGAAATCCAGTTCCGGGCACCCCGGCTAGAATGACAATGAGACACTGGATCACCTCCTTTTCAAGATTGTTGCCCCGTCAATATAGGGTGCGTCGGCGCGCTTGATAAGACCCCCGCGTGCGGGGATGATGCCGACACGCAGGGAAGAAAAAACATGGAAAATCTTTCGACAACCTGCGTCATTGCGGGCGGCGGCCCGGCCGGCATGATGCTGGGGTATCTGCTGGCCCGCGCCGGTGTGGACGTCACGGTGCTGGAAAAGCACAAGGATTTCCTGCGCGATTTTCGCGGCGACACGGTGCATCCCTCGACCCTGCAGGTGATGCATGAGCTGGGGCTGCTGGACGAATTCCTCAAGCTGCCGCATGCCCGCATCAACAAGGTGGGCATTGATATCGGCGACCGGCATTTTCAGTTCGGCGACCTCAGCCATCTGCCCACCATGTGCAAATTCATCGCCATGATGCCGCAATGGGATTTTCTGAATTTCCTGGCGGGCAAGGCCAAGCAGCTTCCCAATTTCCACCTGCTGATGGAAACCGAAGCCAAGGACCTGCTGGCGCAAAACGACCGCATCGCGGGCGTTGTCGCCACGGGGCCGGCCGGACATTTGCAGATCCGGGCCGGGCTCACAGTGGCGGCGGATGGGCGCGGCTCCATCCTGCGCGACCAATCGGGGCTCAAAGTGGATGATCTGGGCGCGCCCTTCGACGTGCTGTGGCTGCGGCTGCCGTTGCTGCCGGGCGATCCGGTGGATGTGATCGGCAGGCTACAGAACGGGCAGATGTTCGTGATGCTGTATCGCGGCGATTATTGGCAATGCGCGCTGGTCATTCCCAAGGGCGGCTTCGACGCCATTCGCAGCGAAGGGATTTCCAAATTCCGCAGCCGGTTGAAAGCCATTGCCGGCTTTGCCGCAGACCGGGTGGATGAGGCCATCACCGATTTCGACCAGGTCAAGCTTTTGACCGTGGCGGTCAACCGGCTGGAGCAATGGGCGCGGCCCGGCTTGCTGTGCATTGGCGATGCCGCCCATGCGATGTCGCCGGTCGGCGGCGTCGGCATCAATCTGGCGATCCAGGATGCGGTGGCGACGGCCAATATCCTGGGCCCGGTGCTGCAGAAAGGCGTGCCGAAATTCAGCGACCTGAAAAAAGTACAGGCGCGGCGGGCCTTTCCCACCAAAATCATCCAGGGCTTCCAGTTGCTGGTGCAGAACCGCTTCCTGGAGCCAAACGTGCTGAATTCGGACCACACGCCAAATCCGCCCTGGTTCGTGAAATTGATTGACCGCTACCCGCTCTTACAGCGCATACCAGCGCGCATGGTCGGCATGGGGCCGCGGCCCGAGCATGTGAAATTGGAGAAAGCCTGATGTCTGCACACGGCGCCCGGCGGCACAACGCCTTGCTGGAAGGTCCGATCCTAAAGTCGCTGCTGACATTGGCGGTGCCAGTGGTGCTGGCCAACATCCTGCAGTCGGCTTACGCGCTAATTGACGCGTTCTGGGTTGGCCGGTTGGGCGGCGCGGCAGTGGCCGCGGTGTCGCTGAGCTTTCCGGTGATGTTCCTGATGATCGCGCTGGGCATGGGCCTGGCCATGGCGGGTTCGACCCTGACGGCCCAGTATCGCGGCGCCGGCAATGACAGCATGGTGTCGCATGTCGCGGCCCAGACCCTGAACATGGTGGCGGCGCTGTCCATCACGCTCAGCATACTGGGATATATTTTCACGCCGGCCCTGCTGCATCTGATGGGCGTGGCGCCGGATGTCTATGCCGGGGCGCTGGGCTTCATGCGCGTATCTTTTGTGGCGCTGCTGTTCAACTTCACCTTCTTCGTTTTTCAATCCATCATGCGCGGCGTGGGCCGCCCCACCTTGCCGGTCTATATCGTGGCCACCACCGTGGTGCTGAATTTCATTCTCGATCCTTTGTTCATTTTCGGCTGGGGGCCGGTGCCCGCCTATGGCGTGATGGGCGCGGCGCTGGCGACCTTGGGAACACAAATGCTGGCGGCCATCGCCGGCATCACGGTGCTGCGCATGGGCAAGCATGGCATTCATGTGAAGCGGCATGATTTCATTCCCGACTTCGCCTATATGAAACGCGCCTTTAATCTGGGTGCGCCAGCCTCGGTCGAGCAATCGGCGCGGGCGTTGGGCTTCATGGTGATGACCTTCCTGATCGCCAGCTTCGGCACCCATACCCTGGCGGCCTATGGCTTGGGCTCCAACATCATGCAGGTGGTAATCATTCCGGCCTTCGGGCTTTCCATGGCGATTTCGGCTTTGGCAGGACAGAATATCGGCGCGGGCAATGTCGAGCGCGCCGCCCGCATCGGCAGGCTGGGTGCTTTGCTGGGCTTCGGCATCCTCACCGCGCTGGGGATTGCCGTGTTCCTGTTTGCAACCCAAATCGCGGCCTTCTTCGTGCCCAGTGACCGAGGCGTGATCGCGGCGGCGGCGCATTTCATGCGGATCATGTCGCTGGCCTGGGGTTTTTTGGGTTTTCAACTGGCGCTGACCGGCGTGCTGCGCGCCTCGGGCAACATGGTGACGACCATGATGATCACCCTGGCGTCGACATGGGTGATCCAGTTTCCCCTGGCCTATGTGCTGTCCAGCCATACCAGCCTGGGCAGCAACGGCATCTGGTGGGCCTTTCCGGTCAACAATGTGGCGACGGCGCTGATTGTGGTGAGCGTCTATTCGCGCGGAACCTGGAAGAAGACGCGGCTGATCAGCCGCGACGACAAGGTCGCGGCCAGGATTGAACAGGAAGCCGAACTGGAAGAACCGATGCGCTAACGCTCCGGCTCGTTACATTTGCATGGTCCAGCCTTCGACACCCATCGCGGCTTGGCGGACAGCCTCGGACAGCGTGGGATGCGAGTGGCAGGTGCGGGCGATGTCTTCGGACGAGGCGCCGAATTCCATCGCCAGCACGACTTCGGCGATCAGATTGCCGGCTTCGGGGCCGATAATGGCGCAGCCCAGCACTTTGTCGGTCTTGGCATCGGCCAGGATTTTCACAAAGCCGTCCGTGGCCATGATGGTCTTGGCGCGGGCATTGGCGGTGAAGGGGAACTTACCGATCTTGTAGGCGATGCCGGCGGCTTTGAGGTCTTCCTCATTCTTGCCGACAGTGGCGACTTCCGGGAAGGTGTAAACCACCGACGGGATAGCGTCGTAATTGACGTGTCCGGCCTTGCCGGCAATCAGCTCGGCGCAGGCCACAGCTTCATCTTCGGCCTTGTGCGCCAGCATCGGACCTTCGCGGCAATCGCCGACGGCATAAATGCCGGGCACATTGGTGCGGTAATGATTGTCGGTGACGACGCGGCCGCGCTTGTCGAGCGTGACGCCAACCGTGTCCAGCCCCAGGCCGGCGGTGTAAGCGATGCGGCCGATGGCGACCAGCATGACGTCGCACTCGATGATACTTTTGTCGCCGCCCGCAGCGGGCTCGACCGTCACGGCCAGGCCGGTTTTCTTTTTCTCGACGCCGGTGACTTTGGTGCCGAGCTGGAAGGTAAAGCCCTGCTTGGTGAGGATGCGCTGGAAGGCCTTGGAAACTTCCAGATCAATGCCGGGGGTGACGCGGTCGAGATATTCCACCACCGTTACTTCAGCGCCCAGACGCTTCCACACCGAGCCAAGCTCAAGCCCGATCACGCCGGCGCCGACCACCAGCAATTTCTTGGGCACGGCGGTCAGCGACAGCGCGCCGGTGGAAGAGACGATCTGCTTTTCATCCACCGTGACGCCGGGCAACGGCGCGACATCGGAGCCGGTAGCGATGATGATGTGCTTGGCGGTGAGTTCGCGGGTCTTGCCGTCCGCCAGCGTGACCGAAATTTTTCCCGGCGCGGTGATTTTGCCGGTGCCGACAATGCCTTCGACCTTGTTCTTCTTGAACAGGAATTCGACGCCTTTGGTGAGCTCGCCCACCACCTTGGTCTTCTGCGCCATCATGGCAGGCAGGTCGAGTTCGACCTTGGCCTTGATGCCCAGCTTGGCGAAATCGGTTTCCGCTTCGTGCAAGCGCTCGCTGGCGTGCAGCAACGCCTTGGAGGGGATGCAGCCGACATTGAGACACGTGCCGCCGAAACTACCGCGGCTGTCTATGCAGGCGGCGGTGAGGCCGAGCTGGCCGAGCCGGATGGCGGCATTATAGCCGCCGGGGCCGCCGCCGATGACAACCGCGTCGAATGTGTCAGCCATGACCAGTACCTTCGAAAATGCCGAGCGACATATAGGTAAGGCAAAGCCGGAAAGCCATGCATTTTGCGAGCAGCCGGGCGGCTTTTTTGCCGGCTTAGGCGGGGGCGGCGTCTTCTTTCCAGGTCGGGTCGGGGAAGACCAGCGCCACCACCGTGCCCTGCCCGGCCTCGGAGGTGACCGAGGCGACGCCCCCCAGCTGGGCGCCAAAGGTGCGGATCAGGCGGGAGCCCACACTTTTGCCGGTCTCGTCCATCTGAAAGCCAGCCCCGTCATCAGCGATGGTCAGGCGCAGCTTGCCCGGCGCATCCGGCTTGAGGCTGACCCGGATCACGCCGCGCGCCCGGAGCGGATAGGCATGTTTGTAGATATTGGTCAGCGCTTCGACCGTGAACAGCGCCAGGGCCACGGCCACGCCGCTGGCGACCACCGTGTGCGGGACATCCACATCAATCCGGACATGGTCGGTGTCGCCCATGCCTTCGGCGATCTGGCGCGATAATTCCTCAAGCAATTGGCACAGATCGAGCGTGGACTGGTCTTCCAGTTCATTCAGGATGCGGTGCACCAGCGCCAGAGCATTGATACGGGTCTGCGCCTGCATCAGCGCGTCGCGCGCGCCCGGGTCCTTGACCTGATTGGCCTGGATGGACAGCAGGCTCATCACGATCTGCAGATTATTTTTCACCCGGTGATGGATTTCCTTGATCAGGGTGGTCTTGAGATTGACGGCGTCGCGCAGGCGCCGGTCGCGGTCCTGGATATTGTTGGCCATCTCGCTCATGGCGTCGCCCAGCAACTGGAATTCGGCTGGGGCGCCGACCAGGTCGGGGCGGATGGTATAATGACCGCTGCGATAGGCCGAAGCGATGCGGCGCAGATAGGTGATCCAATGCGTCACCTGCCGGTCGGTGGCGATCCAGATCGCAGCCCAGGCGAACAGGATCATGAAAATCGGCAGCAGGAAATCTATCCCGACATGCAGATAGGTCTGACCGAACAGGCGATTTTCGCGCATGCCGAACGCGACGAAGATATTATTGCCGGTAAGCGCCGCCAGGCCGAAATGCCAGGCCGTGCCATCGGCGTCGCGCGCGCCCAGTGACGCGCCGTCGGGCGCACCGGCTTTGAGCGCAGTGCCGGCAAAGGCGTGTGCCACCTTGGTGTCATTGCTGGCCAGTATCACGCCATTGCGGTCGAACACCGCGATCACGGCGCCCGCAGGCGCCGGATGTTCGCGCAGCAGATAATCAAACCAGTGCAGATCCAGGGTGATGGCGAGGGTGCCGTCGAAACTGCCATCTGTCTTGTGCAGCGCGATCTGCGAGCCGATCACTTTGAGGCCTGTGGCGCGGCTGACGAGCAAAGGACTGACCACCAGCCCGTCGGTCTTCTGGGCCTGCACGAAAACATCCTGCGACTTGATGTTGATGCCCTTGGCCAGCGGCATCGCCGAGCACACCAGCGTGCCGTCGGCATTGGCGCGCGACAGGTTGGTAAAATAGCTCACACCGATCATGGCGTCGGCCAGGATACTGTCGCAATCGCCTGTCATCTGGCGCACATCGGACAGGCTGCCCATGGCGCGCATGATCTGCTCGCCCGAACTGAAGACGCTCTGATAATTTTCCGCAGATGCTTTGGCCGACTGGGTCAGCTGGTCGCGCACGTCATTGACGTCGCGCTGGACCCGCTCAGTACCCTGGAAAAGGCTGACCAACACAATCGGCAGCAGCGCAATCGTGATGATCAGCAGCAGCCGCCGGCGCAAGGTGGTCCAGCCACGCTGCGAAACATCGGATGCTGACAGGATATCCGGCGCGCTATTTCGGGCGGCGTTTTCCACCTAAGGCCCCGACTTCGGGAGAGGAAAGACTGTCCAGCTGGGACATGATTTCACGTGCGGCGTCTCCCCCAGCAGGGCGCGCGACATCGCCCAAAGTATCGTCGCCGTCCAGAATTTCCATCAACGCCTTGCGGGCGCGGGCAACGCGGCTTTTGACGGTGCCGACGGCGCATTTGCAGATGCCCGCTGCATCTTCATAGGAAAAGCCGCCGGCGCCAACCAGAATAAGTGCTTCACGCTGCTCGTCGGACAGGCAGCGCAAAGCGCGGGCTGTGTCGGAAAGCTGGGCAGAAAACAACTGGTCTTCGCCGCCGCCAGGAATGCGTTCCGCCGCTTCCTGATCCCAGGGCGCCTGCCGCCAGGCTCTGCGCCGGTCGGAATAAAACTGATTGCGCAGGATGGTGAAGAGCCAGGCTTTCAAATTGGTGCCCGGAATAAAAGTGGCGCGACTCTGCCAGGCCTTGACCAAGTCTCCTGGGCAAGGTCGTCAGCGCCTTCCTGGTTGCCGGTCAGCGAGCGGGCAAAAGCGCGCAAAAAGGGAATGAGAGCCAGAAGCTCGGTCTTGAAGTCACCGTCTTCCGGGCGATCTGCGGAACGGTTGGGTATGCTGGGGGCGGGGGTTGGCATCAGGACACCTTTTTCCCGCCTTTGGACTCTTCGGCTTCGTCAATCTTGCGAAGCAGGTCCATGAAATCATCCGGGACGGCTTCCTGGGCCACATCGTCGTACATGCGGCGCAGCTCCCGACCGATGGCGCGCTGACGCGCCCTGACGGCCCGGGCTTTTTCAGTCGGCTTTTCTTCGTTGGACACGGTCGTTTCCCATTGCTGCGTCATGCCGGCGAGCCCTAATCCGATGCGGTTTTTACGGGAACCTCCCGTAACTGGTTCATTCCGCCCCGATTTTGCCCTCTCAAAGCCAAACGTCCCCCTATCTGAAAGGTTCCGGGCACTATGGAACTTTTTCCGCTGGTGTCAGTTCCCCTTTCACGCTTTCCTACCCTGAAGGAGCCTTTTTCATGAGCATGACGCAGACCCTCGCGCCGCATCTTCCCTATCTGCGCCGGTACGCGCGGGCCCTGACGGGGTCCCAGAAATCGGGCGATGCCCATGTCCGGGCGGCCCTGCAGGCCCTTTTGACCGGGGATGAAGCCCTGACGGAGGGGGTGCCGCCCCGGGTCGGCCTGTACCGCCTGTTCCATGCCATCTGGCAGAGCGGCGCCGAGCATTTTGATGAAGAAGACACCAGCGCCGGGGCAAAAAGCCCGGAAAACCGCCTTCGCGCCCTGTCGGCCTCCAAGCGGGCGGCCCTTCTTCTGACCGCCGTAGAGGCTTTCAGCCCGGAAGAGGCTGCTTTCATCATTGATGAGAGCCCTGAGGAAATCGAAAAGGCCATTCTGGACGCCCAGAAGACCATAGACACCCAGCTGGCCAGCCGGGTGCTGATCATCGAAGACGAGCCGATCATCGCCATGGACCTGGAAAACCTGGTCACAGAGCTGGGACACACGGTTGTGGCCGTGGCCGCGACCAAGGACGAAGCGGTGGCCAAGGCTCATTCCGAGCGCCCCGGCCCGGTGCTGGCCGACATCAATCTGGGCGAAGGCGGCTCGGGCATCGATGCGGTGAGCGAAATTCTTTCGGCTTTCGACATTCCGGTGATCTTCATCACCGCCTATCCGGAAAAACTGCTCACCGGCGAGCGGCCGGAGCCGACCTATCTGATCGCCAAGCCCTTCCTGCCCGAAACCGTGCAGGCGACGGTGGGCCAGGCCTTGTTCTTTCATCCGGTCGCCAAGCAGGCGGCAGCGTAAGAAAATATTTCATCGTGTTTCGTAATGGAGAATGTCATGGCCGCCAGGAAAAAATCCGTGTCCACCGTTGATAACCGCCTTGGTGCGCTGCGCCGGGATTTCGAGGCGCTGCAGGAAGACATGAAGGGCCTGGCGGGCGATGTCAGTTCTGCGGCCGCCGAACGCGCCAAGCTGGCGCTCAAGGGCGCTGAAGATGTCGCGGACCGCGCCATGATGCTGGCCGAGGAAGCCGCCCGGGAAGCCAAGCAGGCCGCCAGCGAGTTCAAGGATGATGCGGAGGAATGGGCCGAGGAAAATGCCGAGACCCTGCGCCTGCATGTGCGCGAGCAGCCCATCACCTCACTTCTGATCGCCGGCGGCATCGGCGCATTCCTGGGCGCGATTTTTCTTCGCCGTTGAGAGCCGCGCCGGCTCCTGTTAAGGCTGCTGTCCATATCTGGCGGTTTACCGCCCAGAGAGTTGTCTTGGGGGTTTCATGGTCGCGCGGCTAGGCGCAAAGCTGGTTTTTGTGGCGGCGGCTGTCGCGCTGGTGTTTTTCGGCATCGGCCTGATCGGTCTCGCCATCGCCACGGCGCTGGTGCCCTTTGTCGGCACGGCGCTTGGCTATGCCGTTGCGGGCGCCATTCTGTTGCTGCCGCCGCTGCTCTGGGCCGTGATCGCGTCCGCCAGCCGGCCCGTCAGGCAAGTGCCGGAAAATAGCGGCGGGCGGGAATTGATGAATTCCCTTTTCACCGCCATGGCGCGCGAAACGCCTTGGGCCGCGGTGGTCGGCGCGGGTCTGGTCGGAGTGGCCAACCTGTTTCTCAACCGCAACAAAAACAAAAAATAGCCATCATTGCGCTTGCGAAGGGAACTTCGGCAAAGCGGTTTCGTTTTTCTTCCGGTAACGGAGAAAAATCATGCTTGGTTGGGCACTTACCTTTCTCATTCTCGCGCTGGTGGCTGGCTATATGGGCTTTTTCGGCCTGGCCGGCCTTGCCGCCAGCATCGCCAAACTGCTGTTGATCGTCAGCGCATTTTCCGGTGCGCTGCGTGGACGTCCTCCTGCCTAAAAGGTGGTGACATGCAATTGCCCGCGCCCATTCTGGAACATCCGATCGAAAGCGCCATTGCCGGCCTGTTGCTGGCGGCGTTGCTGTTCGTGTCCGCCGGACCGGAACCGGCGGCCAGCCCGGTTTCCCAGCCGATTCAGACCTCGCAAAAAATGTGAAAAATAATGCGCGGCCTGGGGAACGAACAAAAGGCCCGCCCATTATTACCAGCGAGCGGACGTCTGATCCGGAACGCCCCCAGCCCCTTCGACAGCCCGCTTCGGGTGTCCGCTCACTTCCCACCCTCTGAAAAATAAAGCCTGAAAATCAAGGCATTCGGCCCGATACCGGGCCTTTTGGCATGTCCAGCAGATAGATCTCATAGAGCGCGATCTGCGAATCCGCCCGGCCGATGCGCAACTGGGTCGCCAGCAGTACCGAGGAATAATATTTCCGCAGGTCTGCGCTGTGGTCACGTTTTTGCTCGACGAAATACAGCAGCGGTCCGGCCATCAGTGCGGCGCTGGGCGCCGGTGACGTGGGATAGCGGTTCATTTCGCCCAATTGCACCACTTTCAGGTCCGGCTCGTAAAAACGCAGCCAGGACGTGGTTTCGTAATCGGTGGTGAGGATTGCCCCGGCATGGGCGATCTTTGCCGCGCCCGCCAGGCTGTCAGCCACGGGGTGAAAGCCCACGCCCAGAAGGCGCGCCAGCGGGTCCTTTGCTCCCAGCGGGATAAAGCCCGTCAGTGCCTGTGCGTAGGTCAGCAGCAGGAAGGCAGTGGCGACCGGCGCCGCCAGCCGCGTGCACCATTTGCGCCAGCCGGAATCGGAAAATTGCGAGACGGCCAGGATGGCGAAGGCGGGATAGAGAAATCCCGGCCAGTTGCCTTCCACCCGGTCATGCAGCGCATGGACCAGGAAATATATCAGCGCCGGCCAGACCAGCATGGCGGGAAGAAACAGATCGCTGTCCCGCCTGGCCCGCACCAGCCCCGCCACGCCGAGAATGAAAATAAACGGCGAGGCCAGGCCAAGCTGGGCCCCGAGAAATTCCAGCAGGAAGCGGCCCGTCCATTGATGGCCGATCACCCGGCTGAACTGAAAGGCGAAGGTGTCCCAATCATGCTGTGTCTGCCAATAAAGATTGGGCAGGAAGATCAGCAGCGCCAGCAGCGCGGCACTCCAGGGCCAGGGCGTTCTGAGCCACGCGCGCATGCGCGGCGACAGCACCAGCCAAAGGAAAGACCCGGCCAGCAGGAAAAAGGCGGAATATTTCGACAGCAACGAAAGTCCCGTCGCGATACCGGCCCACAGCCACCATTTGCCATTGCCGCTTTGCTGAAGCCGGGCAAGACAAAAGAGCAGCGCCGCGCTGGTGGCGATGGAAGGCGTGTCGGGTGTGGCGGCCAACATCTCCACCCCGATCATCAAGGTGAGATTGAACAACAGCGCCGCTGTGAAGGCGCGAGTTTCGTTTTTCAAAAGCGTGCGGGCGGCTTCCCAGACAAACAAAGTCGCCAGCGCCGACAGGATGATGCCGCTGGCGCGGATGCCCAGCGGGGTATTGCCGAGCAGCAGGGTGCCGGCGCGGATGAGCCAGGCGATGGCGGGCGGATGATCCATATAGCCAAGGTCCAGATGTTTGGACCACAGCCAGTAATAGGCTTCGTCGGCGGTCAGCGGCACCATCGCCGCCATCAGGGCGCGGGCGCCAAGCACCCCATAAAGCGCCAGACGCGGTGAAAGACGCGGCGCCACAGGCACCCCATTCCCAGACGAGAGTGGAGCGCTCAACGCGCGCGCCAGACAAAGAGCGTGGACATGGCGTAATTCCACAAGGCGCCCATGATGGCGCCCGCCGCGCCCGCCAGCCACCAGACTTCACGGTTGGTGTAAAGCCAGGAAGCCAGATCCACATTGGCCAGCACGCCGACCGAACCAATCAGGCAGAACAGCACAAAGCCGCGCAAGGCGCTGAAGCCCTTGAGACGGCGGTCGCGATAGGTCAGCTCATTGTTGAGCAGGAAGTTGCTGGTCATCGCCACCAGGGTGGCCGTGATCTGCGCGACCTGGAAAAGATCGGGTTGGGCGGGCAGGAATGCCAGGCTCAGTTTCAGCACAATCAGGTGCACCACCAGTCCCAAGGTGCCGACGATGGCAAAAAAGATGAACCGCGGGTCGACCAGATCGCCCGTCATCTTGGCCAGCAGCAGGCCGAGAAATTCGACGCCCACCTGGGCATTGAATTTGGATTCGCCGTCAAAGCGCTCGCCGAATGCGTAAGGCTGCTCAGCGATACGCAAACGCTCGCCCGCGGTGGCCGCAATATCGAGCAGGATTTTAAAACCGACCGGTGACAGGCGCGGTGCGATAGCGTCGAGACGGTCACGCCGCATCATGAAAAAGCCCGACATGGGATCGCTGAGATTGGTGCCGACCAGCCGATGGGTAAGCCGGGTTGCCAGGCGCGATATCGCGCCGCGTTTCCCCGAAAAGCTGGCGGCGCTGCCGCCTTCGACATATCGCGTCCCGGCCACCAGGTCGGCCTGGCCGCTTTCCAGCTTGGCCAGCATTTGCGGCAGAACTTTTTCATCATGCTGCAAGTCGGCGTCTATCACCGCGACAAAGGGCGCAGAAGAAGACAGCATGCCCTCGATGCAGGCACCGGCAAGGCCGCGACGCCCGACCCGGCGAATGCAGCGCACCCGCAGATCGGTGGCCCCGATGGCCTTTACCGCGTCGGCAGTGCCGTCGGGAGAATTGTCATCGACAAAAATCGCTTCCCAGGCGATTCCCGACAGCGCCAGATCCAGCCTGCGCACCAGTTCGGCGACATTGCCCCGTTCTTTGTAGGTAGGAACGACAATGGAGAGCTGGGCGCTGCGCAACCTGAGGGAACCCCTTAGCGAGGCTCTCTAGGTGACGGCCCAATCCCTCCCCGTCAAGAGGGGATCAGGAATGGAAGAAGTTGGCGTAGCTGAAGTAAAGTATCACACCCGCCAGAACCGTCAGGCCCAGACTGACACGCAGGACCCAGCGCACCGAACCCAATTCCTTGCCTTGGCGTGCTTCCTGGGTGTCAATATCAACGTGATGGTCGTGGTCATTGATTGTTGCCATTATAGCCTCCTATTCCGCAGCATGGTCCGAAGGGACCGGCCTGCGATTTTCCAATTCCCGAATGGCGCTTTCGATTTGCGGCGCCGCAGCCGCCGCCCCTGTGTCGCCGAGCCAGGCGCGCAGAATCTCCAGCCTTTCGGAATCGTCGAAGCGGCGATCCCGCATGACATCGCCCGGCAGGCGGTAAAACCGCGCCGGGCGAATTTTGATATCTTCCAGCAGCTTTTTCTTTGCCATGGCCGCGTTTGAACTAGATGCGTCCCAGCAGGGCCAACACCAGCACCACGACCAGCACCAAGCCCAACGTACCGGATGGGTAGTAACCCCAGCTGCGGCTGTGCGGCCAGGACGGCCAGGCACCCAAAAGCAAAAGCAGCAGGACGACAATTAAAATGGTTCCCATGGAAATTCCTTTCCTGAATGACGCCTAGTTGGAACTCCCTTGCCGGGCCCCGGTTCCTTGTGTTCCAGCGGAACGGCTACGGCCCGGCGCCCGTTAACACCGTGCGCCAAAGGAGCATTGCCATGAACAAGATACACATAATGGTTTGCAGTGCAGCGATGATGATGCTGGCGGCGCCGGGCTTGATTGGCGTCGCGGTGGCAGCGCCCGCACCGGGCAACAGCAGCAGCGGCATCATCGCGCTGAACAGCCTGCCCAACCCGCCCGTCACTTTGGCAACCGCCAGTGTGGCGGATGCCAAAGGCATCGTGGTGGGCGCGGTGCAGAAGATCGTGATGGACGCGAGCGGAAAACCGCAAACCGTGGATGTAGCCCTGATGGGCTCGGGCGCCGTGGTGGCGCTGGATGCGTCGAAGTTCAATTATGATCAAGGCCACAATGTCCTGACGGCTCAGCTGGACGCGCAGCAGATCGCCCAGCAGCCCCGCGCGCCGCTGAGTTAGCGGCCAACGCCAGCCCCGGCGGGCGGCGAAAACCTTGCCGGCCGCCGAAAAACGATCCAGCCGGCGCCTGTGGCCGTATGGATGCTGTCGCGGCCACATCTGGCGCGCTATAACGCCCGCAGGGGAGTGTCATGAGCCTTATTCCAGCGTCCTATATTGCCAACAAATGGCGCGCCAGCATGGCGCGTATTGATACCGGCACCCTGACCTTCACCGCGCCCGATGGCGAGGTCACCAAGGTGGTGGGCGCCAAGCCCGGCCCGGTGGCGACCTTCAAGATCAATGACTGGGATGTGCTGCGCCGAATCCTGGCGCGCGGCGATATCGGGCTCGGCGAGGAATATATCGCCGGATCGTGGCAGACCGACGATGTCGAAACCCTGATCAGCCTGTTCCTGCTCAATCTTGACCAGCTGGAGAGTTTCTCGGACGGCAATTTCATCAACCGGCTGGGCTTTGTGATTCACAATGCGCTGGTGCGGCGCAACTCGGTGGCCGGCTCGGCGCGCAACATCAAGGCGCATTACGATGTCGGCAATGATGTCTATCAGCTCTGGCTGAACAGGAGCATGACCTATTCCTCGGCCCTGTATAACGGCACCGACGAACTCTACCGCGCCCAGCAGAACAAATATGAGCGCATCTTTTCCAAATTCGAGAAGAAGAATGCCTCAATATTGGAGATTGGCTGCGGCTGGGGCGGCTTTGCAGAGCGCGCCAGCGCCGATGCCCATCATGTGACGGGGCTGACCATTTCACCTGCCCAGCATGACTTTGCCACCAAACGCCTGAACGGCGCCGCCGACATAAGGCTGGAGGATTACCGCAAAGCCGGCGGCACATTCGACAATATCGTTTCGATCGAAATGTTCGAGGCGGTGGGCGAGCATTACTGGCCGCAATATTTCGCCACGGTGGCGCAGCGCCTGAAGAGCGGCGGCCGCGCCGTGATCCAGACCATCACGGTGCGCGACGAGCTGTTCGATGGCTACCGCACACGGTCTGACTTTATCCGCCATTACGTCTTTCCCGGCGGCATGCTGCCGTCCCTGGCACGCTTCCGCCAGGAAGCCGACAAGGCGGGGCTGAAATTCGCCGAGGCCTTTTCCTTCGGCAAGGACTATGCCCGCACCTTGCGCGAATGGTCCGTGCGCATGCAGGCCAAAAGCAGCGAGATCAAGGCCCTGGGCCATGACGAGCAGTTCCTGCGCAACTGGCAATTCTATCTGGGCATCTGCGCCGCCGCGTTCCATGTAGCACGCACCGATGTGGTGCAGGTTGAACTGGTCAACGCGTAGCGCCAGATATTCAGGGGTCAGAGTTCGGGCTTTTGCTGCCGGATCAGCGGCACCATCACCAGCGCCAGCGCAAACAATATTCCCACCATCAGCCAGCCTTCATTGAGCGACTGGGTCAGCGCGGCCTTTTCCACCAGGGGCGCGATCATCGCCTTGGTCATGGGGTCCACCGGGCCCATGGCGTGGCCGCGAAACAGGGCGGTGGGCAGGCCCACCAGCCGCGCGGCGGTGGCATCCCCCGCCTGCAACCGCGCCACCAGCGCATCGGCATGGCCGGGGGTACGCGATTGCAGCAAGGTATCAATCAGCGCGATGCCGATGGCGCCGCCCAGATTGCGCGTCAGGTTGAACAAGCCGCTGGCGTCGGGGACATCCTTGGCTGCCCAGCCGTCCAGCGCCAGCCGGGTGGTGGGCAGGATGCAAAGCATCACCGCCAGCCCGCGCAGGATCTGCGGCCAGAACAGGGGCCAAAAATCGCTTTGCGGCGTGACAAAACCATTGGCGAGCAAGCCGGCGCCGAACAGGACAAAGCCCATGGCAGTGAGAAGGCGCGGGTTCATGCGTATCTCCAGCAGCGCGGCGATGGGCGCCATCACCAGTTGGGCCGCGCCGGACACCATCATGATTTCGCCGATCTCCAGCGGCGTGTGGCCGCGCACCAGGCCCAGGAACAGCGCCAGCATATAGACCGAACCATAAAGGCCGGTGCCGAAGATAAAGCTGAGGCCGCAACCGATGGCAAAACTGCGATGGCGGAACCGCCGCAGATCCACGAAGGGCGCGGGTTGGGTCAGGGCGCGCCAGACACCTGCCGTCCCGGCGATGACGCAGACGCCGAGCGTGCTGACGACAAAGGCCCCCTGCCAATTTCGCACCGGCGCCTCGTTGAGCAGCAGTTCGAGCGTCGCCAGAAAAATCGCCGTCAGGATAAGAGTGACATAGTCGATCTTCTTGAGAACGCTGACATCGGCGCTGCCCACCCGCACACAGGTCGCCACCATCAGGCAGACCACCGCGCCGGGCAGGATGTTGATCAGGAATATCCAGTTCCAGGAATAATTCGTGGTCAGATAGCCGCCCACCAGCGGGCCGATGGTGGGGGCGATCATGGCGAAGAGGCCCGCCAGTGTGGTGGCGAGAACGCGCCGCTCTTCCGGGATCATGACAAAGATCGAAGTGAAGACGGCAGGGATCAGCATGCCGCCGCAAAATCCCTGCACCACCCGGATCGCGATCAGGATGCCGATGGTGGGGGCAAAGGCGCAGCCCAGGCTGGCCAAGGTGAACCCCAGGGTCGCGGCCACGAACATCCAGCGCAGTGACAGCGCGCGGCTGAGAAGACCGGTAAGCGGAATGGCGATCACTTCGGCTATCAGATAGCCAGTCTGAATCCAGCCCAGCCGGGCGGCCGGCACATGCAGCGCCGCGCCGATGGTGGTGAGCGCGCTGGCCACCACCTGAATGTCGAGAATTGCCATGAACAGGCCGAGGCACATCGCCAAAAAACCGAGCCAGAGCATGAGCTTGTTCATGCCGCAGCATCCCGGCGAGGCGCCAGCCCGGTCTCTTCCAGATGAATGCGCCAGGCCAGAAGCATCGCATTGGCGAGAGAAAAGCCCAGCGCCACCCAGACTTCGCCGAACACCAGCGGCAGCACGGCTATTTCCCCTATCACCGCCAGATAGTTGGGATGGCGCAACAGACGGTAAGGTCCGCGGCGCACCAAGGGCGCGCCCGGCAAGGAAATAATGCGCGTGGTCCAGTAAATGCCCAGCGTGGCCACCACCCACAGGCGCAGGCCCTGAAGCACCATGAAAACTGCCACCAGCGGCCAGTTGATGGTCACGGGATCGGGCAGCTGCCAGAGAATCGCCAGCAGCCACAATGCATGCAGAAGAACGATCAGCGGATAATGCCCGGCCCCGATCTCAATCGCGCCGCGCGCCAGCAGCGCCTTGGTGTTTCGCCGGGCCAGCGGCAATTCGCTCAGGCGCTGCATCGCCACCAGCGCCAAGATTATCCAGGCAATGGCCTTGCCACTCATCGCCCATCCAGCATCAGGAAGGTGGCGGTAAAGCCAGGTCCCAGCGCCGTGAGAAGGGTTTGCTGGCCCATCAACTGCATGCGTTCGGCCACGAACAGAGCCGTGACCGCCGACATGTTGCCGAAATCCTTGAGCACGCCGCGACTTTCCGTCAGCGCGCCGCGCGGCATGTCCATGGAGTCTTCCAGCGCATCCAGAACCTTGGCGCCGCCGGGATGGCAGGCAAAGCCGCTGATCTCGGAGAGCTTGATATTGTTGCGGGCAAGAAATTCACCCAGCAGCTTGCGGAAATCATTGGCCACCAAAGTGGGAATGCTCTGGGCGAAACGCGCTTTCAGCCCATCTTCCGCCATATCCCAGCCCATCACGTCCAGCGAATTGGGCCAGGTATATTCTCCCGCCGCGCCCACTTCAGGGCCTTCGCCTTCGGTGGACAGGATCGCGCCGGCCGCGCCGTCGCCGAACAAGGCGGTGGCCACGATATTGCTTTTGGAAATGTCGTTCTTGCGGAAGGTGAGCGCGCAAAGTTCGACGGCCAGGAACAACACTTTGCTGCCCGGTTCGGAACGCGCGATCTGGGCGGCGCGCGACAGGCCGATCACGCCGCCGGCGCAGCCCAGGCCGAAGATCGGCAGGCGCTGCACATCGCGGCGCAGATTCATCCGTTCGATCAGCAGCGCGTCCAGGCTGGGAGTCGCAACGCCGGTGGTGGAGACCAGCACCACGGCATCGATATCGTCCTTGGCAAGGCCGGTTTGCGCCAGCAGCTTTTTGGTTACCTCTTCCAGCAGATCGACCGCATTGGAAACATAAAGTTCGGTGCGGTCTTTCCAGCCGTGATCGCCCAGGTACCAGTCAATCGGCACACAGGAATAGCGTTTCTCGATACCGGTATTCTGGAACACCGTGATCAGACGCGAGATGTCACGCACCTCTGCGAAAAGCTCGCGCGCATATTGCGCCGCGTCGGATTGGGCGATGATGAAAGGCGGCACGGCAGATTTTATGCCGAGGAGCCGGGAACGCATGCAACCTCACGATTTTTGTTGTTGTTGTTGTGCTGGCGGAGATTCCGAAGCGGGCGTCACTATGCATGCTTCGCGTTTTGGTGCCAGCCCTGCACTGCGTGCCTATTCGCACGATGAATTTCGCGAAACTTGCCCGCGCGATATGTGCGGCGACCCGTCGCAAAACCGGCGGCGCGCACGCCCCCACCCGGCCCAAATATGGTGATTTTGCGGCGTTAGAGGATGTTGCGAAGCCTGGGCGGCTCATGCAAATGTGCGCCTGTTCAGGGGCCAAACAAAAAACGGAATTCCACAATGCGTTATTCTGCTTTCGCGGCAGCCATGCTGTTTGCTTGCAGCACGTTCTCGACCTTCGCCTATGCACAGGACGCCGGTGATCCGGTGGCCGGCAAAGCCGTGTTCGCGCGCTGCGCCATCTGCCACAAAGTGGCCAAGGACGCAGGCAACGGCCTGGGCCCCAATCTGTTCGGGATCGTGGGACGCAAGTCTTCCACGCTGGCGGGCTTTGAATATTCCGGCCCCCTGAAAGCCTCGGGCATCACCTGGACCGACGACAAGCTGTCGCAATGGGTCGCAGGCCCCGCCAAGATGGTGCCCGGCACCAAGATGGCGTTCCCCGGCATCACCAGCAAAGGCGATATCCGCAATGTCGTCGCTTATCTGGACAGCCTGAAGTAGCCTTGTGGCATAATGACGCACACGGACTTTTGCTGCAATGCAGCAGAAGACGGTCCAGTTGCGCCTATATGGCAGGCCGCTTTCGTTGACAGGCAGCGACGGCCGCGCCTAGTTTTTGCGCCGCACAACAGAGGGATGGCACGTCGCCGGTTGCCGGTGATGACAAGCCACCCATTTGGGATCCGATAACGCCATGAAAGTCCTGGTGCCCGTGAAGCGGGTGATTGACTACAACGTCAAGGTACGGGTGAAGGCGGACCAGAGCGGCGTCGACCTGGCCAATGTCAAAATGTCCATGAACCCCTTCGACGAAATCGCCGTCGAGGAAGCCGTCCGGCTGAAGGAAAAGGGCAAGGTCAGCGAAATCATCGCCGTCTCCATCGGCCCGGCCCAGGCCGCAGAGACCATCCGCACCGCGCTGGCGATGGGCGCCGACCGCGGCATCCTGGTGAAGGCCGAGGGCGAGATCGAGCCGCTGGCGGTGGCGAAAATTCTCAAGGCCATCTGCGACGCGGAAAAGCCCATGCTGGTGATCACCGGCAAGCAGGCGATTGACGATGATTCCAACCAGACCGGCCAGATGCTGGCGGCGCTGCTGGGTTGGGGCCAGGGCACCTTTGCCCACAGCGTGGAGCTTTCGGAAACCAGCGCCAAAATCGCCCGCGAAATTGACGGCGGCTTGCAGACTGTCGAAGTGAAATTGCCGGCAGTGATGACGACGGATTTGCGCCTCAATGAACCGCGCTATGCTTCGCTGCCCAACATCATGAAGGCCAAGAAAAAGCCTGTCGAGGAAAAGACGCCCGCCGATTATGGCGTGGACGCCGCATCAAGACTGAAGGTCTTGAAAGTCACCGAGCCTGCCAAGCGCAGCGCCGGTATCAAAGTCAAAAGCGTGAGCGAATTGCTGGACAAGCTGAAAGAAGCGGGGGCGATCTGATGGCCACCCTGGTAGTCGCCGAGCATGACAACAAGAGCTTGAATGACGCCACCGCCAAGACAGTGACGGCGGCGCTGGCGGTGGGCGGGCCGGTGCATGTGCTGGTGGCCGGCGAAAATTGCAAAGCCGTGGCCGATGCCGCCGCGAAAATTGCCGGCGTGGAAAAAGTGCTGCTGGCCGACAATGCGCTCTACGCAAAAATGATCGCAGAAGCCATGGAGCGTTTGATCCTGTCGGTGGCGGACACGTATGACGCCATTCTCGCCCCCGCCACCACCAGCGGAAAAAATTATCTGCCGAGGGTCGCCGCCAAGCTGGACGTGCCGCAGATTTCCGAAATCCTGAAAGTCGTCAGCCCCGATACGTTTGAACGGCCGATCTATGCCGGCAACGCCATCCAGACCGTGCAGGCGGCGGCGGGCAAGAAAATCATCACCGTGCGCGCCACCGCTTTTGCCAAGGCGGCTGATGGCGGCAATGCGGCGATTGAATCGCTGGCGGCAGCGGCGGATCCGGGTTTGAGCAAATTCGACAGCGAGGCGCTGTCCAAGTCGGAACGGCCCGAACTGACGTCCGCCAAGATCGTGATTTCCGGCGGCCGCGGGTTGGGCTCGGGCGAGAATTTCGCGCTGATTGACAAGATCGCCGACCGCTTGCATGCGGCGGTGGGCGCCAGCCGCGCCGCGGTGGATGCGGGTTATGTGCCCAATGATTACCAGGTGGGCCAGACCGGCAAGGTGGTGGCGCCGGAGCTTTATCTGGCGGTGGGCATTTCCGGCGCCATCCAGCATCTGGCGGGCATGAAGGATTCCAAGGTTATCGCCGCGATCAACAAGGACGAAGACGCGCCGATTTTCCAGATCGCCGATTACGGTCTGGTGGCCGACCTGTTCCAGGCGTTGCCGGAGATGGACCAGGAACTGGCCAAGCGCGGTTATTGAGTTTTCAAAAGCAAGGTAAAGGGTAAGTCATGGCACTTGAACGGATCGGCATTATCGGAGCGGGGCAGATGGGCACGGGCATCGCCCATGTGCTGGCGCTGGCCGGGTATGATATCGTGCTCGACGACCTGAACAAGGACGCGCTGGGCAAGGCGCTGGACCGCATCGAAAAGAACATGCAGCGCCAGGCCGGCAAGGGCCTCATTGAGGAAGCCGCGATTGCGCCCGCGCTGGCCCGCATCCGCACCACCCAGTCCATGGACGATCTGAAAGACCGCGAACTGGTGATCGAGGCGGCGACGGAAGACGAAGCGGTGAAGAAGAAAATCTTCCAGGAGCTTTCGCCGCGCCTGAACGACAAGGCGATGATCGCCACCAACACATCTTCGATTTCCGTGACCCGCCTGGCGGCATCGACCGACCGGCCGGAGCGTTTCATCGGCCTGCATTTCATGAATCCGGTGCCGCTGATGCAGCTGGTGGAAGTGATCCGCGGCATCGCCACGGACGATGGCACATTCCAGGCGGCGCTTGAGATCGTGCGCAAGGTCGGCAAGACCGCCGCCTATGCCGAAGACTTTCCCGCCTTCATCGTCAACCGCATCATCATGCCGATGATCAATGAGGCGGTTTACACATTGTATGAAGGCGTCGGCAATGTGGACGCGATTGACACCGCGATGCGGCTGGGCGCCAATCATCCGATGGGCCCGTTGCAGCTGGCCGACTTTATCGGCCTGGATACCTGCCTGGCAGTGATGCAGGTGTTGTATGAAGGCCTGGCGGATTCAAAATACCGCCCCTGCCCGCTGATGGTGAAATACGTCGAAGCGGGTTGGCTGGGCAAAAAGACGGGCCGCGGCTTTTACGACTATCGCGGCGAGCATCCCGTACCCACACGCTGAAACCCAAAACGGACTCGACGCGAGGGATTTTCGTTCCTGGCTAAGAGCGTCGCGCGGAGCGTGCGGACGCATGTGAGCACGCTCCGCGCGATGACGCCAGGGACGAAAAGACCCGCGTCCCGTCAGCTAAAGGCTTTTGAAATACGCGATGGTTTCCGGTGCGTCCCAGCTGGCGGGGCCCTCGGCGCGGGCGACCAGATTGCCTTTCGGGTCGATCAGTACCGTCGTCGGCAGGCCGAAGGCGCCGAAGCTGCGCATCAGGGTGATGTCGGTATCGCGCAGTGAGCCCAGCACGGCGGCATTGTGGGATTTGAGGAAGCCGGCGGCATCCACCTGGCCGCGGTCCATGTTCACCGCCAGCACCGTGACGTTCGGGGCAGCGGCTTTCAGCCGGGTCAGCGCCGGCAGCTCGGCGACGCAGGGCGCGCACCAGGTCGCCCACATGTTCAAAAGCACATAATGGCCCTTGTAGGAGGCCAGGGTATGACGCGCCCCGCTGGCGTCGGTAAAAGCCACTGCCGGTGCGGCTTTGGCGGGTTTCTGCGCCGCCATCGGCTTGGGCATGGCAGGGGCCGCGTGGACAGGCGGCGTCCCGATCCCATATAGAACCCCCAGCGCCAGCACGGTCAGAGCGGCAAGGCTGGTATTTCGGATTTTGCGGGTCATGTTCAGTTTCCGGCGGTCAAGATGAGTTCAAACAAGATGTGGGGCGGGCGGTTTGAATCCGGCCCTGCGGCGATCATGGGGGAGATTACCCCCTCTATTGATTTCGACAAGCGCCTGGCAGGCGAGGACCTGGCCGGATCAAGGGCGCATGCGCGCATGCTGGCCAGCGAAGGCATCATTTCCAAGGATGACGGCCAGGCGATTCTGAAGGGCCTGGACCAGATTGAGAAAGAAATTGCCGAGGGCAGCTTCGTTTTCAAGCGGGAACTGGAAGACATTCACCTGAACATCGAGGCGCGGCTGGCCGAAATCATTGGCCCTGCCGCCGGCAAGCTGCACACGGCCCGTTCGCGCAACGACCAGGTGGTCACGGATTTCCGCCTTTGGGTGCGGGCGGCCTGTGAGCGCACCGACCAGGGCTTGCGAGCGCTGCAGCGGGCATTGCTGGCGCAAGCCGACAAACATAGCGGCACCATCATGCCGGGCTTTACCCATATGCAGCCGGCCCAGCCGATCACATTTGGCCATCACATGCTGGCCTATGTCGAGATGTTCGGCCGCGACCGGGGCCGCTTCGAGGATGCCCGCAAGCGCATGAATGAATCGCCGCTGGGCGCCGCTGCCCTGGCGGGCACCAGCTTTGCGATTGACCGCGACAATACCGCCATGGCGCTGGGCTTTGCCCGGCCGATGCGCAATTCCATGGACGCGATTTCGGCGCGGGATTTCGCGCTGGAATATCTGGCGGCCTGCACCATCCTCGCCACCAACCTGTCGCGGCTGGCGGGCGAACTGGTGCAATGGTCCACGCCCGCTTTCGGGTTTGTGAAATTGTCGGATGCGTTCACCACCGGCTCGTCCATCATGCCGCAGAAGCGCAATCCCGATGCGGCCGAACTGATCCGCGGCAAGACCGGCCGGGTGCTGGGCGATTTCGTGGCGCTGGCGACAGTGGTCAAGGGATTGGTGCTGGCCTATGGCACCGACCTGCAGGAAGACAAGGAACGGGTGTTCGACGCCGCTGATACCGTGGAGCTGTGCCTGGCGGCGATGGCGGCGATGATTGCCGATCTCACCGCGCAGGAGGGCAAGATGCGCGCCGCCGCAGAGCCGGGCTATCCCACCGCCACCGACCTGGCGGACTGGCTGGTGCGGGTGCTGAAAAAACCGTTCCGCGAGGCGCATCATATCGCCGGCAGTATCGTCAAACTCGCAGAGACCAATGGCGTCACGTTGGAGCAGCTGCCGCTTGCCGATATGCAAAGTGTTGAACCGGCCATCACCAAAGAGGTGCTGGCGGTGCTGTCGCTGGATTCTTCCGTCAATTCGCGCATGAGCCTGGGCGGCACCGCGCCTGCGCGGGTGAAGGAGCAGATTGCCTATTGGAAGGGTCAACTGAAATGAAGACCAAGGCACTTTTGCTGGTCATTGCGCTGGGATTGCTGACCGCATCCTGCGGCGTGAAGAGCGATCTCACCCGTCCCGACGGGACGCCGCCCCCCAAGGACACGCGTGATCCGTCCAAGCCGCCTTATCCAATTGGAAGATAGGGTCCCATAGGCCGCTAAGCGATGAATTATTTTTCCTATCATGACGGCATTCTCAGCGCCGAAGGAGTTTCGCTGGCGGCTTTGGCGCGCGAAGTGGGCACGCCTTTTTATTGCTATTCCAGCGCCACCCTGGAGCGGCATTACAAAGTCTTTGCCGGCGCCTTGCCGCCGGATTCGCTGGTGGCTTTTTCCGTCAAGGCCAATGGCAATCTGGGCGTGCTGAAAACCCTGGCGAAGCTGGGCGCCGGCGCCGATGTGGTGTCGGGCGGCGAATTGAAAAAGGCGCGCGCAGCGGGAATCCCTGCGGACAAGATTGTGTTCTCCGGCGTGGGCAAGACCAAAAGCGAAATGCGGCTGGCGCTGGACGAAGGCATTTATCAGTTCAATGTCGAAAGCGAGCCGGAGCTGGAAGCGCTGAATGCGGTCGCGCTGGAATTGGGCAAGCGCGCGCCGGTGACCTTGCGCATCAATCCGGATGTGGACGCCAAGACCCATGCCAAGATCACCACGGGCACGGCGGAAACAAAATTCGGCATTCCCTTTGCCCATGCGCGCGCGGTTTACAAAAAAGCCGTGGCGCTGAAAGGCATCGAGATCGTCGGCATTGATGTGCATATCGGCAGCCAGATCACTGAGCTGGGGCCGTTTGCCGATGCCTTCGCCGTCGTGGCCGGGCTGGTCAAGGAATTGCGCGCTGATGGTCACAGCATCACCCGGCTGGATCTGGGCGGCGGGCTGGGCGTGCCTTACGAACATAACAATGTGCCGCCGCCCGATCCGGCGGCTTACGGCCAGGTGGTGGCGCGGGCGACGCAGGGGCTTGGCTGCCGCCTGATCTTTGAGCCGGGCCGGCTGATCGCCGCCAATGCCGGGGTGCTGGTGTCGGAAGTGATTTACGTCAAGCCGGGCGACGCCAAGACGTTCGCGATTATTGATGCCGGGATGAATGATCTGATCCGCCCCGCCCTTTATGATTCCCATCACGAGATCGTGCCGGTGCGGGAACCCAAGGTCGGCGCCCCGCTGGTGGCCTATGATGTGGTGGGGCCGGTGTGCGAAACCTCCGATCTTTTCGCGGCAAACCGGGCTTTGCCGGAACTCAAAGCCGGCGATCTGGTGGCGATTCTCAGCGCGGGCGCCTATGGCGCGGTGATGGCCTCGGCCTACAAT
>Ga0073936_10000990_pt1 | contig 44524 bp, 47 predicted proteins | sample AliMusrvi5mmetaG_FD_87041 | JGI IMG/M metagenome (GOLD analysis project Ga0073936, IMG submission 87041) | Freshwater lake bacterial and archeal communities from Alinen Mustajarvi, Finland, to study Microbial Dark Matter (Phase II) - Alinen... | ecosystem: Environmental > Aquatic > Freshwater >...
CCCAGCAACCGCCACACCGGCGTCATCGCCGGTTTCGCGGATGGCCATGCCAAGTACCTGCCGGGCAACTTCAAAGTCAACAGCAATGATCTGAGCGATCCGATCATGCGCGCCTTCTACATGATTGCCAACCTCGGTCTCGTGGACCCGGTGGGCGGCGCGGTCGACGGCTTCGCGGCGCAGGGCACCGCGGATTCCACGGCCTATACCATCGGCGGCGACCCGACGACGGCTCCGTTGCTCACCGCGGCGGCCAATGCCTATTCCGCCGTGAACTCTGGCGCGACGCTCAATACCCGCGGCTTCAATGGCTTTGGCAACAAACTGGGCCAGGGCCAGGGCGGTACCACTGCCTGGGCGTGGGGCAATGCCAGCGGCGTGGCCGGCGCCAACGCCACGATCATTGGCCATGACTACATGCTGATCATCTGCAACAAGTCCTGCAAGGCGTGGGACATCGCCCATCGCGCCAACACCGCGACCGGCATTCTGGCCCCGGTCAGCTCCGGCATTGCCGCTGCTGATCAGGTCTACTGCTTACAGACAGCCGACGTCGCCGCGCTGTATGCCGTGGGCTACAAAGAGAACAGCATCCAGTGCTACACCTATGACACCAAGAACGGTTCGCGCACCTTCTTCACGACCAATGTCACCGGCGGCGCACAGCCGAACGACATGAGCGTGACGGTGGCGGACGACCGCGAAATGCAGGACAAAGTCGCCGCTGACCCGTACGGCATCGGCTACATGTCCAGCGGCCAAGTAGACCTCGACCGCGTGATGGTCATCGGCATCCTGCCGGCGGGCGATGTCAATCCGGCTGACGCCGCGGTGTATCCGAGCAAGAACTCCAAGACCCGTTATCTGCTGAGCCAGACGGGCGCCGGGTCCTATGCCGGTGCCCTCGCGCGCACCCTGTATTCCAACGGCAGCGCGGCCACTGGCGGCGGCGTGACTACGCCGACCTTCGTGGGCGTGATGTTCGGTTTGACCTCCGGCGCCGGCGGCTACTTCACGAACAACCCGCTGTACAAACTGGGCTATTCGGTCCCGTAACATACTGGGCGTATTTACCTGAACGCGCACGGAGCCCGGCCAGTGGCCGGGCTCCGTATTGTATGGGGGTATATCGAAGAACCTGTTTACCGACACGCGTTGCGCACGCCGCCACTATTTCCGCTCAAGTCTATTCCACTTTTTGCAGCAACGCCATGATGCCGCCAGTCAAGTGGGGGTGCCGGTGAACGAACTCCGCTTCGCTTTCTTCCCGGCTTACCAGACGACCACGGAAGCTATATTCCGCGTGGAGCAGGCGAAACCCGCGGGTCGCCAGCGCAAAGCGCCCATCGTCGTAGATGCGATGCAAGTTATAGACTACCGTGGGATACCCGTAGGGGACGGTGACCACCACGTGTCCACCGGGTTTGAGGACCCGGCGGGCTTCTTGCATGGCGCGCAGATCGCCATGGACATCCAACGGATCGCCATAGCGTCCCAGACCCACGTGTTCCAGGGTGGAGATCAACGCGACGACATCGGCACTGTCGTTGGGGAGTGGGGTGTCAGTGCAATTACCGGTGACATAGGTGACGTTGTAGCGGGAGCGCCGGCGGTGATGCAACACATCAATCGAGATGATGTGCGAATTCGGCAAACGCAACAACATGGGCACCACAGTTGAGTAACTATACCCACCGCCCATATCAACGATGGTGGTCGTGGACACCTCCGCGCGCACCAGGCAGCGCAGGAAGAATGCATACTCGAATTGCCGCATGAAGTCCTGCGCCCACAACTCGTGCAAATAGACAGCAAGGGCCTCCGGGGTCACGCTTCCCCAACGGCGTTCGGTCATACGCCAGGCACGCTGTGCACGTAAATCGTTGATATCCCCGCGCAGCAACAACAGGTTGTCGCGCAGCAGGCGCGCGAGATTGCGCCACGATGGGTGCGCGCTTTCATCAACCACGTACATGGTGAGTTGCGCCGGGCGTATTGGGCTATAATCCGTGAGGAAATCCGCGGGTTGTATCATCTGCTGCGCATACTAGCAGCAAGCGAATCGTTCGTCAATTACCCACCGGTTTATTGATCTCCACACCGATACCAGTCGCTCTATCCACACACTGGAACAAGGCTGTTTCAAACCATGCTGTTACCAGGATCCTGAAGTTTTGCCCTTTTCAAGCCTGCTGTGACAGACGTACGCCGTGCTCATCTGGCGCCATCGACACGCCTACTCTCGCTTCGCGAGAGGAACGGTGGGCGGCTCGCGAGGACGCTCGCCCTCCCGGCCTGGCACAGCGAACGGATCGTATATAATCGGGAGGGCGAGCGTCCTCGCGAGCCAAAAACGAAGCGCAATAGGCTAGGGCTAGGGCTAGGGCTAGGGCGAGCACCCGCTCCGTCGATGTACCATGCATATTCGAGTGTGGGCCATAATGATAATTTTCAACATTGAGACGAGATACCAAGGGCTAAACTCCAGAGGGAGCCGGTAAGACTACCGGGAATGTCTACCTGACTCAACGGCATACGCAGGTTGAAGAAATTCACGGCATGACGCGGATCAGACATTCACAACCACGATATTATAGAAGGTTGCGGACTTTGTAGCAGGAGAAATCGCTACCTTGCGCGAATCCTTGGAAGATGATTTGCGGGATTGTCGCGCTGCCCCCGCGTTTCACCCGGAAACCTGCTGTGAAAACACGTTTGATCACGTCTCCGCGCAGGTACACTTAAGCCACGAGATTTCGCGTCGCATGAAGATTCACGCCACTGTTCGCGCTGTGCGGTACCCGCGCCCAAACCCGTCGCTCTTCGGCGTGGGGTGAATCCGGGAATCAACGCTGCGTGATGCATTACGACAAGAAAGGGGATTGCTATGGCCACTGCACAAAACACGCCCGCCCGAATGCGTGCGATAAAGAAGCGCTTGCTGGAAGAGCAGGAACGTCTGGAGACTGAGCTGCACGAAATCACCGAGCGTACCGCACACACCGCCGAACTGGAGCAAGTCAGCGAGTTGTCGACCTACGACGATCACCCGGCGGATATGGCGTCTGAAACCTTCGAACGCGAAAAAGACCTGGCGCTGGAGAGCAATATCCAGGATTTGCTGGACAAGGTGAATACCGCGATAGAGAAAATCGACGAAGGCACCTATGGCCTGTGCGATTCGTGCGGCGTTGATATCAATCAGAGCCGCTTGGAAGCACTCCCCTGGGCTTCCCTATGCTTGATTTGCCAAGATCGCCTGGAAGGACGTTAACGGTCTATGCCCCGTTTCCGCACTCTCGCCCTACTGGTCGGCCTCGCGTGCCTATTCACCGGGGCCGATCAGTTTATCAAACGGCTCATCATCCACGCGCTCGCACCTGTGGGGGAGTATCCCGTCATCCCCGGCGTTCTCCAGCTGGTCTACCGCGAGAACACCGGGGCGGCATTCAGTCTTTTTCACGACGCGCCGATGGCGGCGATTATCGCCTTGAATGTCGTCGTGGTGGTCTTATTCGGCTGGATTATCTGGCCCTATCTCCAGCACTGGTCAGGCAGCGTCACCGCCGGTCTGGTACTGGGAGGCGCGGCCGGCAATTTGCTCGATCGCATTTTCCGGCATTATGTGGTAGATTACCTCGATATTCGTTATCATGGCGCGACGGTGTGGCCGATTTTCAATCTGGCCGATATCTGTGTTGTCACCGGCGCCGGCCTGCTGCTGTTGTTGTTGGGAATCTCCATGTGGAAGGAACACGCGACGCCGACGCCGACTCCACCTGTCGATAGTGCCCCAACGCCGGAAGGACCCACATCGTGAGACCGATTCTCTTCACCATTCCGCATCCCACGCTACTGGCCTGCGTGCTGCTCTTCGTTGCGGCGCTGGTGGGTATCGGCGCGTGGTTGTTCTGGCTCAAGCGCCGAAACGCCTTGACCGCCGATTACCTCTGGACGGGCGTCATCGGTCTGGTCGTGGTCGTGGTGTTGCTGATCATCCTCAGCTTTATGCAGCAAGTGCATATTAATGCGTATGGCACAATGCTCATGCTCGGTTTCCTGCTCGGGACGCTGGTAGGGATTCGCCTGGGACAACGACGCGGCGTCTCGGCGGAGCGTATTATCGATCTCGGGTTAGTCATCCTGATTGGCGCGCTCATCGGGGCGCGCGGGCTGTATCTCCTGCTCACCCCGAACGCCGGTCCGTTCCTGGATCTGCACGCATTGCTCAACCAGGGTTTAGGGGGGTTGAGTTTCCATGGCGGCTTGCTGGGCGGCTTACTCACCGGTGGGACATATATCGTGTGGAACAAGCTGCGTTTCTGGCGGGTGACGGACAGTCTGGCTCCCGCCATTGCGCTGGGATACGCCATTACGCGCGTCGGGTGTTTTCTGAATGGGTGCTGTTTCGGCAAAGCGGCGGCAAATCTGCCGTGGGCGATGTGTTTTCCGCAGTCGCCGGAACTCTTCCCGCATGATCATCTGGTCCACCCCACGCAGTTGTATGCCTCGCTGATGGGTTTCGCGATGTTTGGCATCCTGCTCTTGCTCTCCCGCGGCAACAGCATGGGGCGGGAAGGCCGTTTGTTTATGGTCTTTCTGGCCCTGGAGGGTATCGAGCGCTTCGTGATGGAAATCTTCCGCTACACCGCCGTCGATCAGGGAGTGTTGACGCTGGCCCAGGGCGCCAGCGTGCTCATCACCCTCGTCGGCATCGCCGGCTGGTTGCTGCTGCCGAAATATCCGGCCGTGGATACCCTGTTGGTTACGGAGACGCCGGCGGGAAAATAACCCGGCAGACCAGACGTTCGTCGCATCAGCCCGCGTATAAAGTCGAGTGTGGCAACGCAACACACTGGCGTATCCATGCCGTCTCGTGCGTCTCCCGTGCTCGGTGCAACAGGCCGCAATACATCACTTACATGACCAACAACGATCACCCCATCGATGCGAATCCATCCGCAATCACCCTGCACGTCCGCGACGGCGGGGAGCGATTGGACGTCTATCTTGCCGCCCACGGCCCTGAGCTCTCACGCGCGCGCGTGCAGCAGCTCATTAAAGAGGGCCGGGTCCGTGTCAACGGCCTGCCGGCGAAACCCAGTTATCGGGTAGAAACCGGGGATGTGCTCCAAGCCGCGATCCCCGCACCGCTTGCTCCCCTCAGCGTCTTGCCGGAAAATATCTCGCTTGAAATTGTTTACCAGGATGCTGACCTGCTGGTGATCAATAAGCCGGCGGGCCTGGTCGTGCATCCGGCAGCGGGCAACTGGTCGGGTACTCTGGTCAACGCACTGCTCTACCATGTACACGACCTGTCCGGTATTGGTGGCGAGTTGCGCCCGGGGATCGTTCACCGCCTGGATAAGGAAACATCCGGGTTGATGCTGGCCGCAAAGCATGACGTGGCGCACCGCGCACTGGCGGAGATGATTGAAACACGCGCTGTGGTGCGCGAGTATCTGGCGCTGGCATGGGGCACGCTGGCGGAAGAGGTGTTCACGGTTGATGCGCCTATCGGGCGTCATCCGGTGGAACGACAACGCATGGCGGTGCTCGCCGGCGAGGAGGAACGGCATACCCGTCGCCGTGCGGTGACCCACTTTTCCGTGCTGGAGCGCCTGAGTCACGCTACTGCCGTATGCGCGAAACTGGATACCGGTCGCACGCACCAGATTCGCGTCCACTTGCTGCATGTGGGCCATCCGGTAGTGGGCGACCCCCTGTATGGCGAACGCACAGCCAATCGCTATCTGGCGCTGCTCAGCCCCGCGGCACGCGCGGCCATCATCGCCCTCCCGGGCCAGGCCCTCCATGCCTTCCGCCTGACATTCCCGCACCCACGCACCGGGGAAATACTCAGCTTTGAACGCTCTCCCCCTCTGCTGCTACAACGCGCCTGGGAGGCGTTGCGCACTGAGTGAGGGTGGGTGCCCGGCTATTTCGCCACGTCCGTTTTGGGAGGATCTGCCACGGGGGGATCGGCTTTGACCAATTGGAACGTCTGTACCGTTTTGATGAAGACATCGTTGTATTTTGAATAACCCTCGGGGGTGGTGGTGCAGGTAATCGCGTAGCCGCGTTTGCCATCAACGAGCACAAAGCGCGTCATAAAGAGCGGCATCTCGTTGGTGGTGCAGGAATAGGCGAGCCATTTTACCGGTTGTTTATCGATGGTCAAATCGCCGCTTCCGATCTCGGTAAACTTGGGCAACGTCTGTTTCAACGACTTTTTGTTGCGTTGCAGGTAGCCTGTCACGGACATGGTATCCGGCAAGTCGTCATGGTAGATGTAGATGACTTCGTTCGCTTGCTCCCCGTCGTTCGCTTTCTGGCGCGTCAGACTCACAACTTTCCCGGGGATTTTCGGCCACTCTTCTTCGCTCATCTTCCAATTTGCCGGTGGAATAAGCGAAAAACCCTGTTCCTTCCAGACGATGCGGGTCGGCGCCGACGGGGCAGGAACGCCGAATTTAAAGGAGAGCACAATACCCTGAAAGACAGCTTTATACTGCGCATACGTCTCCGGCGTCGCCGTGCAGGTAATCGCGTAAACGCGGGTGTCCTTGGCAATGAGATAGGAGAGATTTTGCAACCCGACATGCTGCGACGTGCAGGTATAGCAGAGGGCCTTCGCCGGCGCGCCATCGATGGCGCCATCCACGACTTTCAATATCGTGAAAGCTTCAGAATTCTTGGTAATGTCGTCAATAAAGGTCTTGCTGTAATCCTCCAGCGACGGCGCCTTGGGAAAATCCTGGACGATGATATTCAACTTTTCCCGGAAGGTATCGTTGGGATCATCGAGGGGACTGGTGGCGAGCAACGGAACCGCGCCGTCGGATTCCCGCACTGTCCACATTTTGGGGAAGGTGATGGTGAACCCTTTCGTCGGGTTGGCGACGACGCGTCCGGTGGCGGTGTCGGTTACCGTCGCCACACCGGCAAGGGTGGAACAGAGCAGGACCAGAAAGCCCGGCAGGATAATGAATGGTGATCGGTTCATGTCGCGTACTCCTTCGCGAAACAACACTTCCAGTCGAATGGCTGAGAAATTCAGTACTCTTGAGGCCAATGCAAAGCCTCTATTATTATAAACGCCTGAGCAGTCAATAAGTTTCAATATCGAAAAATTTTTGGTGTTGCCGGTGGAAACCCGGTCGTATAGACGGGGCACGCAACAAGCGCCCGGTAAATCGGGTTTGTGCTCAGCAGGAAGACGTACACTATCCTGGATGCCGAATTCATACCGCACGAGTAGCAGTCCGTAGTTGAGACTCGTCAGTGCAAATGAATAACACCGCAGGCGGGTGTAGCCAGAGATGGCTAATGCACGTTATAATGCCGCGGAGCAGGAACCACATGGTCGTAAGCCCCGGCATATTCACCGCCATATCCACCGCGCTTGGCGCCACCCGGTCACCCACCGGGCATCGGCGTTTCACTCCCTTGCGTCTGCTGGCCATCAGCTTTCTAGCGCTGATCACCCTGGGAACCGCGTTATTGGTCTTGCCTGCCGCCCAGCGGAACACCCCGGTCGGTTGGTTGGATTGCCTGTTTACCGCCACATCCGCCGCAACGGTTACCGGCCTGGTGACGCAGAGCACGGCAGAAAGTTGGACGCTGTTCGGACAACTCGTGATCCTCGTGCTCATCCAAATCGGCGGGCTGGGATATATGACGCTCGCTACGGTCATCGCGATGCGCATCGGTTTACGCGTTGGCCTGCAGCAACACCTGCGCCTGTCTGATGCACGAGGGGTGTTCAGCCTACGCGACATCCTGCGGGTGGCGCGCTACATCGTCCTGGCCACGCTGGGAGTGGAAGCTGTGGGCGCCCTGTTGCTCACCCTGCGTTTCCACTATGCTCATGGCGCTGACTGGGCGACGGCACTGTACCATGGGTGCTTTTATAGTGTCTCCGCCTTCTGCAACGCCGGGTTCGACCTTTCCGCGCGCTTTACCAGTCTGCAGGCGCCAATATACCGCGAGGATCTCTGGCTGCTCGTAATACTAGGAGTGCTGATTATCCTGGGCGGCTTAGGGTTCGGGGTGTTGGCGGAGGTGGTGACTCTCCGTCGCGCGCGACGCGTCTCGTTGCATTGCACACTGGTCCTGCTGGCCACGCTGGCACTGATGTTATTGGGTTGGGGGCATATGCTGCTCTTCGAAGGCCAGAACCCGTTGACGCTAGGGGGTATGACGACCCCGCAGCGCATCACCAATGCCTGGTTTATGGCAGTCACCCCGCGCACCGCCGGATTCACGACAGTGGATATGACCCGGGTGACGCCGCCCACGCTCTTCGTGACCGGACTGTTGATGATCGTCGGCGCATCGCCGGACAGCACCGGCGGCGGGGTAAAAACGACCACACTCGTAATTATTCTGCTGGCGATGGTCACCCTGATGCGCCGGCGTTCGGATATCGAATTCTTCGGACGACGCATCCCAGGGGAGTTAGTGCGCCTGGCGCTGTCGCTGGTCAGCGTCTATCTCGTTGCTATTCTGGTGCTGGTGTTAGGGATCTCGATCACCGAGGGGGTACATCCCGGCAACGGACCACTCACTGAACATACCCTGACGCGATTCGTGCACCTGCTGTTCGAGTTGCTTTCCGCGTTGGGTACCGGTGGGTTGAGCACCAGCATCACCCCAACGCTGACCACCGCATCTCGCGTACTCCTCGTCGTCGCTATGCTCCTCGGTCGTTTGGGTCCGCTCACATTCGTCTACGTCGTCGCCCGACCCAAGCGCCGGCAACTCCGCCGTCTGCCAACAGAGACGGTGATGGCGGGATGAGGTCATTTTCTATTGCGGCATATACATTTGACTCGAGTTGGATTTTCGGATGTCCTTTCGTGTTTTTCGACCCACCCCCTGAAGGGGGCGGCTACCCGATCAAGCACGCTGAAGCGCACTCGCCTTCTCCCGGAGCCGGTTCACCCGGCTTGATCGGATAGGCATGTCCTTCAGGGCAGGCCCGAAGAGCACGGCGGGTTGTGCGAACAGAGGTTTTGAAAATGCCTTCATGAGGAAAGTGCATATACCGGTTTCTATTTTCACGCCGGCCATACGCCGGTTCGTCCGTGAGGAGTTTGACTTATGGCTACGATGAATATCCTGGTAATCGGTTTGGGATATTTTGGGGAAAGTCTGGCCCTGGAATTAGCGCAAATGGGACACCAGGTAGTGGGGGTCGACAAAGATTTAGAGGTGATCCAGCGGAATGCGCCGTTGTTGAACGACGCCATGCAAATGGACGCCACTAATGTCGAGGCGTTGCGCTCGCTAGACATTCCGTCCTTCGACATCTGTATCGTCGGTCGCGGCTCCAGCCTGGAAGAAAGCGTACTGTTAACGCTGAACCTGAAGGAGTTGGGCGCGCGTTTTGTCGTCTGCAAAGCACTCAGCGACCAGCAGAAGAAGATACTGGAACGCATCGGCGCCAACCAGATTGTGCAGCCGGAGCGCGATATGGGTCGGCGGCTAGCACACATGCTGTCACCCACTACAGAAATGCTCGATTTCATGGATGTGCCGGGTGATTTCGGCATCGAGGAAATCGCGGCGCCGCGCGGTTGGTGGGAACGCACGCTGGACGCGCTGCAGTTGCCCAGCCGCTATGGCCTGCAAGTCTTACTGATCAAATCCGGCGAAAAATTTACCGCCACGCCAGGTCCCAATACCACCCTGCACGAAGGAGACATCCTGGTTGTCTTTGGACACAACCGCAAACTGGTGCAATTCAAACGGTGAGGAGTAAACGCCATGGCGTTGCGCATGATGCCGCTGACCGATCGTTTACGCACGGCATTAACTATGCCGGTGCTGGTAAAAGAAATGCGCACGCGCATGCGCGGATGGCGTACCCCAATGCTGCTCTTCATCACCACCGGCATCACCATCCTCGTCGCGTTGATCATCATCATGCCGGAATGGGAAAACTATGCCTCGGATATGCAGAGTATGACCCTGGCGATGCATACCATCGGCACCCATTTGTTCAACGGCCTGATGATCATGGAAGCGCTCCTCTGCATCCTGTTCGCGCCGGCGCTCACCGCGGGGGCGGTGTCGATGGAGCGGGAGCAACAAACGCTCGACTTGTTGCTGTTGACGCGCCTGTCGCCCATGAATATCGTACTCGGTAAGCTCATTTCCTCGCTAAGTTTTATCCTGGTCATCATGCTGTGCGTCATGCCTATCGCCGCACTATCTTTCATGCTAGGCGGGGTGGACCCAGGACAATTTGGCTGGTCGATGCTGGTGATCCTCTCCACGGTGGCGCTGTACGGTTGCATCGGCGTTTTCGCCTCGTCGCGCTTCCCCAAGACGGCAACTTCGGTGGTGCTGACCTACGGCCTGGCCATCGCCTGGCCGGCCATTATTCCGGCCTGCGTGGGGATGCTCTCGCTAATTGGTGGGTTCAGGGGCCTTGGGTCGTTGCCATCGTCGTACCTGCTGGTGGCCGCGGTCATCGCCATGGTGCTCGCAGTGGCGCCGGCCACCTGCTGTTCAGTGTCGGCCTCCCTCATCATTCGCCGACCAATGTCGCGTATCTCCAACATCATCTTCTATTGTGTGTGTTTCGCCGTCTTGTTCACGCCATTGGCGACGATGCCTCATGAAGTGTTTTCCCTGCTCCGCGGGCACACGATCGACTTCCTGGTCGGCAACCCGGTGTGCGGCTTCATCACTGCTGTCTGGGGTCCCGAAGTCTTCTTCGGTGCTTCTCCATCCTCCTGGTTGGCGAAATGGTTCGTCCCCCTCACCATTATTATCCAATGCGTGGCGGCCTGGATCTTTTTGGTGTTGACCAGTGGGCAGTTGAAGAAGTTGCGGGATTAGACCTGACCGGACAGATGCCGGCGTGCATTACTCCCCCTCCTGCGCAACGACTGCGGCATCAATGATGCCATACAGCCAGAGTGCCGCGGAGAGGAGGGTGGAGAAGATATTGGCACCGGAGAAGATGGCGCTCACCAGGCCTTCGGTGGTGACCGGGATCCCCTGGAGTTTCATGACATGCGCCACATTCATGATGCCATAGAGTTGCGAGAAGATGAGCAGCAGGCTGACGGTGAAGATGATGCCCCCTTTTATCATCTCACCATTATAGAATTGCCCCAACCCGGGGAAAATGGCCGCGATCCCGGCGGAAGCCCAGGGGGCGCGCGGAATGCGATGATTCCAGGGGTCGTCATCGGGGACCGTGTGCGCCAGGATGTCCGGCATCTTCAGTTGCACGACCGCCGTGGCGTACTTTTCTTCCAGGCGCGCATTGGCAGGATCCAACACCCTGGCCTGTTGGTAGCTGGCCAGCGCGTCGCGGATTTTCCCCTGGGTGAACAACACGTCGCCTTCGAACTCCAGGACGGCGGGGTGATTGGGATATTGCTGCTGTAATGTGGTCAGCCGCTCGCGCACCGCGGGTAACTGCCCCTGCCGCAACCAGATATGCGCTTCCGATAGTAAGCGGTCAAGCGCCGGGTCCACGGGCAGCGGGGAGCCGGACAGTGTCATTCGCGGGCATCCTCCGGCAACGGTATGCGGCGCGCATCAATCCAGAGCCGCTCAAGTTGGTAAAAATCGCGGTGCTCCGCGTCGAAGACGTGCACTACAACATCTCCCAGATCGAGCAGTACCCAGATCGGATCATCCATCCCTTCCGGACGAACGCTTTTGATGCCTTCCTTTCGCGCGGCGTCCAACACGGCATCGATCAGGGCTTTGATGTTGGGGGACGACGAACCAGTGGCGATGACGAAATAATCGGCAATCACCGTCAGGCCTTGCAGGTCCAATATGATAATATCCTGGGCCTTCTTCGAGGCCAGGGCGCGCACGACGGTCTGAACTAATGTATTTGACTCCACGCTGATAACTTCTCCTCATCTGCTCGCGGCATCTCGCCGCGAAGAAACCCCTTCTCGGGGATACGCCTTATTGTTGGGGAACAGGTGTGGCGGTATTCGCGCTGACAGAACTCTGATAATCACTGCCCAACACCACCGAGATATCCGCGACCGGGGGCGGGGTGTGCGTTTTGCCGTAGGATGCCAGTGGCACCGGGACATCCGTAGAAACCTGGGCAACCTTTAATGCAGTTGCCAGTTGCGTCGCGACGCCTTTCATACTGGGTATCGCGATGATTTGCGATGTCGGCAGTGGTTTTTTGATCGATCCCATCGCCACTACATTATAGGAATGCACATCAAGTTGATCACTCACTTCGCGCGCCAGGCCGGTGTGCCCAGACCCATTAATGATCGCCACCGTGGGACGCGGGCCATGTAAGGCGTCATTTACGGTCTGCGCGGCGGCTTCCGGGTCATCCACCACCACGACATCGGCATGTCCTTTGTGTGTGGGTGTAGTGGGCAACGTTGCCGATTGCATACCCGACATACCCACCAGGCGGGCAATCTTCTCCATCGCCATCATATCGGTCAGTGTGAGATCCGTTTTCATCATGCTCAATGCCGGGCCAAGGGTACGCATCATGCGCAGGCGATCATTGGGGTCTGTTAATTGCGCGACCAACGCATGGATGAATTGATCCTGCCGTCTGATGCGACCAAAGTCGCTTTCCGCATCGTGTCGGAAGCGCACATAGCCCATGGCATCGGTTCCATTCAAACGTTGCATACCTGGTTTGAGGTGGATATAGAGCTCCTGCGAAGGATCCTCATAATCCATCTGTTTTTCGACGTTAAGCTGCACGCCCCCCATGCTGTCGACAATCTTCACGAATCCACCGGTCTGGATACGGATGTAATGGTCGATAGTGATCTCTTCACCGGTGAGCTCGTGCAACAGATCGGTGATTGTCTGGGAGGAGAGCGCGATACGATCCGCCTCCTCGCGCCCGCCGAACTGATAGGCCGCGTTGATCCGGCTGTGTCCATGGCCGGGGATCGCTACCCAGGTATCGCGCGGGATAGAGAGGATAGAGATGCGTGGGTGTTTGACATCCACAGTGATGAGTTTAATCGTATCTGACCGCGCATTACCGGAATCGGTAAATGAGACATCCGCCCCGAGGAGCAGGATGTTCACCTGAGATTTCCCGCCGAAGGGTGGGACGGAGCGGGCGTGATTGTGGATAGCGCCGACACCTTCCACCAACAACTTGAAGGCTTGCGCGGGGTTGATGCCGGTATAGCACAATACCGCCACCACGGCCAACACCAGAAACATAAACAGACCCAGCAGCAACCGTCGCATCAAGGTCTTTTTACGTCGGTGGCGTCCGGGTCTTTCCGGAGTCGGCAGGGGAGGTTGTGACATGTTGTCGGTATCGGTCATGCACGACTCCTCGTTCAACGTTCTCCACAGGCGGCACGCGCGTCGGCGTACTAAAAAGCCCCATGCGGCAGGCCTGGGAGGTGATTATTGTATCATACCCGTCAAGGATGTAAAAGCGTCAGCAATGTCCGCTGATTTCACGGCGCGGGTGGCGCAAGCGCACTCTTATCGCAGATGACTTCAGGAATCGGTGCGGGAGACTCGGTCCGTTTCGCTTGTTTCCGACGACTCAATGCCTCACTGGCGCGGAGGAGGAGGTCGTCGAAAGCCAGCGGTGACTGGGGATCATGCTCGGCGATGCCCCAGGTAATCTGTAACGTGTATTGTGGATGAGCCACGTTATACTGCGCGAGTTTCTCTTCGATCCGGTCGATGATATGCGCCGCGCAGGCGCCTGGCGCGTCGATCGCGAGGATCAGGAATTCGTCGCTGCCCATGCGCGCGACAATGTCCGAGTCACGCACGCCGCCGCGCAGGATGGCGGCAACGGTCTGCACCGCATGATCGCCTTCACGCCGGCCAAAGGCTTTGTTGATCCAGTTCAGCCCATCAATATCCCCGTAGACGGCCAGCAGGTGCTGCTGGCTACGGCGGGAGATGCGTAATTGATGTTCAGCCAATGTGAGTAATCCACGCCGGTTGTGTAAACCAGTCAATTCATCGCGATAGAGTAATTGCTGAAGCTGGCTTTCCGCGGTCTTATGTTCGGTGATATCTTCAATGATGCTGATCGCATACTGTGGGCTGCCGTCAGTATCCGTGACCAGGGACACCATCAAGCGCCCCCACATTGTCTGCCCATTCCGCAACAAATACCGTCGATCCACCTGGAAATGCTGGCGTTTTCCGGCAAAGAGTTCCTGAAGGTAAGCGGCATCAATTTGCCGATCCTCCGGGTGCGAGAGCGTACTCACGGGCGTACCCGTCAGTTCCTCCTGCTGATAGCCCAGGAGCGACTTCAGCGCCGGGTTGCACGCCAGAATAGCGCCGGACGGATTGGTCAACGCCACCCCTAACGCTGAGCGTTCAAATACGGTTCGAAACCAGGTTTCATCCCCCGTGCGCGGGGACAGCGGCGCGACGGCCGCCTGTTGTTGTGTGTATTCCGTCATCACACACCTTCCTCAAAAAATTCGTCGTCAATAATCGTTCCGTCGCGTGCAACTCGCGAATAAAATGGGATACCAATACTCTCTCAGCGCAGTGCCAAGGTTGCCGCATTTACAGAAGTTACGCTATTATACTCCGTTTGACCATTCTGTCGCTACTTCTGGAAAAATTCAAGGAAACCGGCCGTTCTCGTCGAACACCACGCCATGCCTTACCAGTCCCTCTTGATGATTCGACCGCACCTGCAGCAGTTGCCACGGTACCCGCTGCCGACAGGATATCACCTGCGTACCGCACGCGACGGCGACGCGATGGAGTGGGCGCGCCTTTGGTGGTTGGTGGGAGAATTCGCCACCCAAGAACTGGCTCTGACACGTTTTTCCGAAGAGATTGCCGTCCAGCCCGTCGAGATGGCACGACGCTGCCTGATGCTGGAAGACGACGAGGGTCATGTGATCGGCACCGGCACCGCCTGGTTTGACCCGGACTTTGAAGGCGCCGACGCCGGTCGTGTGCATTGGATCGCCATCGATCCTGCCTGGCAGGGACGTGGACTGGGCAAACCGCTGGTCGTCGCGGTCCTCACCCTCCTGGCGCGCTGGCATACCCGCGCCTTCCTATGGACGCACACTAATTGCGCGCGCGCTGTGGGCATCTACTTGGACTTTGGCTTCCTGCCCCACTGCACAGCCCCGGAACACCCGGGGCACTGGAGACAAATGGCCGCGCAACTCCCGCATCCCGCGCTTGATGCATTTCGGAGCGGTGGGGAGCACGGTACATCCTGATTATCCTCTGACAGCCGCCTCAGCGCTATGTTGTCTACAGGCTGACTCTTATTGGTGGAGACGGGAGAACCAATGACATGAATAAAAAAATGGACGCAGAACACGGCGTAATCTGCCGCTGTCCTAACGAGAAACTCGGTTATTTCGGCTGGCCGACAGTCGCGCGCCTGGATGACGGCACCGTGCTGGTCGCCAGTTCCGGACTGCGTTCGGAACACATCTGCCCATGGGGCAAGACCGTACTGAATGCCAGCACCGACGATGGCTGCACCTGGTCGGCACCGCGGGTGATTAACGACTCTCCGATCGACGACCGTGACGCGGGGATCGTCAGCCTCGGCGGCAACGGGTTGCTCGTGAGCTGGTTTACCTCGGACACGCGCATGTATTTGAAGCAAGATTGGTTGTACGATTGTCTGGGTGCGGCAGAGATCGAGTCGTGGCAAGCGACACTGGCCACGGTCACGGATGCGATTGCCACCCAGCACACCGGCTCGTGGGTGATGCTGAGCGACGATCGCGGCGCTACCTGGGGTGTGCCAATCCGCGTGCCGGTTTCGACCCCTCACGGTCCGATCCGTCTGCGCAACGGCAACCTCCTGTATCTGGGCAAGCCTTATGGAACCTGGGACGACATGGAGACGGCACGCCTCACCGCCGCCTGCAGCACCGATGACGGCCGCACTTGGCAAATAATCGGTCAGGTGCCGCCTCATCCCCAGACCGACCCCGCCAACTACCATGAGCCGCACGTCATCGAACTCTCCGACGGACCCCTGATAGGGGTGATCCGCACCGAAGACCACGCCAGCAAGAGTCTGGCCGTCAGCGGGATTCCCACCTTCAGTCTCACCCAAACCGAGTCCGTCGATGGCGGCCACACCTGGACCGCGGCCCAACCGCTAGGCATCCTCGGGTCACCGCCGCATCTGCTGCACCATTCCTCCGGCGTGCTGGTACTGACCTATGGCTATCGCCAAGCCCCGTTCGGTCAGCGCGTCGCCTTCAGCTGCGACAACGCCGCCACCTGGGACTATGACTGGATTGTTCGTGACGACGGCCCGGACGGCGACCTTGGGTACCCATCCACCGTCGAGTTAGCCGACGGCCGCCTATTCACCGTCTATTACCAGAAAGTGCCCGGCGATTCGAAGTGTTCGCTGCTGTGGTCAAAATGGCGGTTGCCGAAATGAAGCGCTTAAAATGGAGTACAATCTTGCACAAATTCTTCCTTCCCGGTGTAACCGCCGACGGCCGGGAGTGGATATTCTCCGAGCTCGGACTATTCGAAGTAGCTGAAAATCGGACGAACAACGTCGTCCTCTTCGCAGCACCGGCCCTGCCATACCTGCACTAATTATTAGACAACCGCTTCAGCGCTCCATAACCGTCGCGTCACCGTCAAGTCCGATCATCGCCTCCACCGCGGACAAATCCAGATGCGCGGCCACATGATTGGCCAACCGGTCGATATCGGAGACCACATCCTCGTGTATTGGCAATGGGGGCAGCTGTTTTCGCGCACGAAGACGATTAAGCCACCCTCGGCGCAGCACCGGGTGGTCGAACAACCCATGCAGGTAGGTGCCGCACACCAAGCCGTCCGCACTCACACCGCCGTCGAATAGTTCGTCCCCTTGCGCGTCAGCCAGGTGCAACAACGGTTCTACCTGCGCGGCGCGAGTGGTACGGCCCATATGAATCTCATACCCATAGACCGGCGTCCCGGCAACACCCAAGCCGGCGCCGGTCAGCGTGCCCGCCGCGCGTATGGTGCGCTTGTCCGCGGCGAAGGTCGTCTGCGTATCAAGCAAACCCAGTCCAGCGATCTCCGGTTCGTCCGATTCAACGGCATAGGGGTCGAATATCTGCTTTCCCAACATCTGATAACCGCCGCAGATGCCCACCACCGGCGTACCGTCAGCGACCAAACGTAACAGGGGCTCCGCCATGCCGGAGGTTCGCAGCCAATGCAAGTCGGCTACGGTGCTCTTGGTGCCCGGGAGCAGCAACGCGTCAGCGCCCGCCAGTTCCACGGGGGTATCGGCATAGCGTACTGCCACGTCTTCTTCATCCGCCAGGGCGTCGAAGTCGGTATAGTTGGAAATAAACGGCAAGCGCACCACGGTGAGCGTCAGCGCGGCCTGGTGTTTGCGCTGCTTGCGCCGATCCTCAACACCGAGCGAATCTTCCTCATCGCCGCGCCAGTCCTTCAGGTAAGGGATGACCCCCAGCGTGGGTATGCCGGTATAATCGTGCAACCAGGTCAATCCGTTATCCAGCAGACTGGCGTCGCCGCGGAATTTATTAATGACAAACCCTTTGATTAACGCGCGCTCTTCCTCGGTCACCAATAACGTCGTGCCCACCAATGAGGCAAAAACGCCGCCACGGTCGATATCGCCCACCAGCAACACGGGACACCCGGCGTAACGTGCCACTTTCATATTGACGATGTCCTGGTCACGCAGGTTGATTTCCGCCGGACTCCCCGCCCCCTCGATAACCACCAGATCATATTCCGCACGTAATCGATCGAGTGCCGCCGTCACCGTGGGCCACACCGTCGGTTGAAAGGCATGGTATTCGCGCACGCTCATATTCCCCAACGGTTTTCCCAAGACGATGACCTGGCTGCCGGTTTGGGAGTTGGGTTTCAGCAGCACGGGGTTCATATCTACGTGTGGTTCGATTCCCGCCGCCTGCGCCTGGTAGGCCTGCGCACGCCCCAACTCTCCACCTTCCGGGGTGACATAGGAATTGAGCGCCATATTTTGCGCCTTGAATGGTGCAACGCGCAGCCCCTGGCGCGCAAAAATACGACACAAGGCCGCGACCAGTATACTTTTACCGGCGTGCGAAGTGGTACCCTGCACCATGATGACGTGACCAGACATAGCAAACCTACTTTTTTAGAGTCTGTCCCCAAGTCCGGCATATTTCATCGCGGACTTGGGGACAGGCTCTATTTAGAAATACCGGCGAGAGAGACAAGGAATTATCGCGTATCATATTTTCACGCTCAAAATTCGATCCCGCGTCGTGCCGGAATGCCGACATCGTATGGATGCTTCAGCAGCGTCATTTCCGTGATAAGATCGGCGGCGGCGCGCAGGACATCCGGGGCGCCGCGACCGGTAGTCACCACCTCTACGTGTGTCGGACGCGCAGCCAGCGCCTCCAGCAGCGCCTCCGGGCAGAGCAGGCCGTATTTGATCGCGATGTGCGCTTCATCCAGTACGACCAGATCCCAATCTCCGGATAGTATCGCGGCGCGCGCTTCTTCCCAGCCCTCCATCGCGGCACGGCGATCTGCCGCAGTGGGCGTCCCGCGCATCACCCCGGAGGATTCTCGCGCCGGGCGGACGACAGTGATCTCCAGTTGACGCAACAACGCCAATTCGCTGCTCTCCGACCCTCCCTTGATGAACTGGATAAAACACACACGCAACCCCGCGCCGCGCGCACGCACCGCCAAGCCTACAGCCGCCGTGGTTTTCCCTTTGGCATCACCGGTATATATTTGATACAAGCCACGCTGCAGCATGATACGCTCCCCAAAGGTGAATGCAAAACCAGGCCTGAGTGTCTCGTGACTATTCCGGGCCCTTCATGTTCACTGTTTCTCCGCGCCGCTGTGGCGCAAATAGTCCAGGACCTCAACAACAGTTCCTACTACCCGCGGGTACGCCAAACGTGGGCGAGACACCACCACGGTAGGGATGCCGACCGCGTGGGCGGCATCGAGTTTATCCAAGACGCCGCCTGCCGAACCACTCTCCTTGGTCACCAGCACCGCCGCGGCAAAGTGCCGGAGAAGCGCTTCTTCCAATTCACGGCTCGTCGGTCCTTGCATGGCCAGCATCTCCCGTGGTTGCAAGCCCAGGCGCTCACAGGCGCCCAACACGTCCGCGGTGGGCAGGACACGCGCCAGCAACGGTGTCCCCGCGGCGCGCGCCGCCGTCACATAGGGGAGCAACGTTTTACTACCCACCGTGAGAAAGATCGTGCCGCCGTCTGCCAACCGTACGGCCGCTTCCGCCGCCGCGTCCGCGGTCGCTGCCGGCAATACATCCGGCGGCAGTGCGCTCCCTGGGCGCTCGAAACGCAGATACGGCACGCCATTTTCCGCGCAGACCGCAATGGCTATTTGCGAGATGACCGTAGCGAAGGGGTGCGTCGCATCGACCACCATCTCCGCCGTGCGCACCAGTGCCGCCAGTGTCGCGGGCTCCAGCGCGCCGATATGCGTCTCCGCATCGTCGTGCGCCAGTGCAGCGCCATAACCGGTCACCACGGTGAGCAGGACGGTCTGTCCCATCTCGCGCAACACGCGGGCAATCTCGCGCGCCTCCGTCGTGCCCCCCAGCAGCAAAATCACCTTCAGCCTCCGTGTTTAGAGCGTGTCACAAAGTCCGGTAAATTTCCTCGCGACAGCTTTTTTCGCCAAGCTTTGTCGCGCTTTTCTCGTGGGTCTCTACTCGATACAGTCGAAAATCGCTGCGCGCCCGACCAAAAAATCTGCACGCGATGAAACATCCCGGACTTTAGAACACGCTCTATCTATCAAGATACCCACGCGGGGTCACCATGCGCCCGTCTTTAGCTACCGTGGTGCTGTTGCCCACGATGAGGATGGAGAGCATATCCACCTCCTCCTCCTGTAAGCCGGCCAGTGTAGTCAACCGCACCTCCTGCCCCTCGCGCAAGGCGTTGCGCACCAGACCTACCGGGGTTGTCGCGGCGCGTGCGGCACGTAGAAGCGCCAGCGTGCGCGCCAACGGCTCATGCCGGCGATGGCTGCGCGGGTTATAAAGCGCAATGACGAAATCCCCCTCCACCGCGGCGCGTACCCGGCGCTCGATGACCGGCAACGGCGTCATCAAATCGCTCAAACTGATCAAGGCGAAATCATTCATCAACGGCGCCCCCAGGCACGCCGCAGCGGCAATGGCCGCGGTGATGCCCGGCACCACTTCCACCCCCACGCCCGACCCGTCCGGCAGTAATTCGAGCACCAGACCGGCCATGCCATAGATGCCCGCGTCGCCGGTGCTGACTACCGCCACCGCGGCGCCGGCCAGCGCTTCCGCAATCGCCGCTTGCGCGCGCGGTACTTCTTCCTTCATCCCGCTGCTCACCAGACGTTTGCCCGCCAGCAGGTCACTGACCAGCATCAGATAAGGTTTATAGCCCACCACCACCTCGGCCGCGCTCAGTGCGGCAGCAGCGGCGGGGGTCAGGTGGTCGCGTCCGCCGGGGCCGAGTCCGACCAGCCACAGGTGTCCTGGGCCAGAGCTACGGTCACTCCGTCGTGCGCCAGCATCGGCGCCAGTAGTTCGCTGTGCGGACTCGTTAACAAGGCGGCGGGTATGCATACGGCAGCTACTCCAGTGATTTCTTCAGCAAAGGTTTGTTGACGCAGGATGTCCTGCAACGTTTTGATGCGACTGCGCGTGACGATGCGCAACGGGACGTTCAGCGCTGCCGCAGCCGCTAACAGGCCGGGTTCGCCGGCCTTCATATCGATGGTCGCCAGGGCGTATACCTCTTCGCGACGCCGGTCATGTGCGCTCAGCGCGCGATCGATGGCGACTAGAATGCGTTCCGCGGAGACGCCGCGGCGGCAACCCACGCCAAGTATCAGTCGGCGTTGTGCCTCGCTGCCGGTCGTGACCACCGGAATGGCGCCCAAGTACATGGCCAGCGCGTCCGCCAAACGATTGGCGCCCCCTTCATGACCGGAAAGCAGGCTGATGGCGAATCGTCCCGCATCATCAATGACCACTACCGCCGGGTCGGCATATTTGGTTTGAATCCACGGAGCAATGGCGCGTACCACGATACCGCTGGCCATGACGCCGATGATTGCCGCATGATCCACCCAGCACGCGCCGATATGCTAGACCAGCGACTCCCCATACACACGTGCCTCCGGCACAAAGGGTTTCGACGTCCACAGCGTCGCCTGCGGCAAAGCCGTTAGCAATCGACGGCCCAAACTTGCCCCCTCCGCGGACACCGCGAAGATCGCGATGGGCCCGGGACGATCAAAGACGATGGTCTCATTCATACTTCACCGCTCCAGCAATGATCCGGTGGCGACGCTGCCCTACTACGTGATTGGTATTCCTGCGGTGGTCAGAGTGTGAGACAGCAATCAACATTCGCGACCTCAGGAAGCGATGGATCACCGCTCACGACAACTCATTCTTGCATAAGAGCGTATCCAACTCTTCCAGCGACCCCTCCAGCAACTCTCCACTGTCTGGCGCCTGTTCCACCGTGTTAAAGGGTCCGCGCACGCGCGTAGGCGCCAAATACGCGCCGTTCACCGCGACACGTAAGATATCACTGGTGGCCGGCAGGCGGATTACCGCGACATCTGTGTTCGGAAAACGCACGGCATCTTCCTCGGCGATCTCCATATCATCCAGGACCAGTATCCTCGTCGGCGTGACTTGCAGAAACCAGGTATCGGGGAAAGACGCCCCGTTCTCATCCACCCCTTGCACCAGCACCACGGCATCGACGGTATAGTGCTGTACCGTCACTTGCCCGTCGGCCAACGCCTGCCCGTAGGCCACCACCTGCGGGTTTGCCTCCACGCTCTCACGACGCAGCCGGATCCAGGCCAGTGCGATGACGAGAACCACCCCGGGCAAATAGCCCCAGATGGTATGTCGACCCAACAGCACCAGCGCGGCAAGATTCGTCAGATTCGCCGCGACGAACGCCAGGGAGAGCACGATGACATAGCGCAGCAAACTCTCATGCCAGCGCGGCGTCGCCCCTTCGCGAAAAGTTTCATACCATATCTCGACGGTCGCTCGTTCCTCGTCCGTCATTGGGCGCAACTCGCTTGTCGACATAATCATCCTTTGCACGCTTCAGCGCGCTTGAGATCGTCAGGAACAGCATGATCGAACAGCGCAAAACTCCAGGCGCAAGAGTCGGCGCCAATTCGAACCCTTATTCCCCTGTCCGGTACCCATGTGTAAAAAAACGATCATACAATAGCGAGCGTTCTCCCGCATTGCGCAACACGTCGCCGACGAGGATCATCGCCGTCCGGTCGATGCCCGCCTCCACGGCCTGTGTTGCGATGGTCGCCAACGTTCCACGCAGAATGCGTTGCTCCGGCCAACTGGCTCGTTGCACGATGGCAACGGCGGTGGTGGGTGGGTAATGCGTGCAGAGCGCGGCAATGGTATCTTCCAGGTGACCGGCGGACAGAAATATGGCCATGGTCGCGCGATGCGCGGCCAGACTGGCGATCTCCTGTCCTTCCGGCACAGGAGTGCGGCCCGCGCAACGGGTGATGATGACAGTTTGTGAAATACCGGGCAACGTCAGTTCCGCCGGCAATGCGGCCGCCGCGGCCAGGAAGGAACTGACGCCGGGGATGACCTGATAGGCGATGCCCAACGCGTCCAGCGCTGCCATCTGCTCACCGATAGCCCCATAGATGCCGGGGTCGCCGGTATGCAGTCGCACCACGCGCTTGCCGGCGCGTTCAGCGTCTGCCAGCAGCGCCACCTGGGCATCGAGATGCAGGCCGGCGCTGTCGTAACATTCCGCCTCGGGACGCGTCCATTGCAACAACGCGGTCGGGACCAATGAACCGGCGTAGAGCACAACATCGGCTTCTTGCAGCGCACGCTGTCCTTTTACCGTGATGAGTTCCGGGTCGCCGGGACCGGCGCCGACGAACGTAATCATGGTTCATCCTCTTTTCGCGGGGCACTATGCACCAGCACCGTGGTGAAATAATCGGGGTCGTCCGCCCAGGCCGTCAGTTCCCGCGTCATTGCCTGATCGGGCAGGCTGCACCGGCGGACAGCCACCGCATCGGCCCCCACACGCGCCGTCTGCACCGCCAACGACCGAAGATGACGCGCGGCTTTCATGAAGACCAGATTGGGCGCGTTCGCCAGTAACGCGGAAATCTCCGCTGGCGGGGTGTCCGGCCATACCAGCAGCGGGGCACGACCTTCCGCCAACGGCGTGCCCATCGCCGCGGCGCACGCGGACATGGCGGTGATCCCCGGGATGGTGACCAGCGGCGCCTGTGGGCACAAGCGCACCAAGGCGCGCAACAGGTACCCCCAAGTGCTGTAAAGCATGGCGTCACCGAGGGTCAGGAAGGCCGTCGCCTCTCCCTGTTCCGCGCGCGCCAGCAACAGGAGAGCGGCCTCCTCCCAGGCACGAGCGAGGACCGCCGGATCACTAATCATGGGAAAAGTTGCCTCCAGCACTGTGCAGGAGACGGGTAGGTGTGGGCGGGCGATGGCCAGCGCCAGACTTTCCCGGTCATCCGCCGACCGCGGCGCCAGCACCGCGGTCACGCCACGCAACACCTCCACCGCTTGCAACGTGAGCAGTTTCGGGTCACCGGGTCCAACGCCGATACCGTAGATCGTGCCGAGTTGCCGGTTGTCCGTTGCTGGTTGTTCGATCATTACTGGTCTCCTGCCTGGCCTGTCCAGGACGCCCGCGATCCCGACGGTACTCGCTTATGGTAACAGACCCTCTGCTATGTCGACTCCCCAAGTTGCGCCGACACCACCCAGATTGGGTTCAAGGGTTCAAATCGCGTCAAATTGCCCAGCGGTGCACCGCGGTTGATGCTCACCTGGACGATTTCACATTGTTGCCAGGGCGCCTTCCGCAAACCATCGAGCACTGCGACGGTGGATTCCAGTCCGATCGTATTGGATACGATCCAACCTCCCGGGCGCAGGAACGCCGGCAACGCCGCCAGTAAGTCGTCCAAGCGCCCACCGGTGCCGCCAAGCAAGATGCGGTCGACGGGCGCCAACCCCGCCAGGATCTCCGGCGCTTCCCCTTCAAGCACCGTGACATTACCCGGATGAAAACGGGTAAGGTTCTCACGCAAGACCACCAGCGCTTCCGGGTCACGCTCCACGGCCACTACCGCGCCGTGTGGGCAGAGCAGTCCGGCTTCCACGGAAAAACTGCCGGTGCCCGCGCCCAGGTCAAGCACCCGCAGGCCATCACGCAACCGCGCCTTGGACATGGTGATGGCGCGCACCTCGGACTTCGTCATCGGCACACTACCCCGAAAAAAGCACTCGTCCGGTATCCCCGGCGGATAGACATCCATCGAACACCTCAAAGTTGATTTGCTCTTCATTCGCGAAGGGACAGGAAACGGGAAGGCCGCCTTACCGACGAAAGGGTCGCCGGTGACCGCGAGTACTACCCGGAATTGTTTTCGCCCCTTGGTGTCGTATTCCGGCAGATCCATACGACGGCCAGCGGATCAAAAGTGCCTTCGGCGAGCGTACTGGCGGCGCCAACCGTGATACATTCGTCGGCATAGCCCAGACGCTCCAAGACGGTCATGGGATAGTCCATTCCTTCATCTGCCAACGCGCGGGCGATGGCCTGCGCGGGGTGCTGATGATCAGTGAGCGCCAGCACGCGCGGGTGCAGCCACACGGTTTCCACCACTTCGTGAATACGACGGCCGTGCGCGCTGGCAAAGATGACCCCTTCCCAGGACTCGCCCAACCGGGCCAGTGCCAGTTGCATGGCGCTGATGCCGGGAAGCACCGTAATCTGCACATCCCCGAGTTCACGCCGCAGCGTGGCGAGGATGCCGTAGCAACCGGGATCGCCGGAAGCCAGCACCACGATGCGCTGCCCAAGTCGCGCACGCACAGCGTTCAACACCTCGGTCATATCCGCACCAATAGCAAGCTGTTCCGCGTTACTCGGTGCATAGGCCGCCAGATGACGTTTCCCGCCGACCACCACTTCCGCCGCGCGCAGCGCATGCCAGGTCGCGGGGGTGAGCCATTCCGCGGCGCCCGGTCCGACGCCCGCCACGGTGAGCGTACCGCACTCCCTGGAGCATGAAGCACGCCTGGCGGTGCTCTGCCCCAATATTGTCTGCGTATAATTCACCAGGACACACCGGACTGGCAAGCCGGCATGGCGGCTGGCGCGTTCCGCAACACGCGCCGCCACGGCATCCCACACGCTTGCGTAGCCGGCATCCGCGAGCAACGGGATGGCGGCTTCCGCGGTGGGCAAATCGAGTAGCGTGGCGATGAGCGGCGCGGGCACGCCCTCCGCGGCGGCAATCGCGGCAATCGTCTCCAGTCGCGCGTCGCCAAAGCGGCTGTGCGTGTTGAAGATCCCGGCGGCCAGTTTCACCAGTTTACCCGGGTGCCCCACCAGCACTACTTCCTGCACATTGCGAGTCGCGCACGCCCGCAACATGTCGCCAATAAAATTGCCGGTCTGCACAATGGCGGCACGTGGCGCGCCCAGTTGCTCACGTGCGGCTGTTTCACCAAACCCACCGGGAGCCAGATACAGTGTCTGCTGTCCGGCGGCCAGCGCGACGTCGATTTGCGGAAGCAATGAACGCAACCACGCCTCTTCCGACTTCGGGATGACGCGCCCGGAGGTACCGAGTATGGACAGCCCGCCAGCGATGCCCAGTCGGGGGTTGAAGGTCCTGGCGGCCACGGCGTCCCCGCCGGGAATGCTCACCGTCACATGGCAATCCACCGTGCCCAGCACAGTTTGAATGGCGTCGGCGATCATGCGGCGCGGCACCGGATTGATTGCCGGCTCCCCGGGAGCGAGCTGCAATCCGGGTTGCGTCACGATCCCTACGCCTTCTCCCGCGCTGAAGGTGATTCCCACGCCGCTTAATTCCAGCGTAACGACGACCGACATGCCATCCGTGATGTCCGGATCGTCACCGGCGTCCTTCACCACTGACGCGCGGGCCATCGCGGGAGAGATCCACTCTACCCGCTCAATCGCCAATGTTGCCGTCGCACCATCCGGTAAAGCAATCTCCACGACGAAACAGGCTTCACCGCGCAGACACAACGCCGCCGACTTCGCCGCAGCCGCCGCGCAGGCCCCTGTCGTATACCCGCTCCGCAACGTGTCGTTCACTTACAACCTCAGCAAGGCATTCACCGCGGCCGCCGCCAATGGACTGCCACCGCGGGTGCCTTCAATGGTAATATAGACCAGGTCGGAGGCCATTAACGCGTCCTTAGACTCGGCGGCGTCCACGAAGCCCACCGGCATGCCGATGACCAGCGCGGGACGGGCTACACCCTCTGCCGCCAATGCCAGGACTTCACGCAGCGCGGTGGGTGCATTGCCAATGGCCACGATGGCGCCCTCCAATGCCGCGCCAAAATGCCGCATGGCGGTTTGTGCCCGCGTTCGTCCCATGCGTCGAGCTTCCTCGGCGATTAAATCATCATCGATCAGACAGTGCAGGGAGGATCCTAATGAGGCCAATCGCCCGCTGTTCACCCCCATGCGCACCATCTGCACATCAGTATAGACGGGAGCGCCCCGCTGCAATGCGGCAATGCCGGCCGCGATGGCCGCCGGATGGAAGCGCACCGCCGTGGCCAGCGCGGGATCGCCCGAAGTATGCACCAATCGCTTGACCACCGCCAGTTCTCCCGCGCTCCAGGCATGCGGGGGAAGCAAACTGTCGATGATTTCCATACTACGAATTTCTATTTCATGCGGTTGCAGGTCAGACATCAGCGGCTTCCTCTACACGGGACTGTAAAATATCGGCGATGCGCGGGTCCGGACCGATCGGTCGGCTGAAACGGATGGCGATATGCGGGTAACGCGTTTTCAATTGCGCCAACATCTCCGGGACATCCCGCTTGATATGGTTCCCCTGGAAGAGAAAACAGGATAACACCGTCACCCGAGTGGCTCCGCCAGCCACTGCTTCCGCAAAGGCGGCAGGCAAGCCAGGCTCCGCCAACTCCATAAACGCCGGCAGCACGGTTGCCGCCACCCCGCGTTCACGCAGATACCCCACCACTTCTAAGAACTGCGCGGTCGCCTCTGCCGAACGACTGCCGTGACCCAGTACGATGATCGCGTGCATTGTTACCTCATCTTCCCATGCATCCATGTGCGGCACACCCCCAGCCAATGGTCGACTACCTGGGGACAACCGGCGAAATGGAGGTGCATATAACTGGCGAATAAATTGCCGCGGCTATAGCCTTCCGGACGTTCTTCGATCGCATAGGCGGCATATTCCCCGGCCTCCGGGGTACTGCTCGAATAGTGAAATTCATGGCCGCGCAATCGGACGCCGGCAGGCGCGAGTATGCTGTCGCGTGGTAAAAGACCTTCACGGTATCCCATACGCTGCAGGCGCGTGTGCATGTGCACCTGTCGCGGTACGGCGCCCACCATAGGCCAGTTTTTGCCTTCCAGGTCGGTAATCGTCTCGCACAAGTACATCAGACCGCCACATTCCGCATAGGTCGGCAACCCGGCGGCAATGGCGCGGGCAATGCTGGCGCGCAGGCGTGCGTTCTTCGTGAGCAAGCGCGCGTGTAACTCGGGATATCCGCCACCCAGGTACAGGCCATCCAGCGACGGCAATTCGCGATCCTCGAGCGGGCTGAAGAATACCAACTCCGCACCTGCGGCTTCCAACAGTTCCAAATTGTCCGGATAATAGAACGCAAACGCTTCATCGCGCGCCACCCCGATGCGCACGGGGGATTCTGCTACGGCACGCTCAATATTTTCGAACGTTATCTCCGCTGCCGCGACGGGCGGCGCTGCCCGCGCCAGTGCCTGCAGGCGATCAAGGTCGAGAAATTCTGCCATGCGCCCCCCCAGCGTATGCAGTGCGGCGCTGACTTCCTCCTCGATCTCTTCCGCCAGCACCAATCCCAGGTGTCGTGACGGCAGCGCCACGTCCGGCATGGCCGGCAGATAGCCCAACACCGGCAACCCGGCGCGTTCCATAGCCTGCTCCACGGCAAGGCGCGACCGGGAAGGATTCCAGCGGTTGAGGATGACCCCGGCGAGCTGCACTTCAGGATCGAAGGTGCGAAACCCCAACGCGACCGCCCCGGCGCTGGCCGCCAGATGCCCGGCGTCCATCACCAACACCACCGGGGCATCCAACCGCTTGGCAACCTCCGCTGAACTGGTTGGGGTCACGCCGTCACGGTGCCCATCATACAGGCCCATCACCCCTTCGATGACGGAGATCTCCGCGGTACCGCCATGTTGCGCCAGGCTGCGCCGCACGCCCTTCTCGCCCATCATCCACAAATCCAGGTTGCGCCCGACGCGCTCGGTGGCGAGGAATTGATAGCCGGTGTCCAGATAGTCCGGGCCTATTTTGAACCCCTGTACCGTCAACCCGCGCGCGCGCCATGCCGCCATCAGCCCCAGGGCTACAGTGGTTTTTCCCTCCCCACTGCGTACCCCGCCGATCACCAATCGCGGTATAGCCTTTGTCGCGTCAGTCATCATTACCTCTGCTTTACTATCCCGCACACCGCACCGCCGCAAACGCCTCCAGCAACCGTGCGTTCTGTTCCGGGCGCCGTGGACTCACGCGCACATATGCGGGCAAGCCGAAAGACGTACAGTCACGCACCAGACAACCGTGCGCGAGGAGACGACGTTTGATAGCCGCGGCATCGCCAACGTCAATAAGGAAAAACGCCGCCGCGGACGACACGACTGGCCACCCTTGCTCCTTCAGCGCCTTTACCAGATGCTGTCGCTCCGCAAGAAGCAAGGCGAGGGTTTGTGTATATTGCGTCGTGTCGACCAGCGCGGCGATGCCCGCCGCCTGCGCGCAGGCATTCACGTTCCACGGCGGTTTCGCCCCACGCAAGGCGCCCATCAACCCGGCGGTCCCCAGCGCGTAACCCAGGCGTACCCCGGCCAACCCCCAGGCCTTGGTCATGGAGCGCAACACAATGAGGTTGCCGGCCTCCAACAACGCCGGTGTCCATTGCGGCGCGGGGAGCAGGTCGCAATACGCCTCATCGAGTACAAACAGCGTCTCCGGATGCGCCTTGATCACCGCCGCCACCGCTTCCGGCACCGCGGCGGTGCCGGTGGGGTTGTTCGGCGCGCACCACCAGCATAGGACGGGCCGCGTCGCGCGTAACGCCGTGTACAGGCGCTGGATATCCAGCGCGAAGCCCTCCTCTGCAGTCAACGGAAATTCCACCCAGTGCGCGCCGGCCAACTCTGTGGCCACCCGGTATTCTCCGAAGGTCGGGGTTACCGCCAGCACGGCCGTTCCCGGCATCAGTGCCAGTTGCGCGATAAGGCGGATCAGCTCCGTGCTGCCGTTGCCGGTTACCACCTGGTCAGCGGATACGCCATGCCGGGTCGCGATCGCCAGCGCTAACGGGTGTGCGTCACGATCCGGATATGCGTCAAGAACCGCTGAAGCCACCGCCGCCACAACGTGGGGGGCAGGTCCCAACGGCGACTGATTGGCACTGAAGTCGATCACCGCTTCCGGCGTCAGACCGCAGCGCGCCAATTCGCCGGCATCGACCCCCCCATGCACGGATGGCGTCAGCGCGCGGAAGAAAGGTTGTCGTAACGGAGTCGTCATCGAATGAGTACAGCGATCCAGGCCGCCGCCGCACCGCTCAACGCCACATAGGCCCAGCCGGCGGTCCAGGTCAGGACGATTGCTTCGCTGATCACTGCCGGGGTTAATGGGCGCTCCGGCAGGCCCAGACGGTAATGATTGATTTTCTCCACTTGCACGCGTAGCGCCCCGGCCATGGGGGCCATGGTCCAGGCCGCATTGGGACTCTCCACCGCGCCGCGGTCGCGCCACAATGTCACCACCGCTCGACCCACGCCGCCCTTTATCACAGCGACCAGGCAGAAGACCACACCGGCCAGCCGCGCGGGAATCCAGTTCACCACGTCATCCACACGGGCAGCCGCTTTCCCCACATACTCATACTCCCCCCGGTAGCCGATCATCGCATCCATGGTGTTGATCGCGCGATAGACTGCCGCGCCGGGCAAGCCGAAGCACGCGAAGGCCAACAGCGGGGCCAGCACGCTGTCAGTGAGATTCTCTGCCAGCGATTCAACCGTTGCCGATACGATTTGCGGTGGTTCCAGGTTGCGACTGCGACTCACCAGTGCTTTCAACTCCTCGCGCGCCGCATCAGTGTCCGCTTCCAATGCGCGCTGTACCATGCGTCCCGCCGACACCAGTCCGCGCAGGGAAAATGTGGTTTTCAACAGATAGGCTCCTACCGGTAACCCGGCCCACAGTGGCAACAGGCGCACCCCGCGCTGCGCAGCCCATGCCACCGCACCCGTCGTCCCACAGGTGACCACGACGATCAAGACCCCCCACAGGAATTCCAGTGCAGGTGTCCCGTGTGGTCGCCGCTGTTCCAGCGCGCCGATTAGTTTTCCGATCCAGGCCACCGGATGTACCACATTCGGCGGTTCCCCCAGCACAAGGTCCATCACCCCGGCGAGAAGCACCGTGGCCAACGCGAGCAGCGCCGGACTGTTGAATGACAGGAGATGCATATTCAGGATTACCGATCCAGTAGGTAACGACTACCCCGTCGACAGCGGCGCCGACAACTCCGCCAGATGACTGGTGTCGTTGACGCAGAGCACTGACACCCACTCCTGTGCGTACCGTAGCGTGGTAATACCGCCGTGGTGTGTTGTAATGGCCCAGAATCTTGACGCCGGAATCTGCAAGCAATGGGCCAGCACCGCGCGAATTGGCCCGTCGTGGGCCACAATCGCCACGCGCGGCGCGGGGTTAGCCAGCACATCGGTGAAGGCCGCTAGCACTCGTGCCTGCATCGTCAGCACAGACTCTCCACCGGGTACACAGGTCCCCAGCGGGTCGACATCGAATAGACTCGCCAATGCGGTGTTGGCACTGAATTCCGCCCACGGGCGGTCCTCATAATCGCCACAGCAGATCTCACGCCAACGCGCGTCGGGTTGCACGGCTCCTTGCCAGTGTGCGGCGATGATCTCCGCGGTTTCTCGCGCGCGCTGCAGGTCGCTGCAGGCTACTGGCATTGGACCCAACGGCGCCAGCCGCGCCCCCACCGCCGTTGCTTGATCTCGCCCCACGTCTTCGAGCGGATGGTCCGTCCAACCGACCAAACACCCCCGCCCATTCCCGGTGGATTGGCCATGGCGGATGAGGAAGATTTGCTTGTCGTCAGGTATATTGGACATAACACTCCGGGGTCTGGACCAATTCTTCCGTGCTCAACGATTCCCGGCAGACGGGAACGGTGGGTAAGTAGAGCCTCTCATGTAATTCGGCTCCCAAGAGCCGAATTACATCTCTGGTAGTGCTTCCGCCATGGATGGTGGGAAGCATGGCGGATGATTGTCCCAAAATACGTCAGTGTAAAAGCGGCACACGTCCCTTACCCATTCGCCAGCATGCTCACCCCGGCCACCAATGCCACCACTTCGCCGACTTCGATCCCCATCCCATACACATCGCCGGTTAATCCACCCAACTTGCGGGCGATACAGGCCTGGAGCAGGAGTACGGACACCAGGACAGTCGCGGCGAGCAACAGGCCACCACGCCGGGCGAGGACGTAACCAATCAATAGTGCCAGCACCGTGGCCATGGACAACGCGGCCGGTGCGCGGCCGGCGGCAAAGGCCGCGCCGGTTCCCTGGGCACGTGCATAGGGGAAGAGGGACGCGCCCCAGATGGGCGTTGCGCGCGCCGCGGCCCACCCGATCACCAGTGGAGTCAGGCTTTGCGTGGGGAGCAATGCCGATAATGCCGCGACCTTGAGTAGCAACACCGCCACCGCGCCGAACACCCCCATAGCGCCTACGCGGCTGTCTTTCATAATCGCCAGCGCGCGGTCGCGCGACGCCCCGCTGCCCAGCCCGTCACAGGTGTCCATCACCCCGTCCAGGTGCAGGGCGCCGGTGCAGACTTCCAACAGGATCACCGTGATCGCCGCGACGACGAATGCCGGCAGGTGCAAACACTGCAGGCCCACACAGCACGTCCACCCGAGCAGGCCCAGCCCGGCGCCGATCAACGGGTACCACCCCATGCTGGCACGCAGATCATCTGCCGTCACCTCGCCGCGGATCGGCAATGGCATACGTGTGAGAAACGTGATTGCCAGCGCGCTTCGCCGCCACCGGGTGGCCCACCACCCGGGCGCCGTCCGGTGTTCATTTACGGTTGCCGGCGTACCCAATACCGTTGCTTACTCCTTAGGTGAAAAACTGGAGAAAAGGAGTTGTGCTCGCTCCCCCAATTCCGGATCTTTCGCGGCCAACTCCTGATAAATAGCGTCAGCGGCGGGTCGATCGTTATTGGCCAGGAGCGCCGCGATCAGCGCGTATCGCCCGAAGATAAAGGCGGGTTCGATTTCTTCTACTTTCCGCGCCAACTTCAGGGCTTCGTCCGGTTTCTGCTGGCCGATTGCCACCATCGCCAGCCCGGAGAGGGCCTGTACGTTCAACGGCTCTGCGGTGAGGATATGCCGGAAGGCCTCGCGCGCTTCTTTATATCGTTCCAGGCCCAGTAAAACAAAACCTAATTCGCCATACGCTTCCATGAAATCCGGATCCAGTTCGATTGCCTGCCGCAATGCGGTGACCGCGTTTGCCAATTTGTCGGACGCGCGATACGCGACCGCCAGCTGCAGGTGTAAATCCGGGTTCTCCGGGTCGAGATCAACCCCGCTCTCCAACACCTCGCACGCCTCGCCCACGCGTCCTACCTGCAGGTACGCATCACCCAAATCGAGAAACAACTCGGGATTTTCAAATTCGACATCCACCTCAAGCGCCCGCTCCAGATATTCTATCGCGGTCACCGGGTTCTCCTGATCCAGAAACATCTGGCCGTCATGCAGCAGGATATCACGATGGAATTCCGCTGGTTCGGGATTCAGGCGCAGAGCCGCATCATACGCCTTTTTCGCGGCGGTAAGATCGGCTAATTCTTCGTAGACCGATCCCATTTGATAGTGGATCACGGCATTTTTAGGATCCAACTTGAGTGCAACTCTATACTCGGTCAACGCATCGTCATACCGGGTTTGCATCGCCAGCGCCTGTCCCAGGAAGATGCGGGCGGGCACATCTTTCTCATCCAAACGCACCGCTTCGCGGGCGATGGTTTCCGCTTCCTGCTGCCGATCGGTGAAGAGCAGCAGAACACGCGCAATGCCGGTGCGCGCATCGATGGAATCGGGGTCAACGGTCAGGATATGCTGAAAATCTGCCAGTGCCTGTTCCACGTTGCCGGCCGATGTGGAGAACTCTGCACGGATGAAGTAGGCATCAAGATCATCCGGTTCACGCTTGAGCACTTCGTCCACCGCGCGAAGCGCTTCGTCGTAATCGCCGATTTGCTCCGCGGCGAAGGTGAGCAAGCGATAGGCCATGATATCGTCCGGTTGGTGGGTCAGAAAAGTTTTGATTGATGCGAAGGCTTCGTCCCAGCGCTCTTGCTCCGCATAGAGACTGGCCAATGCCTGGTGGACTTGCCAGATATCCGGAAAATCCCGCGCAATGCGCACCAGTTGCTCTTCGGCAACCTCAAGCTTCCCATTTTCAAGGGCGGCTATGGCTTGCTGCATCAGGGCTTCGGGTGAATTATCCGCGGACGAAGCAAAATGCAGGTGAGATCCGGGTTTGTTCGGTTTCTTATTCACGGCGCCAGTACTCCTTAACATATGCAATCAGCCGCTCAGTATAGCGACTTCCCGTTGAGTTGTCAGTAGCCCGCTAACCGAAGCATTTTTCATGCGTTTTGGATGATGCGGGTTACCTGGTTCAGGCGATGATGTCCCCGGTGACGCCGGCATCGGCAAAGGTTGCCATCTCGCACAGGACTTTCGCCGCGGCGTCGATAATGCTCATTGCCAGCACGGCGCCGGTGCCTTCACCGAGGCGCATCTCCAGATCGAAAAGCGGCGACAGTCCGAGTTCGGCGAAGACCACCTGATGGCCGACTTCCACCGAGACATGGCTGGGCAGAATATAATCCGCCACATGCCGGTTCAGGCGCGCGGCGGTGAGGGCGGCGGCACCGGAAATGAAGCCATCCATCACCACCGGGATGCGGTGGGCGGCGGCGCCCAGGATGACGCCGGTCAGGGCGGCAATCTCCAACCCACCGACTTTCGCCATCACATCCAGTGGGTCTTTAGCCTCCGGCTGGTTCGTCGCCAATGCGCGCTCGATTACCGAAATTTTCCGCGCCAAACCACTCTCGCTGATCCCGGTGCCGCGACCGGTGACGCGACTGACCGGCAACCCGGTAAAGGCCGCGATGATCGCCGAACTGGGGGTGGTGTTGCCGATGCCCATTTCGCCGGTGGCAATGATGTCCAACCCGTTGGCCACTTCCTCTTCGACAAGTTCCAAACCAACCTCGATCGCGCGCACCGCCTCCGCGCGGGTCATTGCCGGACCCTTCGCCATGTTGGCGGTGCCCAGACGCACCTTGCGCTGGCGCACGCCGCACAGCGTTGACAGGTCGGCATTCACCCCGACATCGGTAACGATCACCCGTGCGCCCACATGACGCGACAACACGTTGATCGCCGCGCCGCCGGCGAGGAAGTTATAGACCATTTGCGGGGTGACTTCCGCGGGAAAGGCGCTCACGCCCTCCGCACAGACGCCGTGGTCGCCGGCCATCACGGCCACGGCCTTGCGCGTCATGGTCGGCAAGGGATTGCCGGTAATGCCCGCCAGGCGAATCGAGAGCGATTCCAGGCGTCCCAGCGCCAGCGGTGGTTTGGTGAGCATCCCCTGGCGCGCTTCGGCGGCGCGCATCGCGGCGGCATCGAGGGGGCGGATGCGCTCGAGTGTGGTTGTCAGATCAGTCATGCGCGTGGTCCTTCTACCGGGAATGGATGGCAGGCGAGGGCCTTCACATCAAGCGGAAGGCCGGCAACGAGATAGTAGACATGGTCCGCATGGGCGGCGAGACGCTGATTCGCTTTGCCTAGGAGATCGCGATATAATCGACCCAATGGGTATTCCGGGACTAGACCGAGGCCGACCTCATTGGAGACGATAATAAGGTCGGCCTCGGTCTCGCGGCCTGCGGCGAGCAGCGCGTCCAGAGCGCTTTGGACGCGTGCCTCCGCCGACGACTCGTCGGCAAGAAGCAGATTGCTCACCAGCAGCGTCAGGCAATCCAGTAAAAAACAGTCGGTCTCCGCGCCAAAGGCGCGCAGCGCGGCCGCGGGGTCCAGCGGGCATTCCGCCGTCTGCCAGTTCGCCGGGCGCACCGCGCGGTGAGCGGCGATACGCGCCGTCATTTCCGCGTCGAAGGCCTGCGCCGTGGCCAGATAGGTCACCCGCCCGCCGTGTGCGGCCGCCAGGCGCTCAGCGAAAGTGCTTTTTCCGCTGCGCGCCCCACCCAGGACCAGGGTGCATCTCGTTTCGCGGGTTGTCTGTTCACTCTCTGCCATGACCGCTCCACGCGCTACGCGCACTGCAATGCAAAAAAGCCCCAACCTGCTGAGAGGCTGGGGCCTGAATATCGCCAGTAAGGGCAATATCGACGCTCCACAGCCCTCCCGCGAGGCCGTATGGCATGTCCACCCTGACCGGTCTCCTGGCTTCCGCGTCATCCTACTGGCCGCGCCTTCCCGTCACTCGATTTGAGAGACAGTGGCCTTTTGCGGCGGTCGTCAACGGTTACAGTTGCGGGGCAGCGCCGGAATTGCACCGGCTTCCCGACATCAGGGGGCAAACCCGCGGTATTCGCGTAACGAATACCGCTTCGGTTAGCACAAGCAGTAGTCCTGAGTACAAAAATAATACCGGCTAACGACATCAGTGTAGCGGTTTACCCCACTGTCGTCAAGAGGGAATGGCCGCAAGAGATTGGGCTAGTAGCCCCTGCTCCTGCGTGAAGAATACGCTTAATTTCATGTGGGTCACGCCGTCATCATCGGGCCTCATCCGCACTATTCATAACATTTCAAATAATGCCTCAGTCAGCCCGGCGGTCAATTCGTTCATGAATAATCCGGGCTAATAGCGTACTCGAAAAATATATTAATCAAGTTCGAGCACGAATAACAGACTTTTTCCGGCTCTATACGCCCCGGCAGGAACATCTGTTCTCCTCCCGAATATCATTTTCATGGATATTATGCCCTTGGGACGGCTGATTCGGCTGAAAAGTTTTCCCGCGGTGGTGCACCCGCGACATGCGCGGGAGGCGTTGGGAGCGGGAGGCGACGCGCTGGCGGAGTGGACCGGCGGATATGCCATTACCGTGCCTGAGCACCGCGCTATGCTGGAGGATTTCCTCGGTGCGCTTGCTTGGAAGGAGACCGGGCAGGCGGTGCTGGTGAACGGACTGTACGGCGCCGGCAAGTCGCACTTGCTGGTGCTGCTCCACCTCCTCGCCGCGCACCACGACGCCTGGACCCCTTTTCTCGATGCCCACCCGGCCTTTCGCCGTTATGCCACCGCGCTACAGGGGCGACGCTGGTTGCCGGTCCATTTCTCTCTTGATGAATATGGCCCGGGCCTCCCGCTGGAAACGGTGGTGGAACGCGAGACGGCACGCGCGCTGGCGGAGGCGGGGGTCGTAATGCCGGAAGTCGACGCCGCGGCGCGCGGTGAAGCCTGGGCCGGCACGCTGGCCGCCGTGCGCACCGCCGGATATTTTGGCCTGCTGCTCCTCATCGACGAACTCAGCCTCTTCCTCGCCGGACGCTCGCCCGCACAGCGCGAAGCTGATGCCGCGTTCCTGCAATTTCTCGCCGGCGCCACCACCCGCGCGCCCCTCTGGTTGATTGGCGCCCAGCAACGCGCGTTAGCGGATGTCGGTCCACTCCGCACGCATTCCTGGCGTCAGGTGGAAGACCGCTTCCGGCGCTACACCCTGTCTCCCCAGCAAATCGGCGATGTGCTGCGGCAAAAACTGTTGCAACGCGAGGATCCGGCAACCATTCGCACCCTGGTCGCCGGGCCCATCGCTGCGGCGACGGAGGCGGCGCTCGTTCCCCTCCCCGTCGGTGAATTGCATACCCATTGGCCGTTTCATCCCGCCAGTCTCGACCTGCTGCAAGCGGTGGTGAACGGCGCCTTGTCTCCACAACGCGGCGCCGTCGACGTGCTGCAACGCCTGCTGCCCACGCTGCTGGACCGCCCGGCGGATTGCCTGATCACCCCCCTTGATCTCTTTTCGGCACTCGAGGACGACCTGCGCCGAGAAGAACGGCTGGCGCCGGTATGGTCAGCCGTCGACACGCTGTCCGCTGCCGCGCGGGCGTTGGACGATCCGCTGGTCGGCTCCGCGTTACACCTGCTGACCTTCCTGCACCTTGCCAACCAGGAGGTCACCATGGCGCAACTCCACACGCTGGCGTTCAATGGCCAGGAGGCGCCGACAGTAGCCGCGCTCTCCACCGTGTTGCATACGTTGCGCCGTCGCGGGGCGTACCTGGCTGTCATACGCGACGCCGACCCGGAGGCGGAGATCTTTTCACTGGCGGTGCGCGACGACGCCGGGGCGCTGGCCTTTGCCCGTATGCAGGAACGACGCCAGGAGTGTCTGCCGGGCGATCCACGCGTGAGCGAACTGGCTCTGGCTTCCTGTCGCGACACTGCGTGGCCATTCGCCACGGCGCTGCAGGGCCTGCGTCACGATGTGCCGTGGTGCGGCGCTCCGCGTGCCGTGATTGTGCTGCCTGTTCCTGCGCTCACCCCGGAATGTATTACCCAGGCCTACCAGGCGATCGGCGCCGGGCAGGGCGATGCCGCGGTGTTGCTGCCCTGGCCCGGCCTGACACCGGATGTGGAGGTGTGGCGCCGGACTACCGCCATACTGGACGCGCCGGACACCGCAACCCTGGCCCTCTGGCTCCCCCGTGCCCTCACCGCGGCGGAAGGTGAGTTATGGGCGGAATATGCCGCGTGGGAACGCGCGGCCGGCGACCCCAACCCGCCGGCGTCGCCGCGCGAGCGGAAGGCGCGCCAGCGATGCCTGGAGCAGGCGACGGCGTTGCGTCCCGCGGTGGGCGACAGCGTGCGGACGATCTATCTGGAAGGCCAGTGGTGCACGGCAACGGGGCGGGAAGAATTCCTTGTTGGTGCGGAGAACCTGACCGACTGCCTGGCGCGCATGCTGGCGCCGGGCCTGGAATGCCGCTACCCGCTCTTTCCACGCCTGTCGATCCACGGTGTGCCCTCCCGCGTGGCAACCCAGCAGTTGTTGACGCAACTGCTGGAGCCGGGAGAGGCTCCTGCACCGCCGGGGTCGTTGCTCGCGGAATATATCGAACGCTATGCGCTCCCCATGGGCTGGGTCGAGTGGCGCGAGACAACCGCCGTGGTGACCCCACCGCCGACAGAGTTACTCGACCTGGTACTGGCGCGTTGTGCGGAGACGCCGTTGCGCTTCGGAGACGCAGTACTCGCGCTGCAGCGCCCCCCATATGGGTGCACCCTTGAGCAGGCACGCCTGTTGCTGACCGCGGCGGTGCGCAGCGGCGCGCTGCAGGGAGTGGATGCCTTTCTGCATTCCCTCGACCCGGACAACACCTCCGTGGTACGCAGCGATGCGCTGGCTTTCGTCGTTGCCCCGCCCATTATGCCCACGGCATTGCATCCGTTGCTGCGTGCGCTAGCCGCGCGGTGGGCCATTCCGCTCGATCCCTGGCCTGTGGCCTGCAGTCAGGTCTGTCGACGCCTACGCGGAGAAGTGCGCGGTTGGCACGCACAGACTACGGCCTGGCAGGCGCTGCGCGAGGAATGGGGGACGCTGGCTGACGACCCCTGGCACTGGACGCACTGCGACGCCTTGCTGGCGCTGCTCCCGGCGCTGGCGAACACGACTGCGCCGGAGGCATTGCTTTCCCTTCTCGGTCCGCGCGGGGACGAATGGGTGGCCACCGCGGAGGCGCTGACCCGAGCGCAGCGCTGGTGGACCACATATGCGCCGCGTCTGGTCGTGTTGCGCACTCTGCCATTGCCCGCGCCTCATGCCGGCGACGTGCAGGCGCTCTGCCAAATGCTTGCCGGCGGCGAAGCGAGTTTCCCGCAGCTCTCGGACATCGGGACGCGTCTGGATGCTGCGTTGGCGGGGTATGCACTCGCCTATTGCCAGTGGCATGACGCGTGTTTCGGAGTGCCGGTGATCACCGCGCTGCGCCAGGTTTTCGACACCCCGGCATTTCGCGCGGTGAAAGCCCTGGCGCGTCTGCCTATGCCGGTGCCGGAAGCTGCGCAGCTGGCGCTGACGGCGCTGGCCGCCGCACGCGCCGGCTACTGCCCCGGCGTCCTCACCCAGGTCGAGGAGGCCGGCGTGTGTACGCGCTGCCGGTTGCCGTGGGGAAGTCCGTCGCCATTACCGGATGCACACCAGGTGACCGAGGTAGCACACACGGCGCTTGCCGCCTATGCCGTCCTGCTGCGTGACGACCCCTGGGTAGCGGAGACGCAGACCCGCCTGACCCGTGCACCGGCGGCCATCGCGGCGCAAGTGCGCATGTTGCTGGGATGGCGACCGGCGCAGGGACCAGAGACATTGCTCGCGACCCTTGACGACGCCGTACTCGCCTGGTGCGGGCGCGACACGCCCGCCGCCGGCACCCGGCGCCTGGCAAAGCTTCATGCGACATTAGCCGCCCACGACCTGACCCTTGCCGAAGCCCGTCGCTTCGTCACCGAGTGGCTCGATCCGGAGGGAACTCTGAACGAGGAGAGCGTGTTGGCGTTTGAGTAGCCCGGAATACTCATGAACGGAAGGCGTTTTTCCTTTTTCGCACGAGACGGACAATCTCTCCCAAATGGGTGATGCGGAGATGAGAGAACTATGCGGTAATGAAGGTAATACTGCTGGCGGGTCCACGGAGAGAGTCCTGTCGGCAGAAACGCAGAAACGCTGACAAATACGATGGTGAACCCAGTCGACATTCTGAACGCCAACATATTGATTGTTGACGACGAAGAACACAATATCCTGCTCCTTGAGCGCACATTACACGGTGCCGGTTATACGTCCGTACACGTTACGAAAAACCCGCGGATCGTGAACGACCTGTTTCGCTCTGAGCGTTTCGATCTGCTCCTGCTCGATATCCAGATGCCCAACATGGATGGATTTCAAGTGATGGAAGGCCTGAAAGTTATCGCGGGAAACGACTACCCGCAAATACTCGTTATCACCGCCGAACCAAGCCACAAGCTCCATGCGTTGCAAGCCGGTGCGAAAGACTTCATCAGTAAACCGTTTGATCTCGTCGAGGTGCTGACGCGCGTGCATAATATGCTGGAAATGCATTTATTGTACCGGGAGACAGAAGAACACAAAGAGGACAATCCCGCGTTGTCCAATATCATCGAGCGGAACATTCGGAAAATTATCGAACTTCGTGCGCAATCTATGCGTGATCAAAGTGTGCAGGACAGAATCGCTGACACCATCACCTCTTTTTCGGGCCGCATGGCCTTTTTATATGTACATATCGTCTGGTTTCTCCTGTGGATCGTGCTCAACACCGGTCATGTCGGCATTCATCCGTTTGACCCCTTCCCGTATGGACTGCTGACCATGACGGTGTCACTGGAAGCGATATTTCTTTCGACGTTTGTCCTTATCAGCCAAAACCTCCTCAGCAAGGAAGCTGAGCGTCGCGCTGACCTGGATTTACACACCGGCCTGCTAACCGAACATGAACTGACACGGGTATTACAAATGCTCCGTGCAATTCAAAACAAAATCGGCATTCAAAATACTGAGGATAACGATCTGGCCGACGCCGACCTTGAGATGGAAACGAAACCCGAAGATGTGTTAGCGGAAATCGAGCGTCTCCAACAACGCGCGTTTCCGTATCGCTAACCTGCATTAATCAGATCATTCCTGACTCGTCCACAGGTTGCCCAACTCCGAATCCAGAAAATTCCTGGACCGCACTCCCAACGGTTATTTCTCTTGACAGCGTGCCGGTGCAACACTATCATTAGGCAATGAAATCATTAGAACAACTAAGCATTGTCTCAGAACAGGACTGTGCCTCTCAAGTGCTGGAGACGGTCAATCTGGTGACGCGGCTGGTACGACGGGAGATACGCCGTCAGCGGCCGGCGGAGATCTCGCCGTCGCAATTCCGGGCTTTACGCATTCTCCAACGCCACGCGGGGTTGTCGCTCTCACTGTTGGCGGCGCATATGGACCAGACGCTTGCCTCGGCCTCGAAGCTCATCGACGTGCTGGCGAAACATGAATTGGTCGAGCGCCGCGCCAGCCCCGCTGATCGTCGCACCCTGGCATTGTATCTGACCTCGCGCGGGTGCGAGACCCTCGATCAGGCGGAAGCGGCCACACAGCGTGTGCTGGTCGCGCTGTTGCAGGCGATGCCTGCAGAACGGCAAGAACAGGTGCGACAGGCCATGTTGGCACTGCAGACCGCGCTTTCGACGCGCGACGATTCCACGTAATCGGCGAAAGGGAAGAGAAAAGCGACAATGGGATTTGGATTCGAACGAGGATTTCGGGGGCCGCGGCAACTCACGCCGAAAGATCCGTGGAAGGCGTTGCGGCGCTGTCTGGCCTGGGCACGCCCACACCGGCTGATTATGGTGATCGGCCTTATCAGCACCTTTGCCGGCGTATTCCTCGGACAATTGCCGCCGCGCATCTACCAATACACCATCGACGACGTGATCACCAAAGGCCAGTACGCCCAACTCATCCCGGTGGTCGCGCTCTATATCGGCCTGTTGGTGTTCGGTCAGGTCATCGGTGCATTGAGCGGGTATTGGATGGGTGTGGCCGGCCAGCGGTTAATGCACGACCTGCGTATGGAGTTGTATGAGCAGTACCAGGCGCTCTCCCTCAGCTACTTTGACAACAAGCGTGTGGGCGATCTGCTCGCGCGCGTTACCGGCGATATCAATCAACTTGAAGGTCTGATCATCAATACCGGCAACACCGTCATTCAACAGGTGTTCGGCATGAGCTTTGCGCTGGCCTTCATGTGCTCGTATAACGGCACCTTAACGCTGCTGGTACTCATTCCCGTGCCGTTGCTGGCGGTCGGGGCGTTTTATTACACGCGCACGGTGCGGCCCATGTATCGCGCCATGCGCGATGGGTTCGGCGAATTGAATGCCAAACTGGCGGAGAACCTATCCGGCATCCGTGTTATCAAAGCTTTCAACCGTGAAGCGCACGAGCGCGCTCAGGTGGAACAGTCCAGCCGCCATCTGGTGGACTTGAATATCCGCGCGTCGCGCATCTCCACCCTCTACTACCCGCTGAACGCCCTGTTGCGCAACCTGGGGCTGGTCGTCGTACTGGGCATCGGCGCCTGGCTCATCCGCACCACCAGCGGGTCGCTCCATCCGTTCACCATCGGCGCGCTCACCGCGTTTTTGATGTATGTCGGCAATTTTTATTCCCCCGTGGAAGGCTTCATCCGCACCTATGATTCGATCCAACGATCGCTGGCGGCTGGGGAACGCATCTTTGAAGTGCTCGATGAGACCCCGCAGGTGCGCGACCCGGAGGAGCCGACCCCGCTGGCGTCGATCCACGGTGAAGTGACGTTCCGTGACGTCGCGTTCCGCTACGCGACCGGTGAAGAAGTGCTGCGCGACGTCAACGTGCAGGTGCCGCCGGGGCAACGCGTCGCGCTGGTAGGGCAGAGCGGGGCAGGCAAAACCAGTTTCATCAACCTCATTCCGCGTTTTTACGACGTGTTGGAGGGGCAGGTGCTCATCGACGGCGTAGACGTCCGCGCGGTGCGGCAGCGTGAGTTGCGACAGCATATGGCGCTGGTGCTGCAGGAAACGTTCCTATTCAACGGCACGGTGCGCGAGAACCTGCAATTCGGCAGGCAGGATGCCGGGACCGACGACATCATCGCGGCGGCACAGGCCGCCAATGCCCACGAATTCATCGCGCGGCTGGCCGAGGGGTACGACACACAGATCGGCGAACGCGGCGTCAAGCTATCCGGGGGACAGAAACAACGCCTGGCCATCGCCCGCGCCGTGCTCGCTGATCCACGTATCCTGATCCTGGACGAAGCCACCTCCTCGGTGGATTCCGAATCAGAATTCCTCATCCACCAGGCGCTGGTCCACTTGATGGAGGGGCGGACGACGTTCATCATCGCCCACCGCCTCAGTACCATTCGCAGCGCCGACGTGATCCTGGTGCTGGAGAACGGGCGCATCGTGGAGTCCGGCAACCACGATACCCTGTACGCCGCCGACGGCGTCTACGCACAAATGTACCGGCAACAGTTCTGGCTGGATGATCTGGCGGAACAGGTCGAGGAGAACGGGAACGTCGGGGCGGCGTTCGCGGGTTGAAAGACCGGGTTGTCACGCGGAAAGATCGGTGTCAGCGCTGACGAGACTCCATCCGCGGGCTACCGTCCGCAGATCCAGCGTTCTACCCCGTATTATCGAAGGACAAATCTATCAGATGGGTGATGCGGACACATGGGCTCATGCCTTATATTTATTGCTGAGGGATCTACCTGGCAATCTCGCTAGGGCATCCCGCAACAATGGAAAGGAGCATATCATGAAATCCAGCATGACTGACAAAGTGCAAGGCGCGGTAAACGAAGCAACGGGTAAAGCTAAAGAGGTTACAGGGATAATCACCGGTAATGCCCGCTTGGAGGCCAAAGGCAAGGCCGAAAAGGTCGGCGGCAAAATCCAGAAAAAGATCGGTGAGGTCAAGCAAATCCTGGGGAAGTAGTAAATCAGATGACAATGACTGAAATCCAACATAAACGTTGCCAGGTGATTATTCACGGCGCAGCTGTGTTAGCAGGCAGTGTCGGTTTTGCTGGAGCACAGCTTCCAACCGCGGACAATGTGATTCTGGTACCTATTCAAATTTGTATGATCATGGCATTAGGTGCGGTATTTGACAAGCGATTAAATGAAAGCGCAACCAAATCCGCACTCGCGACCGCAACGGCGACGTTAGTCGGTCGCGGGATTAGTGAATGGCTGGTTGGTTGGATCCCCCTCTGGGGTAATATAATCAATGCTACTACCGCCACTTCAGTTACTGAAGGTATTGGCTGGGTAATCGCCAATGACTTTGCGAAACCCAGTGATGTTACGGAAGATATTGTGACCAGTGAATGTAATGATAAGAGGGACGGTTGATAGTAGCTGTTCGCGCCGCATACCAAACTTTTGCACATATAATTTGACCGCCTGCGGTCCACGGGTGCTATGCTCTGTGGTCCGCAGGCGGTGCGTTCTCACTGGCGAATTCAGTGTCGATGACCTTGTTAGCGATAGCGTCGTCGATCAATTGGCGTTGGCGCCCATAGACAGAGAGCAGACACGCGGTGCAAACGTTGAAAATGGGTAACGAGGTAATTGCAGAATCCCCGCTTTTCTGTTCGTGCCGTCTCGTCATTTCGCGTTTTTTGCGCCGTGACGGTGCGGTGGCTTGGTCGTGTGCGCGCCCGTTGTCCCGCGCGCGGGGCGCGGCA
>Ga0073936_10000992_pt1 | contig 44506 bp, 35 predicted proteins | sample AliMusrvi5mmetaG_FD_87041 | JGI IMG/M metagenome (GOLD analysis project Ga0073936, IMG submission 87041) | Freshwater lake bacterial and archeal communities from Alinen Mustajarvi, Finland, to study Microbial Dark Matter (Phase II) - Alinen... | ecosystem: Environmental > Aquatic > Freshwater >...
ACTTTCAAGCGAGCCAGTTGCTCGGGTGTACATGGGACGACAGGCGGCTTCTTAGGCATGAGATGTCCTCCAGGCCTAAGTATACCATACTACCAGTTATTTTTGCAATTAAGCACTAGCTCGGTGATGGTCGCGCCCACAGGTTACCCCTGCCTGCATATCCTGCGAATTATAAATTTACCCGGAAATACTGGCTGGCATTGCGCAGCCAGTCTTATCTTTCAAGTCTGTTGCGTCGGCCCTAACATTTCGCCCAGCACGCGCACCGCGACCCCTGTCGCGTGCGCGATGGTTCCCAGCTCCCATAATCGCTCCCGCGACGGTGTAGTAAAGGTAGTATTCGGTGCATAGCCCAGACTGTGGTACTTCGCGCTGCCCAGCGGATGGTAGGCCAGCAGCTCATAGTAGCGGAGATTGGGTAACGGGGCGAGGAACGCGGCGATGGCGGTGATCTCCTCATCCGTATCATTCACCCCACCGACCACCGGCGTCCGCACGATGAACGGTGTGCCGGTGACCGCGAGCCGTTGAATATTCGCCAGGACGCGTCTATTAGATACTCCTGTCCAGCGACGATGGGCGGCGTTATCCAGCAACTTGAGGTCGAGCATCACCAGGTCGGTGGTCGGCAGCAACTGTACGAGGGTTTTCCATGGCGCGGACAGGTTTGTTTCTATCGCGGTGTGCAACGCTGCGTCTTTGCACATGGCAAGGAACGTCGCGGAAAACTCGGTCTGCAGGCAAGGTTCGCCGCCGGAGAGCGTGACGCCGCCGCCTGACCGTATATAGAAGGCACGATCGCGCAACACCTCTTCCAGCACTGCCGCAGGGGACATCGACCGGCCGACCAGTGCCACTCCGCCGGTGGAACAGGCCAGCGCGCAAGCACCGCACACCTGGCATCGTTCGCGGGCAAATCGCACGGCTCCGGTCAGCACGTGGGCGCCTTGCACGCAGGCACGCACACACGCTCCGCACCCCAGGCATCGCGCTATGTCCACACGCAGTTCAGGGTGCGCGCGCAGCGTTTCCGGGTTATGACACCACGCACAGCGCATATTGCACCCTTTGAGAAAGACCGTGGTGCGAATACCCGGCCCATCATGCACTGAAAACCGTTGAATATCCGATATTATACCCAGCATACGAGGGGTGCCTTTACCTTCTGGATCAGAATGCCTCTCGTTCACCCGAGTGCAATCGTCCTAATTCCATTATCGCGCGATCATCGGGTCGCTGCAAGCAGGAAAGAATCATTTGTGCAAATTGTTCATCGATGGGTAAGATAAGACCGGCGATAGCCCGCATTATTCGTGAACGCATGAAAAAGCTAAAGGAGAACCATGAAGGTAAAACTTGGCCTGGGAACCGTTATTACATTCGCGCTGATCCTGCTCGTGGGGGGCGTCATGATATTTCGCAGCATGCAGATGTCCCGGCGTCCACCAATTATCGAACGACAGGTCATCGGAGAGACGACGGGCATCGCTCCGGTGCCGGAGTTCCTCCTTGGGCACACGGTCCTATTGCAATTGTCCGCGGAACAACAGCAACGCATCCGCGATCTGGCAAGTGCATATCGTTCGGAGATCGCGGGCTCGAAGAAAAAGCTGACAGCCGCGGCCGATGCGTATCAACGCTACCTGGAAAAATACGCAAAAAGCGGTACGGTCAATCCCGATGACCTGCAAAAAGCCGGCACGGAGGTGCGCCGTCTCTCGATCGTCGTTGCGACAACCCGCCATGCTTACTGGGCGCAGGCCCGTGCACTATTATCGCCGTCGCAACAACGGAAGATTGACGCAATGTTGCACAATGCCACTGCCAAGGATTTGCAATAACGCGAGAACGAAAGCGAGGACTCCTCATGCGCATACTCATCATAACAGCACTGGCGCTGTTACTATCGCTGACCGGAAGTTTGGCGGCGACGCCCAAAGGCACAGTGCCACTCACCTCGGTCACCATCGCGGTGGATGGCTTTCACTGCATGATGTGTCCTGATTCACTGCAGCCTGATTTAACAAAACTGCCCGGCGTCCGCCAGGTTCACGCGACGCTGACCCCCGCACAGGTGACGGCAACCCTGGATGAGACGAAGCAACCGGTGAGCGCTTTCGTGACAGCGATCGCAAAACACCCCAGAGCTATGGAGCCCGCGCAGAGCTATAGCGCCTGGTTGTTGATCTTCATCAATGGCGAAATGTGCTCCAAAGACAAACACTTATGCAAATTGGGCTTTGAAGATCTGGTGAAATATCTGAAAGCGACGAAAGGGGTCCAATCCGCAGCGTTAGATGACACCGGCAAAGTGCTCCATGTGGCGTTTCGCCCCGGCGCGCTGCTTACAACCACGCAACTCACCGCCATTTTAACAAAGCATGATACCGGCTTTACCGTGAAATACACGGCTCCGGTCAAGTAAGATTCCGTGGTAATCCCGGCGAATGATCATTCCTCCGGTACGCAACAACACGCCAGGGTCAAATACTTGCCAGTATCGCCGCACACAGCTATCATATGAGCAATATGGGCCGTTATAATCGCTGGCAATTATACCTGTGCTTCTCCGTCCTGATCGCCGTCTTTACCGGCCTTTCGATCCCGGTGCGCGCCGCGGATCCGTATGATGCCCTGGAACGTGCGCTCGGGTTGCTCGATAGCGGTGAGGTGGACTCGGCGCGCATGGTGCTCACCAGCGCGCAAGGAGAAAATCTGCCCGAGGGGTTACGCCTGGATGCCCAGGCCACCGTGGACCTGACCGCGGGCAACGCCGCGGCGGCGGAGACTACCTGCCGCAAGGCTCTGGCGGAAAACCCTCAGGATCTGGCTGCCCTATGGACCCTCAGTCTGTGCCTGCTGCAACGTGGACACGCGTTCGAAGCAACAACTTACCTCGATCGCGCGGCGACCGCAGCGCCCGATGACCGGCGCATCAAAACACTGCAAGCCTATGTGTACCTACTCCTTGGCCGGTTGAGCGATGCCGCTACCATTGGAAAAACTGCCCTGGAAGCCGGAGAAAATTCACCATTTCTGATGGCGACGCTGGCACAAATCCACCGCCGTCTGGGTTATACGCAGAAAGCACTGGAGTTCGGGAGTTTTGCCGCAAAAAGCTACTACGGTATGGATTTCCTGGCGGACAACCGTCATGTGATGTTGCCGTTGACCATGATTATCACCGATTCTCCCCAAGCACTTACTACCACGCCCACGGAAGCGCCGACTGGCGCCAACGCCGTGCAACGAACTGACATTGAAATCGAGCTGCCAAAGGCCACACCCACTGCGCCGTTGCCGGAATTCGAAATTCTTTCCCCAAAAGCCGGCGCTACGTTGCGTGGACAGCAATACATCCACGCGATCTATCGCGGCACGCGCGAAATCAAATTCGTCATCTTTCAAGTGGACCATGTATTGCGCGGCATGACAACCGATATCCCTTATCAATTTACCTGGGATGCTGACGCAGTTATCGACGGCGAGCATACCCTGACCGTTCGTGCTTATGATTATCGCGGGATACTGGCGGTTGAACAGAATATCACAATCTCGACGAACATTGGCAAAACTCCTGTGCTCCCGGTAGACGTCACCGGTCGTTCCGGTGAATTAACCCGGCGTATGCTGGGGATTACCATGCCGGCCCCTGCACCATTGTCCCTGTTCACCCAGATGGGATGGTGGTACAAAGATGCAGCAGACACCCCGAAAGCGATTGCAGCGTTCGAAAAAGCCGCCGCCATCGACCCCACAGCGGAAGGGGTGCTGGGGGCGCTGGCGGAACTGTATACCGCCAACGGCATGCATGCCATCTCCCCCACCGGCGAGCTCTTTCATGCCGTAGCCACCGATAAAAAACGTGTCGCCCTGACTTTTGACGATGGACCCAATCCGCTCTACACACCCACGATTCTGGCGGAGCTCAAACGCGTCCATGCCCAGAGCACTTTCTTCATGGTCGGGAAGATGGTGCAACAATATCCGGATCTGGCGCTGCAAATTCTGGCGGAAGGTCATGAATTGGCCAACCATACCTACACCCATCCGAATATGACAAAGCTCAAACAGCAGGAGATCATTGCTGAAGTGTTGCGTACGCGCGCGGCGATCAAAGAAATTACCGGTCACCAGACCTATTTCTTCCGTCCGCCCGGCGGTAATATCGATCCCTTCGTCACCAAGCAATTGCGCGCCCTTGATTACAATATTATCTACTGGAGCATCAATGCCGGCGAATTTCGCAAAATGACCCCTGAAAAGCAGACCGCCGCTATTCTCGGAAAGATTAAAGACGGCAGCATCCTCTTATTGCACAATGGCCCGGTCGATGGTACGCTCAATATTCTTCCACAACTCCTTGATGAACTGACCAAACGCGGATTCACTTGCGTCACCATAACCGAATTGATGAAAGATGCTGCTCCGACTAAGGACTCGCCGAAAGTTGAGTAGTCGGCGGGCAATAATTTTGCATTTAGCGCCTCTCCCAAAATCCACGCATTCGCCTCGCAGTGTCTGGTGCCGCCAGGCGATGTCGTCAATTCCACTTTAGCCCGGATTATTCATGAAGTTATTGACTGCCGGGCTAACTGTGGCATTATTCGAAATGTTATGAATAATGCAGGTTAGACAGGCTTTCCTTACTTTTTTTTCTACTTTGCAGGTAATTCTAACTTACTACCAAATAACAATACAGGCATCATTCAACATGCCGTTATTGTCAAGGAGGTGATCTAATGGTATATCAACAAGATCCGCCCGAGCCGCAGGATCAACAATCGACTCCGCAACCGCCAGTCGCTCCCCCCCCAGCGCCGGAAACGCAGCAAGCCGCTCCGCCTCCGCCGCTAGAAGGGCTACCGCCGGCGCCACCGCCTCCCGCTGATCCGCAACTCTCCGCGCAACCGACTACCGCCCCCGGGACCGAAGCACGCACCTGGGCCATGTTGTGCCACCTGTTGGGCGTCATCGGCATCCTTGGCCCACTGATCGCCTGGTTAGTGAAAAAGGATTCAATCCCCGAAGTTGATGCTTATGGGAAAGAAGCCTTGAATTTCCAGCTCACGGTGTTGATGGCCGTCATTGCGCTCAATATCGTCGGCGCGTTTACCTGCGGCGTCGGAAGCATTCTGGCCATGGTCGTCGGAATTGCCGGACTGGTCTTTGCGATCATCGCAGCGATGAAAGCCAACACCGGCGAATTCTATACCTACCCCTTTGCCCTGCGTTTGATTAAATAACTCCGTGCGACAACGTAGCGATGTTCGCATTCACCATCCACGGGCACCAGTTGCCGCATAGACAACTGGAGCCCAATGGATAGAGGGATTCAACACTCAATGTCGAAGTTCACTACTACGCACATCCTAACCCGCATTATTCATCAACGCATGAATAATGCTTCGGTTAGCTGAAGTTTTATTCGCTGCGCGAATAAAGCGGGCTAACGCTATTCCATGGAGGTTCACATGCAACCAAAGTCTCGTATGACCGCCGGCTTATTGGGCATTTTTCTTGGCGCCCTCGGTGTCCACCGCTTCTACCTTGGATATACCACAATAGGTATTATCCAGTTGGTACTGTGTTGTACCGGCATTTCTGGTATTTGGGGCCTGATTGAGGGCATTCTAATTTTGACTAAGAACGAGAATTTCCTCAAAGACGCCAACGGCGTCGAACTTGTCGATTAGTCATACAACCGGGGGAAGGATGGATCGACGACTCTGGCACAGCATCTGGTTCATCTATCTGGCGTTTGTCATCGCCTTCCCCCTGGGTATGGCGTGGGTGGAAACCCACGAACTGACTGGCCCCACCATATGCTTCTTCCGACTGGCCACCTGCCTGGATTGTCCCAGTTGTGGGATGACCCGGGCTTTTCGTGCCATGGGCCGACTGGACGTGGTCGGTGCTTTTCGTTATAATCCACTGGGTCCGGCGGTTTTTCTTGGTGTAGTGGTTGTCTGGTGCTATTGCATCGCGCTATTGGCGACCGATGGGAGAATCACCCTACCCCCCGGATGGCTGCGAATACGACAAGTTGTACTCAAGAGCGCTTTCGTCCTGTTGTTAGCGGTGGGGGTCGCACGCATGGTTTACGAAATCCACCATCCACCCGCACCGCCGCATTACCCCGCTTTCATGACTAAATTTCTCCGATAGCTGACCGTGGCTTTATTCGCAACGCGCATAATGCGGAATAGTGGAGTCGAAACACACGCATGACTACTGAAATGATTGCAGGTTTGTTCCCCGGGCAAGGTTCGCAAGCGGTAGGCATGGGACAAGCGCTTTGTGAACGCGAGTCTATTGTCCGAGAAACCTTTGCCGAAGCCGACGCTACCCTCGGTTTTCCCTTATCAACAATCTGCTTTTCTGGACCGGCAGAGGAGCTCAAACGGACTTCTATCGCGCAACCCGCCCTGGTGACCATGAGCACTGCGTATTGGCGTTTACTCGTCAGTCGTGGCTGTAGCTGTGAGGTAGCGGCAGGGCACAGTCTAGGAGAATATTCCGCGCTGGTGGCAGCGAGTGCATTGGATTTCGCCGTTGCGGTACAGCTGGTCCACCTTCGCGGTACCCTCATGGAAGAAGCCGCGGCGGCGCAACCGGGCGGGATGGCGGCAATCATCGGCATGCCAGCGCCAGAAGTTCTCGCGCTGTGTGCCCGCATCACCGCGGAATATGGTCCGCTGGCGCCGGCAAATTATAATGCCCCGGACCAAATCGTCGTCTCCGGCACCGCTTCTGCCATCACCGCAGTGCGCACCGCTGTTAAGGAATACGGTGCGCGCGCCATCCCCCTCGCGGTCAGCGGACCATTCCATTCCCCTTTAATGCAATCCGCCGCGGACGCTTTCGCCATCATCCTTCAACAGACGCCGATCGCACCTCCGCGCATCCCGATCATCCCCAATGTACTGGCTACACCGACAACCGATCCCGCCGTTATTCGAGATGCCCTGGCGCACCAAATCAGCGGTTCCGTGCGCTGGGCTGAGACCATGTTGGCGATGCACGCCATGGGTATTACACAATATCTCGAAATTGGCCCGGGGAACGTACTCACGGGATTAGCCGCGCGGACGCTGACCGCACCTTATGCTATCACCGTGACCGATTTGCTGAAAGCGCCGACCGCGTGAATCATCGCCGCGCGCGGATATGGCAGCAATAAATTCGCAATTTCCGGGCGGCGAATGTCCTGAACCGCACCGAAGCGAATTCATCAGTGGCGAATTGCCAATCGCTGTTTTCTGATAAAGGAGGAAACAACATGTTACTACGTCGGTATCCGATGATCCCGGTCATCAGCGCGATCCTGAAAGTGATTGCGCTGTTAGTCCTGCTGGTGCTGGGCTATCTGGCGATTGATTCGTTCATCGCGACTATTCATAGCTGGGCGGGGGGCGATCCTGGGCAATACGGGATGCCTTCTCCGGCGGTGACGAGTGCGGCGAAACGTCTGCAGTCACTCATCTCCCCCTTCATTAACCTGGTGCTTGCCGTCGGCATCCCCGCTCTGCTCTGGGCCTTCTCCGATATAACCAGCGCCTTGCGCGAGATCGAGTTGAATACCCGCGCATCTGCTGGTCTACCTGGTCCAGAAGTCGAAGAGAGCAACGAGCAGGTAACGCCAGCGCCGCCGGCAGAATAATCCGTGTGTGCAACCAATCGCCTCCCACGCATTCACATGAGTGGGGGGCATTGTGCTGTCGTTTTCTATGTAGAGCCTGTCCCAAAGTCCGGGATGTTTCATCGCGCGCAGATTTTGGGGTCAGTCGCGAAACGATTTTCTCGTGTGTCGAGAAGAGACACACGAGAAAATCGCGACAAAGTCTGGCGCAAAAAGATGCCGTGAAGAAATATGCTGGACTTTGGGACAGGCTCTATCTACCGTTACCACTTGAAAGGATCATTCATGCCCTATACTATCGATTTATCTGGTCAGGTCGCGCTGGTGACCGGAAGCCGACGCGGATTAGGGAAAGCCATCGCCATGCATCTGGCCGAAGCGGGCGCGGATATCATCATCAATGACATTCTGCCCGGACAGGAAGAGGCTGAGGCGACCGCCGCGGAAATTTGTGCTCTGGGACGCCGCGCTATCGCCATCTGTGGCGACGTTTCAAAATCTGACGATGCCACCGCGCTCATCGAGCAGGGATGGGCCGAAATGGGGAAGATCGACATCCTCGTCAACAATGCCGGCATCACCCGCGATAACCTGTTGATCCGCATGTCCGATGAGGAATGGCAATCCGTGCTCAATATCAATCTGTCCGGGGCTTTCTATTGCACGCGCGCCGCCGCCAAGCGCATGATGAAAGCCCGTTATGGACGTATCATCAATATCGCTTCGGTCATCGGCCTTATGGGCAATGCCGGACAGGCCAATTATGCCGCGTCCAAGGCGGGAATTATTGGCATGACCAAAGCCAACGCTAAAGAACTGGCCGCGCGGAATATCACCGTCAACGCCATCGCCCCGGGCTTCATCATAAGTGCGATGACCGATAAGCTCTCCGATGACACGAAGGCACAGTATATCGGTGCGATCCCCCTCAGTCGTCTGGGCACCGCTGACGACGTCGCCAATGCCGTACTGATGTATGCCAGCCCCCTTGCCAACTATACGACCGGTCATGTCTTCAATGTGGACGGCGGAATGGTGATGTAACAGCCGGGCAGCCCGTGGATCAAAGTTGATAGGCAGCTACTGGTAGGCGCAGAGAAATAGCGGTAAGAACACCTCCGCACTGCGAAAACCCATTCGTATATGCCACTGACGCCCCTGGCCAGCATAACGCTGGCCCGGGGCATTCTCTATCAGCTATCCACCGATGCCTTCCGGTGGATTCTCGTTTTCCTTCGGCAAATGCCCCCAAAAGCGCATACGCTCACGGATTTTCTTTTCATAACCCTGGTCAGAAGGTTCGTAATAGGAGTGAGACTTGGTGCCTTCGGGCACGTATTCCTGTGCCACATGATGATGTGGGAAATCGTGCGGGTACAGATAACCTTGCCCATGGCCCAATTTCTTCGCGCCCGGGTAGCTGGTATCGCGCAATGGCAATGGAACCGGCGCTAATTTACCTTTGCGCACGTCAGCTTGTGCGCGGTCGATGGCGACCACCACCGCATTGCTCTTGGGTGCACACGCCACATAAATCACCGCTTGCGCCAGGATAATGCGCCCCTCTGGAAATCCCACCATCTCTACAGCCTGCGCAGCAGCAGTGGCCACCTGCACGGCCATCGGGTCTGCCAGGCCCACGTCTTCACAGGCATGAATCATGACACGCCGGGCGATGAAACGCGGATTCTCCCCGGCCTCGATCATGCGCGCCATCCAATAGAGTGCAGCATCCGGATCACTACCGCGCAGCGACTTGATAAATGCGGAAATAATATCATAGTGCTGGTCTCCGTCTTTATCATACCGGAGCGCACGTCGTTGGAGCGCTTGTTCCAAGACCTCCGGGGTAATCATGCCCCCTTTACCCACCAGCATTGCCGCTTCCTGCAGCGCATTCAGTGCCGTGCGTGCATCTCCGTCGCTCATGAGGACCAGATTGTCGCGCGCTTCCGGAAGAAGAGTCACTTGAAAGGCGCCTAACCCACGCACTTCATCAGTCAACGCTCGATGCAAAATAGCGTGGAGGGCTTCGGCCGTCAATGGTTGCAGCACGATAAGACGTGAACGTGAGATGAGCGGAGCATTTATTTCAAAATAGGGATTCTCTGTCGTCGCCCCCACCAGGACCAGCGTGCCGTCCTCGACCACTGGAAGAAACGCATCCTGCTGGGCTTTATTGAAGCGATGGATCTCGTCAACAAAGAGGATGGTGCGTTTGCCGTAGAGTTTTCGCCGTTGCCGTGCTTCCTGAATGACCTTGCGCAATTCCGGCACACCGGAGGTAACGGCGCTGAACGGCTCGAAATGGGCTTTGGTGTGATTGGCAATGAGGTGGGCCAGTGTTGTTTTTCCACAACCGGGTGGTCCCCACAGGATCACCGAGGTGAGTTCATCCTGCTCGATCGCGCGACGCAACGATTTCCCGGCACCCAGGATGGCCTCCTGACCGACAAATTCATCCAGCGTGGCTGGACGCATTCGCGCCGCCAACGGTGCGTCCGCTGCCGGCGTCCGCGCTACCGGCTCATCATCAAACAGGGTAGACATAAGAGGATTATACCGCAACGATGCTGGAAGCGCTCGTCTCCTGGATTCCCGATCAGTGATGCATGAGTACAACGACCAATAGGACTATCGAGAGGAGGAAGAGCACCGGTAAAGCCGTGGCAATCAAAAGCTTGAAGGTGGCCAATGCGGCATCCAACTCGGTAATCTTCACGCGCAATTTCTGTTGCTCCGCGATCAGTTCCTCTACGCGTCGGGTCAGGTCTTTTGCGTCCTTCTGCACATAATGTAGATCGGTTTTCAGCTCTTCGGTATCCGCTGTCGAGGCAGCATCGGGCATCCGCCCGATTATCAAACGCTCAATGACTATCGGGGCTAGAAAACTCACGATTCGCCAGAACAAACCTGGCCGCGATGATTCCGCCATGCGAACCTCCTCACACGGTGCTGTCGCCAGTATATCACGTCCCCTACCCGCTGCACAGCACCGGTGGCAAATCCAGATTAGCCGGCAGCCCGGATTATTCATGAAGTTATTGACTGCCGGGCTGACTGTGGCATTATTCGAAATGTAATGAATAATGCAGGGCAGACACGGCAGGCGATTTCACCAGGCGAGCCGCGAAAAAACCGTCCGTGCCATGATGTTGCGGCAACAACCGCACATACCCCTGCACATCGCGTGCATCAGCGGGTAAGGTGGTGTGTCTGGTCCCCGCGGGTTCGAGATGAAAGTCTGAGTGTTCGGCCAGGAAGGTGTCGATGACCTGTTCGTTCTCCTCGGGTTCCAGCGAACAGGTGCAATACAACAGGATACCCTCAGGTTTCAGTGCTCGGGACGCGGCAGACAACAATTCCAGTTGTAAGAGCGTCAAGTCCAGTATTTGTTCCGGCGATTTCCGCCAACGTGCATCGGCCTGACGTCGTAGGCTTCCAGTTCCGGAACAAGGCGCATCGAGCAAAATATAATCCATGCTCAGTTCCTCCATCGGCACCGTACGGGCGTCGGCTTCTAAGAGGGTAACTGAATTTAACTCCATCCGCTTCAGTTCCTGGCGCAGCACATCGAGACGAGTGCTGCTGGTGTCGGTGGCCACCAGCGACCCGCTGTCGTCCACCCATTCGGCCAGATAGGTGGTTTTTCCACCCACCCCCGCGGCCATGTCCCACCCCGTACGATGGCGACCGGGACGCAGCAGTTCGACCATCACCATAGAACCTTCCCCTTGGATACTGAACAGGCCTTCGCGATATTCCGCCAACTCGCGTGGGTTACCGCCTTCCGTGACCACCAAGCCCCATGGTGAGATCGGGGTCGGCGCCGTCGGTACACCATGCATCGCCAGCATCGCCTGCAGGCCTTCGCGCGAAACCCAACGTCGATTCACACGCAAAGTTAATTCTGGCGGGGTATTGTTGACCTGCAGCAACGCGCTGGTCTCCGCGAAACCGAAGCGTGTTAACCAACGCGCCACCAACCAGGTCGGATGGGAATAGGTGGTGGCGAGATAATTAACGGGGTCTGCCGCCGCATCAGGAAACGTCAGGGTTGCCGCTTCGCGCGCCAGCCGGCGCAACACGGCATTCACCAGCTTCGCTGTCCCTTCATGGCCATACCGACGCGCGAGCGTGACGGCATCATTCACTACCGCATGATCCGGAATGCGATCCAGCAGGGTGAGCTGATATGCTCCCACACGCAGAATGATGCGGATAGGTAGTTCAATCTCCGAAAAAGGTCGATCAAGCACTTGTTGTAATTGATAATCGAGTCGTCCCTGCCAGCGTAACGCACCATCCACCAATGTAGTCGTGAGTCCGCGATCACGTGCATCCATGGTCACGGCGGACAGCGCACTATCCAGCACGGCATTTGCCGATTCGCCGTCTGCTACGCGCAACAAGATGGCGACTGCCAGCACTCGAGGTTGTGTATCGATCATACCAGCGAGTCTACCAGACCCGCGGCTTCTCGACAAGCCGGAATGAAATCCAGCCGGTTTGAATGTACTCCTATAGTAACTTTTTCTCGTCGCACTCTCAGGCATTGAGTTGACGTCGTGGCAAGAGCCCCTTGTCAAAGTGCCCTCTCGTGGAGTAAGCTATTAATTCATTATCTGGTCATTAGCCTGGATTATTCATGAACGAATTGATTCCCGGGCTGACTGAGGCATTATTCGAAATGTTATGAATAATGCAGGTAGCGAGCGACGCCCTACGGGTTTTATCTATGTTGCCCCAGTACGCATCATGCATTTTTAGTCGCATAATTCAGCGACCGACATTTCGGATGATTGTAGAGTTCTCATGTTAATGGAATTACAGGCGCCCGCGAAAATCAATTTGACGTTACGGGTGCAAGGAAAACGACTGGACGGCTATCATACTATCGAATCAGTGATGCAGACGCTAACGTTGTCCGACTCACTGACTTTTGAGAGCGCCGCTGAAGGGATCTTCTTCTCCTGCTCGGAGAGCGACCTTGAAGGAGAAGATAATCTGGTAATGCAAGCCGCACGGCTTCTGCAGGCCCGCAGCGCTGTGCCACGTGGGGCACGGATTCATTTAGAGAAACGTATCCCGTTGCAAGCCGGTCTGGGGGGGGGGAGCAGCGATGCCGCAACCACCTTGACCGCGCTGAATGAAATGTGGGACTTGCACCTGCCGTTGGAAGACCTTTCCACCCTCGCCGCGGAACTCGGGTCCGATGTCGCCTTTTTTCTCAACGCCCCATCGGCAATTGCACATGGTCGCGGAGACATCGTCACACCAATCGCCCACCAGGTGCAAGCATTTGTCCTGATAGCGAAGCCCGTCGCCGGGTTAGCCACTCGGGAAGTATATGCACGCTTGCAGGCCATGCCGCAATTACAGGATGACGACTTCTATTTTCATTGTGCCGCGCAGGCGATGGCACGCGCGTTACAATCCGGTGATGTCGGCGCTATCGCCCGCGCCATGGTCAATGACCTGGAGCGCCCAGCGTACAGCTTGATGCCGGATCTGGTACGCTTGCGTGAGCGGATGCGACAACAAGGGTGTCTGGGTGTGTTACTCTGCGGTAGTGGCTCAGCGCTTGTTGGCATTTGTGCGGATGAAGAGACGGCAAAAGCCGCCGCGATCGAACTGCTCAACGAATGCCCATGGACTTGGGCCGGTCCCTGGGCGATGGCTCGCGCATGACACCTCGAGAACGCCTCTTTTCCTGCTTGGACGGACGCCTCACGGATCGCGCGCCAAATCTAGCGATCCTCATGCTCTTTGCCGCCCGCTACATTGGCCAACCCTATGACAGATTCTGCAGTGATGCACGGGTGATGGTCGAGGCGAATCTGCGCTGTAATGCGGCATTCGGCATCGACCTCCTCAGCACCATGTCAGATGCGTATCGTGAGACGGCGGATTACGGAGCCACAGTCGTCTTCCCGTATGACAGTTTGCCACTCTGTACAGAGCCATTCCTCGTAAATACCCATGATCTCAAGAAACTTCAGCGCTTCGACCCCTGGCACTCAACCCGCATACTCGATCGCATACAGGCCATTGAGTTGTACGTGCACGAAGCGGGAGACACCTATCCGATATTGGGCTGGGTGGAAGGCCCCATCGCTGAGTTGGCGGACTTGCGCGGGTTAAGCCAAACGCTGGTCGATCTTTACGAAGAGCCGGCTTTTATCGCTGATGCTTTCGCGTTGCTTACCGACCAGGCCATTGCCTGCGCGCTGGCGCAAATCCAGGCCGGCGCAGACATCGTGGGGGTCGGAGACGCCGCGGCATCAGTGGTCAGTCCACACCTCTACCGCGACGCAATACTTCCATATGAACAGCGGCTTATCTCCGCCATCCACGCAGCCGGGTCTCGAGTCAAGCTGCATATCTGCGGTGAAATCACCCATCTCCTCGATGATATCGGGCAGACCGGCGCCGATATCATCGATATCGATTGGATGGTCGACATCCCGACCGCCCAGCAAAAATGTCCTGGTGCGGTCATTAATGGAAATTTTGATCCGGTTGCCGTTATGCTGCAAGGTAACCCGGATGACGTCAAATGTGCTACCCGTGCCAACCTGACAGCAGGTAAGGGGCGCATTTGCGTCTCACCAGGGTGTGAAGTGCCGCGCGACACACCATACGCCAATTTGCACGCCCTGCAAGAAGCACTCGCCGAAGTCGCGCTTTCACCTGAGTAAAGCTCCGGCTAATGACCAGGCATATATTTCATAAAACCTGATATATGCATCCAATATGCGCCATATCCGGTGAGCGCCCAGACACCGGCTGTGGCCAGCAGTACTAACGCCGAGAGTGCGCGCACGACGATGTTCGAACGAAACCACACCAGGACGGGGAAGGCGCCCATTCCCGCGATTCCGGAGAGCAGGAACCCCGCACCAGCCTACAACGGCGCCTGAGTCAAACCTAAATTGAGGATGCGTACCCCCACCACTACCGCGGCCAGGCCGGCAAAAAACGCATATCCGGCCACTGAAGTCAATTGCCATCCGGCGAGCATCGCCACCGCGGTCGCCAGAAAGATGGCGCCAAAGAGCACGGACATCTCGCCATATGCGACATTATATGACCCGGGCAACGGCCAGCACGCGGTGATATACGCGCCAAAAACTAATGCGATGCCCCCGCAAATCGCCAACCCTGGCGCCCAATGTCGTTGTTCCTGGTCATCCAGACCTTTGAAAACATAAACAGCCAGGAGTACAAAACCCGCGACCATGTTCACCAGCAATAAGGCTAAAAAGTCGACAAACATCATCTACCTCTTTCTACCATCAGACCACCACCGACGATGACAGTACCGTCAACCCCACCGGAACTGCAAGACAGAGTATTTCAACCGTAACAGGTACCAATACGGAAAACCGCGGGTGTGTCTTGCACACTCGCGGTTTTGGGATCCGTCACCGCCAACTCGCGGTAAAAGTGCTCCATGCGTCAGACAATGTCAACGTAGCTGATCCAGCCGAGGACGGACATTTCCTGTCGTCTTCTGCCCTGGGATGAGCAGGCAAAAATGCTATCAACTTTTCTCCAGAGCCTGTTGCCAAGCTCCATATCGAGAACACCTCGGCGTCTTTCATTATAATAGCCATTCTGCCTGGTGTCAATTCATCGCTACTTCAGGGGTTTGGTATATTTCCACTCACGCGCCGTTTTTAATTGACAGACCAAGATCTGGTTACTCTGCACCTGTCCCCCGCTGGTGAGTGGGAACCCTAAAGTAATGCGAAGCTGCCCACTGAGATCATTCGCCAACGTAGGACCAAGTAACCCAGCAATCGCGATATGTCCAGTACGCTGATCGGTTTTCCAGGAGATCGTCACGGAATTCACCGTCATCCCCGTCCCTGTGGGAACGGTTATTACCCCCGTTAATTGCCAGATAATGTTCGATCCAGTCGTCTTCAGCAACACCTGATTGCTAATGGCGCCCACTTGCGCGGAGAGTGATACCTGGTGATTTAGTGTCGTGACCGTCCGCGGGGCGGTTAATGCGAAATCGCCTTCCCACTTGAAGGTCTGGCATTTTTTGCCCAGAGTGACCTGATTCCACAGGATGTCAGCCACTGTCGTCGTCAGGCTTGCCAGCGGCTCTGCCTGGATGGTAAAGGTGACTTGCGCCGTCCCGGGATTGTTTGCCGCATCTTTCGCGGTGACGATTAGCGTATGCTGCCCCAGGGTTAGCGTACTGGGATTGATCACCGTTCCGGTGAATGGCGCACCATCGAGTGTATAGGTAATAGTTGGCGACAGGGTTACCGCATCTGTGGCGGTCACGGTAATTGGGACGGACGTTTGCGTCGTGTAATACGGGCCTGTCGTCGGCGATGTGATGTTGACGACGGGTGCTGTCGTATCAACTACTGTTACAGTGAAGGAACTGGTCGCACTATTGTTGGCGGCATCCTTGGCCGTGACCACCACCGTCGTGGTCCCTACCGGGAAGGTACTTCCGGAAGGTGGAAGGGAGGTGATCGTCGGTGATGCGGTGACTAAATCAGTCGCTGTGGGCGCCGGGTAGGTTACCACTGCCCCCGCGGGGGAGGTAGCTTCGACGCCGGTGATATTCCCGGGCACCGTCAACGTTGGCGGCGTGGTATCCTGCACGGTGATCGTGAAGGTCTTCGTGATCGTATACCCGAGAGCGTCAGTCGCTTTGGCGGTTACCGTAGTTGTACCCAGCGGATATACGTTGCCGGACGTATGGTCAACGGATAAGGTCACAGGGGAACTGGCAGCATCAACCGCCGATACCGTGAAGGTCACCACGGCGCCGGCCGCGGAGGTGGCTTCGGCCACGATATTTGCCGGCACGGTCAGCACCGGTGCGGTAGTATCCTGCACTTTCACGGTGAAAGACTTCTGGGTTACATTGCCGGCGGCATCGGTCGCCGTCACATGGACCGTAGTCGTCCCAAAGGGGAATTGCGATCCGGATACCGGTGAGCATTCGATTTCCGGCGATGTGGTCACTGCATCGGTAGCGGTCGGCGCATAGGTCACTATGGCGCCTAACGGCGATGTCGCTTCTACTACTTTGTTCGCGGGCACGGCCAATGCCGGCGGCGTCGTGTCCTTCACCGTTATGGTAAAGGTGCCGGTGGCCTTATTGCCCGCGGCATCACTGCACGATACTGTGACGGTCGTCACGCCTAAGGGGAAGAGCGATCCCGGCGCGGGAGCGCTGGTCACAAGCAGTTTCTGCGAGACGGCATCAGATGCGGAGAGAATGAACTTCACCGTGGCCCCTTTGGCTGAGGTCGCTTCCGCCGTGATGTTGCTCAAGAAGAGCGTGGGCGCCGTCGTATCGCGTACCGTCACCAGGAACGATCCGGTGGTCTGGTGGCCATCGTTATCCGTGGCGGTCACGTTCACGGTAGTTGTGCCTAACGGGAATAAGCTACCTGATGCCGGATCACACACGACCGTCGGACTCGGATCGATATCGTCCGTCGCCGTCACTGTGAAGGTAACATTCGCGCCGGTAGGTCCGGTGGCTTCCGCATACACGGTCCCGGGCAAGGTGAGCACTGGAGCGGTGAGATCGACCTGCAATGCCAGGTTGAAATCGGAACCGGCCGCGAGCAGCGCTACATTTTTATATTGCTTGGGAATTCTCCCCTCGCCAGAAACATTGCTACCCCAGGCTGCTAGTGTGCTATCCGTCGATTTCTGCGCAATACTGTGATTGCCGCCGGCATCCATCATTTTTACGACCCCGGCTAACGTCCCGGGAATCGTGCGTTGACCGCTGGCATTCAACCCCCACCCGGTAATCGTACCGGCTTTCAGGGCTAGACAGTGCTCATACCCGACAGCGATGGCCGAGACCCCACTTGAGAGTGCCGCTGGCACGGTGGTCTTTCCATTGGTAGCATCACCCCACGCCAGCACCTGACCTGTCGCGGTTAATGCCAGACAGAAACCGGTGGAAGCCGCGGGATTCTTCGCGGCGGCAATAGCCATAATATCCGTCACTGTCTCCGGCATGGTAAGCATATCATCACCCCAGGTGACGACCGTGCCATCACCCTGCAACGCCATGCCCAGGGTGTCGCCGGCGGCAATAGCCACAACATCCTTTAATAACGAGGGAATCAAATACCCCTGACTGTAGCCGCCACTGCCCCAACCTTTGACCGTACCGTCAGCCTTCAGGGCAAGGGTGTAATTTTTGCAGGCCGCGACCGCTACATACCCCGAATCGGTGGGAGTGTCATCAACCTGATAGGCACTATTGTCACCCCAGGTCGTCAGCGAGCCACCCGCGGTAAGTGACGGACCCGCGGCAAGCGCCATGCCGATGGCCGTCGCGTGCCGATCTCCTGCCGCGAACATGACGAAATTCGTGCCGGTGGGTACCGGATTCGATCCAAAAGCGGTATTGCCCCAGGCGGTGATAGAGCCATTGGGGGGTACGACCGTCACTAACTGCAATCGATGCGCAACATTACCGTTCCAGTCAGTAGCTTGCCAGCGCACCAGGGTATTACCTACTGGTAAGGTGACATTCTTTTGTGCATCCACGGTCAGATTTGTCACCGTCAGGGTGGCCTGCGGATCAGGATCCGTATCGTCCTTCACGGTTACTTCTTCCGTCCATAAGGGCACCTTCACCGACTTGTTATCGGTAGCCTGGAAGATTTTCACACGTGGGGTGAACTCAATCGTCGGGGCCGTGTTGTCGATATAGAGCCCCACGCTGTGAATGCCGCCGGCCGCGATACTGACAAACCCATTTCCTTCCGGGATATTGGTCAATTGCATGAAGCTGTTATTTCCCCAGCCCATCAGGGAACCATCGTCACGAATCGCAATACTGTGAAGGCCGCCGGCAGCAATCTTAGTGAACACATAGGGACTGCTCGTAAGGGACTCGCTAACGGGTACTCCCGTCGTCGCCCCGCCCTCATTGCTGCCCCAACTGACCAATGAGCCATCTGTATTCAAACCGTCGGTGAAATTCCCGCCGGCGGAGATCGCCATGAGCGTACTCGTCGGCGCACCATTCAACTGTCCTTTGGCATTGTCACCCCATAAGCGCAGACTGGGGGTACCATAGCTATAATTCAATGCTACGTTATGAACGGTACCAGCCGAAATTGCCACATAGTCATCACCGGTCGGCATATTCTTCTTCTGGCCATAGGTGGTGTTGCCCCAGATGACGATGGAACCATCTTCTTTCAAGGCCAAATTGTGCACATATCCGGCGGATACCGCTACGAAATTGCTGCCACTCGGGGTATTGTCCTGCTGGTGATTCAGCGTTTCGCCCCAGGTCGTCACGGTACCGTCGGCATGAAGCGCAATACTGTGATGCCATCCAGCCGACACCTGGACAACATCAGTCGCGGTCGGCATATAATCGAGTTGCCCGGCATCGTTATTCCCCCATCCAGCGATGGTGCCATACGTGTTCACCGTACCATCGGAGAAGAGCGCCAGTGAATGCGTCCCACCGGCGGCCACCGCGAAGTAGTTATTCTTAGGATCAAGGGAACTGGTGTCGAGTTGGCCAAATTCGCTATCGCCCCACACCGCAAGACTCCCGCGCGGCGGTTTTACGATGACGAGTTGTATCACATGCATGGAATTTCCAAGGTGGTCCGCGGCAACCCAGCGTACCAGTGTGTTACCGATGGGAAGAATCACTTTGCCCGCTGAATCATAATTCACATTCGTCGCTGTCGCTGTGGGAGTTGCATCGGTATCATCCGTCACCGTGAGGTCAGCGGTCCATAACGCCACATGGAGCGGATCCTTGGTGGGCGCCACGAACACTTTGACGCGCGGACTGAAGACGATCGTCGGTGGAATGTCGTCGAAATGTAACGCCAGGCTATGGTACTGCCCGGCCGCCACCGCGATATATTCCGTTCCTGCAGGCACCGTGCATTGCCCTTGTGAATTATCTCCCGAGGCCAGTACCTGGAAGGTCGACGTGATGATCAGGTTATGATACCAGCCGGTGGCCATCGCCCAACATGGTGTATAGTTCACGAGATTTTGATTATAGGCCGTGCTCCCCCAAATAGTCGGGTAACTGCACCAATCAATGGAAGAGGGGGTCGATAACTGCGAGGCCATACTGTGATCTGCGCGGGCAAACACTCGGTTATAGGAAGTATATGTCGGACATAGGAGTTTCGAATTCGTGCTATCACCCCAGGCAATCAATGTGCCATCGGCTTTTGCCGCGACACTGTGCGTGTCCCCCGCGGCGATGCTGATATAAAAATTCGTCCCTGTTGGGAGCGTCGTCTGCCCTTTCGCATTATCACCCCAGGCCACAATGGTGCCGTCAGCATGCAACGCAAGGGCATGGCGACCGGACCGCCACCGCCACGTAGTCTGTACCGGATGGGACCATGCATTGTCCTTTAGTGTTATTGCCCCAGGCCTTCAGCGAGCCATCCACTTTGATGGCGACGTTGAAGGCGTCTCCGCACGCCACTGCGGCATAATTGGCATCGGTTGGGGTCGCTTTCACTCGACCATCCGCGGGTAGACCATCATACCCCCAGGCCACTAGCGAATTGTCTTCGCGCAAGGCCACCGAGTGAACCTGTCCAGCAGCGACAGCGATGAATGTGTTCCCTGCCGGGGGTTTGTTCAAATTGTAACTGGTCGAGCCCCAGGTTTTAATCACGCTGTTGGCCGGCGTCACGACCACCATTTGCAATTGATACCGCGTATTGCCATCGTGATCAGTGGCCTTCCAGCGAATGACGTTGTTGCCGATCGGCAAAATCAGGCGTTGTTTGGAGTCGATGCGCGTCAGGAAGCTATCCGGGACGACGGTCGGATTGGGGTCGATATCATCAGTCGCCGTGACCAGGAAACGCGAATCTGTCGCGGATAGGCGCAGTGGATCTTTCGCCGGATCCGGGATAAAGACGATAGGCGCGGTGATCGTGGGGGGGGTGATGTCGCACAGTACCGCCAGACCATGTGCCGACCCACAGGCAACACTCACATACCCCTTTTCGGTCGGTACCTGGGTGGTGACCAGTGGCGAATTAGTGTCACCCCAGGCTACTAATGTGTAGTCGTCGTTCGATGCCAATCCCCAGGTGGGACCGGCGGCGATCATGTCGAGGTCGTTGGTGGTGGGAGTGCCGGTCACCTGCCCATACGTATCATCCCCCCAGGCTTTCAGGGATTGATCGCCTTTGAGGGCCAGACTGAAATTATCGCCGGAAACTACCATGATGAAGCCCGTACCCAGCGGGAGATTCGTGATCTCGTTGTGGGTGTTATCGCCCCAGGCAACGAGCGAACCATCAAAGCGCAGGGCGGCACAATGCGTACTTCCCGTGGAAATATCGACAAAATCCTTCTCCGCGGGGATGGTTTGTTGCAGATTGGTATTATCGCCCCAGACCGCGATGGAACCATCATTGCGGAGCGCCATGCTGACGTTTCCAGCCGCGGCAATGGCCACGAACGTGTTATCCGTGGGGGTATTCGTCACCTGGCCAAAAAGATCACTACCGGACGAGACCAGTGTGCCATCCTCTTTCAGCGCGAGGCAATGGAATGACCCGCTGGCAATCTGCATGACGCCGGATAAATTCGCCGTGAAACCACCATACTGATTATGATCATTTAACCCCCAGCCCTCCACCGTGCCATTGGATCTGAGGGCCAGTGAATGTCCGATACCTGCGCTGACCTGCACGATTTGTTGCGTCAAGTCCGTGGGCAACGACGTTTGCCCGGCACTATTATCGCCCCAGGCCACGACGGTTCCGGAGGATCCCCAGCAGCGGATCGGGATCATCGCGGTAGTGGTTTTCACCGGAGCGTCGCCACCGGCGTCACCCTGATCATTGACGGAGATCACCAAACGCCCTAGCCCTTGAAAATGGGACGAAGCCGTGTAGGTGACGGTGGTCAACGCTTGTTGTAAATCAGCTAACGTCGACGTAAACGTCATCATATGGTCGTTCAATCCCGTGCCGGGATTAAAATGATAAGTACCATTTGCTGTGTTGATGCTGACGGTACCGCCATACGCGAAGATGGTGGTTTTCAGCAATGCCGTACCGGCATCCGGATCCGTCACAGCAATGGGGAGATTATTCTTCTGGGAGAAGACAATGGTGCCGCCGCGTAAAATCTTCTGCAAGGGTGGAACAGAGATCGCCGGTGCGACGTTGTAGGTCTGCAGTTGCAGGACAGTGACACCGATATGCGTCGCCGTGAATGACCCATCGGCGGATTTGTAACTCTGTCCCCAGTACATCTGGTGTACATTCGCATCGGTGGTGTCGTAGACCCAGGCGAAGGGACTGTTCGGATTGTCGTCATTATAGCCGACCCCGAGGACAGTATAGAGATATTTCCCATCGCTTAGATGCAGCAAGACCGGACGACTTTTACCCGCGTTCAGTTCGTTTTTATAATCCGAGAAGCGAAATCCCGCCTGAACATTGTTATATCCGAAGATATACTGATTATAGTTATTGAGAACGGTGTAACTGGTCAGCGTGTTGATATACATTCTGATGCCGTGACACCCGTCACGTTTGATGGATAGGGTCCCATCCGGTGCATCGCTGACCGGGGTGTTATCCGCATTAAATACGAAGGAGGTGAGCGCATCGCCGTTCGCAAATTTCTTCTGGCTGGTGCCCATAAAATCGCCCAGACAGTTGGCAGTATGCTCGGTCCGTTTCGCGGTCACAAAGGGGTCATCATCCGTATTGCCAATACCGGAACCACTCCAGTAGTCATCAACGTGCTGCGGGGTCTTTTGCCCATCGATGGTATTGCGCGAAGCGGCAAGCGGGCAATCAGTTTTTCCCCAGCCCGTATCGTTGATCAGTGGGGCGACGCCGTTATTCGTCGGGCCCTTATACAGATCGGGGAAGCCAATGTTGTCATAATAGCCAAGGAGCATCGCCGCGGCAGTGGGACTTGTGCCGTATTGACAGGTATATTTGGGCACCAGGCTGTTCGGACTCTTATTCGAGCCGAAAACCGCCAGTGGAAGGAAGACCAGCAGCAGTAGCGCGGGTACCGCGAGGAAGCGCGTCCGTATGGACTGACACGAGGAATTCATACCAGGACTCCTTTACGCTACGATGGCGCCCATTGGTGAGGGCCCAGTCTAGAATCGAGCCAACTCTGCCGGGTTCCCGGCAATCATTTTGCCCTAACCGCACAAAAATTCATGCAGAAAAAGCTGACATACACTTCTTAATACGATATCAGTTGTAGATCAAGTTGGCAATAGCTCTGGCAACAATAATCGAGGAATATAAGGTCTTTGGTAAAAATAGACGCTTATCAGCATAAGGCATGTCAGGATGCCGGAGGAATGCACCCCACACTATCCGGCACATAAGTTCCGTGCGACACCAACCCCGACTGGTATATCGCAGCGAAATGTGCTACATTTCAGCAGATCTTCCTCTACTCGCGTTGCAGTGAACTGCCCTGTTGCTGCACTGAAGACTGCTGGTCTGTAATCAGTCTATTGGAGGCATTATGAATTCCACACACACCATGTCCCCTTCTCGTTACCTTACGGCCCTCGATGACCCGCTCGGATGGCGGTATGGTTCGGGATGCGCGATCTATACCGAACGGTTCATCGACGGACGGTTGCTCTGCGCGTCGTATGTCGATAACGGCTTACCGCTCTACACCCAGCATGAGCAACGCGCCTTTCCGGCCTTTGACCTGATGATCGATGGCGACACGCTGGATTTCGGGTGGGAATGCAATGGGTTTTCCGCCGATGAAGCGACGACCACCGGAACGCTCCTGCTGCACCATTCCCGAAAACCAGTCCAGTTGACCATTACCACACAAGCCAGCGGTCATGGCTTCTTTCGCCGAACGATGACCATCACCAATACCTCACCCGACACCCCCTTGAGTCTTACCGCAATTACTCCGTTGTGTGGCATCCTCTGGAGCGGAAGCGATGCACTGCGCGACCACCTGCGCGACAACAGCGTGGCGCCGTTTAGCCTGGGACATTTTGCGGATCTCGAATGGGGACATGAAGGGAATTTCGCCTGGCAAGATCTCCCGCTCAATACGGAAATCGCTTATGCCTCCCGGCGCGGCCGCAGTGGTCACAACCACCCGTTCATGCTCCTGCGCAACAATATTTACGGCGGCTATTTCCTTCTGCAACTCGGGTGGTCGGGCAACTGGAAAACATCGGCGTTTTGCGACTACGCCGCCTGGGGTTCGTCGGCGCTGCACTTCACGGTGGCGCCCACCGCCCCCGCGCCTATGCGTGTGATTAGCCCCGGGGAGACGATCAGCGCGCCGGACGTACACTTCGGCCTGAATCACGAAGATTTCGACGCCATCATTCAGAGGCTCCACGCCTACCAGCAGGAGCATGTGCTCTATCAAGTCGGTGATGGCCGGCAACCGATTATCTACAACCACTGGGGATACATGGAGCATGAACTCAACGAAACGCGGTTGATAGAAGAGATCGACATTGCTCGCGAGATTGGCGCGGAACTATTCATGGTCGATGCCGGATGGTTCGGCAACTACGGCGCATCCTGGGCGGCCACGACCGGCGACTGGCAAGCCGGCGACCGCCTGCCTAATGATCTCTTTCCGGTCTTCGACTACGCGCGACAGCATGGGATGGGTTGCGGATTATGGGTGGAAATCGAAAGCGCGGGAATGGAGTCCAAGCTGGCGAAATCACATCCGGAGTGGTTCATTGCGCGTTATGGCCATCCGATCGAGCGTATCCTTGATCTGGCCAAACCCGCGGTGCAGGAATATGTCGAATCGAATATCTTACGCCTCATCGACCGGTATCAGTTGGAAATGTTCCGGCTTGATTATAATGTCGATGCGTGGGAAGGCGGTTTCAACGACGTGCATGGGCGCCAGGAAAACACCCTCTGGCGTCATCAGGAAGTTATCTATAGCATTTTCGACCGCGTCAAGCAACGTTATCCAGCATTGCAGTTGGAAAATTGCTCCAGCGGCGGCGGACGTACCGATGTGGGCATCGTCAGTCGCTTCACCACCACCTGGATTTCCGACTGGATGCACATGCCGCGTACTGTGCGCATTCTCAACGGCATGAGCATGGTGTTGCCGCCCGCCTACCTGGATCGCCTGTTCGGCGTCGCCATGGAAGGGGGCTATCGCGGCAATGTGGAGACGCAACTGCACGTCATCATCCTGGCCCACCCCACTATCTCCGGCATCACCCCGGCGCTGGCGCAGGCCAACCCGGTCATGATGGCCGCGGTCAAGAAGTACCTGACAATTTATCGGGATTTCATCCGTCCCTTCCACCGCACAGCGCGCGTCTACCATCACACCCCGGTGATTCCCGGGGCCGATGGCTCCGGCTGGTGCGCGCTGGAATACGCCGCTCCGGATGGCAGTCGCGCGGTAGCCGGCGTCTTCCGTCTGGTCAATGCGGGCGAAGACACCTATCACCTGTGCTTCCGCGGGTTGAATCCCGAACTGACCTACCGCATCACCAGCGAACCCGGCAGTCGTTCCGCGCGCGCTGACGGGTATACGCTAATGACGATCGGCATGGATATTCGACTGGATACCGCGCTCACGTCGCGTCTGCTGCTGGTGGAAGCGGTAGAGTAAACACGGCGTCCCCGTCCGCGCAGAGCGTCCTCGTCCCCGAAAGAACTCCGGGAACGAGGAAGACTCACGCGGACGAGGACGAGATCGTCGCGTTGAATCCGTTACTCACTGAGTCGGCTTACGATTACAATGCCAGATCATACATCGCAGCGATGGCGTGCCCGTTGCCCAGATACTGCGAGGCGCTGCCCAGTGGGTGTTGCCCATATGCCACGCTGAATATGCCATATCGGGTGGTCCAGCCGACGGATAGACTGTGATTTGTGCCGGTCGAGCTCACCTGGGTGGTCAGCGCGGGTGAGAAAGCGTAGCGCATGCCGATGGTCACATCTTCTCCGCTAAAACTATTCAATGATCCACCGGTGGCCAGGGTGTTGCTGTATCCGGCAAAACACTGCGCGCGCGGTGTGGCATGCGCGGCAATTCCCAGGTCCACCTTCCGCGTCAGGTAGTGTGCCGACTGGGTGACCGGGGTTGGCGAGGTAGGTGTGAGAAATGTCGCGGTGCTTGACCCGATCTGGTAACTGTAATTAGCGCCGACGCGCAGACCGTAAGGCAGCTTCTGTAAAATGCCGACCCGTACGCCATTCTGGGCTTCCGTCCGCCCATCGCTGATAACGCCCAGTGCGGGGGTCATGAGTCTGATCGTCGAGGTATCGACGGGGAGGTAACTCACCCCAATAATCGTTCCCTGATGCCCGACCGGTTGCGCGTAGGACAGATCAAGCGCTTGCCCATGCATCACGCCGGTCACCGGCATGCCGCCTAACGCGGTCGATACCTGTTGAATGAACGGTACGCGCCCGGCGGTATTGGAATCATAACGGAAATAGGACAGGCGCACCGCCCCGGATCCCACGGAGGTAATCACGGTATCCTGATTGGTCGTCACGTCCAAATCCCCGAAGGTGAAGCGATTGATGAAGATCTCCCCGCCGGTGTGATAGCCGGCAGGAACAGACTCCAGCATGTTGGACGCATATTCCGACATGGAATTCATCGCGGGGTTCCCCCCGCTCAACGAAACCCAACCAAAGGCCAGATTGCTAAGTTTCGACAAATCCGGTCCAACATTCTGGGCGTGAATCTGGACGGTAGACGCGAACAGTGCGAGCAATAGGAACGCGGGATATAGACGACAATGGCGCATAGTATTCTCCTCTACTCAAGCCTGACCACGGCGTGGAAGGCTGGCTATCAAGTGATTCCATATTCATTGGTCAATTAATTAGGATTAACAGTCGGAGCGTATTTCAGTATGCTTGCCGGTTGGTTGCCACGTCCTACTTTGAGTTGCACCATTATCGTTCCAGACGCATGTCCGCCCAGTCGACGGCGGTGATGGCGCTCTCGCCGGTGGTGGTATTGAGCACCTCCAGGCGCAGCGTGCGGACACCGGCGACATTCAGATTCAGCCTGGCCGGCGGCGTATCCAGGGAGAAGGGGCGCGACCGGTAGAGTTGTTTGCCATCGCCTTTCACCACGAAGACCACGCTGGTATGCGCCCGTTGGGTCAGGGTGTAGCCAGCCACTTCCAGCCCGACTAGCCCACGAAGGTGAGACCATTTATGACCCAAATCGAACTCCGCCCAGCATGGCCACTCTGGCAACCAGTAACTCGACGGTAGTGAAATGCCGCCGGCGACGTGCTTCCCGCCCGGTCGCAGCGCACTTCCCCGGGTCGTGGTGTTGCGCATCATATCCCCAAAAGCGCCTTCAGCGCGCGACTCCAATACCTCGGCCAGCGCTAACTGGCGGCCTGTCGCAAAGGCGGCAGTCGGGAAGTAGGGCACGCACCACGGTTTGACGGCGGTGTTACCGCTCCGCTCCAGGTTACTGTCTTTCAGTCGCCAGGCGTTATCAAAGTATCCGGCCGCAAGTATCGGACCACTGTTGCGGCCGGTCACGACATCAAAGAATTGCCCCAGACGCGCCGGGTCGGCGTTGCGCGCATCAACAATACTGAGGTCCACATCGTTGAGTACGTAATCCGACAGGAACATGCCGGCCGGCGAGGTAGCAGCGCGGATGACCACGTAGCGGTCCGGCGCCAGGGGACTGGGGTAGAGCATCTGCACAGCCGCATCATGCGCCGGGAAGACTTTGCCATCCACGGTGATGGCCGTGGGCGTGATGGTAAGTGGAATCCGCCCCGCCAGGATTTTCGCCAGCCGGTTCTCCGACGGACCGCCGAAAAGGAGCAGCGAATAAGTGCTCAAGTCGATCTGCTGTGCTTCGAGGTCCGTGTAGCAGCGCAAGGGACAGTGTTGTCGTTCGTTCCACCAGGTCTGGAAACGCCGGGCAGCGCGAGCGACCATGGCGCGCATCAGCGGATCGGTCGCGCTGGTGCCGACCACCAGCGCCAACGGCGTGTTGAAAAGATCCGTCACCGGACCTTCCATTCCAGGGCGCTTGACCAGTTTCGCCGGGGCATATCCACGCGCGCGCAACAGCAGGCGACCGGCGTCATCAACGCGCAGGGTGCGTACCTGTGTGCCATTCCATACAATGGTCACCGGCTGGCCGGCATCGACAAGCGGCGCTGCCGGGGTGAGGATCATTTCCAGCACGTTGCTGGTGGTCACACGTATGTAATTCGGCGCGACCACTTCCGCGTCGGCTAACACGAAGGCGTACGGGTCTTTGCGCTGCGTAATTGCCACCCAGTGCGCATGCGCTGTACGCAGGTCGGCGGCGCGCACACGCACATGCGGGGGATTGTTCACGCGCCGTTGCGCCAGCAACCAGCTATTGACCGCCGTCTCGTCCATGCCCCCATGCCCGGCGCCCGGACGCTCCCAATAGCGAACCGGATAACCCCAGCGCTCCAGCAAGCGCACCGTATAGCGTGAATAATCGATCGGCACCACGGAATCGGCGTCGCCGTGGCTGGCAAAAACCGGCGTGGTGAGCAGCGCTTCCAATTGGGCGATATAACTCAAACGCTCTCGACGATATCGTTCGTGCGGGGTAAGTTTGGCTAATGTCGCGCCATTGAGTTGAAAACGGAAATCATATCCGCCATAAAAAGGCGCCAGCGCCGCAAAAAGGTCCGGATGCCGGGTACCTACATACCAGACGCCCGCTCCACCCATCGAATATCCCTTGAGATACACCCGATCGTCGTCAACCGGAAATCGGGCTTTGATTTCGGCAACACAGCGCAGCACATCCTGCTCGCCCATCCCGCGAAACCAGGCATTGCCGCGCCCGTGTGGATACGCCACGATCACCTCGTCACGATCAGCCATGCCGTCATGCCGTTGATCGCTGCCGCCCCACTGCACATAAGGTGGAAAATCTCCGGCGCGGCCATGCAACGCAACGACCAGGGGATAGCGCTTGCGGGCATCGAAATGATACGGCAAATATACCCGGCAAAACTGCGGGGAGTCATCCAGCGGATCGCGCCAGGCCAGGCGCACCAGGCCATTGGCATGCACCGCGGTATTTTGCGTCAGTTCGGCATCTTCCATGAGGATTGGATAGAGCGCGGGGAGAACCGCCGGAGCCATCTTCACCAGATCGTGGTGCACCCGGTCTTTTACCATCTCGGCCAGCATGCCGCGCAGGAGATCGGTGGAGGTTTCCGGGTGTTTCGGCGCTGTCGTCACTAATGCGCGCGCGGCGGCAGCGGCATCACCGTGATACCCCAGGCGGTAGACATGCACGGGTTCGCCGCGAAGGTTGGTCATGGTGCAACGGACTTCATACGGTCCCGTGGGCCAGCGATCCGTTGTGAAAGTCGCCTGCTCCCCGCGCGCGACCGTCAGACTGTCCACCACTGTGCCACCGGGCGCCAGCACGTCGACCTGCACCGGAGGCTGCGCACCGTCAGGATGAAAATCGTAATGTCGGACATCAGTGGCGACGATCAGGCGACCTTTGCCCGGTGCGAGCACCGGAAGTAATCCGTCATCAGTCGTGCCCAACACGCCGGCTTCCGGGAGTTCCAGCACGCGCACCGCGGCAGTCGCGGTGTCCTCGCGCTGGAGCACTTTGACCAGCAGCGTATTTTCGCCGGCCTGCAGCGCGACCTTGCGCAGATCGTCATGCCAGGCATCCTGATCAAGATACTGCTCGTCCACCAGCTTCCCGTTGAGCCAGACGCGCACCGCGGAACTGCTGCTGATGGCCAGCGCTGCAGCGCCCGCTCGCGTCCGGCGCAGCGTGGTGCAGGCGTACCAGACCGCGACATCCGGCGGCTGCGCGGCGAACGGATCGTTGAAGGTCAGCAGATCGCCGGTGAGGTTGACGCGCGTCCAGGCAACCTTCTCACCCTTCGCGCCGGTGTGCGTCATGCCCACCGTGGGTCGGATGTCGCGCTCACCGCCATGTCCTTGCAGATAGTCGTAGTGGAACGCCAAGCGCGGTGCATTCGCTTCCTCACCTTCATCAGGCGACAGCGGAAATGCACCGCACAAGAGCCAGGGGTGCGGCTTGCCCGCGGCCGCGATCGGCCAGGGCAGGCGCATTTGCGTTTTCAGATTCACCGCTTGCTGCGGCGCAGCAACGACGGCGCACGCCAGCAACAGACCCAGCGCGAACCAGGCGTACCGTGCAACCGCAGCTATAGCATTCCTGTTCTGCATGATTCCGCCTTGCAGGTCAGTGGAGCGCGGATGGTCACGGCGCTTTCTCAGGCTGCGGCTTCACCGGCGGGGTGAGGTCGTCAATTTTCTCGTGCGCTTCGTCAGTGACTTTTTTGATGCTTTCTTCATCCTGCAGAATGTGCGGGGTGATAAAGACCATCAGTTCACTCTTCTGCGCGGTGGTCTCATGAGTTTTGAACAACTCGCCAAGGTATGGAATTCTGGAGATCACGGGCACGCCGTTGACCGTTCGTACTTTATTTTCCTTGATGATGCCGCCGATGACAATTGTCTGGCCGTCGGTGACCATCACCGTCGTTTTCGCGTTGCGGCTGGCGACAATCGGGGCGTTTAACACCGGCTCGCGTCCGAGCAATTCGTTGATCGTCTGTTCGACGTCCAGGGCGATCAGCCGACTGGGCTCATTCACGTGCGGCGTCACCGTCAAGGCAATCGACACGTTTTTGTAATCCACGGACCGTTGCACGTCGCCAACGCTGTTGGTCGTCGAAGAACTGACGAACGGTTCATCGGTACCGATGCTGATCTTCGCCTGTACGTTATCCGCCGTAGTGATGGAGGGTGTGGAATAGACATTGACGTCGCTGCGCGTTGATAGCGTATGCAGCAACGCCTGCAGGTTGTTGCTAACCACGCTGTATTTCAACCCTTGCGTGGTGTCGGACTTCACCCCAAAATCTGTTTTGACCACGGAGTTGTGCTTGCCATCCGCGGAGGTTTGCGCCCAGTTCCATTCGATGCCGAACTTCGTGGCTTTATTCAGTGTGACGTCGACAATCGCCACCTCGATAAAGACCTGCACTGTGCGCCGGTCCAGCGATTTGATGATATTCTCCACCATGGAGAAGGACTGCGGCGGACCGGTGATAAGCAGGGTATTGGTCTTTTCTTCCGCCACCACAGTGATGCTCTTCAACGAGTTGATAGGATCCCCGTCCTGATTACTATTGTTGTTGTTAAAGACATCCCACCAGTTCAGGCGCTGGCCGTTGTTACCGCGGAATAAGGTATTCAGCGTCGTTTCCAGGGTTTTGGCCTTTGCATAGCGCAGTTGGAAGGTGCGTGTGATGTCGCTGAGTGCGCTGGGCGCGTCGAGTTGCCCGATCATCGTCTCGTAGGAGCGCATATTCTGATCCGTCGCGGTGATGATGACGGAATTGGTCCGGACGTCGGGAACCACAATGTTGCGTTTCATGCCGGCGTAACTCTTCGGCATGCCGGGCATGACATACTGCATGCCGTAAATGGGGGACTTCGGACTGCCTTCCGGTTGCTCAAAGAGCTTGTTCAGTTGATCGGAAACCAGTTTGGCATCGGCATATTTCAAAGTAAAGACGTGTGCGCGCACTTCCGGCGTCGTGTCGATGTCCAACTTCTTAATAAGGTCGAGGACCATGGCGGTTTTCGCTTTGGAGGCGGAAATGATGATGGAATTCGTCCGTTGGTCGACGGCGAAACGCAACACCCCCCGCAAACTGAGTACTCCGCTGTCCGTGCTGATACTCGGTTGACCCGGCTGCGGTTGTGGCTGGGGTTGGCCGGGGATTGGCGTCGTGCTGGTGGCGAAGATTTTGTCCAGCGACTGGATCAATACTTCCGCACTGGCGCTCTTGCAGGGATAGATCGACACATCAACAATGTCGGACGTATCCTTATCGAGCAGGTTGACGATTTGCAACAGGCGTTTGACGTTGCCTTCCGTATCGGTCACCACGAGCATATTCGTACTGCTGATCGCCAGAATGTTCGCCTGATCATCGGACACCAGCGGTTTGAGTTCATCTTTGAGTTTGGCGGCACTGGCAAACTGCAGCGGCACGACCTGGGTAATCATGTTGTCGCCCGTGCCTAACGCGCCGGGGTCGGAGCCGATCTGGACATTGGCTTTATCACTGACCGCCTTTTTCAGCGTCACCACCCGGATCAACTTATCTTTCAACGTGCCGACCATGGTGTAACCGCGCACGCGCAACGCCGAATTAATGACTTCGCAGGCGACCGGAAGCGACACTTTCTTCATGCTGGTGATGGTCACCTGACCTTTGACATCGGCGTCGATGACAATCGGCACCCCGGAGGCCATACTCAGAAAACTCAACACGTTGGAGATTTCGGCTTTGGTGAAGGCCACCGAGACCTGCACCTTATCGGGATCGACCGGTTGGTCGGGGATCGCATCCAACGGCACCACGGGTTGTTCACCACCGGTGTCGCCGGCGCGGGTCGGCGGCGCGCCCCCATCGCGAGGTTTCTCACCCGACGGCTTACCCGTCGACGGTTGCTCCGCCGTCGGTTTTCCCGTGGCATCGTCCGTCTTCTTCGTGGTGTCTCCGGCGGTTGTTCCCGCTGCCGTCGCACTTTTCGTCGGGACGGCATCCGCCGTCTGGGCGACGACCGGCAGGCCGGCGGTCAGCAGCAGGGCAGTCAACAGCAGGACAAGGGTCTGGTATCGCAAAGGTGCACGCATCGCGTTATCCTCTCTTCTCTTCGTTCTTGCCGGTGGGGGCAACGGCAGGTTGTTCACCGGTGCGCGGCGTGGCGCCGCCCGCGGGTGTCGCCGGTTGCGCGCCGTTCGGCGGCGTCGGATTGCCGCCGGCCGGCGCCGGTGTCCCGGCGGCAGGCGCTGCCGCCGGGGTGGCGACCGGTTGTTCATCGGGCTTATTTTCGCCCAACTTCAGGGTGATATTTTGTCCCCGGCATTTCAGCACCGCGGTTTGCGCGGTCAATTCGACCAGTTGGCAATCAAACGCCGTCCCGCCGATGCGGACATACTGTGATTTCGCGGTATCCAGGTTTTCCAGCAACGCAAAAGTGCCATTCGGCAGTTCCACCACGCCGGTCAGGGCCAGGCGCGGTCCGGCAGGTCGTGCCGGTGCTATGGGTTTCGCGCGTGGCACAATCTTAAGGGGCGGGACCTTCAGCGGCGGCACGACCGGCGCCTGGACAGTCGCGCTGGCTGCCAGGTAGGTGGGCAGCGGTTGGAAGAGCCGGCGCGCGGCGATCATGCCATACTCACCCCCCGGGGTCAACAAGGGCTCATTGCCCGCCGCAAGGTGCGAATCGGCGACCGCCGTTTGAGATTGGGGACGGTGCGCGGCGCTCGTGATGTCGCTGCCGGCATGAACATTGAGTAGTTTGAGCACCCCAAAGACAGCGCCTCCGATCAGCACCACCAGCGCCAGGATACTGAGTACCGCGGCGCGCGGCGAGACATCCGTACCGCGTAAGGAATTCATCACGGTCATGGTTTCCCTCCCGCGCCGGCATGGCCTTCCAACATGACATACGAGGAGACGGTCAACTGCACCTGGAGCGGATCGTCAGGTTTCGCACCCACGCGGATGGCGAGTTGGTCCACCGCCAGCACCGGCGCCGATTGCCGCACGCGCCGCAAGATGGTGACCAGACTGTCGATATCAGTATGCAGGGTTAAGCGCAGCGGGAAACGTGCCAATTGGGCGTTCACCGCGACCGGCGCCGGTTGCAAAGCATCGATCTCCGCGTGGCTCCCCGCTGTGAGTGCGGAGACCTGCGCTACCATCTGGGGAAGCTGTGCACTCCACGACCAGGAGGCAGGATGGTGGGCCATCTGCTTCACCAGCGCCGCGCTTTTCACCTGCAGCGCCACCAATTCGGCCGTACGTCGTTTCGCGGTCGCCAACGCCGCGCGTTGTTCTGCAATATCCCGCTCGGTCGCGGCGATCGCCAGGTATTGATAACCACAGGTCGCGACCATGCCCCCGAGCAGCACGCCGGCCAGTATTGTCATCCCCACCAGCATTTGTGGCCTGATCTTCATAGTACGACCGTCCCGGTCCGCGCCGGCGCGCTTTTCTTCTCCCGCCCGGTCGAGAGGGTTGGATCCTCGGTGGGCGTCAGGGTACAGGTGATCTGGAAATCGTAGCCGTGCGCCATTTTCTCGCGCGCCAGCGTCGAGTAATCCAGCGTGGCGTGTTCAACGACGGCCAGCGCGCTGACCGTTTGCAGCGCCTCCGCGACAGCACGGGTGCTGTCCGCCCGCCCGCGCACGGTCAGGGTTTTTCCGCGTTCGTAAGTCAAATCCGTCAGCATGAGTTCCTTCGGCATTTTCACGCTCAACACGCGCAACATCTCCAGCGTGCGGTTTTCCGGTTGCTGCAGGGCGGTCATAGCGCGCTGCGCAGCCGGCAGTGCGGAGGATGGCGCGGGCGTGGCCACATGTTTGATCCGGTGTTCCTGTTGTTGCACGCCATGCAACATCGCCCGCGCCGCCTGAAGTTGTTGTTGTTCGCCGCGCAGCACGGGAACCAGCAACACGGTGGCCGCCAGCAATGCCGCCAGCACCCAGCCGCTTTTCCGTTGCTGCCCTTGCCCGTCCACGACTCGCGACGGGAGCAAATTCGGCCCCGGATGCCGTTGCAGGGCGGATTTGGCCAGACCGACCGCGGTGGCAAACGCGGCGGGCAGATCGTCCAACGCGGGCAATTGTCGTTGTGGGTCGGTCACATCCTGCCAGGGGTCGCCAAGGCAGGCCGGTATGGCCAGGGTTTGACACAACGCGTCCTGCTCGCGGGCGGTCACCATGCCCAGCAACACCGCCGTGTGCGGGTGCTCCTGGCCGGTGCTCCAGTGGAGTGCCTCACGCGCCACCCGTTCCGCCCAACCTGTGCGTTGCGGCAGGCCGGCGAGTACGCTACGGCTGGCCAGCAACCGCGCGCCGTCATACAGGACAAGATCAGTCCACTCCGTACCCGCCACGACCAGCAGATAGACTCCGGTGGGCGGGGTCGCCAACGCGGCGGCGGCAGCCAGCGGCGCGGGAAGCATTGCCGTGGGCATCACGCCGGTGTGCTGTAAAAAGGCCAATCGCTCGTCCACCTGTGTGCGACGGGCGCCGGCGATCACCGCGTGGAAGCGACCCGCCGGCGATGGCGATAGCGCATACCCCCACACCAACTCGTGCAAGGGCAACGGAAATTGTGATTCTGCTTCAAATTTCGCCACCAGAGCCAATTCAGCAGGTCGGGCGGGCGGCAAGTCCGCGATTTTGAGCGCACAGCCGGAGGCCGGCAACGCACCGGCGAGGCGCGTGCGCGAGGCGCCTCGTTCGCGCGCCAACGCGGACAACGCCTGCGCGGCGCCCGTCAGGTCATGGTCCTCCGGGAGCGGCAGTCGTTGGACATCGAGCAATTCGAAGCCGGCACGCGACGCGCGCAAGCGCACGATGCGCACCGCATCATCGCCGACATCGACGCCGAGGGCAGTCGTAAATCCGAACATGTGTACTTACAATCCTTTACTCGGGAACAGGCGCTGCTCACGAGGTGCGCACGCCGCCAGGCCTGGCAGGGTACTCACCGCTCACGCCAGTATAATGTACGCAACACCGATTGTTGTTGCGCATCGGTTTCCACCTGCACCACGCTGGTCACCGTCCTGGTAATGCCGTCGCCGGCTTGCCCGGTCGCGTGCAGGCAAAAGGTCGTCGAACGGGTGGTAAGCAGGTCCGCGACCTGCTGAAACGTCGTATTGGTCACGGCGCTGATTGTCAACAGCTCCCCCACATCGGTGAAAGGCCCTTGATCGGTGCGCTGCGCCACAATGGCGCGCGCGGCGGCGTCATCCATGCCGGGCAATCCGGCCAGCAGTTCCGCCGGCGCGGTATTGATATTCAACAGCCCCGGCCGCTCCTTCGCGGTCGTGGTGGTCAAGCGATCGTAGGCTTTTCCCACCTTCTCGCGCGATAACTTGGGCACCTCCAACAGGTCCGCCGGGCTGGTGAAGGCCTTCGTGGTCCGCTGCTGAATGATCGCGGTAATCTCCTCCGCGGTAAAGACGTCTCCCAGTTGCCGCGCCAGATCGTCCTTACTTGCGGTGGCAATGTTTATCCGCGGTTGCAGATGCGCATCCACATTTCGATCATGCGAATAGACCGTCAGCAACGCGCGCAACGGGTGTCCATCCGCAACGATGGGCGCAGCGAGCAACTCCGGAGTCACGCCTTTCACCAGTAGCAACTCGTCGACGGTGTCAAAGGGCTTGTTCTTACAATGATACGGCGCGGCCAGCCCGGTATAATAGTCGTCCTCCGCGCCTTGCGGACGCGGCGTATTGTCGGTGTCGCGCCAATCCAATATCGGGTCCGCCACCTCTGGTGGAAAGAATTTACCCAACACCTCCGGTGAAGCGCTATTGAGATTCAGCTTGCCGGCTTCATCCGCAATGACGACAGTATAGCTCGCGTGGTCGAGATTCGTCTCCTCCTGCTGCGAGGTTAACGTCAGTTCCCCGTCACCCAGTGCCGTGGCGGGTTGCGCGGCCACGCGCAGCACTTCCACTTCGGCACGGCGGATGCCGGCGACGGCCGCCCATCGTGCATGGGTCAGTTGGCCGAAATTTTCCGCGATCTTCGACTCGCTATGCACCATGGCCGCCAGCCCCCCGACGAGGATCAGCAACAGCGCCAATATCCAAATCGCGGTGATTAACGCGATCCCGTGATGTTTACGGTTGCGCATCCGCCTGTCCTTCCGGCGCCGGCGGTTGGGTGGCCATCATCAAATTAGCGGTCGCGGTCATGACGCGCGGTTTGGCGTCTTTCCGCGGCCCGCGCAACGTCAGTTCAACGCGCACGGCGATCGGCAAGGCGGTTTTCTCCGTCCACGCGTCCTCCCAGCCATTCTCCGTCAGGTACCGGCAATTCAAGCCGCTGACCAGCGGCGACAACAGGCGTCGCGTCGGTTGCGTCCCGTCCACTTCCAGGCCGGGATGTCGCGTCTCCTCGATATACAAGCCGGGTTGTTCACCCTCCTGATCGCCGCCGATACAATAGGTCACCTGGCTGATATCGCCGGTCGGCTGGTCGTCCGCCATGGCGTGCGCGGTGGTAAGAAAGGTCAGGCGATCCTGCTGCACCCCGTCCACCGGATTGTCGGTATCTTCGCCGACCAATTGACTGGTCGTCACGCTGCTCGATTGATAGGCACAGGCGAGTTCCGCCGTCATCTGCCCCAACAACACGCGCCCGGTCTGCGTGACATCCTCATGTTCTTCGGTGCGCACCATCGCATTGCTCGCCGCCTGATACACGCCGTACACCGCACCGATAAAGAGTAAGAAGATGACCACGGCGACCATCATCTCAATAAGCGTAAATCCGTAGCGGCGCTCATCCATGGCGCGGCCCTCGGCGCGTCGCCGGCGCGGCTGGCGTCCCGGTGTTTGCCGGCGGCGGGGCACCGGGCGGCGTCGCGGCGTCCGCGGCCGGCGCACTCGCGGCCGGCGGCGTGGCCGCGGGAGGCAGCGCGTGCGGACGCAGCGCGGTGGTCAACAGATAGTTGCGTCCTCCCCCACCCCACGACACGGTCACGCGCAACGGGTAGAGTCCCGCGGCATTCGCCGCGGCAACGGTGGCCGTCCAGGCGAACCCCACGGCGCTCTCATCAAAGGTCCCGGAAAAATCGCCGGGGGCCAGCGTATCCCGCCGTTCAAATTCCGCCGTCACCTGCTGGGCCAGCAGGGCGGCGCGTGAATACTGGGCGGCGGAATCACTGGTGCGCACGCAGGAAGAGACGGCGGCGAGTAAGGAGACGATGCCGACAGCCAGCAACGTCATCGCCACGATCACTTCCAGCAAGGTCATCCCGCGATGTACGCGTCTTGTTATCATGGTGCGGTATCCTGACAATCGCACCGCCCGGTCAACGCATCCAAATGAATCACACGCTGGCGCCCCTTGGGGTCACTCACCGTGATCAGCGTGTCCTGAGCCGCCTGCCCCAGCACGGAAAAGGTTATCGTAATGGTCGAGAGTTCCCCCGGCGTGTCCGTCGAGGTTGACGCCTGTTTGACTGCGACCGTCAACCCCTCTGGCAACGCGCGAAACCGCCCCGCCGGCGTGGTCACCGGGCGCACGATCGGCGCGCCTTGCGCATCGGTGGTGTGCGTCGAGATCGAAACGCCGCGGCGCTCGGTGTCGATGACCACCTCAGTTTCAGCTTGATAGGTAATCGCATAACTGCGTGCATAGCGCAGGGCGGCGATCAGGGTGCGCGCCCCGGCGCGCAGTTTCGCATCCGCCAATGCCGGCCCCATGGCCGCGACCACGATGCCGCTCATCAAAATCATCATGAACAGCACCACCAGCAATTCCAGCAGGGTGAACCCGCGCGGTTTACCAGTTGGTAACGTCTGCATCACTCCCGGTGCCGCCTTGCTTGCCGTCACGACCTAAGGAATACAGATCGTAGGAATCCGCATTATGTTCGCCGGGCACGACATAGACATATGGACGATTCCAGGGGTCGTCGGGCACCGCTTTTTTGATATACGGGCCATTCCAGTTCGGTAGATCCTGCCCCGCCGGTTTGGTGCTCAAATCCTCCAGCGTATTGGGGTAGACGCCGTTCTGCAAATGGTATTGATCGATCGCATTGCCCATGCTTTCAATATCCGCAATGGCCTTGGCATGCTTGGCTTCTTCCACGCGCTTGGTAACCAGCACGGTCACCACGCTGGCCAGCAACACCAGAATAAACATGACCACCAGCAATTCGAGCAAGGTAAAACCGCGCGCGCGCTGCTGTCGTCGTTGCACTACACTCATGCCCACAACCTCTTTCCCACGAAATACACCTGAGCTCTTCCCTATTATTAATGCTGCTCCAGCTTGCCAAAGACTGACACACTGCGCAGTCTATTGTTCTCCTCCCGGTGGGAGGGCGAGTGTCCCCACGAGCCACGCACGTGAGTCTCGGGAGTGAAACCCGAAGAACGACGTTGCGAGTGTTCACGCGCACCTTGGCGCTGATTTCGATACCGCAACCGCGTGTGGCTCGTGAGGACACTCGCCCTCCCCCGCCGATTTACCACGCGTTCTCGTGTCTCTGTTTGGGCTAGCAGCCCGCACGATTGCCTACCCACTGCCCATGACATCGATCTGAAAGATGGGCAAGAGCATCGACAGGATAATGAAGCCCATAATGCCGCCCACGGAGATGATAATGACCGGCTCCAACACGGAGATCAACCCTTTTAAGGTGGTGTCCACTTCAATGTCATAAGTGCTGGCCACAGTTCCGAGCATGCTCTTCAGGTCCCCGGTCTCTTCCCCGATGCCGATCATATGCGTGATAAACGGCGGAAAGACCCCGGTTTGCTGCAAACGCGCGGAGAGCCGTTCGCCTTCACGCATGCCGTCGCGCGCGCGGTCGGTCGCCTGGGCCAGCAACTCGTTGTCCAGCACGTCGCGCACCACCGCCAGCGCTTCGAGCAACGGCACCCCGCCGTTGAGCAGCGTCGCTGTCGTCCGCGCAAAACGCGACATCGCCGACTTGAGTAAAATCTTCCCAAACAAGGGGAGACGCAACCGCCAGCCATCCACGCGCACGTGGCCGGTGGGCGTTTTCGCATATTGGCGCACGCCGATAATGAGCAGCACCGCCCCGACGAGAAATGCCCAGCCCCACTGGACGAGGAAATGCGCGGAACCCAACAGGATCACCGTCGGCAGGGGCAACGCCTGGCCAAATTCCGTGAACATGGTAGAAAACTTGGGCACGACCAGCGTGATGAGCAGGATGATGGCCAGCGCGCCGGCGATGAGCAACAGCGTGGGATAGGCCAGCGCGCCGCGAATCTGCATCTGGCGCGCCTGCTCCTTCTCCTGGTATTCCGCCAACCAGGTCAGCACCGGCGCGAGTTGTCCGCTGGCTTCACCGGCCTTCACCATATTCACGTAAAGGGATGGAAAGACCGCGGGATGCGCGGCCAGCGCCTCCCACAGCGTCATGCCGCCGTGCACGTCGCGTTGCATCGCTTCCAGTACAACGCGCAACCGCGCGCTCTCGGTATGCGTGGTCAGTGCGGCGAAGGCGGACATCAACGGAATGCCGCCGGCCACCAGGTTCGCCAACTGCCGGGTGAGGATGGCCAGATCGCCCACTTTCGCCCGTCCGCCGCTGCCGGCGGCGACGGACGTCGCCGCCGCCGCGCGCGGTGCGACGATCGTCGGAAAGATCGCGCGCGCCTTCAACAACGCCGTGGCGTTGTGAGCATCGTCGGCGACGAGTTCCCCGTGGACCGGCTTGCCGGCATTATCTATTCCGCGGTAGGTGAACGTGGTAGTCATACGGTGTGGTGGGTGGCTCACTCATTTTCAACAGGTTCGATATCGTCGCGCCGGGTCACGCGGAGCACTTCTTCCAGGGTGGTGATGCCGTTCACCACTTTTTGCCACCCGTCATCGCGCAAGGCGAGCATCCCCTGGCGAATGGCCGCGGTGCGGATCGTGGACGACGGCATGCGATCCATCACCAGCGGGCGCAACGTATTGTCCATCACCAGCAATTCATAAATGCCGGTGCGTCCGCGATAGCCGCTGTGCTTGCATTGATCGCAGCCCCGCCCATGGTACAGGGTATCGCGCGACGAAATGGGGAAGCCGCTGCCGGAAAATTTCGCTAACAGCGTCTCCATGTCGCGGCGCGGCTCTTTGCAATGCGGGCAGATCGTGCGCACCAGGCGTTGCGCCACCACGGCTTCCACCGAAGAGGCGACCAGATACGGTTCGATGCCCATCTCCAGCAAGCGGGTGACCGCACTGGCGGCGTCATTGGTGTGCAGCGTGCTGAAGACCAGGTGCCCGGTCAGCGCGGAGTGCACGGCAATTTCCGCCGTCTCGCTATCGCGAATTTCGCCGACCATAATGATATCCGGATCCTGGCGCAAAATAGAGCGCAACCCGGCGGCAAAGGTCAACCCGATCTGCGGGTGGACTTGCATCTGATTCACGCCGTTCAACTGGTATTCGATGGGATCCTCGATGGTGAGGATCTTCTTTTCCGTCGAATAAGCGGAGCGCAATGCGGCGTACAGCGTGGTGGTCTTGCCGCTGCCGGTCGGCCCGGTGGCAAGGACCATGCCGTGGGGCATGGTGATGAGTTGTTCGATTTGCAGATAGGTGCCCGGCAACATGCCGATCTCCGCCAGCCCGAAATTGGCGGCACTGCGGTCCAGCAGGCGCAGCACCACGCTCTCCCCGTAGAGGGTGGGCACGGTGGAGACGCGGATATCGATCTCGCGCCCGGCGATGCGCGTCTTAATGCGGCCATCCTGCGGTTTCCGCCGTTCGGCGATATCCATATTGGCCATGATCTTCAAGCGGGAGGTGATGGCGGATTGCAACCGGCGCGGCGGCGACGACACCTCATGTAAAATCCCGTCGATGCGGTAGCGCACCTGCACGCCGCGCTCAAAGGGTTCCACGTGTACGTCGCTGGCGCGTTCCTGCACCGCCTGTCGCAGAATCAGGTTGACGAATTTGACGACGGTCGCTTCCTTGGCCATCGTCTCCAGGTCGCCGATTTCGTCATTCGACTCATCGAGCACCTGCACGTCGTCTTCCGTGGTGTCGGCAATCATGCGCCGGGTATAGTGCTCCTCGACCAGGCGCTGGATGTCCTGGGGATTGGCGAACACCATTTCCACATCCGCGCCGGTGACGAAGCGGATATCATCCGCCGCGATGGTGTTGAACGGGTCGGCAATGGCCACGCGCAACTTGGTGGCAGTGGCGGAGAGCGGCAACACCTGGTGGCGAAAGGCGAGTTCCGTGGGAATGCGCGCAATCACGCGCGGATCGAGGTCGCGCTCACTGATGTGGACGAGGGGCAATCCGGTATGCCGGGAAAGCACATGGAGCGCCGATTCCGCCGAACAGATGCCGAGACTGACCAGGATGTCATCCAGTGTCTGCCCGGTCTCCTGCTGCACCGCGTGCATCTGGTGCAGTTGTTCGCGCGTCAGCACAATGTCAACATGGATCGAGGAATCAGTAGGCACGACAGTCTCCAGCGCACAATGCGACAGGCAGATTACAGTCCGCAGTCAGCATAGAAGCTGTACGCGAAAATCGCATACAGCTAACGATAGTTACTTCTGTGGAGCCTGCGAATAGCCACGAAATTGGACACAGACTCTTTATGAGCCTGTCCCAAAGTCCGACAAATGTCCTCGCGGCATCTTTTGGGGTCAGGCTTTGTCGCGATTTTCTCGTGTGTCTCTTCTCGATACAGTCAAAAATCGCTTCGCGCCTGACCAAAAAATCGGCGCGCGATGAAAAATGCCGGACTTTTGGACAGACTCTTTATGGTTTGACGTTGAAGGGCGGAAGAAGTTCCCGAAGACAGCGCCAACCGCTTCAACAGGTGAAAGCATGGCGTGTTGCGCGGCAACCAGCACCCCGTCCGCTACTGTATGATAGCGCACGCGAAGGGATATGGCAAGGCAGCAGGCGGATCTGAGAGGACCCGACCATACATGGGGACTGCCACCATTTCGCCAGGTCATCCCCCGCACCGCAGCCCAGCGCCATATGCGAAATGGCTGGCATACATGGGGACTGCCACCATTTCGCCAGGTCATTCCCCGCACAGCAGCCCAACGCCTTATGCGAAATGGCTGGCTGTCCCCATGTATGCCCGATGGAGGATGACGTGATGAGGTGCCATGAGGAACGCGTTCCGTTGAACAGTGGACGGGGAGGCAAGGACAGAAGATGCTCTGGGATGGGCACATACCACCATCAGCCAGTGCTGGAGCCACGGCCCCACTTAGCCGTACCGTACACGATTAACCCCAGGAGCACGGTATCTGGAGTTCGGGCCAGAGCACTTCCAACACCAGTATACCACAACGGACCACGGAGAAAAACGCATACATGGGGACTGCCACCATTTCGCCAGGTCATCCCCCGTACCGCAACCCAGCGCCTTATGCGAAATGGCTGGCTGTCCCCAGGTATGGCCCTCACCCGGCCCGAGGGCCGGGGGTATGGCCCTCACCCGACCCGAGGATCGGGTGCAACGCTCAGCCCGGCTGAATCCCTCTTGCTTGAATCTCTGTTTCAATCCTCACCCGGCCCGAGGGCCGGGTGCAACCTCCGGATGTTGACTCCTCGTAGCGGATTTGCTAGTTTCAATCCTCACCCGGCCCGAGGGCCGGGTGCAACCCAACTTATATCCATCGGGCCAATAGGATCACGGTTTCAATCCTCACCCGGCCCGAGGGCCGGGTGCAACCCAGCGGGTGTTACACAGCATCCAGTTATATGAGGCGTTTCAATCCTCACCCGGCCCGAGGGCCGGGTGCAACAGTTGTCGCCACGTCTCTAGTGTGGCATCGGGGTAGTTTCAATCCTCACCCGGCCCGAGGGCCGGGTGCAACAAAAAACACCGGGGATGCTCGACATCCCCCCAATGTTTCAATCCTCACCCGGCCCGAGGGCCGGGTGCAACGTCGGGAACGTGTTTGCAATGAGGCGCATCGACTCGGTTTCAATCCTCACCCGGCCCGAGGGCCGGGTGCAACGCGGCGGCAGTGGATGCCTGTACGCAAATCTCCGGTTTCAATCCTCACCCGGCCCGAGGGCCGGGTGCAACGATTTTCCTGGAGACATCATCCGCCTCCATGAGGTTTCAATCCTCACCCGGCCCGAGGGCCGGGTGCAACATGCGAACCGCGCGCGGTGCCGCGCCTGGTACGCGTTTCAATCCTCACCCGGCCCGAGGGCCGGGTGCAACGTAGAAATCGTTGACAAGCCTGGCTGAATTTGCTAGTTTCAATCCTCACCCGGCCCGAGGGCCGGGTGCAACGTCAACGCCTGCACGCGCAAGCCCTCCTACGGATGTTTCAATCCTCACCCGGCCCGAGGGCCGGGTGCAACGCTATTATTTTCGGGAGGATGGCGATTGGCGCGAGTTTCAATCCTCACCCGGCCCGAGGGCCGGGTGCAACCAACATGGACCCGGAGGACATTGCCCGGCAAGCGGTTTCAATCCTCACCCGGCCCGAGGGCCGGGTGCAACCGATCAACGGTGATCAACCCGGTAAACGCACCGGGTTTCAATCCTCACCCGGCCCGAGGGCCGGGTGCAACCATGGGAGCTCAAGCCATCACGACCGGGCTGCTCGGGTTTCAATCCTCACCCGGCCCGAGGGCCGGGTGCAACCTCTCGACCTCGAAAATTTAAAACCATCAGCCGAAGTTTCAATCCTCACCCGGCCCGAGGGCCGGGTGCAACCAGTTCGACAAGTCCCTCTCGTGGCTGGAATAGGTGTTTCAATCCTCACCCGGCCCGAGGGCCGGGTGCAACTACAACGGCGTCTTCATTTTCGACACCCCTTTCGTTTCAATCCTCACCCGGCCCGAGGGCCGGGTGCAACCAGCACGGGCACGATCTACAATCTGCGGAGAGCCGGTTTCAATCCTCACCCGGCCCGAGGGCCGGGTGCAACATTGCCCTGTATCAGTGAGGGTGAATAATGGATATCGGTTTCAATCCTCACCCGGCCCGAGGGCCGGGTGCAACGGTTCTCAGTCGTTCCTCCGACACCTCGGGGGATGTTTCAATCCTCACCCGGCCCGAGGGCCGGGTGCAACACGGCTCGTTTTTTCGGGTGTTCGTGCGATGAATAGTTTCAATCCTCACCCGGCCCGAGGGCCGGGTGCAACGAAGGGGTTTACGTTAACGCAGCGACAAAGGGGATGTTTCAATCCTCACCCGGCCCTCGGGCCGGGTGAGGATTGAAACACCTATTCCAGCCACGAGAGGGACTTGTCGAACTGGTTGCACCC
>Ga0073936_10000997_pt1 | contig 44280 bp, 44 predicted proteins | sample AliMusrvi5mmetaG_FD_87041 | JGI IMG/M metagenome (GOLD analysis project Ga0073936, IMG submission 87041) | Freshwater lake bacterial and archeal communities from Alinen Mustajarvi, Finland, to study Microbial Dark Matter (Phase II) - Alinen... | ecosystem: Environmental > Aquatic > Freshwater >...
ATGGAAATGCAGCGTTCTGGATGGCAAACTATCCTGGATAACTTCAAGAACTATGTTGAATCAAAGAAATAAATGAAAGGACTATTAACATGAAAAATCAAATTACTACCTGCCTTTGGTTTGACAACAAGGCAAAAGAAGCGGCTGATTTTTACTGTTCTGTCTTCCCGGATATGGTTATCACGTCAGAAAACCATTTTGTGGTTACTATTGAATCTTTCGGGCAAAAATTTATCCTCTTGAATGGAGGCCCACACTTCACTTTCAATCCTTCGGTGTCATTCTTTGTAGTTTATGAAACCATTGAAGAGGTAGATAAAGTTTGGAATCTTATGATGAAGGGCGGATCTGCCCTAATGCCGCTCGACAAGTATGAGTTTAGCAAAAAGTATGGCTGGGTGCAGGATAAGTATGGCGTCAGCTGGCAACTCTGGACGGGTAAGATGAAAGATGTCGGACAGAAATTCTCGCCTTGCCTCCTGTTTACCAATGAGCAGGCAGGTAAAGCTGAACAGGCTATACAGTTCTATACATCCGTTTTTGATGACTCTTCTGTTAATGGAATATTAAAATATACAGCCAACGATCCTGATGTTGAAGGAACTGTGAAACATGCACAATTCAAACTTGGTAACGAGGTCTTTATGGCAATGGACAGTTCCCTGGCACATGCGTTCAGCTTTAACGAAGCCGTCTCCTTTGTGGTAAACTGCAAAACACAGGAGGAAATTGACTATTACTGGGACAAACTATCTGCAGTACCTGAAGCTGAGCAATGTGGATGGTTAAAAGATCAGTTTGGTGTTTCGTGGCAAATCGTTCCTTCCATACTTGGTGAATTAATGAGTGACCCTTCAAGGTCTGAAAAGGTTGTAAAGGCATTTATGCAAATGAAGAAGTTTGATATTGAGAAATTAATAATGGCCTAATTCCCTTATTTTAAAGGAAGAACCATTTACATAACATTGTTGGCGAAATTAACTTTCTGAAGGGGGTAATTATTTATCCCCTTCATATTTAATAATCCGCCAAGACCAATTAATTGTAATTTCCTTTGTGTTCCCTGATCTGAAAATTCTACGAAGGATGGGAATGTATTGTCAGAATAGCCACAAAATGGTATATTTGGAGGCACTGCAGACAACTAAACGTTTACTTTAACCTGTCATCAAACATGACTACAAAACCTTCAAAAATCGGCTATAAGGATGTTAAACGCTGGTACCTCGAAATGAACTGGGAACCTGTTAATCTGAATACGGTCCTTCCTGACCATACTCAGATCAGGCTATTTCATGGTGATTGCGAAGAATACAGGATACTTAATAAGCTTGTTGGAGGCGATTTAGGATGGGTCGACCGACAACTGATGTGTGATCAAGACTTGTCTGGGATTATCTGTCATCCTGAAGTAAAAATCTATGTTTTGTTTGCCGCTGGCGAACAGGCCGGATTCGCTGAACTAGACTCCCGCACTGAAGGCGAAGTGCATATGGAATATTTTGGTCTGACACCCAATGCCCGCGGCAAAGGATTGGGTAAGGCTTTCCTGCATTGGGCTATTACCGAAGCCTGGAAATCAAAACCACAAAAGTTCCTGTTGAATACCTGCGAAATAGACGATCCTAAAGCTTTGCCGATGTATCTGAAGGCAGGATTTCAGATTGTGGAGGAACGATTCGAAAAGCAGGTAATTATCGTTTGATTAGTAAGGACTGGATTAGAACAAAATTTCATTACCTTGTGAACCTACATGTCTAAAACATAAACCAACACCGATGAAAAACCTTGTACTGATAATCGCCTTTCTTCTTGGGGTTACAATAATCCATGCCCAGAATCCAGTCGGAATATTTGAAAACCATGCCGACATTGGCAAAGTTCTGCAAAAAGGCACCGCATCCTTTGATAACACTTTACAGACCTATAAACTTTCGGGATCAGGCGAAAACATCTGGTTTAAAAAGGACGAATTACACTTTCTTTGGAGAAAACTGAAGGGGGATTTTCTTATGACTACACAACCCAGTCTGGAAGGCAAAGGCGGCAATGCTCACCGGAAATCAGGATTGATGTTCCGTTCAAGTATCGATACCAGTGCGGCAATGGTCTGTCTGACCGTTCATGGCGACGGCTTAACCTGTTTTCAATACCGTAAACTGAACGGTGGGAACATTGAAGAGATCAAATTACCTATTGTGAATGCAGACATCCTTCAACTCGAACGCCGTGGGAGAAGTTATATCATTTCGGTTGCCAAACTAGGCAACCCTTTCTGGACCGTTGAAGTTCCTGATTTTGATTTTCCTGCAGATCTCCTGGCTGGACTATTTGTTTGTTCACATGACAAGAATGTAGTTGAACAAGCCTCTTTCACAAACACGCGTCTTTTTACCGCGATCAACAAATGATAATTCTCCCAGAGAATTATTAATTTTATAGAAAAATATATTATCATGACAACAAAAGAATTAAAAAGTAAGGTTATAGGAAAGATCAACGAAACAAATGACGATGAAGTATTAACCGAGATCTATAAAATACTCGTTGATTCATATGAAGACTCTGAAATCTACCAATTATCAGAAAATCATAAAGCAGCAATTGCCTTAGGCATTAATCAAATAAAACAAGGTGAATATTTAACTAACGAACAGGCAAATAAAGAAGCTGACGAATGGTTAAACAAGTAATATGGACAAAACTTGCCCATGAAAACAGGAAAGCAATTATTGACTATTGGACAGATCGTAATAAATCAAACACTTACAGCAAACGCCTCAATAAACTATTTGAAAGCACTATAGAACTAATAAGTAAGTATCCTAAAATTGGTAGAAAAGCTGAAATAGAAGATATCCGGATTAAAGTTGTAAAAGATTACCTTGTGACTTATAGAGAAAAAGAAACATCTATTGAAATATTAACAATTTGGGATCAGAGACAAGACCCAGATAATTTCAAACATATATTACAAAGGTAGGATGAAGATACTAGCCATCGAAAAAGAAATTCCGGGAGTGACTGACTCCGATTACAATCCCTATCTGGAAGCCGAGGCCCGCAAAGCCTGGGAACTACAACAGCAAGGCCTGATCCGTGAAATGTACTTTACCGATGACGATTGTGCTATACTGGTCCTTGAAGCCGACAATAAAGTCCATGCCCGTCAGATCATAAATCAATTGCCACTTGTTCAGAATAAATTAATCGATTTTGAGTTATTGACTCTGAAAGCCTACCCTGGCTTTGCAAGGTTGTTTAAACAATAATAAAAAGAAGAATGAAAAAATTATTTAGCTTCCTGATTGGCCTTCTGCCGTGTTTCCTGATTGGCTGTGCACAAACAACTTCGATTCCTTATGGGAATAACCGCCAGGCAGGTCATTATGCCATGGTGAACGACATTCAGTTGTATTACGAAACCTATGGGACTGGCGAACCCCTGATCATGTTGCATGGCAATGGTGGTTCCATCAATGCATTTAGCAATCAGATTCCCTTTTTCGAAAAACATTATCAGGTCATCGCTATTGATAGCCGTCTGCAGGGCAAATCGGGAGGTTCACCCGACAAAATATCCTATGATCTGATGGCTTCCGACTTCTGTGCACTGCTCGATCAGTTGAATATCAAATCTGCCAATGTCCTTGGATGGAGTGATGGAGGAATTGATGGAATCCTTATGGCCCTGAATTGTCCGGATAAGATAAAGAAACTAGCCGTTTCAGGCGCCAATACTGTACCCGATTCCTCTGCTCTTTCGAATGCAGACCTCTTGGGCATGAAGGATTTTGTGACCCATTCGCTTACGAATTCCAAAACCGCTATTGCACTGGTTCAGATGATGATCGACCAACCCAACATACCCTATGCCAAACTGAGTCAAATCCATTGTCCGGTATTGGTCATGGCCGGCGATCACGATATGATTAAACCGGAGCATACCCTAAAAATCTTTCAGTCCATACCGTCGGCATCCATGTGTATTTTCCCTGATTCCAATCATGCGGTCTGTATGCAGCATCCTGATCTGTTTAATCAAACAGTACTGACCTTCCTTACCAAATAAACGTTTTGCTTTAATATCTGACATTTTATAATAATTATTAAATCCAGAACCCGGAACGTATTGCAGGCAATTCAAACAAACCGTCTAATGCATTTCATTTACACAAAACCCTAATTACCCTACTATTCCGTCAGAAAGGACCCTATTTTATGTCGTACCACTATCGTATCAAATTCGAATTTGTTACGAATTTGATACGATATTGGTAAAAATAAATAGGGTCTACTGAAAAACTCATAATATTCAGTATTTCAATAAAAAGACCGCATTAAACTTAAAATAAATGCAAGGAAATTTGAATTGAAACTTCAATCCCTGGAGGCCTCGGGATGCACCGAACTTGTGTTGTGTGCTATGCCAGAATACTTCTTCCCCATAGTGAAATGCGCTTCCGTGCTGTTTTCTCGGGTAAAGGTTGCCTTTGGCCCTTTGAATTATTAGAAGATTATTCGAAGGTTATTCGAAGGCTATTCGAAGATGGTTCAATTTTATTCGAATAACCTTCTAATAAGTTTCTAATAACTAATAAATAATCTTCTAATAATTTTAAGACCCATAGGCAGGCCGATGAATGGGAGAATCAATTAACACTTTAACCTTGACCAGACATTGTTTTTTAGAATCAATACAAGGACAGGATGGTATCTGATCCATCGATTTCTGGAAATAGGAATAAGAAGCTGTCCTCAAAGTCAAAAGAACAATTTAAACGCCAGGACGTCAGAAAGCTAATTCAAATCAATCAAGCTATAATCCTTTGTTTCGGTCCTGGATTGAAATTACAGATTTTAATTCCACTTCAATTGTAATAGCTATCTGGATGCATCCGGTTTTTCAGCAGACCCTAAATAAATAGATATGCAATTCTTTATCGATAGTATAACCGAACAGGAGAATAGACAGTTTTATATCAATGTTGATCTATTGATATTAAAAACCTTTGATAAGAATAGAAGTATTAATTAATTCATTGATATGGTTAGCGTTTCAAATATATCATTGGCTGTTTGGTGGCATCAAACAAATTTGTAGGCTGACAAACTACAGAAGTTCATATCACTGAACGTTAACTTCTTACACCTTTGGGGGTTATCCCTTTAATCCATTTTTGGGTTGCTTCAATGATAATCAATACTACACAAACCAGGATAATGCCTGTTAAGAGCGTATTGATTGTTCCCTGGATACGGGTAGCAGCTATTGAAATTTGCGGAATATAGATGTTAATCATGTTCATCACTCCTCCTGTAATAGTGGTAATTCCAACAAAGATCATTGGCCCCAGTGTAATCCACATGTATTTGCGCTTTCCGTTGTTTATCAGGAACGAAGTCCCGATTGCCAGTGCCAGGGTAGCCAGTAATTGATTGGCCACTCCAAACATGGGCCAGATAGTGGATACGCTTCCGGTATAGATGAAATAACCCCAGGCAAATACGATAAGCAAACTGGTAATTAGAGTTCCTGGGATCCAACTGGCCCGGGCAAATGGAGCATAAACTTTACCAAGTGCTTCCTGCAGGATAAACCGTGCAATACGGGTTCCGGCATCAACTGTAGTAAGGATAAACAGAGCTTCGAACATAATTGCAAAATGATACCAGTAAGACATCAGGCCTGCAAGTCCGGGGATAGCCGAAAATACCTGTGCCATTCCAACGGCTAATGATACCGCACCACCGGGCCGGCCTGCAATAGTTTCACCTACCTGGGAGGACAGGAGAGTCAGATTGGTCTGAGTAAATCCCATGGCATGTAACTGGGGAAGTATCTGGGTAAACTTTTCAGGCGAAACATTGATCTGGAAATAATCGAGTGGGAAAAGGCTGGTTGCGGCGATCAGGGCAAGAATGCTTACCATTGATTCGGCCAGCATAGAACCCACCGCAATTGGTTTGATGTGCGATTCCTTCATGATCATTTTGGGTGTAGTGCCTGAACTTATCAACGCATGAAATCCTGAGATAGCGCCACAGGCAATCGTGATAAAAAGGTAGGGAAACAAGGTCCCGGGAATGATCGGTCCGCCGCCATGAATAAAGGGTGTAAATGAAGGCATTTGAATGGTGGGACTTACAGCAATAACACCGATTGCCAGCATCCCGATTATACTAAGCTTCATGATTGAACTGAGGTAGTCGCGGGGTGAAAGCAATATCCAAACCGGCAAGACGGAAGCGAAAAACCCATAGCCAGCCATCATGATGGTGAGCGTCTTGCGATCGTAAGTAAACCAGGATTCGAAGGGTGATCCGGGGATATATTTCCCATAAATGACTGCAAGAGAGAGCAAAATTACACCAATAATTGTTGCCTCAGCCGTTCTGCCTTTGCGGAATTTAAACATCCACAGGCCCATGAATATCGCAATTGGGATGGTGGCTGCAATGGTAAATGTTCCCCAGGAACTTTCGGCAAGGGCATTGACAACTACTACTCCTAATCCTGCCAGGGCAATGATCAGAATGATGAGTACAGCAACAGAAGTGATCGTGCCGCTAAAGGTACTGATCTCGGCTTTGGCTATCTCGGCCAGTGATTTTCCATCATGCCTCATGGAGGCAGTGAGTATCACCATATCATGAACACCACCCGCCATCACTGCACCGACAAGCATCCATATAAAGCCGGGCATGAAACCAAACTGAGCGGCCAGCACAGGCCCCACAAGAGGTCCAGCTCCGGCAATCGCTGCAAAATGATGTCCGAAAACTACCCACTTAGGCATCGGATAATAATTGTGCTTATCAAACAAGCGGACAGATGGGGCAACCTCATTATCATTGAGCATTAACACCTTCGCGGCAATAAAGCTGTAATAAAACCGGTAGGCTAAAGCTAAAACAGCCAAAGCTCCAAGGACGAAAGGCATTGCATTCATGAGCTATTCCATTGGTTTTTGAAAATAGGTTCAGTTTAGTAAGATACGATTTTTCATTCTTCCATAAGCTTTACGCCGATAGGTTTACTTGTCTCTCCTGCATAAATACTGAGATGTGGAAAAGGGATCTCGATGCTTTCGCGATCAAAGGCTTCCTTGATTTCAAAAAATACACTGTTTCTAACAGCCAGGTAATTGGCCTTTTCGAACCAGACACCAAGAGTAATTGTAATGCTGCTTTCGCCAAAAGTCTGGAAAATGATTACCGGTTCAGGTTCTTCCAAACAAAGCGGGTTATTTCGGGCTACATTCTCCAATACTGTTTTAACCTTCCTCAGATCTTCCTTATAGGCCACACCAATCTGGATGTCGAGCCGGCGTACGGGAAATTTGGTAATATTGGTCAGTTCTTTTGAAATCACTGCCTGGTTTGGTATCCGGATCAGTAAGTTATCGAAGGTTTTTACCTTAATCGAAAGCAAATCGATGGAATAAACGGTACCCGACTTATCGCCTATCCGCACCACGTCACCTAATTCGAAAGACTTCTCCCCAACAAGGAACAGGCCACTGATGATGTTACCGATACTTGTCTGGGAAGCTACTCCGATAATGATACTGAGGACACCGGCAGCTCCGAACAGGGCAGTTAAATCGTAGTTCAGTTCGCGAATGACTATTAATACCAATCCGATGTACCCGGTATACACAATAGTGCGGGAAATTAGCATCATCCGTTGACGTGAAAGTTGCTTGCGGAGCGAACGCTTTACCATAAACGAAATCAGTTGAATGGAACCGACTCCTGCGACAAGAATAAAGAGAATCCGAAAGAATTTATCGATCGTTTCGGTATTAAAATAAGTTGAAAGACCCAAATCCATAACTTAGTTTTGATAGATGTTTTTAATAAAGAAGAAACTTCTGCGCAAAAGGTTTTTGGTATCTGAAGAACGTGGTTTTGCAACCAGAACAGGCTTTTCGCCATGAATGTCCTTCCATACCCCTAAATTAACGCTTCCTGCCTGTTCCTGCCCCTTAAATTCAATTCGGACATGACTTGTAAGCAATTGACTATTTTTCAGATATAGATAAAAATCTTCAACCCGTAGGATCAATCGCTGAAGTTCAAGGACTCCCACCGTATTGTTTATGATCTCCACAGAAGAAATGGCCTCCCAGCTTGTAGCCTCTACTTCAGAAAATGATTTGTTGTAATAACTGCCGATTGAATATGCAGGTTCACCGCTGTCAATTTCTCCAAACCAGGTATCTGACAAACGCTGCATGGGTATTTCAACCAGGCGGTTTTCATCCTTCACATCCTGAAAATAAAACTGCATGGTAAGTGGTATTCTGAAATAGAGGTTAGCTGATTCTCCTGCACTTATTTTGATGTTTTTATTGTTCTTGAAAACTACTGCCTTATTGGGCAAGGCAGGAACAACGATCAATTCATGAGAAGATCCGGTGTGAAAATGTAGTACATCTGAGTCATCCTTCAAATCGTCCATTTCCTCAACAGTTAATTCATCAGTAGACTGGTCAGTGGTTCTGCTTTTCACTAACCATCCGTTTTGAATATGCTTAATACACACTTCAGCAAAACCTGCCCTAAAGATGCAGGTTTGATTCACCTTAAAATGCCAGGATTTCCAGAAACTCTGAGGATTCATTTTTATCAGTCTTATTTCAGAACTAAAAGTAAGACAAATTTCTTTAGATTAAAGGATCTCTTTCAGAATGATAAACGAAAATGAACATTGTTCTTAAATAGAAAAATCCTGCAACACAATAGTTACAGGATTTCAAAAATGAAAGATAATTCTCTAAGCTATATCTAAATACTTACTTCGTTTTAACACCTAAATCGAGCGATCCGGTAAGCTTACTGATGTCATCAAGATTTATCACTCCACGTATGCTGATTAGGGTATTGTCATTGCCTCCAACTACCAGCAGCAGTTCTGAAAGCTTCCCTTTCTCGCCACTTCGTCCGTAAAACCGAACGATCTGATCCTTATCTGTCACTTCCATTAGGGTCTCGTATTTGTTGTTTTTAAAGAAACCATCCTCCTCCAGTTCTTTATAAAAGTTAAGTCCTTTATTCAGTTCCTTGTTCTCAACCGAAAGGATGCGTATTCCACTTATTTTTTCAAGCATTGAAGCTTCATCGCTTTTCGAATCATCCAGTTTACTAGCAAAACTCAGAAGTTTGCCACTGATATTTACCGTTGTAAATCCTTCTTTATTGGCATACTTATTAAAAAGCTTGTCAATCGGACTGCCATCCTGAGCCATCACCATCAATGGGATAAGCAAAACCAGGGTAATAAAAATTCGCTTCATGGTTATTCTTTTTTAAGTTTTTTGTTTAATGTTTTAACGTCTTTCAGTTGCTGGAAACCCAGATTCAGTATGTTCATTCCTGAATTCAATGGAATTACTGCATTACCAAATTTCCCGAATGGTTTTAATTGTGCCAAAGCGTTGTTGTATTTGCCGGCAACAAAATCAAGGGTTTTACTTGCTTCGGAATAGGCCTGCTTGGGATCAGAAAACGTATCCTTCCACTGGTATTGATTGCTGTAGAAATTAACAGCCAGCAAGGCCAGAATGACAGAAGCAGCTATTCCTGTAACAATCTGCCACATCCAACGATACCTCAGTTTTTCCTTGTGTTCCGATTCAAGGATAAAGTTCATCAAATCATCCCCCAGTTCCTGATTTTCGCTTATCGGAATTTCTTTCAGCCCCGTAAACATTGGAATGTATGTTTTCAGTTCTTCATCCACTTCATCCGAGTTAAAATAAGTGATCAGTTCATTTTCCTCGTCAAGGTTGGTTTCGGCATCAAAGTACTTTTGAAGCAGCAGGTTTATTTTCTGTGATTCCATAATTTTGAATTTTTAAGATTTCATCCCTCACCTTTTTCCGGGCACGAGATAGATTAACCCTGATGGCGTTTACATTCATCTCAGTGGCTTCTGCTATTTCTTCATATTCGAGTTGTTCGATATCACGTAATTGAATTACTATACGTTGTAATTTGGGCAATTCGGCTATGATTCGTTTGACCAGAGTGACAGAATCTGTATTTTCGATATAATCTGTATCTGAACTTTCTTCCTCTGTTATTTTGGCCTTTTTGACCACTTCCATCGACACAGTCCTTCGCGACCGGATAACATCCAGACATCGGTTTCGGACCATTCGCATGGCAAAGGCATCAATATTTTCCACCTTCTCCAGTTCATCACGTTTTTGCCAGAGTTTCAGAAATATATCCTGAAGTACATCCTTTGCCTCTTCTTCATTCTGAAGAATTTGCATGGCAAACCGCAACAACTTGTTGCTCATTGGAAGTACATCGGTTTTAAAATCTCTGGCTAACATTGTACCCTTTTCTGTTTGTTTCAAAGTTAAGACGAACAGAGTTGATATTCATTACATAGTAGAGAAAATAAATTAACCATATAGACACATAGAACACATAGTTCAATGAGAAATACACATTGAACGAATGATTTAAAATTTATTAATTTTTCTATTGTGTCCAATATGGTTTGAAATCTTAGTAAAGCTCTGCTTCCAACACATACCTGATCTCCAGGAAGTTATTTTCAAGAATGAGCATATTGTCGATCAGAAAGTTATAAATATCAGGCCATTGGTTTTGGCAGTGAAAATCGACATTCGGAAGTATGGTGTAGATACGGCAGACTTCCTGCCCGCTTTCCCTGACAAAGCAGAAGTCCCAGGTTAGCGGACAGACAAATCCTTCTTCCACAAACTTTTTGTATTTCAACAGGGATTCAAATAATTCCAGACGACGAACTTCCTCTTTGCTATTTATTTCAATCATAACCAAGGCTTCTATACGCGTCACATCAAACTTCAAATCAATACCACTGAGGCCGGTATCGTACAACACCCATTTTTTCTTTTTGAAACGTAGCTCAGGAACAATCTCACAACGCCGCGCGAACAGTATCCAGAATTCTTTAATCAGTCGTTTTGATTCGTCTTTGCTGTACATATTTTGTTTCAATTTACTCAGCAGGTGACTTAGGTTCAACTGTTGAGTAACTCATCTAATGCTATAAAAAAGAAGGCCGGAATCCTTTCAGAACCGGCCTTCAATATTTCAGCTTAAACAGCCTATTTTTTAATCACTTTTTTGTATCCATAGATGGCTGAAGCACCCAATTCTTCCTCAATGCGAAGTAACTGGTTGTATTTAGCCATACGATCAGAACGGCTCAACGAACCTGTTTTGATTTGTCCGGCATTGGTGGCAACAGCGATGTCAGCAATAGTTGAATCTTCAGTTTCGCCTGAACGGTGTGAAGTTATTGTAGTATAACCTGCACGGTGAGCCATTTCGATAGCATCTAAAGTTTCGGTAAGGGTACCAATCTGATTTACTTTAATAAGGATTGAGTTACAAGCACCCATTTCAATACCTTTTTTCAAATATTCAATATTAGTTACGAAGTTATCGTCGCCAACCAATTGGATTTTATCACCTAATTTTTTTGTTAATGCAACCCAACCGTCCCAGTCGTTTTCGCACATTCCGTCTTCGATTGAATCAATCGGGAAATTAGCAACCAAACTGGCAAGGTATTCGATTTGTTCAGCAGAGTTTCTTTTTGCGCCGTTTTTACCTTCAAATTTTGAATAGTCGTAAATTCCGTCTTTGTAAAATTCAGAAGCAGCACAGTCCATCGCAATAGAAATATCACCATTATCTTCAACACGACCAGGTTTGTATCCTGCATTTTTGATAGCTTTAATGATGCTGTTCAACGCATCTTCAGTTCCGTCCAACTTAGGAGCGAAACCACCTTCGTCACCAACAGCAGTGCTTAATCCACGATCGTGGAGTACTTTCTTCAGGTGATGGAAAACTTCAGCACCCATGCGTAGACCTTCACGGAAAGATTTTGCACCAATAGGGCGGATCATGAATTCCTGAAAAGCAATAGGAGCATCTGAGTGAGAACCTCCGTTGATGATATTCATCATTGGAACCGGCAATGTTTTTGCATTAGTTCCTCCAATGTAGCGATATAAAGGCATATCAAGAGCTGAAGCCGCTGCACGGGCTACAGCCAAAGAAACTCCCAACATGGCGTTAGCGCCTAATTTTGATTTTGTTTTTGTGCCATCAAGAGCAATTAACTTTTTGTCGATAGCTACCTGATTTGAAGAATCCATGCCAATTATTTCTTTGGCAATTACTGTATTTACGTTGGCAACGGCTTTCAAAACACCTTTTCCTAAGTAACGGCCTTTGTCACCATCACGTAATTCCAAAGCTTCGTTCTCGCCTGTTGATGCTCCGGATGGAACAGCAGCACGCCCCATTGCACCACACTCGAGAGTTACCTCTACTTCAACGGTTGGATTACCACGTGAATCCAGAATTTCCCGACCAACTATTTTGTCAATAAACATTGTGATAGGATTTAATTATTAGACTTTACTGATTAATATTCTCTATACTAAATTACTGATTTTGAATGATTTTTCCAAAAGCACTACAAAGATAATAAAAGCTACGGAAAATCATTTGATCAGCAGAAAGGCATAACCTTAATTTAAACAATAAGAAGTGACATACTTAATGTTTCAGGCAAAGTGTGAAAGAAAAAAGCATTCCTTATTTGTCTTCAGGTCAGCAGACAAAGCAGACATACTTCAATAATTATTAAAATCATTATCTTTCCAACATCAAACAGCATTTCATGTATAAATCAAATCTTCTTCGAAAATTCATTCTTTGGCTAATACTTATCCATTATGCTGTTGTTGGAATTTCGCAAAACCCAACAATGACCATTCAGCAGCAAATCACTGCCTGGCAAACTACCAGTGGATTTCAACATGCAAGTGTTTGCATTGCCGTTTCTGATCAAAAGACCGGTGAGGAGCTTTTCGTATCGGAACCGCAGCTAAGCCTGGTTCCTGCCTCTATCCTGAAAGTGGTGACCACAGCAACAGCACTTGAGGTATTTGGTCCTGATTTTCGGTTCTTAACTACCCTCGCCTACTCAGGAACCCTTAGAAATGATACACTTTTTGGGGATCTGCAAATCATTGGAGGAGGCGATCCAACACTAGGCTCGATGTATTTCCCGGAGAATAATCATTTTAAGGAAGATTGGATTAAAGCGATACAAGACAAGCATATCAAAGTAGTGACAGGCAATCTCATTGCGGATGCTTCCATTTATGAATCACAGATGATTCCCGACACCTGGATATGGGAAGATATTGGCAATTATTACGGTGCTGGTGCATCCGGGATAAGCGTTTACGACAATCTGTATGAAATTCATCTAAAATCTGATAGTGAGGCTGATAAACCAACCAGGGTAATTCGTATTATTCCTGAAATTCCACATCTTGAACTGCAAAATGAAGTACTTTCTTCTGATTTGAACAGCGATCAGGCCTATGTCTTTGGCAGTCCCATGGAATACAAGAGAATCATGCAGGGAACAATTCCGAAAAACAAATCTGACTTTATAGTTAAAGCTTCCATTCCTGATCCTGTTGCATTATTAGTCAATGAATTCAGAAAAAAGCTGTCTGCAAATGGGATTCTTGTGTCGGGGGATAATAGATACGAAAAAGCAAAATTAGGAAAGGATCAGTCAGTTGTAATATCTGTTAACAAATCTCCCGCGTTGAGGGATATTATCCGTGTAACCAATCACGAAAGCGTAAACCTGTTTGCAGAACATTTACTGAAACACCTGGCCTATCAGGCAATAGGATTGGGTACGACCAAGGAAGGATGTAAATTTGTGGTACAATACTGGAAAGACAAAGAAATAGACATGACTGGGTTCTTCATAAACGATGGAAGTGGATTGTCGCGATTCAATGCAATAACGGCAAATCAAATGGTAACTATTCTGAATTACATGAAAACCAAAAGCGTTTATTCGGAAGATTTTTTTCAATCACTGGCATCAGTCGGTAATGGTACATTAACAGGGTTCAGTCTGGAAAGCTTTCCTAAAGGATGTCTTCATGCCAAAAGTGGCTCCATGACCCGTGTCCGGTGTTTTGCCGGTTACCTAAATTCAATATCAGAGAAAGAACTCACCTTCACTATCATGATAAACAATTTTTCGTGCAGTCAGGCTGAAGTCCTGCAAAAGATTGAGGATTTACTGGCAGAACTTAGGAAATTGTAGAAAATCAATATCTAAGAAAGAAAATAAAAGATTAGTTTTTCAAACGTACCAAAATGCAGTACATTTGTTTAATTAAAAAAGGATAAAATGCTTGAACTATCAGTGAATAAATTCAGGGCAAACCTGAAAGACTTTGTGGATAAGGTGATAGAAGAACACCAGGTTATCCGGATAAATCGTCGTTCAGGAAAGGATTTTATTGTAATTGGGGCAGAGGACTGGGAACGCGAACAGGAAACCTTGTATGTACTGAGGAACACTTCGTTGATGAACCAGGTTGCTGAGTCGATGGTAACCTATCAAAATAACAGTGGTTACAAACCAACTTAGGAACAACTTGATGCGATCAATAATATTTGAAGGCAATACTTGGTCTGTTTATGAAGATTTTAGACTAAAAGATAAAGTGCTTCATAAAAACCTTTGCAAGATTTTAATAGAAATGCAAAGAGAAAATCCAGAAACAGGTATTGGCAAGCCAGAACAGCTAAAATATGATCTGACAGGTTTTTGGTCCTGAAAACTTACTCAATATGATCGGTGATCTATACATTCGATGATGACTCTATCCATATTTTTGCTATCGGTGGACATTATTTGGATTTCAAATAAAAAGCCCCGTCTTTCAACGAGGCCTTTTCAATTAATATACAAGTGCTGTCAATTCCTTATAAAATTTTCTTCATAGCGGTCATTTCTTCACGCAGTTCCTCACCAATCAGTTCAACAGGATGATAACGGATAATTTCATTGACACTGATCAATTGTTTGTTGTCAACGCCATTTCCTTTACCTGCACCATAAGGTTTTCCGATTATATCGGTATCAATTTTAGACATGAAATCAGCCAATAATGGTTTGCAGTCATGATCGAACAGGTAACAACCATATTCAGCCGTATCAGATATTACGCGGTTCATTTCGAATAATTTCTTGCGTGCAATCGTGTTGGCTATAAGCGGCACTTCATGTAATGATTCGTAATAGGCTGATTCTTCTATAATACCGGCCTCAGTCATGGTTTCAAATGCCAGTTCAACACCCGATTTTACAAAAGCAATCATCAAAACCCCGTTATCAAAATATTCCTGTTCACTGATTTCCATCGTTCCGGCAGGTGTTTTTTCGAAAGCAGTTTCTCCGGTTTCAGCTCTCCAGGTAAGGAGGTTTTTATCATCGTTAGCCCAGTCTTCCATCATCGTTTTCGAGAAATGACCCGACATGATTTCGTCCATATGTTTCCAAAACAATGGTCGCATAATGCGTTTCAATTCTTCTGATAGTTCAAAAGCTTTAATCTTGGCAGGATTAGACAAACGATCCATCATGTTGGTAATTCCACCGTGTTTCAATGCTTCGGTAATCACTTCCCAACCATATTGAACCAATTTGGAAGCATAGCCTGCATCAATTCCTTTTTCGATCATTTTATTGAACGACAAGATTGATCCGGTTTGCAACAGTCCGCACAAAATAGTCTGTTCGCCCATAAGGTCAGATTTGACTTCAGCCACAAATGATGACCGAAGTACACCAGCCTTGTGACCACCCGTAGCTGCAGCATAAGCTTTGGCAATTTCAAAACCATCACCGTTTGGATCATTTTCAGGATGAACGGCAATAAGGGTTGGTACTCCGAACCCACGTTTGTATTCTTCACGAACTTCGGAACCCGGTGATTTCGGAGCAACCATAATCACAGTGATGTCTTTGCGGATTTGCATTCCTTCTTCCACAATATTGAACCCATGTGAATAGGAAAGCGTAGCTCCTTTTTTTATCAGTGGCATTACCGTATTGATAACGCCTGTATGTTGTTTATCCGGCGTAAGATTGATCACCAGGTCTGCCGTCGGGATCATCTCTTCGTAAGTTCCAACTTTAAATCCGTTTTCGCTGGCATTTTTAAACGACTGACGCTTTTCTTTAATAGCTTCGGCCCGAAGTGTGTATGAAATGTCCAATCCTGAATCACGCATGTTTAGGCCCTGATTCAAACCCTGGGCACCGCAACCAATGATCACGATTTTCTTACCCTGAAGTTTCTTTACGCCATCTGCAAACTCCGAACTATCCATAAATTCACAAGTCCCCAATTGCTCCAATTGAAGACGTAGCGGAAGTGTGTTGAAATAATTTGCCATTTTTATGATTTTAAAGTGTTTACCTAATCAATTAAAATATGATAATACAAAGCAAAACATTATTCGTTTAAATACAGAGTAAAAAAGTATGTATTTTAGGTACTTTTCATGGATAAATAATTAAATTCAATTCATTAAATAAAAATAAGTACTACAAAACAGAATGTTACGATTGTAATAGCTTAGGTAATTTCACACTTCATTTAAATGAATCAGTTCGATAACGGACCGGAGTAATCCCGGTTTCCCTCTTGAAGAACTTGGTGAAATAAGATTGATCTTCAAAGTTTAGCTGACTGGCAATTTCCGAAACACTCAGATTGGTATGAACCAACAAACGTTTTATTTCCAGTAATTGTTTTGCTTTAACAATTTGAGAGGAAGTTTTCCCGGTCAGTAATTTCACGGTTTGTGTCAGGTGATTAGGAGTGACGCCAATCAAGCCGGAATAATCGCTCAATAAAAGATTTTTCTGATGATTCTCTTCCACCAGCTGGAAGAACCGTTTGACCAATATTTGTCCTTTCCCTTTGCTAAACATGTTTTCGTTTACAGGATATCGCGAAGCACAGGTATTCAATATCAAGTCAAGCAACGATCGTAACAACTCATTGGTGTAGTGCCTCTTCCTGCTTATTTCAGAAGTACTTTGCCTGAATAGACTTTCAAGGAAATAAATATCACTTTTATTTTCAAGCTGTAATGGAGGATTATCCTGATGGATGGTGTAAAAGAACGGAAACTCAATCAGGCTGTTTTGATTGCTTCGGTTAAGCAGATAGAAATCGGAAGTGAAGATAAAAATAAACCCTTCGATATCATTCGAAAGTTCAAGCTTATGAGCCTGACCAGGCGACATAAAAAACACACAGGGTGGTTTGATCTCGTATTTATTACCGTCAATCACATGATATCCTGAGCCGTTCAGCAAATACAACACCTCAAAAAAATCATGCCTGTGCGGATATTTAACGCTGAAATGCCGGTTTGCATCAAATACTTCAACCTGAAACTGCTGACTCATTCGTTCGGGAGAACTGAAATTATCCAGACTGTATACCGGTAACTGTTCGGCAGGTTGCTTCATGAAACTTACAGATTTCGAATTGCATACGAAAGTACAAACAAATTGCGTAAAACAAGATAACAGGCAAAGAAGAAAAGCCAATTAGGAATAAGTTACATATTGCAGAAGTTTCAGATAGATTCATATCCATTTTATTAATTTTGGCATGCAACCTAATTATCCTTGGATGATAAAACATATCCTTCGTCTTCAACCCCTGGGAAAGGAAATCCGGGTAAACGACCAGACTCCTCTGATTGACGTACTGCATGAATTCGGAATTGAATTTCCCTGTGGAGGAAAAGGCACCTGTGGTAAATGCAAAGTCAGGCTCATGCTGGGAGATATAAAAATGACTGATGCTCACCTCCAAATGATCACACAATTGGGTCTTAAATCAGATTGGCGTTTAGCTTGTTTTAGTCAGTGCACCGGCGATATTACCCTCGAAATAGAACAGTTCAATCATCTGATTCTGGCCGATGAAAGTGAATATGAATTTATTCCGCAGGAAGGTTACGGCATTGCTGTTGATCTGGGTACAACTACCCTGGTCGCCCAACTGATTGATTTAAGCTTATCAAAAGTGCTTGCGGTTGAAACAATGCTTAACCCACAACTGAAATTCGGGGCAGATTTGATTTCACGGATTCAAGGATGTCTGGACGGGCATGCAGAAGAAATGACTCGGAGCATCCGTTCGTCAATTGGGACAATGATTGAGCTGATGCTGAATAAACAACCCGTTGAAATACAGAAAGTAGTAATTGTAGGAAATACCGTAATGCAACTGATTTTCAGTAACTGCGATGTATCTCCACTATCCATGTATCCGTTTCACACCGACAACCTGGAGATGAAAACATTCACGCCCGAGGAACTGGAATGGAACTTTCAGGTGAATGTAAAGATAAAGTTTTATCCCGCCATCGGAAGTTTTGTGGGCAGCGATATCCTGGCCGGAATTGCAGCTACCGGCATTCATCAGAAAGAAAAATACAGTGCACTGATTGATTTGGGGACCAATGGTGAAATTGTTATAGGGAATAAACATCAGATTGTATGTGCTTCCACTGCTGCAGGGCCTGCATTCGAAGGAGCCAATATTTCGATGGGGATGAGAGCTGTAACCGGGGCCATTTCGTCAATAAACCTCAGGGATGGGAAAATGGAAGCAAGTGTGATTGGCAACACTATCGCCAAAGGACTTTGTGGAAGTGCATTGATTGATGCCATTGCCATTCTGCGAAAGCTGGACTTAATCGGAATGTTTGGAGAAATAAATTCTGGAGAACAGAGCATTCAACTCGTTGGCAAAGTAAGTCTTTCGCAAAGAGATATTAACGAATTTCAGCTTGCAAAAGCGGCCATAGCAGCAGGACTAACAATCCTTGCAAAAAATCTTTCTATTGGAATAGAGGATATTGAAACTATATATATTGCCGGCGGTTTTGGAAGTTACATCAACATCGTGAATGTGGTAGCAACAGGTATGATTGAATTACCCGAAGAAAAGATTCATAAAATGGGTAATACCGCTTTGATTGGGGCAAAGATGTTCCTGTTCTCCGATTCGGAAATTACAAATGAAATTCTATTAAGAACCAGGCATATCAACCTGGAGGGCGATCCGAACTTTCAGGATATCTATGTTGATAAGATGCTGTTAAATTGAACATTGACGATTTAATTATTTACTATTTGTCTCTGAATTAGCAGAATAAACGGTAAATAGTAAATAATCAAATCGTCAATCCCTCTAATCAACCTGTTCCAGCATGGCATCACGTTCTTTCAGGAATACTGAAAGACGTTCGAGGTTACTACGGGTGATAGCAACCCTTCCTGAACGGATAAACTGAGTGACACCAAAAACATTTAATTCATCAAACAACTGTTGGGTTTCGTCTGAATGACCAGTCTTTTCGATAACTACATATTCGCGGGTGAGTTCAAGGATTCGGGCACCCGAATTGCGCACTATTTTCTCGACTTTATCAGATTCGAACAAGAACTCGGTTGAAACTTTGTACAGGGCAATTTCCTGGTAAATCATTTCTTCGTTGGTGTTCGCAAAAACTTTCAGAACATCTACAATCTTCTCAAGTTGACCAACGACTTTTTCTACCCTGTCAGGCGTTTCGCGAATGACAATGGTGAATTTAAAAACGCCGGCAATGGCAGATTCTGAAACGGTCAAACTGTCGATATTGATTTTTCGCCGGGTAAAAACAATCGTTATCCTACTCAATAATCCAATATGGTCTTCCGAAAAAACGGTTATAATATATTCATGTTTCATTTTAGTAGTGATTTAAGGTTCTAGGATAATATCTGAAATTGAAGCTCCGGTGGGTATCATTGGGAAAACATTATCTTCCTGTTCAACAACCACTTCAAGCACATACGGACCTTCATGATCGAGCATTTCCTGAACTGCAACTTCTAACTGATCGCGTGAAGTTACTTTCTGTGACGCCAATCCGTAAGCTTTGGCGATTCCAACGAAATCAGGGTTTTTCATTTCAGTAAACGAATAGCGTTTTTCGAAGAACAATTGCTGCCATTGACGCACCATTCCAAGAAAATTGTTGTTAAGCACAATGATTTTTACGCCAATATCATATTGCGAAATAGTTCCCAATTCCTGAATGGTCATTTGGAAACCACCATCGCCAACCATCGCGAATACAACCCTATCAGGCCTACCAATCTTAGCCCCCATAGCTGCCGGAACACCGTAGCCCATTGTACCCAAACCACCTGAAGTAACATTACTCCTTGATTGATTGAATTTGAAATAACGGGAAGCAATCATTTGCTGTTGACCAACATCAGTAACCAAAATGGCATTATTATTCGTTTTCTCAGATGCAATGCGTACGACTTCGCCCATTGTAAGTCCTACTTTCTTCGGATAAATATCGTGTGCAATTACCTTTTCGTATTCAATTTTATCGCATGCTCTGAATTCGTTCACCCATTCCTGATGTGAATTTGGATTCACATTATCAATCAGCATCCGGAGTGATTTTTTTGCATTTCCTAAAACAGGAGCATCGGCATGGATGATTTTATTGATTTCAGCAGGATCGATTTCGAAGTGTATAATTTTTGCCTGACGGGCATATGCAGCAACCTTGCCAGTTACTCGGTCGTCGAAACGCATTCCGATGGCTATAACCACATCAGCCTCGTTCGTTTTGATATTCGGGCCGTAATTTCCATGCATTCCAAGCATTCCGACATTAAGTGGATGATCACTTGGAAGAGCAGAAAGTCCCAATAAAGTCCATGCAGCCGGAATCCCGGTCTTTTCAATCAATTCCTTCAATTCATCTTCAGCATGTCCGAGAACAACACCGTGACCAAATAGAACAATTGGCTTTTTTGCTTCATTAATAATATCGGCAGCCGCTTTTACCTGAAACGGGTCGACAGGATATTCGGGAAGATAACTTCTGATTTTAGTGCATTTTTTATACTCAAAATCGAACTGTGCAAACTGTGCATCCTTTGAAATATCCAACAAAACCGGACCAGGGCGACCAGTAAGAGCAATATGGAACGCTTTTGCAATAGCTTCAGGAATTTCCTCAGCATGGGTAACCTGGTAATTCCATTTGGTCACCGGCATCGAAATGCCAACCACATCCGATTCCTGAAAAGCATCGGTTCCAAGCAAGGGTGAAGCAACCTGACCTGTAATACAAACCAATGGAATTGAATCAATTAATGCATCGGCCAAACCGGTAATAAGATTAGTGGCACCGGGGCCGGAAGTTGCAAAGCAAACTCCGACTTTTCCGGTTACTTTTGCATAACCTTCAGCAGCATGGATGGCTCCCTGCTCGTGACGTGTGAGGTAATGAGTTACTTGTTGGTCGTAATCGTAGAGCGCATCATATATGGGCATGATCGCTCCTCCCGGATACCCGAAAATGGTATCAACCCCTTCTTCCAGAAGAGATTTTATAACAGCTTCTGAGCCGCTTACACGTTGTGTTGCCATATTTATTCTTTTTACGTTTCTTATTTAATCAATTAACCTTATTGCTCCCCGATCAGCCGACGAAACCATACTTGCATAGGCTTTCAGCGCCTTGCTTATTTTACGCTCGCGACCCATAGGAGTAAAGGCATCTTTTCCTTTACTGAGTTCTTTTTCTCTTCTCAAATTCATTTCTTCGTCGCTTATCAGAACATTTATCTTTCGTGACACAATGTCAATTTCGATCAGATCACCATCCTGAATCAGTGCTATTTCCCCACCAGCAGCAGCCTCAGGTGAAATATGTCCGATTGACAAACCGGATGTACCTCCAGAGAAGCGACCGTCAGTAATTAAGGCACAGGCCAGACCTAGTTTCATCGATTTGATGTACGAAGTTGGATACAGCATTTCCTGCATCCCTGGTCCACCTTTGGGACCTTCGTAACGAATGACCACTATATCGCCAGCCTGGACTTTGTCGCCAAGGATTCCATTACAGGCATCATCCTGCGATTGGAATACCCTGGCAGTTCCCTTAAAATGATAAACGGAGGGATCTACTCCGGCTGTTTTAACAATACAACCGTTTCGTGCAATGTTGCCGTAAAGAACAGCCAACCCGCCGTCTTTGTTGTAGGCATGTTCATAATCGCGGATACAACCTTTTGCACGGTCGGTGTCCAATTCCTTATAATAGTTTTCCTGAGAACCCAAAACCAGGTTACGACCTCCCCCTGGCGCTGATTTATATCTCCGGATTGCATCCTCAATTACTGTTGGGGCCATTACATCATATTTAGCAATCGCTTCGCCAAGGGTATTTCTATCAGCACGTGGAACTGACAAATCAAGCATACCCGCACGAGCAAGTTCGGCCAATATACCAAGAATACCACCTGCACGGTTTACATCCTGCATATGGTAATCCCCGCTGGGAGCCACTTTGCAAAGGTTAGGAGTAACCCGTGACAATTCATCGATATCTTTCATTTTAAAGTCAACTTCGCCTTCTGCTGCAATGGCCAGAATATGAAGAACCGTATTTGTTGAACCACCCATGGCGATATCCAGTTTCATGGCATTATTAAAGGCAGCTTTAGTGGCTATATTTCGTGGAAGGACATTTTCATTACCGTTTTTATAATAGTCGTATGTCATGTCAACAATTCGTATGGCTGCCTCATCAAACAGGCGTTTGCGGTTGGCATGGGTTGCCAGAATAGATCCGTTACCCGGAAGAGCAAGGCCCAAAGCTTCTGCAAGGCAGTTCATGGAGTTGGCAGTAAACATTCCTGAACAGGAACCACAGGTGGGACAGGCATCCTGCTCAATTCTTGAAATCTTCTCATCCGAAACTGATGGATCTGCTGCCATAACCATAGCATCAACCAAATCGTACATCTTACCATCGATCACCCCGGCTTCCATTGGTCCACCTGAAACAAAAATGACAGGAATGTTTAAACGCATAGCAGCCATCATCATTCCAGGGGTGATTTTATCGCAATTGGAGATGCAAACCATGGCATCAACCTTATGGGCATTACACATATATTCAACGCTGTCGGCAATCACATCACGCGAAGGCAGTGAATATAGCATACCGTCGTGTCCCATGGCAATTCCATCATCGACGGCAATGGTGTTAAATTCAGCAGCAAAACATCCCTTTTTCTCGATGACCCCTTTGATATATTGTCCGATATCATGAAGATGTGCATGACCGGGAACAAACTGTGTGAATGAATTCACGATGGCAATTACCGGTCGGCCAAAATGTTCTTCCTTCATTCCGTTGGCCCGCCAAAGGCTTCTTGCTCCTGCCATACGACGTCCTTCGGTCGTAGCGGCTGATCTTAATCGTTTTTGCATATCTTTTGTCTAAAATAATTTAATAAAAAAAAGCCTTTCTCAATTGGTAGAGAAAGGCTTTCAAGTTTTTAGCTTACATTATACCATTCTCATTCCGCACGAAGGATGACCACCACGCTGACAATGACTAGAGATATAATGCTTATATTTTTCATTCTTACTGTCGTATAATGTGGACAAATGTAGAAATTAATTTGATTACCCAAAATTAATTTGAAAGTAAATTACTGGTATTAATGAAAATCTATAAGTGAACCTTTGCGTTTTAAACAATTAAATCTCAAAAAAGATCAAATTGACTTCAATTTTCTACAAGTTCTTTTATAAGACTTCAACACTTGCCCAATTGAATTCAATTTTCTCTATACTTTCCCAATCATAAATATTGCAGGTCGTTTCTGAATATCGGGTATATTGGTTTTCCACCAGGCAACAGACTTGCAACGGATAAATTCCGTATCCAGGGTAATATCAACAGCAATGCACAGCATCGTCTGAGGGTCACAGGTTCTCAGTAATTCGTCAAGCAACTGTGCATTCCGGTATGGTGCTTCAATAAACAGCTGTGTCTGGCCTTCGGTTTGCATCCGGTGTTCAAGCATCTTTATTTGTGCTGATTTCTCAGGGTTTCTTATAGGCAGATATCCGTTAAAGGCAAAATTCTGACCACTCATACCTGATGCCATTAAGGCCAAAAGAATTGAAGATGGCCCAACCAGAGGGACTACCTGTATATTTCGGATGTGCGCAAGCTTTACAACTTCTGCTCCAGGGTCTGCAACTCCCGGACAACCTGCCTCTGAAATAATGCCAATATCCAATCCATTCCTGTTGGGTTCAAGGAAACGGCTGATTTCCTTCTTATCGGTGTGTTGGTTCAGTTCAAAAAAGGTGAGATCATCAATCACAATAGCAGGATTCACTTTCTTTAGAAAACGTCTTGCGGTGCGAAGGTCTTCAACGATAAATACTGAAACGGATGAAATAATTTGTGTCAGATCAGGAGGTAAAACCCGCTCGATGGAAGTGTCACCCAAGGTAGTGGGAATGAGAAAAAGCTTGGCCATTATTATTTTTTTACAAAAATAGTTAAAAACCTTCGGTCAGCAGAGGGCAATCCTTATTTTTGTGTACCAAATAACACTAATGTGAAACTTACTTTTTTAGGAACAGGAACATCACAGGGAGTCCCCGTGGTCGCATGTCAATGTCCGGTGTGTTTGTCTGATAATATAAAAGACAAGCGTTTAAGGGCTTCGGTGATGATTGAAACCGAAAACTTACGTCTTGTCGTTGATGCAGGACCCGATTTCAGACAACAAATGCTGTTGCATCAGGTTCGTAACTTAAACGGTATTTTACTTACCCATGAGCATGTCGATCATATTTTTGGATTGGATGATATCCGTGCTTTCAACTGGGTACAGAAACAGGCAACCGATATCTATGCCGAGGAACGTGTTCAGATTGCTATCCGTCGTATTTTTGATTATGTATTTGCCAACTTTAAGTATCCCGGCATTCCGCAAATGCATCTTCACCTGATCGAGAACACTCCTTTTACCATCGATGGTCTTGAAATTATTCCTATACGTGGTTATCATTACAAATTACCTGTCTTTGGTTTCCGCTTTGGCAAAATAGCCTATGTCACTGATGTCAATCGTCTGGAAGATGCAGAGTTGGATAAGCTTCGCGGACTGGATGTATTGGTAATTAATGCATTGCGCAAGGAAGTTCACATTTCGCACTACAATTTAAGCCAGGCGCTTGAGATAATTGCAGAAGTAAAACCTGAAAAAGCATACCTCACCCATCTTTCGCATCAGATGGGTTTCCACAATGAAGTACAGCAGGAACTTCCTGAAAATGTATTTCTATCGTATGATGGGTTGGAACTTGAGGTTTAATTAATACGTATGGTCCATATATATGGAAACAAAACTTATCATCCGATTAAAAAAGAAGGTGATTGAGCAGGCAAAAGTATATGCCTTTAATCACAAAATCAGCCTCTCAAAAATGATTGGATCTTATCTCGAATCTATTATAGAGCAAGCAAAGGAGGACATTGAAATCACTCATCTGGTTGAAAGCTTAAGCGGTGTAATTAATCTAAAAGATAATCTTGATCTGAAGAATGAGTATGTGAATTATCTTGCAGAAAAATATAAATGAGACAATTATTTCCGGATCTAAATAATCCATTAAATAAATCAACCTGCAAGATCTCTCTTTCCTTTTTCCTCTTTCCTGTTTCCTTTTTCCTATTATTTAAAAGAATATTCTTTCAACCGGAATGACCGGCATCTCCTCAAAATCAATCAGCGCATTGATTAGCCCGACCTTTTGATATCCTGAAATATCCTCTTCCCTGATTTCCCGTTCAAAGATAATCCCCTCTTCGAGTAAAAATTGACGTTTCGTTCCCCGAAGCAATGGCGTTGTGGGGGTGAACCAGGTAATACCGTCAAAAAACAAAATGTTTGCCGTGAAGGAATCACTTACAAATCCATTTTTGATAATCAGCACATCATCGCAAGTACCACGTTGTGCATACAATTCCTGAAGTACCTGGCGGTCCGTATACTTCAAATGGTAATCGACACTCTCATGATGAACGACTTTAAGGCTTTGAATGCTTCTTAACTGATACGGCTCAATTTCAATCTTTTCGATGCTCCGGTTATAGATGACACGGATTTTATACAATCCTGCACAACAATTTTCAGGAATAGTTATTGCCCCCATCAGTTCAATGGACTCTGCACCCGGGAAGAGTTCCTCCAATGTACGATTCATCCTGCTCTGGTGATAATCCGGATTACAGATGATTCCATCTTTCAGCTTAAGTGTTTCAACGAATTGGTACATATACTTTCTGAATAAGTTCATTATACTCTGCCTGACAGTCGCTTAAAAAAGTGATTCCGCCACCACTTTTAAAGACATAGTGTACGCCTTCCTGTTCCATGTAACGAATCAATACGCAACTATCAAGGTTTTGACCATCGAAAATACCAAATATTCCCGTATAGTAACCTCTCTGGTATCCTTCGGTTTCCCTGATAATTTCAAGAGTCTTTTGTTTGGGGGCTCCGCAAACCGACCCTGCAGGCAGCAGCCTCGACAATATAGTCCCAATCGATTGCTGAAAATCTTCTGGAAGCTTACCTGAAATCTGCGAACTCATCTGCAAGATATCGCCCTTATTGGTGCTTATCCTATCAATATACATCAAAATCTCCACCTCAACATCGGTGGCAACCATGCTCAGGTCATTCCTGATCTGGTCAACTATGGTATGGTGCTCTGCCACTTCCTTTTCATCGGTAAGTAATAGTTGTTCCGCATGCTCAATGTTTGCATCAATGGTCCCCTTCATCGGAAAGGAAGAAATAATTCCATCATTTATCCGCACAAATATTTCAGGAGAGAAACATACAAACTGATTTTTTAGCCATATCTTATAGGGGGCATCACTCATGTGAAAGAGTTCCTCAGGTGATAGGTTGGTCTCCACCCTGGTAGGCATGGTCAGGTTGAGTAAATAGCTATCACCCTTATGAATGTGCAGCTGAACTGCATTAAATGCCTGTTGATACCGTTCAAATTCAACAGGATGAATATTCCAAACAACTTCCTTTACTTCATTGTTTATGCCGATCAGGCAGTTGGACTTCGCAGGAGTTTTCCATAGCAATACAGAAGATTCATTTAGATCAAAAATCAACGGTTTAGTAAAATCAAAATCAATGACAAATGCAAAAGGCTGACCATTCGCACCCAATTCATTCATCCGGCTAACAGCATTTTTTTGTGATTCGTTCATAGCAGGACCCAAAGATAGGAATAAGAGCCCAAAACATCAAAGTTGTAAAGTCAGACAATATGGTTCCTGCTCCCCGTTTATTTTATCAAGATAATCAAGTTTCAATATATAGTCGTAATTAATGCGGCAAAGTTCTACCATAAAGCAGTTGGGACCTTACAATAACAGTTCTTAAAAGTACTGTTGTTCATCCCGATAGCTATCTGCACTAATTTCCAATCAATGAAACACGGAAACCCACTGTACAGTATGTAGTCGGCAAATGAATTTATCGAGTGAAATACAGATCCTTAAAGTATCTTCTTCTTTTCCATGGAATCGATAATTTCCAAATCTCATTCCATCTTATTAGTTTCTTATTTACTAACCTCAACCCGTCAATTAAAGTCCGATATGGAAAAGCATAAATAAATAATAAAATTGTAAACCACATTGAGTCACCTGTTTTTGCAACCCAGAATAATAATGGAATTGGAACCAAAATAGCAGAATAATAGAAAATAATGTTTCTCATATCTTATTTTAAATATTCTTGTCAGTACTGGAAGAATCCTTATCAATACTAATTCGCTTAATTTTAAAATGGTCTCTGAAATCAATATATTTCTCTGTAATCACCATGTATAATTGATAAATTATAACGATAAGCCAGCACAAATATCCAAGGAGGGCAATCGCATTTAAATGCCTCCAGTTTGAAATTACCAGATAGAAAAGTAGAACTAAAACTAAAATGAATGGGATTATTCTATTTATCCTTTTCATGGCTTGCTTTATTTTAGTAATTATCTGCACGGTTTTTATTGCCCCTTTTATTCATTCCCGCAATCATTGTTTATCAAGTTCTAACCTCATCATAATATCTGTTTGTTCGTCATTACCCAATTTGAAAATATGCTTGTCAAACTCAATAAAGCCGTTTTTCTTGTAAAAACTTAATGCTCTGTGATTTTCTTCCCAGACTCCTAACCAAATATAGTCAGCATCATTCCTTTTAGCAATCTCAAGTGCAGTGTTATATAAGACTTGTCCCACCCGTTTTCGGTGGAATTCCTTCAATACGTATATACGTTCTAATTCAAGTCCTTTAGGGTCTTTAAGTTCTGTTTGTGCCTGTCCAAAATTCACTTTCAAATAACCAATTACACGATTATCAAGCCAGGCAAAATAAAACTCAGAGTCCGGGGTTATCAATTCAGCAGTTAGCTTGTCAACAGCAAAACTTTCATCCAGATATTTTTGCATATTTTCTTCCGTGTTTACTTCAGCAAATGTTTCAAGGAAAGTTTGTCTGCCAATCCGTTGTAATTGTTCAAGTTCACTCAGCCCAATCTTTTTTATTTCTATTTGATCCATCTTTAATTTGTTTAATAATACACTGTCACTGGATGTAATCTTTACAGCAACAATTCATTGATCATTTTAATCATTTTTTCTGTTCCCGGATATGCAGTAATTTTATTTTTCAATACACCTTCTTTGTCGTAAAACAGATAGGACGGGATTCCACTAAAACTGTAGCTATCCAATAAATAATCCCATTCATCCTGAGTCAGGTAATAATGCTCTCCCCCGATTATTTTAATTTTTTCTTCCCATAACTTCTGAGGGGAAGAACTATTAGTGATATATACAAAAGCTATGTCTTTATCATGTAGATCACGTTTAACATCTCTGGTCTCTTTCATTGCATCCAAACAGGGCGCGCACCAGGTAGCCCAAAAATCTATCAAAACTGCTTTCCCTTTATATTTGGATAGAATAGTTTTCATTAATGCTTCTTTGGGAACTGCAGGTGTTGTATTAACAGTTGTTTTGTAATAGTTCTTTTCCAGTTCTAATTTTACCACCACGTCACTCCTTTTTAATAGAATCTTTGTGATCTCTGCGTTTTTAAAATAGCTCCTGATATTTTCTTTCTGTTTATCCGACAAAGGTTTTAGCTCTTCATTAAACTGCCGGGAATAAGCATTGGCGGCCAACAGTTCATAGAACAAACCGGTATCCGAGCCAATCAAATCGGCCATCGTCGTTTTTACTTCTTTAAGCCATTCATCTACAGGCGTATCTTTAATCGCCGGAATGTTCAGTGTTTTATTTGAAAGTATAGTTTTTAAAACCTCCGTATATTGATCATTGTACAGGTATTGAGGATCGCTCAAATTAAAATCCTTCAGAAACGCATAATACAATCTGTTCGGCTCTTGCGGGATATAATTGCCCGGTTCTCCTTTAGGTTTAAAATGTCGATAATTACCAGACATATATTCAGAATAAGTCAGTAGGCATCCTTTAAGATATTTTAATTTGCATTGATTTGTAATTAGGTTTTTTGCTTCCCCAGATATTAATGAATCATTTATTGATCTTTTCAATCGTTGTATCATCAACTTTTCGATTGCAAAGTGACTGAATTCTTCAGGTTTCATAGTATAAAAACTCTCATTATCAGGTCTCTCAGTGAAGTTTATAAACATCTTATAATAATTTGGCAAATCATTAGAGGTCAATCCAATACTGCTTACCATATTTGCTTTTATATTTTCTGAAGCATCATAAGAGATTTCAAATTTTGTTACTTCTGCGGGTATCAAACCGACACTAAACACATTATCACCGAACATCTTTGAACCAATGGCGCCTATATTTACAGTACACTCAACCGGAGCCTCGAAATGAAAACTACCATCTTCACTTAGAAGCGTTTTAAATATTCCCATTTCTGCAGTTACCGGATTTGGAACAGCCAATATTATTGTTGGATATTCTTCACCTTTTTTCAGATGAAAATTCATAACCTTACCATCCACCTTGGCTATTCCTGCCCGAATTTCAGGATCAGGTAACCGATCATTGCTGGTATGTCGGCACGATAAAAGCACTAAACAAATTCCAAAAAGCAAAACTGATTTTAAGTAAATTGTACTATTTCTCATAACACATTATTTTTCATCTCTAAGACAGGTTTATACATATTGAATTTATCCCAATTCATTGAAACAATTCTTAATATGGTTGCTAATACATATGTAACAATACCAAAAGTGTTGACATTCAACCAATTTTAGCATTCAACACATACCTTTTTGCAATCATAAGTCAGCTACAATTCGATAATTCAATTGAATACAGACGTTTATAAACAATTATCTAATAACAGGTAAATGTATGAAATTATGTAATCTGATATGTGAAATAATTATATTAATTCTGATTTTGTATAATAACAATAGAATCTGCCCTCACCATCAAAATAAATTATTCAAAATGGCTTAAACTATCAGGATATTCATTTTTTGTGTATTAATTTTGAGCAATGAGCATAACAGAAAACATCAACCAGATAAAAGCCACTTTGCCTGCTACTGTAAAGCTGGTAGCGGTATCTAAAACCAAGCCAAACGAACTCCTGATGGAAGCCTATTCCACCGGGCAAAGGGCTTTTGGCGAAAACAAGGTTCAGGAGATGGCTGCCAAATATGAAGCGCTTCCCAAAGACATTGAATGGCACTTTATCGGTCACCTGCAAACGAATAAAATCAAACAGATAATTCCTTTTGTTCATTTGATACACGGTATAGATTCATTCAAACTTCTAAAAGCCATCGATAAAGAGGCAGTACAGGCTAATAGAATCGTTCACTGCCTGCTACAGTTTCACATTGCTGAAGAAGAAACCAAATTTGGCTTATCAATGGATGAATCCACTGCTATGCTGAATTCATCCGAGTTTAAATTATTAACCAACATCAAAATTTCAGGAGTAATGGGCATGGCTACCTATACCGATGATACCAATCAAATCAGAAATGAATTTGCACACCTGAAAAACATCTTTGATCAGCTTAAATCAGAGTATTTCCCATTGGATGATGAATTCAGGGAGATATCAATGGGTATGTCAGGCGATTACCTCATTGCTGTTCAGGAAGGAAGCACCATGGTCCGCATTGGAAGTATACTGTTTGGCGAACGAATCTATAATTCGAGAACATAACGATACAATACGTTGTTATAAACAGAAATTCAGGCTTCATCCCTGAACCAATAGATCTGATATGACAAATCTTGAAACCAAATACATGGGATTAACACTTAAAAATCCCATCGTTGTCGCCAGTTCCGGCCTGACCAATTCAATCGAACGAATCAAAGACCTCGAAAAGGCAGGCGCAGGAGCAGTCGTTCTGAAATCTATCTTTGAAGAACAGATCAATAATGAAGTATTACATCTGATCAACCGTGACCCGCAGATTCTATATCCCGAAAACGAAGATTTCATCTGGAATTATACCCGGAATAATTCAATTACACGCCATCTGAATTTGTTGACCGAAGTCAAAAAGGAAACCGAGATACCGATCATTGCAAGCATCAACTGCATGTCTGCATCCGAATGGATCCTTTTTGCCAAAGACTTCGAGAATGCAGGAGCCGATGCATTGGAGCTCAACTTGTTTTTTGTCCCAACCGATCCGTATAAAACTTCCGAAGAAATCGAAAAGCTTTATCAGAAAATCGTTTCATCTGTAAAGCAAAATACAACCATACCTATCTCAGTTAAAATAGGATATTATTTTACCAATCTGTTGGAGATGGCCAATAAGCTCACTATAAGCGGAGCAGATGCCCTGGTATTATTTAACCGCTTCTATGAGCCTGACATCGACATTGAAAAGCTTGAATTAACCTCATCCGAAATCTTCAGTTCACCTGCCGATATGCGCCGTTCCCTTCGCTGGACAGGACTAATCTCATCGCAGCTACCAAAGGTCCAGATTGCTGCCTCAACAGGTATCCATGACGGGGAGGCTGTCATCAAACAACTTCTGGCAGGAGCCCAGGTAACGCAGATTTGTTCAACAGTGTATATCAACGGATCACAGGTAATTGCAGGAATGGTTAATGACCTGAATGTCTTTATGAAGAAATGGAACTTTAAGACGATAGATGACTTCCGAGGAAAATTATCTTATAAAAATATTCCTGACCCTATGCACTATGAAAGAGCTCAATTTATGAAGTATTTTGAAGTAAAATGAGATTAATCCTCATCAGCACCTTTCACGTCATGCCGAACTTGTTTCGGCACCCCCTATTAACACCGAATTCCAATGACAAATACTAAATCTGGTTATGGATATTAATCAGATATTTTTAACCACTTTATTGGTTTACCTTTTGGAGAAATGTCTCTAACTAATGCCATTTGGCTTTATCATTTTTCTGTCTTTCCAACATTTTCATTGATTGATAAGTCATTAAATCCCTTATCATAATAGGCCAATCTTTTGGAATTTTAAAGCCAATGCTACTTTTGGTAAAAATCAATGCATCCATTCTTTTGTTAATATCTCCGAGATAAAAGCTCTTTTCCCCAGGATGAGCACCCTGATACCTGTAATAGCAAATGTTGTTGAAAGCTTGATTGTAACTCAACGCAGAAAAGAAAAAATCATCGTTCATATCTAAACAGAATTTCTCAAGTGATCCTGAAACTGGTCTATTTACTATACAATTATCAACAATCATGGTATCATTATTTGCAGTAAACGTACCTTCACCAGCCAGCAAGCCAATAGTATAATAATCCTTGCCATACTTCTTATTAAGATAACTTCCCATTGGAGGATAGGTCTCTCCTTTATCATTGCTGCAAATTTTGCTTGCATGTTGCATGTGAGAATAAATAATTGCTTTTTCATTCTTTTTCAATAAAGAGTCAATACCCAAAATTGCATTTTGTGCCAACATATAGTCTCTATAGCCGTCATATAACTCTTGAGGCGGATAAATTAACCATGCAATACCCTTAAGTGCCTGATCAAAAACCAAAAGCTGATCGTTTCCCATCTTTCCCTTAAACAGACTCCAATGATTCACTAAATAATCATGGGCAATTGCATAAATATCATCATGATAACTGACCAGGTTTTGAGCCATAGAGTCAATTTCAGGTGATGGTTCCAATTGATAAAGAAATCTTTTTAAATAAAAATCAGCCTTATAACTCCCCGACAAATCAATCCCCATTACAATTACCTTGTCTTTATTAACCATGTTGTAATTTCTTAACCACAGCAATAAGTTCTTCAATTCTATTGGATCGCATAAATAATCAACAGGTAAAAACTGATCAATCGATTCACTGCTCTTTACAGAAATATAATTATTCCAATGCATTACCAAATCAATTGGAAATTCAAACATGATGAGTTTTACATGTTCTTTCTCAACTAAATTCTGAATTACCTGAAATGCAATTTTATTGATTGTTGTACTGCCATGTATGGTTTCACCAAGCGCAATAATTCTTTTATCTTTTAATTCATTTATAGCTGAAATCTCAGGCATGAGTGGCGATGAAAAAGAGACTTTGTTTTCTCTGAGTTGCTTTTTGAGATCATTACATTGGATTGTCTGTTCAAAATGATTGATATCTACATTATCGATTTTAATCTCAATTTGATCGATCCAAATTGGCGTAACTTCATCCCCAAAGGTGTATTTTTTGTCCAAATTTAGTTCAATGGTAAGTGATAATATTTTAGCATCATTAACATCAATATTTATGCTATCTCTTGCCCAATCATCTGTTTGATTAATCTGTAATTTTTTAGTTGATACTATATCTTCCAAATTATTTAAACACACTATATTCAAACATGCATTCCATTTCTTATCACCTTTCGTAAAAACACTAATGTTAATATTCTTTTTTCCCTCAGGCAGTAAAAACGATTGGCAGAGTTTCGCAGATGCACCCAAGATAGAATATGCATCACTGCTAAAACTTAATCTCAAAGAATTCAATCCTGACTTTTTAATCTTATTATCTAATTTGAATAAGCAACTATTACTACCTTTAACCCAACTTGTGATTTTTGTTAAGTTATCATCAAACCCCAGATTAAGACTATCTTTAGGAGAACTTATTACAACAACATAAAAAGAAACTAAAAATACAAATGTTAGGATAATACGCATGATAGGTTATTATTAATTAATGTCGGAGAATTTCCAAAAGTAATTAAAATAACATAAATATTTGCAATAGTAATAATATTAATGCCAGATACGCATTAATATGAAGAACCAGAAATACCTACTACCTCCCTCATTCTAAACATCCAACTCTTCGCAAATGGGGTTTCTGCAAATTTCCAAGCCCATTGACCCGTCATCCTGAACTTGTTTCCGGACCCTCTTCTTATTTCTCTTTCCTCTTTTATAAGATAATGGAAGGCAAAAAATCAACCACTTCTCTCATCAGTTCAACCTTTTGATCTGTAGCATGCAGAATAGCCTGTTCGAGGCATTCAATCCCGGTGTCAATCTTTTTCTGATCTATCCTTTCAGTCATATTGACGATGACCGTATAGGCCTCAAATGCAATTACGAAATCACTTTCGATGAGCAAATCAATAAACAGGTTCAGGTAGTTGCTGTAATCGAGTCCGTTTTCCCAGCAGCACGCCAGCAATTCCTTCAATTCAGAGGTATATTTCGGATTCTTTACGGCATCAATAATCAGAGGCACGGCTTCAGTCTCCTTCAAAGTAGCAAATAAAGAATTAATCTTTGACTTAATTTCCTTATCTTGAGTCTGATGCAGGAGCTCGATCAACATCGGTACATCGGATGCTTTTCCTGAAACCTTTAAATCTTCGAGAGTCTCCAATACCCGGAGAGTTTCTTCTGATTGAAATTCTTTAACTAAGTCTTTATTGTCATCGTATGTTTGGTCGCTGTTCATTTATTGTCCCGGTTAATGTTTTGCAAATTTAATAATTTGAAGATAATGTCGTTTAATTCTGGTCTTTTGTTTAACCACTGTCGGGGTTTTCAACCTCCAACAGGGTTTCCCGATTGCCCCGTCAGTGGTTAACAACCCTGTCGGTAGCTAAACTGAACGACATTGAATTTGAAGATAATATTTGCCGCTCCTTCATTCATGATCATTTTTCAGTGACTTTATCACTAAAAATAATTAACCGTTAGCCAGTCAACCTATACTGCTGAAATCTGATCTTAATTTTATCTTTGCCCCCCTATTGAAACTGGATAATGAATAAAAAGACGAAAGAACTTGCGGAACTTAGTGTCCCACGATTGATGCTTAAATTTTTTGTACCGGCATTTATCGGGGTATTTATTAATGCCCTTTACAACATTGTTGACCGTGTTTTTATCGGTCAGGGAGTAGGTTCCATGGCATTAAGCGGAGTTTCGGCAACTTTCCCAGTGATGTTGATCGTGATGGGATTTGGGATGCTCATTGGTATCGGGGCTGGCGTTCTGGTTTCTATCAACCTCGGCAAGCACAATATGCACAAGGCCGAAAAGGTACTTGGAAGCAGCTTCCTACTGATGCTGCTGGTTTCAGTGCTCATTACCATCATCGGGATGTCAATCAAAGGACCTATGCTCCGGTTATTTGGTGCTACCGCCGAAACCAGCAAATACGCCAATGATTATCTGAACATTATCCTGGCCGGAACTGTATTTCAGGTGGTTGGCTTTTCGCTCAACAACATCATCCGGGCCGAAGGAAACGCACGCATTGCGATGTTCTCAATGATTATCAGTGCCGGTACAAATATGATTCTCAACCCTATCTTTATCTTCGGGTTCGGCTGGGGGGTAAAAGGGTCTGCATTAGCCACTGTAATTTCGATGATATTGCTTACAGTTTGGGTTTTGGCTCATTTCAGGGGAATAAACTCCGTCGTCAAACTGAAGCTTGAAAACATCAGGTTCGACCATAAGATTCTCTTCGAAATTCTCGCTATCGGGATGGCACCCTTCGTCATGCAAATCGCCAACAGCTTCGTTCAGGGCCTGATCAATACCAAACTCATCGCTTTTGGCGGTGATCTGGCAGTTGGGGCAATGGGCATCGTAAACAGTGTAGCCACCATGATCGTCATGGCTATTGTAGCGATAAACATGGCCTCCCAGCCGATAATCAGCTTTAATTATGGCGCCGGTTCATTTGGAAGGGTGAAAGACACGCTACGGATATCCATTATTTCGGCATCCGTAATTGCCGTACTTTCATTCCTGCTAGTCGAGGCTTTTCCTGAATCCATCGTAAAGCTTTTCAATTCGTCCGACAAGGGTCTGATGAGCTTTGGTCGCGAAGGACTCCAAATGGCACTGATGGCCCTGCCGCTTGTGGGATTCCAGGTCGTTGCCGGAAATTTCTTCCAATCTATGGGAAAAGCCAGAATTGCTGTTTTGCTTACCTTGCTCCGCCAGGTAATTATTCTGATCCCGCTCTTGTTCATTCTTCCCAATTTTCTGGGCCTTCATGGCATCTGGCTGGCCATGCCGATTTCCGACACCTGCTCGGCCATCATTGTGGTGTTCTTCCTGGTCAACCAATGGAAAAAACTCACCCGGCTTTCCTTTTCCTTTAGAATCTGAATAAACGAAGGATCAAAACCGAATATTCTTATTAAAAGATAGGGATTCCCAAAGAATCGACTATCCTCAAAGTGTCACCTTGTGTATACCTTGTGTATACCTTGAGTATACCTTGTGTGTACCTTATATATTCAGTAATAAATAAGGTATACTTATGCTAATCTTATTTTATACTTATTCTATACATAAATACTAGCGTTGGTATCACCCTGATACTGGGAAAACACCTGAAAAGGGATTTTGTAACAACAGAATGGAAAATACTCATGCACGTTCATGATTATACTAAAATGTAACTGCAATTCTATTGTCTGAATTTTAAAGAAGGGAAATCCTACGATATCCTGCAATGCTAAGATTTGGCTGAAGATCAATATTTCATTCCTGGGTATAGAAACAGCCCAAAAATCATCACAGTTAATAGCGGAAATCTTGTATTTTTGCAGTGACCCAATCACCGAAGGATCGCCAATTAACTAAACTCTTGACTGCCATGAATAAGAAACAGCTTTTTGATGCTTTCCTTGAAGGGAAAAAAATTGATCGTACCTTGTTTCGTCCCATCCTAATGCACTTTGCAGCCCGGTTCACCGGAAATACCTATGGCGAATTTGCTTCAGACCACAATGTACTGGTCAACAGCAACATCAAGACCATGGAGCATTTTGATTACGATATGGTGAGCCTCATCTCGGATCCCTATCGCGAAACTTCGGCATTCGGTGCAGCAATTACCTTTATCCCTGAGGCGGTTCCGCGTTGTGAAAAGCTGATCGTTAAATCATGGGATGACATTCAGAACCTGGAACGTCCGAATGTTTGCAAATGTACCCGTACACTCGACCGCATCAAAGGAGCTGAGCTATTCCAGAAGAAATTGCAGGGAACAGTCCCGGTTATAGGATGGGTAGAAGGACCCCTTGCCGAAGCCTGCGACCTGGCAGGGGTGAGCCAGATGTTGACTCAACTGATGATGGATCCCGACTTTTGTAATCTTTTGCTCGATAAATGCAATGATACCGCCAAGGATTTCGCAAAAGCACAAATCGAGGCAGGCTGTGATGTGATCGGTATAGGCGATGCCATTTGTTCCCAAATTGATCCTTTTACCTATGATACTTTTGTGAAAGATCGTCACCGCGAGTTGATTGCCTTCATACATAGCTGCGGAGCACGCACTAAATTGCATATTTGCGGCGACATTACCCACCTTTTACCTTCATTAAAGGAAGTTGGCACCGATATCCTCGATCTTGATTATGATGTCGATATTTCGTATGCACGATCGGTTCTGGGTGAACAGATCGTACTGATGGGAAACATTAATCCAATAATTGTTCAGGACTCTACGGCAGAAGAAGTGGAAAGACTATCGCGTGAACTGGTCGAAAAATACGGCAATGAGCGGTTTATACTGTCTGCAGGCTGCGAAATCACCGTTGGCACCTCGCATGAAAACCTGATGGCTATGCGTAAGGGAAGTCTTTGAAATAAAGCTCCATTTACAACAATAAATTTACAGATGAGTTCCAATATTTAAATTAAGAATAAACTCTCAGAGCTGCAGCTGTGCAAAAGTCCTCCATCTGCTGCTTAACTTCCTTCCGTGACCGGTTGTATGTTTGGTTCACCAAAGCTGTGGAAACATTTTTCGGATTGGCAATTTCTGCAAGAACCAATAACAGTCGATCAACATCCTCTTCGCAGTTTTCAACGCCCAGGCTCATCCTTACAAGGCCAGGTAACCTCAATTTAGGGAATACTGTTTGAATCAGACGTTGGAATCGCTCAAGAGAAGGAGAAACTTTAAGAAGTTGCTTAACGATGATATGGGCACAGTGGCAACCAAAACGGACTCCAATACCACCCCGTATGGCGAGTTCATTGGCCATCCGAATTGACACCATGCCTTTCAGACCGAAAGCTATGACTCCAAGCTTATGTGCAAACACAGGGGATTCAGTGTCATTAATCCCATAGACTTTAATTTCTGGAATCTGCGCCAGACCGCGCAAAGCCCTTACAGTCAAGGCCTGTTCTTCCTCGCAGATCAGGTCCATACCAATCCTTTGTAAAAGCACCAGTGCCTTGCCCAATGCGGCAATACCTCCCACATTTTCTTCGCCCGATGATTGAATCAAATCAAGCTCTTCTGAATTAAATTTCAGCAATCCCTTTCTTACTATCAGCACTCCAGAGCCAAACGGCGCATAAACCTTGTGGGCTGAAAAAGCAAGATAATCGATTCCGCATTCTTCCATATTAGCCATACGGTGAGCTATCAATTGTGCAGCATCAACCAGCAGTCTGGCTCCATACTGATGAGTGATCCGGCTGATATCCATTAGATTGTTGCATACGCCAAGGACATTCGAAGCGCCGCTCACGGCTACAAGCCTTATTCGTTTTATTCCATACTGGCCTTCCTGATTGTAAGCTTTCAGAAGCGATTCCAACTCATTCAAATCGATAAAACCATCATCGTCCACTGAAAGCCGGATCAGCGAACAGCCTGGAACTGCACGCCATGGCAGATCATTCGAGGAGTGTTCAAGGAGCGTGTTTAGCACAACAGGCCCGGTGCCGTTTACACATTCAAGGCACAGACTTTCGGCGACAAGGTTGATCGCCTCAGTCGTATTGGAAGTAAAGATCAGATCATATTCACTCAGGGGAGCACCCAGCACTTCAGAGCAAATAGTCTTCACCTCGCTGATGATCTCTTGCCTGACTTGACCTGTCTGGCGCCAGCTCTGACGATAAGCATTCCAGATTGGGGTAAAGGTGGGAGTACTGGCGCTGTTGTCAAGATTAATAAACGGCAGTTCTCCTTTCATTGTAGGAACATGAATACCGCGTCCGATCAGGTTCAGCCTGAGTTCTTTCAACAGTTCACGTCCAGTATATTTTTGCAATTCATCATGATATAATATTTCCTTAGCCGTCCTTTTTAGTGTAGCAGAACCAAAGAAGATATCCTTACCGTATTGCCGCACCATACGCAGAACCCTGGCAAACGCAATGATGTTAATGATTGCAGGTGTTCCGGCCTCGAACTTATCAGGTGCATCCGCCCAGATAATCCAATCTTTGGAAATCAGTTTGGTCGTTCCACCACCTGTCTCAAAAGAAATGCTTTTCGGCAGTGTTTTTCGCTTAACAGCCAGAGCCCTTACTCCCAGGGCAAGACCAATATCCGTGCTTGACAACAATAGATAACTATCAGGCAAAAGCAGCTTTGTGAAAGCTAAGGCTCTTCGGGGCGTACAAAATATTACAATGTAGCTGTCTTTATTCAGGTCAAGGTATTCAAGAACAATGCTTCTGGCTTGCTCGAATAAATGAGTAGTCACCATTGAGTTGTGTCCACTACCCCGGTGAACATTTGAATATGTCTCCAATGCGGCATGCACACCAAGCTCTAATTCAATAAATGCTTCTTCTGTTTCATTGTCAATAGGAGTAGACTTTTCAACTTCTTTGAGTTGAAATACTTCCACTGGATTCTGTTTAACTTCCATTTTGTTTTATCCTAAAAAATGCTTTGTCGCCTTGCTTTAAACGGGCATCATTCATCGCAAAACCCTTGATAATGTATTCTTTCAAGACTTGTGTAGCCCAAATCCTAAACTGAGTAGCTTTGCTTGAATTTACTCTATAACCTACCGATATGATGACATCAAGGTTATAATAATCCAGTTCTCTATTTACCTCTCTTCCACCTTCAGACTGAACTACTCGAATTTTTCGAGTAGTTGCTTGAGCTTGTAATTCATTACTTTTATAGATCTCCTTTATATGATATGTAATTGTATTGCTTTCTACTCCAAATAAAGTGGCAATCGCCTTTTGCGTAAGCCAAAGTGTTTCATCCTGAATAAATACCTCAAGTTTTACCTCTCCATTAGGAGTAGTATACAACATAAAGTTCTTGCTCGATTGCAATTCGTTATCAGTCATTGCTTTAAATTCAAGTGTTTAAAAGATGCGTTGCAAAAGCAAAGGCAACAACTCCTTGTTGCTGTTAATGCTTGAACGAGGGGCAATTTAGATCAATCATAAAGAACCATACAATTGTTTTTATTTAAGTTTTGGTGGATTATTCTTAAACTTTTCTATACAATATTTATAGTCAGTACTATCTTTTATTGGATAATCAAATAAAAAAGCGCACTTCTCCGGCTCATTTGTCAGGTATATTCCCATAAACAGTTCGCCAGGCTTAGGGCCATCCATAAAAGGCACATTGTAATCAGATTCAACTTGATATTCAAGGTCATTCACTTTGTACGAAATTCGAGTATAAGCCGAGCTGCCAGTGATTGTGTGAGCACCGTATTCAATAACTTTACAAATTGTATATCGCCCATTCTCCTCAAAATACCTATTTTGAGACTCATTATTATTTTTCGTAAAATGCATCATTAGAGCAATAACCAACACTATTACAACTAAATAAAATAGACTATTTAGTTTTTCTCGTTTAGTTCCCATTTCATTATATTGACAACGTTTCAAATATCTTGCCTAGCCTTCAACTAGTATATCACCTGACAATCTTAGACTTAGCCACCCAATTCCTGGGTACAAATATGATTGTCGTTAGGCAGTTTATTTCTGCTAAATATAAAAACTCTTCCCCGAAATACCATGATTTCAGAGAAGAGTTTTCATAAAAACATTAACTTGTAAGCAGTTGGTCTTATAAGTGCTAAAAACGGTTAAACTTATTCTAAAGAATTATTCGGTCCTGCTATTTCAATACTTCACCCAGAAACAAAAGGGTATGGTTCCAGGCACGTTTGGCCATTACCTCGTTGTATTCCTGTGAGGTCGGATTTGTAAAGGTATGCCCGCAATTAGCGTAGGTGATGATTTGCCAGTCGGCTTTTCCATCCTTCATTTCCTGAACCAGTTGGTCGTAAATTTCTTTCGTTACCCCTTTATCTTCTGCGGGATTTTCAACCAGGACTTTGGTTTTAATTGGTACATTGGTTCGTTCAGGAGCTTTGCCCAGTCCACCATGAATGGATACAACACCGGCAACATTAAACCCGGCACGTGCAGTTTCAAGAGCACCTGTCCCACCAAAACAATAGCCAATCACAGCAATCTTGCTGCTTTGTGCACCGGCAGCTTTCAGTTGCTCCAGCGCCAGTGAAATACGTTTTTGGTAAAGCTGGTAATCGGTCTTAAACTGTGTTGCAATTTTTCCTGCACTGCCAAAATCAGCTGGGATGTTTCCTTTGCCATAGATATCGGCGACAAAAACAACATAGCCCTCTTTTTCGAGCTGAAGTGCTGCAGCCTTGGCTTCATCATCTATTCCCATCCAGGCCGGAAGAATTAAAACCCCGGGTAAGTTCTTACCAGCGTTAGAAGTAACCAGCCCATTTAGTTCCTGAGCACCATCGGCATATTTCACAGCTTTCAATGTTTGTGCTGTAAGTGATTGAATAAGTCCCATAAAAAGCGAAAGAATTAGAAATTTTCTCATTGTGATTCAATTTTAATGTTTACCAGAATACTTTATTCCCTGAAACCAACGACTAAGAGCTTTGTTTACGCTTGCACCAATGAAATACTTTATTTCTTTACTGCCGGAGCCAGTTTGACCGTTGAAACATCGATAGTAATTTCATTTAACCTTTTAGCAACTTCAGGCTTCATGCTTTCCTGATAACGTCCACCCAGGTGTTTGGCCAGGAACTTTTCAGAAGACGCCAACATAGCCATATTATTAACAGGACGAGCAAAGCCGTGACCTTCATCGGGAGCAACTATATATTCTACGGGGAAACCTCTGTCGCGCAGTGCTATAACAATTTGATCGGATTCTGCTTTATTTACGCGAGGATCATTAGCCCCTTGAACCACGAGCAAAGCAGCCTTAATTTTATTGGCAGAATTAAGTGGTGATTGTCTTTCGAGCTGTGCCTTGCCTTCGGGAGTGGTAGGGTCACCCATTCTTACATGGAATATTTTTCGTCCCGCTTCCCAGTATGGAGGAATAGAATTCAGCAAGGTAATCAGGTTCGACGGACCAACAATTGATACGCCACAGGCATAAACATCGGGTGTAAATGCAACACCTGCAAGAGTGGCATACCCTCCATACGAACCACCCATAATTCCAATTTTTGAAGGATCAGCAATTCCTTCGCTAATTAGATATTTTACTCCCCATGTTAGATCGTCCTGCATTTTTTCTCCCCACTGATTGTTTCCGGCATTAAGGAATTTCTTCCCATAACCGGTTGATGATCTGAAATTCGGAGAAAGCACAGCATAACCACGATTGGCAAGGAACTGTGCATAGGAATTATAGCCCCACCCATCGCGTCCCCATGGACCGCCATGTGGAAATACAATTACAGGCAGATTTTTAGGTTCCACCCCTTTAGGCAAGGTAAGATAGGCTGGAATTTCCAGCCCGTCAGAAGATTTATACCTGATTGCCTTCATTTCTGCCAGATCCTTTACCGGAATATTTGGCCGTGGACGATACTGAAAAGTAAGCTTTTTTGTGGTACGATCAAACAGATAGGTAGATCCCGGATCAATATCAGCTGAAGCGCTAAGCAACCAGTAATTCTCGTCGGTAGTGGATGAGGAGAAATAGATATCAGTATTTGGTAATTCTTTCTTAATCAGATTATAATCTTCTTCAAAAGTTTTGTCTTTCCAGTAAATCCTGTTCCGCTCATCTTCGTATGAAGTATAAATCAGTTCTTTGTTTTTTTCTGAAATAGATACATTACCGATGTCAACCCTTTTCAACGGATCACTTTCAACAATCTCCTCCTTCAATGTTTCAGGATCAAGTAGAATCAACTGAGAAAGATCGAGGTTATCACCTTTATTCGTTGTGATGTACACGCGCTTATTATCCTTATTAAAAGCTATAGGATTAGCCTCTTCGAAAACAGTAGTTGTATAAATCTTAACCAACTCTTTGGTGTCAACCCTTAAAATATCATTACTGCCATCACTATTTGCACGGGTGGCCAGTCGTAACTGATCATTCCAATCAAAGACCCAACCGGTAATCCTGTCAGTGGCAGAATTTTGACGAACAAGAGATCTTTCTCCTGTAGATATTTTCATTTTATAAAGATCGTGCCATGCCTTATCACGGTCATTCAAACCGATATAGATTGCATCAGGATCAGTCAATGGTAATGCATAAATAAATACTCTCACTCCTTTTAGATTGGTAAGGTCCCTGTTAACAGGAATATCACTTCCTGCGACAGGCGCTTCCAAAGGATTAACAGCATAAATATTAAAATTCTCGTCTCCTCCCTTGTCCTGTGAATAGAGAATGTATTTTCCATCGCGTGTCCAGAAATATGAACGGATAGGCCGAACAGTGTCTGCTGTAATTGGTTTTGCCGCAGTAAAATCCTCATTCAGCTTCTTTATCCAGATATTCTGAGTCCCTTTATAGGGTTTTATAAAGGAAATGAATTTCCCATCGGGAGACAATTGACCTCCTGCAATTTCAGGGGCATCGAACAGAAGTTCACGATCGATAATTGGAGGTTGCACCTCTTTGGGTTTTGGTGTCTGACACGCCACTATAGTGGCAAAGAACATTAAAGAGAACATCTTTGAAGGTTTCATTGGCAAACAATTTTAGTGATTGATAAATATTGATTATGGGTAAACAACAGAGACCGAATTAATATTGTTTAGGCATTAATCAATTTGTGTTGGATTTACCAATACTTAAAATCATATCTTTCGCTAACCTTAGCTCACAACCTATACCAT
>Ga0073936_10001005_pt1 | contig 44044 bp, 35 predicted proteins | sample AliMusrvi5mmetaG_FD_87041 | JGI IMG/M metagenome (GOLD analysis project Ga0073936, IMG submission 87041) | Freshwater lake bacterial and archeal communities from Alinen Mustajarvi, Finland, to study Microbial Dark Matter (Phase II) - Alinen... | ecosystem: Environmental > Aquatic > Freshwater >...
GGCGGGCTCTGGGCCCTCAATACCGGACGCAGTCTGGATCAGGCCATCGAAGGACTCGCCGCCTTCGGAGCTCCCGTCGAACCGGATTTTTTGCTTACGAATGAACGGGACATCTTTTTGCGGAACGCGGCGGGCACGTGGGCGGCACACCACGAGTGGAACGAGCGCTGCCATCTCCGTCATGCGGAACTTTTCGTCCGGGCGCGGGATGTCATCCGCCGTGTTTGCGAACTGGCCGCAGGCACGCCGGACATCACGATCATCCAGGAAAACGGCAGGCCGATCGGCCTGGTGACCACCACGGAAAACGTGATGGCGGAAGTCGCCCGGTTTCTTGATCGGGAAGCGGATGGCTTTCCCTCCTTCTCGTATCAGCGGAACACGGTCTATCTGCGGTTCTGCCACCTCGATTATCACAAGGGCAGTTCGCTCGGGGAACTCTGCCGCCTGCTCGGCATCGAACGCACGGCCGTCCTCACGGCCGGCGACCATTTCAACGATATCCCGATGCTGGACGGACGGTTCGCCGCTTTTCCATGCTGTCCGTCGAATGCCATCCCGGAAGTGCGCGCCACCGTGCTTGCCGCGGGCGGACATGTGGCCGTGCGCCCCGCGGCCGACGGCATCGCCGATGCCTGGCACTTTTTCCATCGCCCCGCAATTTCTTCCACAACCCACTGAAACCATGTCCCCCGCCCTCGTCCGCAAACTCGTCAAAAAACTCGGAGCCGCCGCGATCCAGACCAACCCGGCTCCCGAATTCGCCGGAGACAAATGGTTTGCGCACACGCCGCCGGATCTTGCCGTTTTTCCAAAGTCCGCTGCGGAAGTTTCCTTTGTGTTGCGCGAGGCCGGGAAGGCGGGCGTGCCGGTGACTCCGCGCGGGGCGGGATTCGGCTATGTCGGCGGGTGCACCCCGATCCGGCGCGGGATCGTTCTCTCCCTCGAACGCATGAACCGGATTCTCGAAATCAACGAGCGCGACTTCGTGGCCGTTGTCGAACCCGGCGTCATTACCGGCGACCTGCAAAATGCCGCAAGGAAAAAAAATCTTCTCTATCCTCCCGACCCGGCAAGCCTCAAGGATTGCAGCATCGGCGGAAATATCGCGACGAATGCCGGCGGCCCGCGCTGTCTGAAATACGGCGTCACCCGCAGCTATCTCCTCGGGCTCGAAGTCGTCTTGCCGGATGGCACGATCGTGCCCTGCGGCGGGCGAACTCATAAAAATAAAACCGGTTTCGATCTCGTCGGGCTCTTCACCGGGTCGGAGGGCCTTCTGGGCATCATCACCCAAGCCACCCTGCGTCTCGTGCCGCTTCCTCCCGCCAGGGCCGCCCTCTCGGCCGGATTCGCATCGATGGATGCCGCCGCCGCCGCCATCCAATCGGTCTTCGCACACGGGTTTCTCCCGGCGGCCGTCGAGGTGGCCGACCGCTTCACGCTCGATGCCGCCCGTGCCTACAAACCCGACGCCGACTTCCCGCCGGGCAACGCCCAAGTGATCCTCGAAGTGGACGGCCAGCCTGCGAGCGTTCGCAGCGAAGCCCGCTCGCTCGAAGCCCTCCTGCGCGAGGCCGGCGCGCTCGGAGTCCGCAAAGCCACGACCCCGGTCGCCTGCGAGAAGATCTGGGATCTCCGGCGCGCCTATTCCGAGTCGCTCAAGGCGACCGGATTGAAAAAGCTCAACGAGGACATCGTCGTTCCCCGGGGCAGACTGGTTGATCTCGTGCGGTTTGCCGGGGATCTCCAGAAGCGCACCGGATTTCCCATTGCCTGCTTCGGCCATGCCGGCGATGGAAATATCCACGTCAACATCATGCTGGCCGACCCGGAAAACCCGTCGATCCAAAAAAAGTCGCGCGCCGCATTGGACGAACTTTTCGATCAGGTTCTCGCTTGGCACGGCGCCATCACCGGCGAACACGGTGTCGGACTCGCCAAAAAACGTTGGTGGCCGAAAGCCGTCCCCGCCTCCACGCGCGCCCTTCACCACACAATAAAGAAGGCCCTCGACCCCGCCGGATTGCTCAATCCGGGAAAGTTTGTCTGATGGCCTTTCCGGCGGGAGCCGGGAGAAGAAACAAACAGACGCTTTGTAGCAACGCGGCCCTGCCGCCTCTCCGCAGGCATTTTTCATTTTGCGCGGACGGGATAACCGATAGAGTCCCGGCCAGCCATTTTCCATGATTTCATCCACCGAGAAAACCCTGCGCGAACTCCTCGCCCAACGCCTCCTCCTGCTCGACGGAGCAATGGGCACGGTGATCCAGCAGTATCGGTTGCAGGAAGCCGATTACCGGGGAGAGCACTTTGCCGCCTGGACGGGACAGGATCTCAAGGGCAACAACGACCTGCTCGCTCTCACGCAACCGGAAATCATCCGCGAGATCCACTCGAAATACATCGCGGCCGGATCGGACATCATCGAGACAAACACGTTCAACTCGACGACGATCGCGCAGGCGGATTACGGCCTGGAATCGGTCGTGCCCGAACTCAACCGTGCGGGGGCAACAGTGGCGCGCCAGGCGGCGGATGCCTGCACCGACCGCCGGATCTTTGTGGCGGGCGCGATCGGACCGCTCAACCGCACGCTGTCGATCTCCCGCGATGTCAACGATCCCGGCAAGCGCGACGTCACGTTCGAGCAGGTCGCGGCCGCCTACCACGAGCAGATCGAAAACCTCGTCGCGGGCGGAGTTGATCTCCTCCTCGTGGAAACAGTTTTCGACACGCTGAACGCCAAGGCGGCTCTCTTCGCCATTTCGCGCTTTTTCGAGTCCCATCCAAGGCTTCCGGTCATGGTCTCCGGAACGATCACCGACCTCAGCGGGCGGACGCTGACCGGGCAGACCGTCGAAGCCTTTCTGAATTCCGTCTCCCATTTCCCGCTGCTCTCGATCGGGCTGAACTGCGCGCTCGGGCCGAAGGAAATGCGTCCGTATATCGAGGAACTTTCCGCCCTTGCGCCGTTCGCTGTCAGTACCTATCCGAACGCGGGACTGCCCGATCCGCTTTCGCCAACCGGATTCCCGGAGACGCCGGAATCGCTCGCGCCGCAACTCCGCGAGTGGGCCGAGCAGGGCTGGCTGAACATCATCGGCGGGTGCTGCGGCACGACGCCGGATCACATCCGCGCCATCGCGAAAGCCGTCCGGGGGCTTGCGCCCCGCGCGATCCCGCGGCGCGAGCCCACGCTGCGACTGAGCGGCCTGGAGCCGTTCACCGCGCGCCCGGAGATCCCGTTCATTAACGTCGGCGAGCGCACGAACGTCACCGGCTCGCCGAAATTCGCCAAGCTCATCCTCTCCGGCAACTACGACGAGGCCCTCGCCGTCGCACGCCAGCAGGTCGAAGCCGGCGCGCAGATCATCGACGTCAATATGGACGAGGGCATGCTCGACGGCCCGGCAGCCATGACGAAATTTCTCAACCTTGTCGCGAGCGAGCCCGACATTTCGCGCGTGCCAGTGATGATCGATTCGTCGAAGTGGGAAGTCATCGAGGCCGGACTGCGCTGCGTGCAGGGCAAGTGCGTCGTGAATTCGATCAGCCTCAAGGAAGGCGGGGAAAAGTTCAAAGCCCAGGCCCGCCTGGTTCGCAGCTACGGGGCCGCAACCATCGTGATGGCCTTCGACGAGCAGGGCCAGGCCGACTCGCTGGAGCGCAAAATCCAGATCTGCGGCCGGGCGTATCGCATCCTGACCGAGGAGGTTGGCTTTCCGCCGGAGGACATCATCTTCGATCCGAACATTCTCACGATCGCGACCGGTATCGAAGAGCACAACGGCTACGGCATTGCGTTCATCGAGGCCACCCGCTGGATCAAGCAGAACCTTCCTTTTGCCCGGGTGAGCGGGGGGATCAGCAATATTTCGTTTTCCTTCCGCGGGAACAATCCCGTCCGCGAGGCCATGCACGCCGCGTTTCTCTACCATGCGATCCAGGCCGGGCTGGACATGGGAATTGTGAATGCCGGGATGCTCGGCGTCTACGAAGAGATTCCCAAGGATCTCCTGACACTCATCGAGGACGTGATTTTCAACCGCCGCCCGGATGCCACCGAACGCCTCGTCGCCTTCGCGGAGACGATCAAATCCAAGGCGTCCGGGGGAACCGCTCCGACAGCCGACCTCACGTGGCGGGAGGGCACGGTCGAGGAACGCCTCAAGCACGCGCTCATCAAGGGGATCGTGGACTTTGTCGATGCCGATACCGAGGAGGCCTGGAAAAAATACTCCCGGCCCCTGCTGGTGATCGAGGGTCCGCTGATGGACGGCATGAAAGTCGTCGGCGATCTCTTCGGCGCGGGGAAAATGTTTTTGCCGCAGGTGGTGAAGAGCGCGCGGGTGATGAAGCGTTCGGTGGCCTGGCTGATGCCGCACATGGAGGTCGAACGCGCCGCCAACCCCGATGCGCGCGCGCAGGGCCGGATCCTCATGGCGACCGTCAAAGGCGATGTCCACGACATCGGCAAAAACATCGTGGGCGTTGTCCTTGCCTGCAACAACTACGAGGTCATCGACCTCGGGGTCATGTGCCCGTGCGAAAAAATCCTTGCCGCCGCCCGGGAAAAAAATTGCGACATCATCGGGCTCTCCGGCCTGATCACCCCCTCGCTCGACGAGATGATCCACGTGGCGAAAGAAATGCAGCGCGAAGGCTTCACGATCCCGCTCATGATCGGCGGCGCGACCACAAGCCGCGCCCATACCGCGGTCAAGATTGTCCAGCATTACGAGTACGGGGTCGTCCACGTCCTCGATGCCTCGCGCGCGGTCAACGTCGCCAGCGCGCTCCTCAGCCCCGAACAGAAGCCGGAGTTTGTGAAAAATTTGCACTCCGACTACGACCGGCTCCGCGCCGAGCACGCCGGTCGCCAAGCCGCCCGCCCGCAGCTCACGCTCGCCGGGGCTGCGGCAAACAAATTCCGCTGCGACTGGGCGGCGGCGGATCTTCCCCGCCCCTCGCGACTTGGCATCATCCCTTCCGATGCCTCCTTGGAGGAGCTGGTGCCCTTCATCGACTGGTCGCCTTTTTTCCACGCCTGGGAACTGCGTGGGCGTTACCCGGCGCTGCTCGACGACGCGGTCATCGGAACCGAGGCCCGCAAATTGTTCGACGACGCCCGCCGACTGCTCGACGAAATTGTTTCGAAAAACCTCTTCCATCCGCGCGGGGTCATGGGCTTCTGGCAGGTCGAGAGCACGGGCGAAGACGTCCGGCTTCTCGACGCGAGCGGCGGCTCGCCCGCCACCTTGCACTGCCTGCGCCAGCAGCAGAAAAAGCCGGCCGGCCAGCCGAACCTCTCGCTTGCTGATTTTATCGCCCCCGTCGGCTCCGGCCGCGCGGACTTTCTTGGCGCCTTCGCGGTGACAACCGGCCAAGAGGTTCACGAGGTCGCCGCCCATTACGAAAAACACCACGACGACTACCTCTCGATCATGACGAAGGCGCTCGGCGACCGTTTTGCCGAGGCCTATGCCGAGTTCCTCCACAAAAAAGCCCGCGAGATCTGGGGATTTGGCAAAAACGAAAACCTCACAACGGACGACCTCCTCCGCGAAAAATACCGCGGCATCCGCCCCGCGCCCGGCTACCCCGCCCAGCCCGACCACACCGAGAAATGGACGCTCTGGCGGCTCCTCGAAGCCGAACGTCACACCGGAATCACCCTCACCGAAAGCCTCGCCATGTTCCCGGCCAGCAGCGTGAGCGGGCTTTACTTCGGCCACCCGGAATCCAAATATTTCGCCGTGGGAAAAATCGAACGCGATCAGGTCGAGTCCTATGCGGCCCGCAAAGCGATGCCCGCCGCCGAATGCGAAAAGTGGCTCGGACCGTATCTGAACTACGATTCCGACCGCGCACCTGTTCGTTCCTAAACTCATGAAAACTGTCGTCATCGGACACAAAAACCCGGACATGGATTCCATTTGCTCCGCGATCGCCTATGCCGCGTTCAAGCGGGCGACCGGCATGGAAAACGTGATCGCCGCGCGATGCGGCCATACCAACGAACGGATCGATTTCGGCCTGAAAAAGTTCGGCTTCGAGCCGCCTGTCTTTGTGCATGATGTTCACCCCCGCGTGGAAGACGTGATGGAACACGAGGTCGTTTGCGCCCATGTCAACGCCCCGGTCTATGAGGCAATGACCCGCATCGGCGAAAAGCGGTTCCGCGGCCTGCCGGTGGTCGATGGCGACCGGCACTGCGTCGGAATCGTCTCCGGGTTTAAAATCGGCCAATACCTTTTCCCTCCGCTGGACCGGATTTCTTCGACGCGCGTGGTCGAGGCCTCGCTGACCGCCATCAGGGAATCGGTTCACGGCAAACTCATCGCGGGGGAGGACAATGACGAAGTCCGCCCGCATTTGCTGGTCGTGGCCGCGATGCACACAACGACCTTTCAAAAACGCCTCGCCCAACTCGATGCGAAATCGACCGTCCTGATCGTGGGCGACCGATGGAATATCCAGGAGATCTCGATCCAGGCCGGCGTCCGGGCACTCCTCATCACCAATGGCGCGATCCCGCGAAAAAATGTTGTTCTGGCGGCCCGGGAAAAAGGCGTGCCATTGATGGTCTCGCCGCATGACACCGCGACGACGGTGTTGCTTGCGCGTGCGGCCGTGACTGCCGGACAGATGCTTGTCTCCGACTTCAAGAGTGTGACTCCGGATCTTCCCCTGCGTGAGGCGCGGCACGAGGTGGCGATGTCCTCGCAGTTTGCGTTCCCCGTGCTCGGCCCCGACGGCAGACTCGAGGGAATCCTTTCGAAGAGCGACTTCCTCAAGGATGTGCCGCGGCAGTTGATTTTGATGGATCACAACGAGCTCACCCAGGCCGTCACGGGAGCGGAAGAGGTTCCGATCATCGAAATCATCGACCACCACCGGATCGGCGTGGCTCCCACGCACCAGCCGATCCTCTTTCTCAACCGTCCGGTGGGCTCGACTTCGACGATTGTCGCCAACTGCTACCAGCAGGCCGGCCTCCCGATCCCTCCGCCGGTCGCGGGGATCCTGATGTGCGGGCTTATCTCCGACACGCTCAACCTCTCGTCCCCGACAACCACCGACGTCGATCGCAACGTGCTCGGGGAACTCTCCAAAATCACAGGCATCACGCCCGGCGACCTCGCTTCGGAAATTTTTTCCGTCGGCTCGCCGCTGCTCACGCTTTCGCCCGAGCAGGTCATCACGGCCGACTGCAAGGAATACACCGAGCGGGGGGCGCGCTTCAGCGTTTCCCAGATCGAGGAACTCAGCTTTTCCCACCTCCACGAACAACAGACCGCGCTCATCGGGGCGCTCGAATCCTACCGCGCCGCTAACAATTACCTCTTCTCCTCGCTGCTGGTCACCGACGTGAACACGCAGAACTCGGTTCTGCTCGTGCGGGGGGCCGCAAGTTTCACGCGTCTGATCGACTTTTCCGAGGAAGGCCCGTCCGCTTGGAAGCTTGACGGCGTGGTCTCGCGCAAAAAACAACTCCTCCCCTACCTCACGGGACTCATCGCCCGTTCCGCCCTGTGAAAGTCAACCGCCCATTCCCCATGAGGCTTTGCGTTGTTGCCCCCACTGGATGAAAACCCGTTGCAATATTCGCAAAACCGCTCCCGGCGTTTGGTGCGGGTTGACGTGACACGCCGCTTCCCTGTATTGCGGAGGGATGTCCGATTCGGTTCAACGCCCGCCATGGGTTCCTGAAAATGCCGGGAGCGGGTTTGCCACGTCGGTCATGCCCGGGATCGAGCCGCCGAAACGGATCGGGATTCCGACGGGAAAGCCGCGCCGGGTTCCCAACGTTGAGGAGCTTGTCGGGGGGGTTTTTTCCGGCAACCGGGCGATGCTCTCCCAAGCGATCACCCTGGTGGAAAGCAATGCTCCGGCCCATCGGCCGATGGCGCGCGAGATTCTGAGCCGGATCGGGGAGCGGCCGGGATTCTCCGAACGGGTCGGCATTTCGGGAGTGCCGGGGGCCGGAAAAAGCACGCTCATCGAGGCGATGGGAAATTTTCTCTGCGATGCCGGCCATCGCGTGGCCGTGCTGGCCGTGGATCCGAGCAGCTCGCTCACACGGGGAAGCATTCTCGGAGACAAGACCCGCATGGAAACGCTGTCCCGAAGAGAAGAATGCTTCATCCGGCCATCTCCCTCGGGCGGCGCCCTGGGTGGCGTGGCCCGAAAGACCCGCGAGACGATCGCGGTCTGCGAAGCCGCCGGATTCGATGTCGTGCTCATCGAAACCGTCGGAGTCGGCCAAAGCGAAATTGCCGTCCGGGCGATGGTCGATTGTTTTCTCCTCGTCCTGATTGCCGGGGCGGGCGACGAGCTCCAGGGGATGAAGAAGGGGATCTTTGAAATCGCGGATATCCTGCTCGTCAACAAGGCCGACGGCGAAAACCGCATCCGCGCCGAAGCCACCCGGAGCGAATTTGAACGCGTGATGCAATACTTGAGCCCGGCCACCGAAGGCTGGGCCCCGCCGGTCCGCACGGTCTCGTCGGTGTCGCGCGAAGGAATTCCCGAAGCCTGGCAGGAAGTGCGGAACTATTTTGCTCACGTGCGGAAGGACGGTTGCTTCGACTCCCGACGCCGCGGGCAGGCGATCTCATGGTGGCAGTCGCTCGTCGAACAGGAATTGCGCCTTCGTTTTCTCGCCGAACCCCACGTGGCCGCCCTTGCAAAAAAGCTCGAGGCCTCGGTTCTGGAAGGAACGCTCGCGCCCTCGCTCGCGGCCGAGGAACTTCTCGACCGGGCCGGGCTCAACCCGGCGTGAGCACTACGGGAGGGCGTCGCCCTTCGTCGTGGAATACCCTGCCACAAACGCGCGGCGGAATTCCTGGAATGTCCCGGCGAGGATGTGTTCGCGGGCTTTTCCGGCGAGGCCGAGGTAGAAGTGCAGGTTGTGGATCGAGAGGAGACGGAGGCCGAGGATTTCCTCCGCCTTGATGAGGTGGCGCAGATAGCCGCGTGAAAACGTCCGGCAGGCCGCGCAGTCGCAGCCGTCTTCAATCGGGTTCGGGTCTTCGGCGAAGGGCGCATTTTTGAGGTTGATCGTGCCGTGGCGGGTAAAGGCCGTTCCGTTGCGGGCAAGCCGGGTCGGGAGCACGCAGTCGAACATATCCACCCCGCGGGCGATCATCCCGAGGATCTGTGGCGGCGTGCCGAGGCCCATCGCATAGCGGGCATGGTCGCGGGGCAGGAAGGGCACCGCGCACTCAACCGCATGAAACATTTCTGTTTCGGGCTCGCCCACACTGACCCCGCCGATCGCATACCCGTCGAATCCGATGTCCACCAGAGCGCGGGCGCTCCTCTCGCGGAGGTCGGCATAGCCGGAACCCTGCGTGATCCCGAAGACAAGCGGCCGTTCCTCCGGCGGCTGTTCCTGCCACCAGGCCTTGCACCGGGCCGCCCAGCGCAACGTGAGATCCAGGCTTTTGTCCGCCGCCTCGTGCGGGCACGGATGGGGCGGGCATTCGTCGAACGCCATCACAATATCCGAACCCAGATCGCGTTGGATTTCCATCGAACGCTCGGGGCCGATGAACGTCGGTGTGCCGTCGAGATGGTTCTGAAAATGAACCCCCTCCTCGGTGATCTTGCGCAGCCGGGCCAGAGAAAAAACCTGGAACCCCCCGCTGTCGGTGAGAATCGGACGATCCCAGCTCATGAAGCGGTGCAGCCCCCCCATGCGTTGGATCAGCTTTTCTCCGGGACGAACGTGAAGGTGGTAGGTGTTGCCGAGAAGGATCTGCGTCCCGAGCGAACGCAGCTCGTCCGGCGACATCGCTTTCACCGTCGCCTGCGTGCCCACGGGCATGAACACCGGCGTGAGGATCTCCCCGCGACGGGTTTTCAAAACTCCGGCCCGCGCCTCTCCCTCTGTCGCCTCCAGCGAATACGCGCACGGCATCAACAGTAAAATCCCTTCATCCGCCGAGCATGCCGTGAAATGTCCCGCCGCGTCAACAGGCGGGCAGGATGTCAGAAGTTGATTTTGGAAAGCCATGGTGGTAGCCTCCTTTCCGTATGCAAACCCATACCCTCCACGGCCAGCCTCTCGACCATCCCGGTCGCTTGGAGGCATTGACCGAGTTGGGACTGCTCGACTCGTTGCCGGAAGAGTCGTTCGACCGTTACACGCGGATTGCTGTCGCGCTGCTTCGATCCGAGGTTTCTCTCCTCTCGCTTGTGGATGACCGGCGCCAATTTTTCAAGAGCCAGGTCGGTCTGCCGCCTCCGTATGACACAACCCGCCAGACACCGCTCACCCATTCCTTCTGTCAGCTTGTCGTGAGGGAGGGTGGGCCGCTGGTTGTTGAAGATGCGCGGACTGACGAACGGGTTCGCCATAACCTGGCGATCCGCGACTTGGGGGTGATTTCGTATCTCGGGATGCCGGTGACTTCGCAGGAGGGTTTTCTGCTCGGATCGTTGTGCGCGATCAACTCGCATCCGAGAATCTGGTCCGCCGAAGAGCAGCACCTTCTGGCGGATCTGGCGGACGCGGTCTCTGCGGAGATCCATCTCCGGCAAAGCGAACTGGCGGTCAAAGAATCGCTCACACTCCTGCAGGAAAACGAAGAGCAGCGCGAAAAAAGCCTGCACATGCTGGTTCACGACCTGCGCACCCCTGCGGGCGCGATTGTGTCCCTGACCGAATTGCTTGACTCCACGCCCCCCGATCTCAGCGTCGGCCAGCGCGAACTGATCCAGACCTGTCGCCACTCCGCAGAGGCCCTGCTGGCAATGATCCACGATCTGCTTGAGATCAATAAAATACAGACGCACAGCGTTTCAATCCCCCGCCCGGATCTCGCGGTCTCGTCGTTGTTGCGGCATGTGGCGCGGATGATTTCTCCATTGCTCAACGAGGCTTCCATCCGGCTTTCGGTTGACTACCCGGATCACGGCGGCTCGATTCCGGCTGACAGTCGGCAGATCGAACGCGTCCTCCTGAACCTGCTCACCAATGCCGCAAAATTCTCCCCGACGGGTTCCCGGATTTCTCTTTCAGCACGTCCGGACCGGAGCAAGGGAGCCGACGGTTTTCGCTTTGAAATCCGGGACGAGGGACCCGGTGTTCCGGACGCTGAAAAAGAATCCATCTTTGAGCAGTATTTTACCGGTTCGCTCGCCGGCGAGCGCGGCATGCAATCGTTCGGAATCGGCCTGGCATTTTGCAAAATGGCGGTCGAAGCCCACAAGGGACAGATCGGCGTCGAGGATGCCCCCGGTGGAGGAAGCGTGTTTTATTTCTTTCTGCCGTTTGGTTGTCGGGATGAATAGACGCCAACCATATCCGCATCATTGCCCGTCCCACCTGGTTTATTGTTTTTTCCGAGACTTTCCAGTGTGACCAATCCGTTTGTGTCCGCGCGATAGATAAGAGGTCGGCCCCATGCATCTTTGATTGAGTTGTCGCAGCCTTCGATCTCTTTGGTTTCGCTCAGGGCCGATGGCAACGCATTGTGTTCGAGGGCGTATCTCTGGATTCGTCGCTTGCACATGTGGATCGCTGTGTATGTCCGCGAGGCAGGGGGAACAACGTCCACGGAAAGCATCAGGATTACCCGTCCGTGAAATGCATAAACCTCATGGTTTTCTTCGTCGTAGGCAATGGCGTCGGGGGTTTCACCCATCGCGGGTTTCCTGCCAGCGGGAGGCGTTCGGAGCCGCGATGCCGAGTTGGTCGAGGATACGCCAGACGACGGTGTCGGCCAGTTCCCCGAAGGTGGACGGCCGGCTGTAGAACGACGGCATGGCGGGAAGGAGAACCGCGCCGGCCTCGATGACTGTCACCGCATTTCGGGCATGGATGAGATTCCACGGTGTCTCGCGCGGCACCAGAATGAGCGTCCGGCGTTCCTTGAGAAAGACATCGGCCGCGCGGAGTGTGAGCGATTCGCTCGTGCCGTGCGCGATCCGTCCGAGCGTGCCCATTGAGCAGGGCACAACCACCATCGCATCGAAAAGTGCGGATCCGCTTGCAAACGGCGCGTTCATGCTCTTGTCGGAATGGCAGGTCACATTCGGCGGGAGTGACAGCCCGCCGATTTCCCCGGCGATCACCTGCTTCGCACAGGTGGTCAAAATCAGGTGCAGCTCGTGTTCGGATCCGCCAAGATAATCGAGAAGCCGCTGGAGGTAGATCGCCCCGCTGGCTCCGGTCGCTGCAAGAACAATGCGCATGAGTCTTTGAATGATCCGACGGGCCGTAACATACCACCCGGTTCGCATCCGTCCACGAAATCCGGATTTTTTGTTCCGGCGTAAAAAATTTGAATAATCCGAAGATTTCTGTTGACCGCGGTAGTGAAAAGTGGTGAGAAGTGGGGCGTTGTGGCGAAAGATGTCACCCCAAACCTACTATATCATGGGTCAGGAATCCACAAAACCGACGATTTATTCCGGCACGTTTGAGCGTTCGCTTGACGCCAAGAATCGTGTTGCGATTCCGTCTGCCTGGGTGTCCGGCGAGGGGGAGGAATACCATGTGGTGCCACATCCGAATGAAGGGCAACTGATGGTCATGGGGCATGAGGAACTGTCCCGCTGGGAGCAGCGCTTCCAGGATTCGCCGATCCTGAGCCCGGCCCAGAAACGAACCGCGATCCGGGAATTTTACGGCGAGGCGCACACGGTGACATCGGACAAACAGGGACGGATTCTTTTGAACGAGAAGCACTGCACGCGGGCGGGACTGAAAGGCGAAGTGGTTTTTATCGGCGAGCGCAGCCGCTTTGAAATCTGGTCGAAGGATCGCTACGAGGCGACCCGACAGAGCAGCTTTGCCACCTTCCAACAGGCGGCGGAGGCGGTCGGCTTGTGAATTTTATGAACAGGAAAGGCAAACCTCAATGAGGGGACGGGACTGATGGGCAAGGGCGGCCGGTTGTTTGTTGTCGGGTTCAACGCCGGAAAGACCGGCGACAAACAGCAAGGGCACGCCACCATTAAAATCCGCCCCCGGAATGCGTATGAACTTCTTGGACTACGAAGACCTGCTGGGAATCAATTTGGAAAAGTCTGAACAGATCGGGAGGGAGTATCATGTGCCCGTGCTGCCTGAAGAGGTTGTGGCCCTCTTGTGCCCCGCGCCGGGCAAGCTGTTTCTGGACGGCACGGTCGGAGGAGGGGGGCACAGCGAGCTTTTTCTTCGGGAGGGAGCGGAGGTGATCGGGATCGATCAGGATGCCGAGGCGCTGGCCGAGGCCGGGCGTCGTTTGGCGCGGTTTGGGAACCGCGTCCGGCTGGCCGGGGCAAATTTTCGCGACGTGGCCGCCGTGCTGGAAGACCTTGGCGAGACCAGGAAGCTCGACGGGGTGTTGCTTGATGTCGGGGTCTCTTCCCATCAGCTTGACACGGCGGAGCGGGGTTTTGCGCTGATGAAGGACGGGCCGCTCGACATGCGCATGAACCGGGGGGGAGGCCGCACGGCAGCAGACCTTGTGAACGCGCTGCCCGTGGCCGAAATGGCCGGAATCTTCCGCGAATACGGCGAGGAACCCCGTGCCACGCAGATTGCCGCCCGCATCGTGGCATTGCGGGCCGAGCATCCGTTCGAGACGACCTTCGATCTCGCCGCCGCCGTGTCGTCGGTGGCACCGCGCACGAGCGGACGGCATCCGGCCACGAGAGTTTTCCAGGCCTTGCGCATCGCCGTGAATGATGAGCTGGGCGCGCTTCGTGAGGCTCTCGCCGGACTTCCCGGCTGTCTTGCGCCGGGAGGACGTCTGGGGATTGTCACCTTCCACTCGCTGGAGGACAGAATCGTCAAACACTTCTTCCGCGACCGCAGTCAGGAGTGGGAGGATCGCCCCGAGTGGCCGGCACCCCGGCGCAATCCGGATCACATTTTTCGTCTGCTCACGCCGCATCCGATCGATGCCGGTGTCGAGGAAGTCACCAACAATCCCCGCGCGCGCAGCGCCAAGTTGCGCGTTGTGGAAAAAATTCAGGAGCCCGCATTATGAACATTGCTACCAACCGCAGAAAACAGGTCAACCCGGTTCACATTTCCACGGTATTCCGATACCTCGTCGCCGCGTTGGTTCTCGCCGTCGCCGGGTTGTTTTATGTGCACATCAAAAACCAGCAGTTCGCCCTGGGGGATGAAATCCGGAAAGTCGAGCGTCACATCCGTGAGGTGCGCGCCGGCAACGAAGTTCTCCTGGCCCGCGTGACCGCGCTTTCCTCGCGGCAGGCACTCCAGAAGCGGATCGCCGACGGCTTCATCAAAGTGCAGCCGATCGAAGGCAACGTGATCGCCCGGCTGGCACCGCCGACAGCCGCCGGACAGGATGACCTCTTGCGAACGGCGTATAACGTGGGGAGCCGCCCGTGAGAGAGGCCGCACGAGCCCGCATTGGCGTGGTCTGTGCGGTTGTCGCTCTCATGTTCACGGTGTTCTCGGCCCGCCTGATCGATCTTCAGGTCGCCAAGCATGACGAGTATTCCAGACTCGCGGCCGAGAAGCATACCATGCGGACGGTCATCCACGCGCGCCGCGGACTGATTTTTGACCGCAACGGGGAGCTTCTTGCCTCCAACCTTCCCGTCTACACGGTCGTGGCCGACGGCTCGCATATCAAAAAGCCCGCCGCTCTCGCCCGACTGGCGGCCCCGTTTCTGGGCCTGGCCGAGAAAGAGCTCGCAACCAAACTCATGACGGATCGCAAATACCTCGTGGTCGCCAAGGGACTGCCCGACGAAAAAGCCGTCGCCCTCGGAAAGGCCATGCAGGAGGCGAACCTCCGCGGACTCTATTTCGAGCAGGATGCCGTCCGCATCTACCCGAACGGACAAGTCCTCGGCCACGTTCTCGGCTTTCTCGACCATGAAGGGAACGGCATCCAGGGGATCGAACTCAGCATGGAAAAAAACCTTCGCGGCCGGGATGGATTCCGCTTCATCGAGCGGGATCGGACAGGCCGCGAAATCATGCTCTACCGCGGCCAGGAACAGGCGGCGGAAAACGGTATGAACGTGCATCTCACGATTGACATGGGGCTGCAGGCGATCCTTGAGGAGGAAATGGGGAAAGCCTTCCAGAATCTCAAACCCGAGATGGCGGTCGGCCTGATAATCGATCCGAAAACCGGAGAGATCCTGGCCATGACCAGCCGTCCGAATTTTGATCCGAACAACCCCGGCGATTCCAAGCCCGAACAGATGAAAAACCGCGCGATCATCGATCAGGTCGAGCCCGGATCCACCTTCAAAATCGTCGTCGCCTCCGCAGCACTCACCGAAGGGAAAGTCAGCGAAAACACCGGCATCTACTGCGAGGGCGGCAAATTCGCCTACGGCGGACACATCCTGCGCGACACCCACAGCCACGGCACGATGAATCCCCACGACATCCTGATGAAGTCCTCGAATATCGGCTCGGCGAAGATGGGGATTATGTTGGGCGTGGAAAAATTTTACGAATACGTCCGGCGGTTCGGGTTCGGAGACCGCACGGGGATCGAACTGCCCGGAGAAATTCACGGGAGCGTTCCCTCGCCCGCGCGCTGGGACAAGCTGACCATCACACGCATGCCGATGGGCCAGGGCATCGCCGTGACTCCCCTGCAGATCACGATGGGGATGAGCGTGATCGCCAACGGCGGCCACCTCATGGCACCGCAAATTGTCCGTTCGGTCGTGGATCCCGACGGGCAGCTTGTCGCCGACCGCCCGCCGCGACTCGTCCGCGATGTGATTCCGGAAAAAACCGCCGGCTTTGTGCGCGAAGCCCTGGCCGCGGTCGTTTCGCAGGGGGGTACCGCCCCGCTTGCCAAGGTCGATGGATTCCGGGTGGCGGGAAAGACCGGAACCGCGCAAAAAGTGAGTCCGCACGGCGGATATGCGCAAGGCAAGTATGTCGCGTCGTTTGTCGGATTTCTTCCGGTCGAGGATCCCCGTTTTGTTTGCCTTGTCCTGTTCGACGAACCGAAAGTTTCGTCCAGCATGGCCTATGGCGGCTTGATTGCGGCCCCGATCTTTTCGCGCATCGGCGAGCGGGCGGCGCGCTACCTCGACCTGGTGCCGTCCCTGAGAGCCGAGGCGGTTTCCGTCACCGCTTGCAATGCCCCGGGCCAAAGAAAGGAACGGACGCGCTGAGCCATGACACTCAACGAACTGCTGCGGGCCTCCCACATCGATCCGGTTCTGGCCGATCCCCGGATCGACTCGCTTTGCTATGACTCGCGTCAGGCGGAGCCGGGAGGCCTGTTCTTTGCCCTGCCGGGCGTGAAGACGGACGGGGCGCAATTTGCGTTGCAGGCGGCGGAGCGCGGGGCGGCGGCCATTGTCGCGCAGAGCCCTCTGGAGGGCGTGGGCTGCCCGGTTGTCGCGGTGCCGGACGCACGGGCCGCGATGGCGGATATCGCCGCGGCGTTTTTCGAATATCCGGATCGTTCCTTGAAATGTGTCGGAGTCACGGGAACGAATGGCAAAACGACGACGGCTTTTCTCGCGAAGCATCTTCTGGACGCGGCCGGGCTCCGTTGTGGGCTCATCGGAACCGTGAAATATGTCATCGGCGACGCGGAAATCCCCGCGCCGCGCACAACGCCCGAGTCCGTCGATTTGCAGGGAATGCTGGCGCGGCATTGTGGAGCGGGCGGGCGGGCGGTGGCCATGGAAGTGTCGAGCCACGCGCTCGTCCAGCACCGCGTGCGGGGCGTCGCATACGATGCGGCGGTCTTCACAAACCTCACGCAGGATCATCTCGACTACCACCGCACGATGAACGCCTACTTTGATGCAAAAGCGCTCTTCTTCGAGGCGGTTGCAACCCAGAAAGAAAAACGGCCGAGGCTGATCGTCAATGCGGACGACCGCTTCGGCCAGCGGCTGATCGAACGCTTCGGCAAGAGGGCGAAGCTGCTCACGTTCGGACGCCGCGTGAACGCGGATTTTCGCGCCAGTGCGATCCAATGCGATGCCGGCGGCGCGACATTTCATCTGGACGCCCGCAAAAAGAGCTTCCTCGTGCGCCTCCCGCTCATCGGGCTTTTCAATATCTACAACGCGCTCGGGGCGCTTGCCGCCGCCACCGCCTGCGGCATCGAGTTAAGGGCCTCCGTCGCCGCGCTGGCCGGCGCGCCGCAGGTTCCCGGACGTCTCGAACGCGTTCCCTCAAGGCGGAATTTCCAAGTCTATGTCGATTACGCGCACACCGACGATGCGCTCCGCAATGTGCTGCGGACGCTCCGCGAATTGAATCCCGCGCGCCTGATCACGGTCTTCGGCTGCGGTGGCGACCGCGACCGTGCCAAGCGTCCGCTCATGGCGTCCGCCGCCGCGGATCTTTCCGACCGGACGGTGCTGACTTCCGACAACCCCCGCCGGGAAAATCCGGACGACATTCTCCGTGACATCGAGGCGGGAATGCGCGGCGCAGGATTCGAAACGATCCCCGACCGGGAGGCGGCAATCCGCCATGCGGTCAATCTGGCCGCCCCCCGCGACATCGTCCTCATTGCCGGCAAGGGACATGAAAATTATCAGGAATTTGCCGACCGGAAAATTCCTTTCGACGACGTGACGGTCGCGGCGCGCGCGATCGCGGACAAGCGCACGGAGGACTGAACGATGGACGCACTCACACTGGCGGAAATCGCGGACATGGCTGGCGCGAAGATTCTTTGCGGAAATCCCGGCGTGCGCGTCTCCCGTGTGAGCAAGGACTCCCGCACCGCCGGGCACGGCGATCTCTACATCGCCCTCCGCGGAGAGAATTTTGACGGAAACGCCTTTGCGGGCGACGCGGCTGCGCACGGTGCCGCAGCCGTGTTGCTGGATCGCGAGCCGTGCGGTCTTCCGGCTGATCTTCCGGTGCTTCTCGCCGCCGACGGGCTTGCCGCGCTCACCCGGCTTGCCGCTGCCTGGCGTGCCCGGCTTGATTTGAAAGTGCTCTGCATTACCGGAAGCAACGGAAAAACCAGCACAAAAGACTTTGCGGCGGCCGTTCTCGCCGAACAGTTCCGCGTGGCGAAGACAGAGGGAAATCTCAACAACCACATCGGGCTGCCGCTTTCGATCCTTTCGGCATCGTCCGCCGACACCGCGGCCGTTTGGGAGATCGGCATGAACCATCCCGGGGAAATCGCGCCGCTGGCCGCGCTGGCACGCCCGGATGCCGCAATCATCACCCATGTCGGCGTCTCCCACATCGAACATCTGAAATCGCGCGAGGCGATCGCGCTCGAAAAAGGCATGCTCGCCGAGGCCGTGCCTGCCGGCGGCGTTGTGATCCTGCCCGCCGGGGATGACCGCAGCGACGCGATCGCGGCCCGGTGCGGGGCCCGGGTTGTCCGCGCGGGCTTGACGGCCGGCGACCTGACAGCGGGATTGGTTGTCGAATCCGACAATGGCTGTTCGTTTCTCGTATCCTCGGACGGACGGCACATCGAAGCCACGATCGCGGCGCACGGCGCACACATGGCGGGCAATGCCCTCCTTGCGCTCGCCGCAGGCCTCGCGTTCGGCATCCCGCTTGAAAAGGCCGTTCACGGGCTCGGCCGGGCCCGTCTCACCGGCGGTCGCCTCCAACGCCGGCTCGTCCGGCAGGTCGTCTTTCTTGACGACACTTACAATGCGAACCCCGACTCGATGGAGGCGGCCCTCGCAACGCTGCGCGCGATGCCCGGATCGGGACACCGGATTGCCGTGCTCGGGCGCATGGGAGAGCTTGGCGATTACGCCGCCGAAGGATACCGTCGCACCGGTCTTGCCGCGGGGCGGTTGGCGGATATCCTCATCACGGTCGGCCCGGAAACCGACGCGATCGCGTCTGCCGCGAGCGAAGCCGGCATGAGCCGGATCCACGAGGTCAAAGATACGGTTTCCGCCGCGCGGATGCTGGGAAGCCTCGCGAAACCCGGCGATATCGTTCTGGTCAAGGGCAGCCGTTCCGCGCACATGGAATCCGTCCTGCAACATTTTGAAACCTGATGCTTTACTACCTTTCTGATCTGAGCGACTGGGCGCGAACCCATGGAGTAGACAGCAGCTTCCTCAAGGCGCTGAATGTTTTTTCCTATATCACGTTCCGGGCGATCTGCGCGGGGGTGACCTCGTTTCTCATCAGCCTCGTTTGCGGCAACTGGGTGATCCGCAAACTCATCTCCCTGAAATTCGGCCAGCCGATCCGCAGCCAGGAGGAAGTCCACAAACTCTATGAACTGCACGGAGCAAAAAAAGGAACCCCGACGATGGGCGGGATTCTGTTGGTCGGTTCGATTGTGATTTCCTCGCTCCTGTGGGCGAAACCCGAAAATCCTTTTGTCTGGCTGGTTCTTTTCAGCACGGTGTTTCTGGGGGGCATCGGGTTCTATGACGACTGGTTGAAGGTCACGAAAAAAAGCTCCGTCGGGATCAGCAGCCGGTTGAAATTTTTTCTGCAGTGCCTGTTGGCCGGGGGGTTCACCCTTTTCTTGCTGACAAACCCGAAAGTGTCGCAGGTCGCCCAGGAACTCTTCATTCCGTTTTCCAAATCGCCGCTGGTCTTTACGATGGGCGGGTTCACTTTTGTTTTTTATCTGCTCGTGATCGTCGGCACTTCCAATGCCGTGAACCTGACCGACGGGCTCGACGGGCTTGCCACGGGATGCACGGCGACCGTCGCGGCGGCCTATGCCGTGCTCGTCTATCTGGCCGGCAACTCGAAGGCGGCGCGCTATCTGGATCTGCCTTTTGTGGTGTATTCCGGCGAACTGACCGTCCTCTGCGTGGCACTGCTGGGAGCCTGTCTCGGGTTCCTTTGGTGGAATGCGCACCCGGCACGCGTCTTCATGGGCGACACCGGCTCGCTGGCGATCGGCGGGATGCTCGGCGCGGTTGCGATCTGCTGCAAACAGGAACTCCTGCTGGTCATCGTCGGCGGCGTTTTCGTCATCGAGGCGCTGTCGGTCATCCTCCAGGTGGCCAGCTTCAAACTCACCGGAAAACGCATCATCAAAATGGCGCCGATCCACCACCACTTCGAACTCAGCGGATGGAAGGAGAATACCGTGATCGTCCGCTTCTGGATCCTGTCGGTTCTCTTCGCCCTCCTCGGACTCGCCACTTTGAAATTGCGCTAGACACCATGATTTACAGCGGAAAAAATGCGGTTGTTCTCGGGCTCGGCCACAGCGGCGAGGCGGCCGCCGTCCTCTTGCAGGAAGAGGGAGCGGTCGTCACGGTTTGCGAATCGCTCGACAATCCCGGACTCCGCGAAAAGGCTTCCGCCCTCGCGGAGCGCGGCATGCGCGTGCTTCTCGGTGCGGCCGCCGACACGGATCCGGCGGATTACGATGTCGCGGTGATCAGCCCGGGGATTGATCCCGCGATGCCGCTGGTGCGAAATGTCCTCGCCAAAGGCATTCCGATGATCGGCGAGCTCGAACTCGCGTTTGAGGAATGTTCCTGCCCGACGGTTGCCATTACCGGCACGAACGGGAAGACGACGACGACCGAGTTGACGACCGCGCTCCTGCGGGGTTGCGGCGTCCGCACAATGGCCGGCGGCAATATCGGCCTGCCGTTTGCCACGGCCGTCCGCAGCAGCCACGAACTCGATGTCATGGTGCTCGAAGTGAGCTCGTTCCAGCTCGAAACGATCCGCGCGTTCCGTCCGCATGTCGCCGCGTGGCTGAACCTCAGCCCGAACCACCTCGACCGGTATCCGGGCATGGAGGAATACCGCGCCGCAAAGCTCCGGATTTTCGAAAATCAGACCCCGGAGGATTTCGTGGTCGTCAACGCGTTGGGCGCGCTCCCTCCGCTGGCCGCGAGAAAGATCACGTTCAGCGCCGTGAGTGCCGCCGCCGATTTCACGCTGCGCGGCACGGAAATCTTTTTCCGGGACGAACGGGTTCTCGATCAGGCGGAGACCCGTCTGCGGGGGATCCACAACGCGGAAAACCTGATGGCGGCTCTTGCGATTGCTTCCGCGCTGGATGTCGATTTCGACCGCATGGCCGCAGCGGTCGCCGATTACACCGCTCCCGCCCACCGGTGTGAGTTCGTGCGCGATCTCGACGGCGTGCGCTGGATCAACGACTCGAAAGCCACGAACCTTGATGCCGTGGAAAAGGCGATCCTCTCGCAGGATCGCCCGATCATTCTCGTCGCAGGCGGGAAAGACAAGGGATTCGAGTTTGACGCCATCGCCCCGCTGGTGCGCGCCCGCGTGCGATCGGCCGTGCTGATCGGCGAAATGAGGGATCGCATCGCCAGATCCTGGTCCGGCGTGGACTGCACGCTCACGGGATCGCTCGAAGAAGCCGTCGCAGCCGCCCGCGGGAAGGCTCGGGCGGGGGACGTTGTCCTTTTTTCTCCCGGCACGTCCTCGTTCGACATGTTCCGCAACTACGGCGAACGCGGGAATCTTTTCAAAACTTACGTTCAAAAACTGACCGCCTGAAACGCAGCACAAAACCGACACAAATGAAAACGACCACACGCCCGTTAACACACCGCAGGATTCCCCGGAGAATGGTGCCCCGCAAGACGCTGCACGCCCGTGCGGCGGCGAGCGAAGCGGAATTTGACGAAATCGACGGAGAGTCCGAGCCGAGCATGAAGCTCTCTCACGCCTTCATCGTTGTGCTCGTCCTGCACGTCCTCGCGGTTGGCGGGGTGTTCGCCTTTAATACGCTCAAGACAAAACAAATCCTTCCCGACCGCCCGGCCAGGGCAACCGCCGCCAAGGCGGAGAACGGGAAGCCCGCGCCGGCCGCGGCATCCGCCAAGCCAGCCGCCCCGGCGGAAGCCGCTCCGGTTGTCACCTACAACGTCGTTGCGGGCGACACGCTCAAGCGCATCGCCACAAAAAACAAAACCTCGATCGAGGCGCTGGAAAAAGCGAACGACATCACCGGCACGGCAATCCTCCATGTGGGACAGGTGCTGCGCATGCCGCCCGCAAAATCCGCCGGCCCGGCGGCAAAGACCGCCGCGCCCGCACCGCTCCCGCCCGCAAAGACCGCCGCGCCAAAAAACCGGGACGCCAACACTTCCGCAAAGACCCCTGCGGGCAAAGAGACCGGAGCGGCCGTGAACCAGGATTCCAAAACCGCCAAACCCGACGCGGCATCCGACAAAACGGACAAAACCTATGTGGTCGCACCGGGCGACAATCCCTATGTGATCGCCAAAAAATTCAAAGTCAGTTACAACGACCTCCTGAAGGCGAACAAAATCGAAGACCCAAAAAAACTTCAAATCGGGCAGAAATTAATTATTCCCTGACCGTCCGCGCCGCCACCGCGCGTTGGCCGTCCGTTCCTGATCAATCATGCAAAAGCACGGCATCTATCTTCTCATCCTCACCGTTGCGGGCCTCGTCGCTCTCGGGATTGTGATGCTTTTCAGCACGAGCGCGTTTGCGCGGGACAGTCACGGCGATATTTACTACTTCGTCAAACGGCAGGGGATGTGGTTGGTTGTCGCCCTGGTTGTCGCCGTGGTTGCGGCATCCGTCGATTACCACTTCTGGCAGCGCACGTGGGGGCTCTGGTTTGCCGGTGCGTTTCTCCTGCTCCTCCTGTGCTTTGTTCCGCCGATCGGCCAGCGGATCAACGGCTCTTCGCGCTGGCTGAATATCGGCATCGGCGCTTTGCAACCGAGCGAATTGGCGAAGCTGGCCGCGATCTTTTTTCTGGCCTGGTGGTTTTCCAAATTTGAATCCCGCGCCACCGGATTGTTGATGGGGTTTGTCGCCCCGATGGGTGTTGTCGCGCTCCTGCTGGTGCCGATCGCCTGCGAAGTCGATCTGGGGAACACCGCGCTGATCGGGGGGACGGCGATCACGGTGATTTTCGTCGCGGGAGCCGCGCTGCGGTGGCTGGTGTTCATGGTGGCGGGAGGCCTCGCCGGGATTCTCTTCCTCGCGATGCATATCTCCGAGCGGCACGCCCGCCTGCTCGCTTTCATGGATCCCGCCAAATATCGCCTTGGCGAAGGGTTGCAGCAATGGCAGGCGCTGATCGCCTTCGGATCGGGAGGACTGGAGGGCCTCGGGCTTGGCGAGGGACGGCAGAAAATGCTTTACCTGCCCTATGCCCATACTGATTTCATCTTTCCGATGATCGGAGAAGAACTGGGGTTGAAGATGACATTGCTGACGGTGGCCGGCTATTTGTTGGTTTGCCTGTTCGGTCTGCTGGTGGCGGCGAATGCGCGGGATCGCTTCGGCGGGCTTCTCGGTGCGGGAGCCGTGATGATGATTTGCCTTCAGGCGGCGGTGAATATCGGGGTGACCACCTCGCTGCTTCCCAACAAAGGCATGCCGCTCCCCTTCATCAGCTACGGCGGATCGAACATGGTGGTTTGTCTCTTCATGGTCGGGCTGCTCGTCAACATCCACCGCCAGGGGAAACCCGTGAACGAAACGTATTCGCCCGCTCTCCTGCGCGCCCGCATGGGCCCCCGCCTATGAAAGAGAGAACGCCTTTTCGAGCCGTCATTGCCTGTGGAGGAACCGGCGGGCATCTGTTTCCGGGTCTGGCTGTGGCCGAGACGCTCCACGCGCGCGGACATGAGATTTTGCTTTTTGTTTCCGAAAAAGAAATCGATGCCACCGCGCTCAAGGCGCATCCCGAATTCCGCTTTGAAAAGCTTCCCTCGATCGGACTGCCGACCACCATTGTCTCGCCGTCGCTTGTCCGTTTTGTGCGCCGGTTCTGGGAGAGCTTTTCGCAGTGCCGGAGGATTTACCGCCGGTTCCGTCCGTCGGTGGTGCTGGGCATGGGCGGGTTCACCTCCACCGCGCCGGTGCTGGCCGCAAGATTGAAGGGCCTGCCCTCGTTTGTCCACGAGTCGAATGCCATTCCGGGTCGGGCGAACAAACTGGCCGCAAAATTTGCGACGAAAGTTTTATTGGGATTTGAGGATTGCGCGGTCTTTTTCCCCTCGGCCGAATGCGTGATCACCGGCACCCCGGTGCGCAGGAATCTCGGCGCGCCGATGGATCGTGCGGCGGCGCGGCGCGTCTTCCATCTTGATCCGGAAAAAAAAACGCTCTTTGTCATGGGAGGAAGCCAGGGGGCCGCGGGCATCAACCAGCTTCTCTTCAAGGCCGCGCCATTGCTGGGCGGGTCGGGGATCCAGATCATCCACCTCACGGGAGAACGGGACGACCGCCTCGCCGCGGCAAACTACCAGCGCGACGAAATTCCCCACTACGTTTCCCCGTTCCACCACCGGATCGAAGAAGCCTACTCGGCGGCGGATGTGGTCGTTTCGCGGGCCGGGGCTTCGAGCCTCAGCGAGCTGTCCCAGTTCGGGCTTCCCTCGATTCTGATTCCGTATCCGTATGCGACCGACGACCACCAAACCGCGAACGCGGAGATCTATGTGCGGGCGGGTGCCGCCGAGAGGCTTTCGGAAAAGGAAACCGGCGCCGAGATGTTGGCCGCGCTGATCTCGAACCTGCTTTCCGACGATCAAAGGCGTGCGCGCATGGCGCTGGCGGCGCGGCGGATCACCCCGGGTTCCGCCGCGGAAAATGTCGCCAACGTTCTGGAGGCCGCGGTCAGGGAGGCCCGCACATGAATCTTCTGGAACTCCAAGGGGCTCTTACGGGAACCGCTCCGCGCCGGGTGCATTTGATCGGGGTGGCCGGTTCGGGCATGAGCGGGATTGCCGCGCTGCTTCTGGCTCTCGGCCATGAGGTCAGCGGCTCGGACAGGGTCGATACGGTCGAAGTCGGGCGTCTTTGCAAAAAAGGATTGCGCTTTGAATGCCCGGAGACCGCCGGGGGCGTGCGGGATGCCGAAGTCGTGTTGTATTCCTCCGCGATCAAGCCGGGAAACCCCGCATTCGACGAGGCCCGGCGACTGGGAATCCCGATGGCCCGCCGCGCGGACGCTCTGGCCGCGATCATGTCCGCCAAAAAAGGCGTTGTTGTTTGCGGGATGCACGGCAAGACGACAACCTCCGCGATGGCCGCCCATGTGCTTCGCTCGGGCGGGCTGAAACCTTCGCATTACGTGGGGGCGGAGATCCCGATCCTCGGGACAAACGCGCGCTGGGATTCCGAGGGCGAAGACTTTGTCGCGGAGGGGGACGAAAGCGACGGCACGTTGGCCAACTACCATCCGGCCCGCGCGATCGTGCTCAATATCGAACCCGAACACCTCGATTTCTACAAGGATCTCGCGGCGATTGACGCCGTCTATGCGAAGCTCGTTTCCCAAACTTCGGGAAACGTGTTTTATTGCGCGGACGATGCGGGGGCCGCGCGCGTTTGCGCGTCGCATCCGCGGGCGGTTTCCTACGGCCATGCGGAGGGCAGCGATTACCGGCTCACCGCGCTCAAGACGGAAAACTTCCGTTCGTATTTTTCCGTGAAATTCCGGAGGCGGACTCTTGGCGGAATCGCGCTCAATATCCCGGGCGCGCACAATGCGGTCAACGCGCTTGCCGTCGTCGCCCTGGCCAGCGAACTCGGCGTTCCCTTTGAAAAAATTGCGGCCGCGCTCGAAAGTTTTCGCGGGGCGAAGCGGCGCTTCGAGATCCGCTATGAATCCGCGCGGCATTTGCTCGTGGACGATTACGGCCACCATCCAACCGAAATTACGGCAACGCTGGCCACCGCCAGAACCGGAGGATGGCGTCGCGTGATTGTGATGTTCCAGCCGCACCGGTTCACACGCACGCTCGCTTTGAAAGACGACTTCGGACGGGCTTTCGACCTCGCCGACCATGTTTTTGTGGCGGACGTTTATCCGGCCGGCGAAAAGCCGCTTCCGGGGGTGAGCGGCCGGACGATTGTGGACGCGCTTCTGGCGCACGGGCATCCTTCCGCCCGGCATGTGCCGGACGTGGCGCATCTGCACAAGGCGGCGGGGGTTGTTCTGGAGGACGGGGATCTGGTTCTGAGCCTCGGCGCGGGAAATGTCCACGAGGCCGGGGCCAGGCTGGCGCAGGATCTGGCCGCACGCGAAACCCTTCTCAAGGTGATGGGCGCGGGCAGCATCCGTCTCCACGAGCCGCTTTCCAAACACACCACGATGCGGATCGGTGGTCCGGCCCAGTTCTGGGCGGAGCCCGAGACCGAGGAGGGATTCGCCGATCTCGTTCAATACTGCTTCGACGAAGAAATTCCGTTTATGGTGATGGGTCGGGGCTCGAACCTGCTTGTCCGCGATGGAGGCATTCCCGGTGTCGTCGCCCATCTGGCGCGCGGCGAGTTTCTCCGTCATGAGGTGAGGGGCTTGGAAATCACGGCCGGCGTCGGGGTCAAATTCAAACAACTCAGCGCCCTCGCGCAGAATTCCGGATTGTCGGGCTTTGAGTGGATGGAGGGGATTCCCGGAAATCTCGGCGGCGGGCTGCGCATGAATGCCGGGGCCATGGGAGCCCAGACGTTCGATCAGGTCGTCAGGATCCGGTTCTGCGACCAGGATGGAAATATTTTCACCCGCACTCCGTCCGAGATCGACGTGCAATACCGGAACGTTCCGCTCCTGCGTCAGAACTTCGCGCTCTCAGCGATCCTCAAGGGGGCTCCAAGCGACCGCACGGAAATCGCCCGGCGCACCGAAGAAGCGGCAGCCATTCGCCGCGCCTCCCAGCCGACCGCAGCCAGCGCGGGTTGTATTTTTAAAAACCCGGCCTCCATTCCGGCCGGGCGACTTATCGAGGAACTCGGGTTTAAAAATTTTGCCGTCGGGCGCGCGCGGGTTTCCGGGAGGCATGGGAATTTTATTGTCAATGACGGAGGAGCCACTGCCGGGGAGGTGCTCGCTCTCATTGCGGAAATCCAGGCCGCCGCAGGGCGCGCGCGCGGGATCACGCTCGAAACCGAGGTGCAAATTGTGGGGGTCGATTTATGAAGAGGAAGTTTCCGGGATTGTTGCGGGGAAAACAGGTTGCGCTGCTGCTGGGAGGTCCCGGCAAGGAACGCGACGTCTCCCTGCGGTCGGGCGCGGCGGTCGCCGGAGCTCTGCGAACCGCCGGCGCGCTGGTCACGGAAATCGATGTCACCGCTCCGGACTTCCCCTTGCCCGCGGACACCGGGCTTGCGTTCAACATCATTCACGGCACCTTCGGGGAGGACGGGGAACTGCAGACCATTCTGGATCGCCGGGGAATTCCCTACACCGGAGAGGGCGCGGAGGGGAGCCGCAGGGCCTTTGATAAAATCGCGACCAAGGCCGCGTTTGACAGTGCCGGCGTGCCGACATCCGCTTGGCACGCCGTTCTTCGCGGGGAATCCCCCCGGCTCGATTTTCCTTATGTCGTCAAGGCTCCGCGCCAGGGATCGAGCGTGGGCGTGCATATCGTGCGCGATGCGGCCGGCCTGGCCCCGGCATTGGATGACTGCTTTCTCTATGGCGACCAAGTGCTCGTGGAGGCCTTTTTTCGCGGACGGGAACTGACCGTCGGAATTCTGGGCGACCGCGCGCTGCCGGTTGTCGAGATTGTGCCACATGAGGGCTTCTACGATTACGAACACAAGTACACCAAGGGCGCCTCGGACTACCATGTTCCGGCGGCCCTTTCCGACGGGCAGACCCGCTCGGTTCAAGCGGTCGCTCTTGCCGCGCACTGCTCGCTTGGGCTTGAGGTCTATTCCCGTGTGGATGTGCTGCTCGCCGACGACGGTCGGATGAGCGTGCTGGAAGTGAATACCATCCCGGGCATGACCGAAACCAGCCTGCTCCCGAAGGCGGCGGCCGTTGCCGGGCTTGATTTTTCGATGCTTTGCGAGGAGATCGCGGGGCTGTCATTTGCCAAAGGCCTTCCATGAAAAAAGGAATCCCGCTTGCCATTCCTGGAAACCGCCGCCACCGCCCGGATGGCGGCGGACAACACTTCCTCGACGTGAAAGTGCGCACCGCCACCGCCCGCCGTCAGCGCCGCGAGCGCGTGGGAGGGTTCTTCTGGAAGATTGCCCTTCTTGTGGCCTTTTGTGCGGCGGTCTGGCTCGGGACGACAACCGCTCTCGACAAATTCTTTTTTTCAAACCCGGAATACACGCTCAAGCGGGTGAGCCTCGAACTCGATGGCGTGATGACCCGCGAGGAGGCGCTCGCGGAAACAGGAATCCGCGAAGGGAAAAATATTTTCCGCATCGATCTGGCCGCTGCGGAAAAAGTTCTCCGTGCGATCCCGCGGGTGGCCGCTGTCTCGATCGAGCGCCAGTTGCCCGATCACATTTCGATCACGTTGACCGCGCGCAACCCCGTGGCGTGGGTGGCGCCGTTGGAAAAGGACGCGGATCCCTTCGACCCCGAGTGCTCGCTGCTGGTGGACGACACCGGTTTCCTGATGAAACCGCGCCTGATCCAGCCGGACTTCTACCATCTTCCCGTGATTTTTGGCGTGCGCAGCGACACCATCCGCGACGGGGAACCGCTCCACAACCAGGACTTGCGCCGCGCACTCACCCTTTTGGACGAGATCAAACGGAATCCCGACAGCCTGCTCCGCGTGCGGACGATGAATATTTCCAAGGGGTTCTGTATCGAGGTGGCCAGCGACCGGAATGCGCGCATTGTTTTTGCCCCGGAAGATTTTTCCGGACAACTCGCCCGCCTGCGCCAGTTGATCGAGCATTGCAATGAAAGCGGCCGCGAGCTCGAATCGGTGAACCTGATGGTCCGGCGCAACACGCCGGTGACATTTGTCATGGCGGCCGCCCCCCGGCCCGCCGCCGAACCGGGTCGCGGAAAAACAGCCCAAAATTCAAAGGAAAAAAGAAACTGATGGCCAGAGAGGAAATTCATGTGGGCTTGGAGATCGGCACCAGCAAAGTCTGCGCGGTCGTTGCCGAGTGCCGCGAGGACGGGGAAGTGAAGCTGCTCGGAGTCGGCGAGACCCCGTCGCGCGGGGTGCGCAAGGGCGAGATCATCGACTTTGAAAATGCCTCGAATTGCGTGCGCGACGCGCTCTCCGATGCCGAGGAGAAGAGCGAAATCGAAATCAAAAATGTCTGGCTCTCGGTCACGGGCAACCATATCCAGAGCTTCAACAACCGCGGGTCGGTCGCCCTTCCCGAGGAAGGCGGTGAGATCACCGAGGACGAGATGCAGGAAGTCGAATTGCAGGCCAAGGAAATCAGCCTTCCGAAGGAAAATCTCATCCTGCATTCGATCATCCAGCATTACTATGTGGACGGACAGCAGGGCGTGCTCAATCCGCTGGGAATGCTCGGGGGAAAGCTGGAGGCGGATTTTCATATCATTCACGGCGTGAGGACGCGGATCAAAAATGCGGTCCGCTGCGTGAAGGAATGCGACATCGTGGTCGAGGACGTGGTCGTCAACTCCCTGGCTTCCGCACAGGTGGTACTCGACCGCCACCAGAAGGAGGCCGGCGCGTTGGTTGTGGACATCGGCGGCGGAGTCACCGACTACATTGTTTATCTCGACGGGGTCGTGCGTCACAGCGGGGTGCTTGCGGTCGGCGGCGATCACATCACCAACGACATCTCGATCGGGCTTCGCATCCCGATCACCCGCGCCGAAAAACTCAAAATCGAGGAGGGGTCGGCCGTGCTCGGCAAATCGCTGCCGGGGGAAAAAATCGTCCTGAAAAATGACACCGGATTTTCCGGCAAGGAAGTCGAGCGGGAGATGCTCAACCTGATCATCCATTCCCGGCTCAAGGAATTATTCGAACATGTGCGCAAAGGGCTCGTCGGCGAGGTGCCCGAGCCGCTTCTCGGCGCCGGAATCATGCTCACCGGCGGATGCAGCCTGATCCGCGGGATCCGCGAGGTGGCGGAATCGGTTTTCGACATGCCGGTCCAACTGACCCATGCCCAGGACGTCTCGGGTCCCACCTCCGCGTTCAAAAACCCCCGGTTTTCCACCTGCATCGGCGTCGCCAAATACGCGCAGGCCGTCCGCTCGGAAATGCCGCAGGAATCGTTGTTCACAAAAATCCTCCGCAAGATCACAGGAAAAAACTGACACGCCCATGATTACGTTTCCCAGATATTTGGATCGCTCCAGCAAGCCGGTCGTCCGCCTCGTCGGGTTGGGAAATGCCGGGGTCAATCTGGCCGACAGGATCACGATGGGAACGGGATTGCCGCTGGATGTCGTGGCGGTCAATTCCGATCTGCAGTCGCTCTCGTCATCGGTCGCGCCGGGGAAAGTGGCACTGGGACCGCTGACGACCCGCGGGCTGGGAGCGGGCGGGGATCCGGAAATCGGTTACGATGCGGCAAAGGAATCCGCAACGGAAATCGAAGAGGCGCTCGCGGGTGCGGACATCGTGTTTTTGTGCGCCGGGCTGGGCGGGGGAACCGCCTCCGGGGCCGCCGGCATGGTGGCCGGGCTCGTCAAGCAGACCGGTGCCCTGCTTATCGCTGTGGTTACGTCGCCGTTTGCCTTCGAGGGACGCAGGAGATCCGCCCAGGCGGCCGCCGCCCTCCGCGAAATCGGGTCACAGGCCGATGCCGTCGTCCATTTTGAAAATGACAGGATGGCGGAACTGACCGCACCCAGAGCCGGCGTGGCGGAGACGTTTTCCGCCTGTGACGAGATTCTCGGCGGATGCGTGGGCGCGCTTGTCCGGCTGATTGCGGCACCGGGGCCGCTGGCCGTCGGGTTGCCCGATCTTCTTACGGTTTTGAACTCCGGCAGGGGGGACTGCCTTTTCGGAACCGGCGGCTCGAAGGGCGAAAACCGTGCGCACGAAGCCCTGGAGGCCGCGCTGAGGAGTCCGCTTCTCGACCGGGGCGCCTTGCTCGACGAAGCCGGCAGCCTGCTCGTCCATATCTCGGGTCCTCCCGGACTCAGCTTTGCGGAAGTCGGCGCGATCATGCAGGAAGTGTCGCGTCAGGCAGCCGAAGCGACCCTGCTGCACCTTGGGGTGAGCACATCGGCCGATCCCGCAACGCCTGTCATTGTCACCTTGCTGGGCAAGTGCGGATCCGTTCCCGCGCCGGTCTCCGCGCCGGTTCCCATCAGACCCGCGAGAGCGGAGCCGCATCCCGTTCCCGAGGAAGTTGTCCGGCAGGAAGAATTTGTATCCGCCCCGGAAGCCCCGACGGCAAGACAGGCGGTTCCCGATTCCGCGCCGGTTCCGCAACGGATCCAGAAACCAACCCCGAAAGCTCCCGCCACAAAAATCAAACAGGAAACGCTGCAATTCGAACCGGTCGCCCGCGGACGCTTCGAGAAGATCGAGCCGACAATCGTCGGGGGCGAAGACCTCGATGTGCCCACGTTCCTGCGCCTGAACAAAAAAGGGGAGAACCGATAGACAAGATTTATTCCCTCCACAAGCTGAAGAGGGAAACGGGGGTTTGGGTTGGGCGGGACTCGAACCCGCAACCAACGCCTTAAAAGGGCGCTGCTCTACCATTGAGCTACCAACCCGAACACTATGACATTAAATCACTTGCAATGATATTAACAGATCTTTCTTTTGTCCCTGTAACCCGATTTCATAACCCACCAGACTGTGCGCATGACCTCTGCGCAGAAAAGCGGGAAAACAGAACGGGATTGGAAGAAGCCTGAACCATGCCTGCATCGTTACAAACGGGCGGTCATCCTATGGGCTGGTCAAACATCGGGGCAAGTAAATTCGCCACTCATTTTCGGCTTAAATCGTGATAAAGTCGGCCCGTGCCGGGAGCGATCAGGAGGATTTTCTGGGACGGGCGACGAGGAGTGTTGAGGCCAAGTAAGTGACGACACAGAAGAGGAAGGTGACGGCGAGCGAGACGGTGAGCGTGGGAGAACCGGCGACGGCGGGGACGCCGAGCGATTGGCGGATGGCGGCGACTCCGTAGGTGACCGGGTTGAGCGCGCCGATCCAGCCGATGAGGGAATTTCCTGCGGGCAGAGGGAACAGCGCGCCCGAGACCATCCACAGGGGCATGAGCACGATGTTCATGATGGCGTGGAAGCCCTGGGTGGAGTCCATCGGCCAAGCCACGAGGAAGCCCAGTCCGGTCATGCTGAATCCGACGAGCAGAAACGAAGCGGCGAGGGCGGGAAGGTGTCCGGGCGAGAAGGAAAGGCCGGCAAACGGGGCGAGCGCACAGAAAATGAGGGCCTGGCCGGCGGCAAGAGTTGTCCCACCGAGAAATTTCCCGAGGACGATGGCGGCGGGACGAACCGGCGCGACGAGTACGCCTTGCAGGAAACCTTCCCGACGGTCTTCGATGATTGAAATCGTGGAAAAGATGGCGGTGAAAAGCATGATGAGCACGAGGGTGCCGGGGAAAAAATAGGCCAGGTAGGAGATCGTCTCTCCGCCCGGCGGACGGAACGAGGGAGTGAAGCCGGCTCCGAGCAGCACCCAGAAAACAACCGGCGTGAGGAGGGCGCTGACGATGCGGTTGCGTTGGCGGAGAAACCGGACGACATCCCGGTGCCAGAGCGCGAAGGCGGGACGCCAGAGATACATGCGCGGGCTATTATTCATTGAGGCGTTTTCCGGTTTTAAAAAGGAAGATATCTTCCAGCGAGGGTTTTGAGATCGTGGTGGACTGCACGGCGTCGGGGAGTGCGTCGGTCAGGCGCGCGGCCGCGTCGTACGCATGGGGGGCCGAGGCCCGCACTTCGCCTTCGAGGAGGTGGGGGTTGAGGGCGCAGGAATCGCGCAGAAACCCCGCCACGGCTTCGACCCGGGTTGTCACGACGCGGAGGATCTCCGGGCCGGCGGACGCGAGCAGCTCGCCGGGCTTCTCGACAGAGACAAGCCGGCCGGCGCTCATGATGCCGACGCGGTCGGCGCGTGCGGATTCGTCCATGAGGTGGCTGGTGAAGACGACGGTCATTCCGTATTCCGCGCGGAGGTTTCCGACAAGGGCCCAGAGATCCATGCGGGCGGCGGGATCGAGACCGGTGGAGGGTTCGTCGAGAAGGAGAATCGCGGGACGGGTGAGCAGGCACTTGGCAATTTCGACCCGGCGTTGCTGGCCGCCGGAGAGGGTTTCGACAAGCGCATCGAGTTTTTCCTCGAGGCGGAGCGAGCGGGCGATCTCGGCAATCCGTCCGGCAAGCGGTCGGCCATGCAGGCCGTAAAGCGCGCCACCGTAGCGCAGGTTTTCGCGGGCGGTCAGCTTTTTATCAAGGCTGGGCGATTGGAAGACGACGCCGATCGAGGCGCGCACGGCGGCGGGAGAGCGGACGACATCGTATCCGCCGACCGAGGCCGTGCCGCCATCGGGAGCGATGAGCGTGGTCAGGATCCGGAAAAGCGTTGTCTTGCCGCTGCCATTCGGTCCGAGCAGGGCAAACAATTCGCCGGCGGAAATATCAAGGTCGAGTCCGGGCAACACGGTGTGGTCGCCGTAGCGCTTGACCAGTCCTCTGGCACGGATCGCACTCATGGGGCGGGTTCGCCTGCGGGTTGAGGCTGGGCGGGCATCTCGACGCACGCGGGCGGAGCGGGATTGCGGTCGGTCGCGGCAAGCAGCCCGAGAAAAAGACAAAGGGTAGCTCCGGCCAGAAGCGGCAACGGACGTTCAAATGGGTCGGTCGGGTTCATTCGATTTTTAATGCGGCGATCGCCTCCATGACCCGGTTGCTGAGGACTTGATAGGTCTCGCGGGTGGCGTTCGTGAGTTCCTCCGGAGAAAAGCGGATCGCCTTGCCGATGACAACCGTGATTTTTGTGAGCCGCAGGCGTTTTGCCCCTTTTGGGAACGCATCATACGATCCGAAGATGCGCATTGGCAGAACAGGGGCTCCGGTCTTTGCGATGACGAGCCCGATACCGGCCCGTGCGGGTTGGAGATGGCCGTCCTTCGAGCGTGTGCCCTCGGGAAAGAGGACGATGCCATTTCCTTCCTTCACTTTCTTGATGACCTCGCGCAGGGCCGACCTGTCGTTCCCGTCGCGCTCGACCGGGATCACGTTCATGTCGGGAAAGAGCGGGCCGAAAAACGGCCACTGGAGCAGCGTCTTCCGCGCCAGATAATAAACCGCGCGGCGGCTGCAAATGCCCGCCAGCGGCGGATCAAAAAAACTCGCGTGGTTGACGGCCAGGATGAGCGGGCCGGACTCGACCATATTTTCGCGGCCCACGACGCGCATCCGGAAAAAGACCCGCGCAAGGATCCGCGCGAGGTTGCTGAAAAAGAAATAGACAGGCGTCATTTTTCTTGGATCCCGGCGGCCTTGAGCAGGCCGAGAATGGCAGCGACGACGCCGTCGAGCGTCAGGTGAGAGGTCTCCACGACGCGGGCTCCCGGAGCAACCGTGAGCGGGGCGGTCTTCCGCGTGGAATCCATCCGGTCGCGCGCTTCGATTTGGTCCGCGAGGCCTTCCGCCGCGCGCCGCCGGTTCCGGATTTCGGGAGAGGCATCGAGATAGAATTTGTGCGGCGTTTCGGGAAAGACCGCCGAACCGATATCCCGGCCTTCCATGACCAGCGACCGGTCGGCGGCCAGTGCCCGGAGCGCGTTGGTGACCAGGGCGCGCACGGCGGGAACGGCGGCGACGCGCGAAACGTGGCTGTTGATCGCGGGATCGCGCAGCGCGGCCTCCGCGATCGCGCCATTGATCGAGACGACAGATTCCCCCGCATCGGAAACCGTGCAGGCGAACCGGGCGTTGGCCAGCGCGCCCGCGATGGCCTCCGCGCATGTGGTGTCCACGCCTTGTCGGAGAACTTCCCAAGTCACCGCACGGTAGAGGCTGCCGGAGTTGACATAGGAAAAACCCAGGTGCTTCGCCAGTCGGCGGGAAACGCTGCTCTTCCCCGAAGCGGCCGGGCCGTCAATGGCAATCACAATCATGGGATTTTTGGTTTCCGGCGATCGCGGGCACTTGCCAGCGACGAAATCACCGGTGTCCGGCGCCCGATGCCGGTTCCTTTTTGAATTTTGAGAAGGGTTTCGGCGAATCCGGGATACGAGGTTCGCACGCAGGCGGTATCCTCGATCACGGTGGTTCCGGAGGCAAAGAGCCCGGCGATGGCGAACGCCATGGCGATCCGGTGGTCGCCGAAGCTGGGAAGTTTCGCGCCTTTGAGGCGATCGGCACCGGTGATCGCCATGCCGTCGGGAAACTCCTCGACCGTTACTCCCATCGCCCGGAGGTTGGCGGCCACGGCGGCGATGCGGTCGGTTTCTTTGACCCGCAATTCGGCCGCGTCGCGGATCACCGTCGTGCCCTCGGCCAGCGCGGCGGCAACCGCGATGATGGGAATCTCGTCGATGACGTTGGGGATCTCCGCGCCCTCGACGACCGTCGCCTGGAGCGGTGCCCCGAGGATGTCAATCGTCCCCATCGGCTCCCCCTGCGAATGGGTTTCCACAACTTCACGGATTCGGGCTCCCATGCGGATGAGCACATCAATGATCCCCGTGCGGGTGGGGTTGAGCCCGACACCCTTGACCAGCAGGCGCGAGCCCGGCTGGGCTGCGGCGGCGACGAGCCAGAACGCCGCGCTGGAAATATCCCCCGGCACGCGGAAATCCCCCGACTCCAAGACCTGCCCGCCCTCGAGCGAGATGCGGATTTCCTTGAGGCGGCGGTTTTTTCGCGACCGGGCGTTTTCCCAGATTTCCTCCCGCTCGGATTTGACCTGGAAGCAGTCGAACATCCGCTCGGTATGGTCGCGCGAGCGGGCATTTTCGATCACGGTCGTCCGGCCTTTGGCGAACAATCCGGCGAGCAGAACCGCGCTTTTGACCTGGGCACTGGCGACCGGCAGACGGTAGGTGATGCCTTTGAGCGGCCCGCCTTCGACCACGAGCGGCGGGCATTGGTTGTCACCTTCGGCATGGAGCTTTGCACCCATTTCCCGCAGCGGTTCGATCACCCGGCGCATCGGCCGCTTGGAAAGCGAGGGATCGCCGGACATCCGGCAGCGGAATTTCTGCGGGGAGAGCAGCCCGGCCATCAGGCGCATCGTTGTTCCCGAGTTGCCACAATCGATATCGCCCACCGGTGCGGTGAAAATTCCTCGGTTGCCCGTGACGACGATGGTGCCGGGCGCGGTGTTTTCGATTGCGATGCCGAGCTGCTTCATCGCGCGGGCGGTGCTGCGGCAGTCCTCGCCTTCAAGAAAATTTGTGATCGTGCAGGGACCGTTGGAAATCGCCGCCAGCAGGATCGCCCGATGGGAAATGCTCTTGTCTCCCGGCACGGTCAGTTCCGCCTGAATGCGGGGCGCGCGGCGGACTTGGAAAAGATTCCTTTTTTTTGAGGGCTTCATGCCGGGGGAATCTTTTCGTTGGAACGCAGGGCTCTGGCCCTGGCCAGAAAGCCCTCGACCGCACGGCGATCCCCCCGCACAAGAGCCGACTTCAACTCTTCGAGCGCGGATTGCAAATCCGTGATGGCCGGCACGATTTCAGCCGGGTTGTCCAAAAGAATTTCGGCCCAGAGGCCCTCCGATCCGCCGGCCACCCGCGTCGAGTCGCGGTAACCATTCCCTGCCAGAGCGGGGGATTCCTCCCCTCCCCGTGTTGCGGCATGAACCAGCGCGGCTGCCGCCGCGTGCGGCAGGTGGCTCAGGCGCGCGATCGAGCGGTCATGGGCGATGGCGGACATTTCGCGCAACGCACACCCCGCGTCCTTCCAGAGCCGGCGAACTTTTTCGAGCGCCTCCGGACAGGAAGCCGGGGACGGGGTCAACAAACAAAGTGTCCCGTCAAACAAGTCCGGACGCGCGGCGGAAATCCCGCTCTGTTCCGAGCCCGCCATCGGATGGGCTCCGATAAAGCGACCGCCGAGCGTTTGCTCCAGCGCGGAAACAATCCGGCCCTTCACGCTGCCGGCATCGGTCACGGCGGTTGAGGGCGGCAGGAGCTTGGAAAGAATTTCGCCGGACTCCTCGATGGCGCGGGGCGGGGTGCAGAGAACCACAACGCCGGCTCCCGCGACGGCGGCAGACAGATCGCAGGTCACCAGGCAACCGGGCAGCAGGCGCGAAGCGGGTTCAACAGCCGACTCGCGTCGCGCCCACAACACGACATCCCGGGGAGACCTCCCCCGCCGGAGCGCCATGGCAAGCGACCCCCCGATCAAGCCGGGACCAAGAATCGCGACCGTCTGGCTCAGGGCACGAGAAAAATCTTGCCCGAGTAGGGGCACTTCACTTCTTGGCCGGGAGGAAATCCCCGCACGTCCACATAGCCGGCATAAGGCATATGCGGACTCGTCACAAAGCCGGGTTTGTTGGGAACGGGAGTTCCATAAGGGATCTCGCGCGCGACCGGCGTGGGATTGGCTGCCGGAGCAGGGGTCGTATTGGCCGCCGTCGGAGACGGGGTGGTCTGCGACTCCGGATTCGGTGTTGCGTTCGGATCCGGTGTCGGCGTGGCGACAGCGGTTTCGGCGCTTGCGACCGTGCCTCCGTGCCCGGACCGATTGCGGTTCGCGTTTTGAGATTTTTCGTTGCCCTGCTGGCAGGCGGCCAATGCGAGCACAAGCGCGGCGGCGCCGACGATCATTGAGGATGGTTTCATACGTTGCTGGCAAATACAAAGCCACGGAACCCCGCGCGATTCAATGCAAATCTCTTCAGCGCCTATTTTGAACAGCAGCCGCCGTTCCCGCAGGCGCAGACAGCCGCCGCATCGAAGTCCGCCGACTTTTCGTAAAACGTGGGAGGCTCGATATTGATCCCTTCGGAAAGGTTCCGGGCTTCCTTCTGGAGTTGGCGATAGACATACTGTCCTCCGAACAAGGCGGCCAGATGCGATCGGATGCCGAACTCCTTCTTCAAATCGCGCAGCACGTTGTCGATGCGCTGCCGCAATGCCCGATCCTTCCGAAACCAGCGTTTGGACGCCGCAATCGCCGCCGCATACTGAACCGGCAGGGTTTTTGACTCCCGCTCGAAACGGGCGCGGACGCGCGGATCGGAATCTTTCCCATAGCGCTTCCAGCCCATGAGCGACGTTCTCGCCATGCGGACAATGCTGGGGCCGTTGACCTCAAAATCCCTCGCGAAGGCCTTGAGAAGAAATTGCGTCTCCATTCCCGCCGGGATGTTCGGATGGCGGTGGACAAACCTGAGCTGCCCGTGCGCGTCGGCTATCTGCTCGCATTCCGGATCAACCAGCGTTCCTTTGGCGAGGTGCTCTTCGAAAAGGGGCGTTCCCGGAACCGGCGTGTAGAGCATGAACTGATGGAACTCCGTGTCGTGGGCCACCGCATGGTCGATCGCCTCATCGAGGTTGTCCGCCGTGTGTTCTTCCAACCCGATGATCGTCGAGCCAAGAATGCTGATGCCGTGCGACTGCAACGTGCGGACGAGTTCGTGCGTGTCGGCCCCGTCGAGCTTGTTGTATTGGCTCGACTTCCCCTCGAGTCCCATCCAGACCCACGAGATGCCGAGCCCGACAAGCTGCGAAATTTCATAGGAGCGCAGAACGTTTGCCGAGCTGAACACGTAAAGCGACCAGCTCTTGTTGTTCGCCTTCATCAATTCGAGCAGGCGCAGCGAACGCTTCTTGTGCAGAAGAAAATTTTCATCCATGACAAAAAACGACTGCACATGCATGTCGCGTTCGATGCCGAGCATGACCTCGAACAACTCGTCTCCGGTCTCGTAAAAATTAATAAACTTCCCCTTCCCGCCAAACGTGGCCGACGTCGAGCAGAAGTTGCAGCCCATCGGGCATCCGACCGAGGGGATCAGCGTCGCCGCGATCTCTCCCGGCTGGCGGCTGCTGCCGGCGCTCTCGTTGAGTTTGAGCCCCATCGTCCGGGCACCGATCCCGGAAAGAATCCGGGGATGCCGGATCGGCGCGTTTTCGTCCTCGCCGAGAAATTTCCGGAACCATCGCACGCCCTCGCCCCGCACAATGTGATCCGCCCCAAGCCGCTCCTGGATCCGGGGCAGGCCCGAAATGTGCCCGCCAACAATAATCCTGGCATGCGGCTGGATTTCGCGGATCAGTTGGCACATCTTCGCCGTTTTCAGGTAATTCGGCGGAATCGCACTGATGGCAATCACATCGTAGCGCTCGCGCCGGAGCTCCTCGGTGAACCGCTCCAGCGTCGGAAAATCCAGCATCGCATTCGGAGCGCTGATATTCTCGCGGATCAACATCAACCCCCACGAACGATGAAACATCCGCAGGGAAAACGGCCCCTGCAGCCGCGTCACCTGGTTGTGATAAAGTTCCATCGGGTTGATCGCCCGGCTGCCATACTCATCATCCCTCGCATAGGGCCCGAACACGCTGGTGAAAAGAATGCGCGGCTTCTTCGAGCCGGCCTGCGGAGTTTCGACTCCGGATTCCCATTGGGGCATATAATTCATAAAGGCAAGAAGCTACTGCCGGAGTACCCTGCCAACAAATGAATTGAGTGGGATTTATGGAAAAACGCGCAATTTATTGATCTGGATCAATCTTTAAGCGCGCGGATCATTCCGAAACACGAACCGCTGCGCGCTGGAGCAGGCGCTGGAGCCGTTTGATGGCGGAGGGTTCCGCGATCTTTTTCCCATCTTTTCCGTGGATGTAGAACGAATCCATTGCGACATCCATTTCGGTGGTAATGCGGGAAAGTTCGATGATAAGGCCCGCTCCTCCCATCGCGCGCAGGAGGTCGTAAAGCAGACCGAGGCGGTCGGGCGTTTGGATATCCACAAGCGTGTAGATCGGATGCGAGGAATTTTCTATCGTGATGCGGGTGGGCAGGTCGAATTCCTGCGAAATCCGGTAGGTGCGGAGGCGCGCCTCCTTGCTGATCAGCGGAGTGAAATCGTATTCTTCAAAAGCCAGGGATTCGGCCAGTCTCGCCTCGACGCGTGCGAAATCCCTCGGGTTGGTGACCGGCTGAAGCGACGTGCTTCCGACGCGGAAAATGTCGATGGCAAGGCTGTCGCCGCGGGTGAAGATGTCGGCGCTGAGAATATTGATCTGGGCGGAGAGGAAGGCGCCCGCGATCCGTTCGAGGAGGCGTGGGCGATCCCATCCGCAGACCCAGACCTCGGTATATCCCTGCTCCGGGCGGGGCACCCACTTGAAAACCGGGGCGAGAGCGAACGGTTCGTCTTTGCGGCGGTTTTCGAAAAATGTGCGGAAGAGCCGGAGGTGGGCGGCGATTTCCTCCGGATCGAACATTTGGAAATACCTCTCGGGAAGGTAGTGAAAGTGGGCCTCGGCCTCGGCCTCGAAATCGCGTCCGAGCCTGCGCACGACACTCTGCAATTGCTCCCCGCGGTCGCGCCGGGATTGCTCGACGGCAGCCGGCCCGCCTTCGAGGAACTGGCTGGTGCGTCGGTAGAGCGTCCAGACGAGGCCCTCTTTCCAGTCCGACCAATTTTGGTCGCTCGTGCCCATGCCGTCGGCGAGAGTCACGAGCATGAGCGCGTCGAGGTTGGGGCCGTTGGCGACGATGCGGGCGCATTCCTCCACCGTTGCCGGATCCTCAAGGTTTCTGGTTTGGGACATTTTGGAGAGCACGTAGTGGGAATCGACGAGGGTGAGGAGCATCCGGCGCCGCTCGGGAGAGAGTTGGAGGCGGCGGACGACCTTGTGCGCGAGCCCGGCGCTGGCTTCCTCGTGGTTGCGCTGGTTCGCGGCCTTGCCGGTATCGTGCAGCAGCAGGGAGAGGTAAAGGATCGCCGGATCTTCCGTCTTTTGAAAAAGCTGACGGTAGCCGCTCAATTTTTCCCCGTTGGCAAACAGGATCGCGTCGAGCTTTTCGATGCAGACGAGCGTGTGTTCGTCCGCCGTGTAGCGGTGGTAAAACTCGTGCTGCACGAGGCAGTCGAGCGCGCCAAATTCCGGCATGTAGCGCCCGAGAAACCCGAGATTGTGCATCAGGCGCAGCACCGGACCGACCTCGCCCTTGCGCGAGAGGATGGCGAAAAACGTCTCCCGTGCCACGCGGGCGTATTGGAACGTGCGGGTCACCAGCGGCAGCCGGCGGCGGACGAGATCGCAGAGCTCGGCGTGGAATTCGAGCTTCCGGATCTGCGCGTGGTGGAACGCGCGGATCATGCGATACGGGTCGTCGTTGAAAATCTCGCGCGACTCGGCCAGGAGTTGGCCCTCGCGGGCGATGAAGCCGTCGAATCTCTCCACTTTCGGTTTGGCGCCGAAGAGGCGGAGCAGCCCGGCGGGCTTCTTCTTCGGTGCCGCCTCCATCCGCCCCAGAGCCGCTTCTGTGAGCAGGTGGATGTTCCTTGTGTGACTGTAATAGTCGCGCATGAACGCCTCGACTTTGCGCAGGATGTTTTTTTGCGGGTAGTTGAACGCCACGGCGATACGGCCCTGGAGTTGGAGGGTGAGGGCATCGGCCGCGCGGCCGTTGAGGTAATGCATCTCCGTGCGGGTGCGCAGCAGGAAATCGTAGGCTTTTTCGAGGAGGCGCCGCTGCGTGTCGCGCAGAACCCTGGCTTCGACCAGCTTCGCCGTGGTCATCACGCCGAGCTTGAAATGCGAGATCCAAAGCAGGCTCTGGTAGTCACGCAGCCCCCCGATGCCGTTTTTGACATTCGGCTCCTGCAGGAAAACGCTGGAACCATACTTGATCCGGAGTTCGGCCTGGTTGGCCAGGCGCCAGGAGATATACCCGTCCTGATGCCCGCGCACGCATTCGTGCTGGAAGCCCTTTTTGAAGTCGGTGAAAATCTCCCTCTCGCCGGCGAGGAAGCGGGATTCGAGCATCGAGGTTTTGGTGATCGGGTCGTCGTTGGCTTGTTTGATCGCCTGGGCGATCGTGCGCGTGGCATGCCCGACCTTGAACCCGATATCCCAGAGGGCGACGAGCGTCCGGCGAATGACCTCTTCGATTTCCTTGTTCTCGCCGGCTTTGGATTGGAGAAAAAAGAGATCCACGTCGCTGAACGGCGTGAGTTCGCGGCGGCCGTATCCGCCAAACGCCGCCACGCAGAGTTTGCCTTCGAGGCCTTTCGGCATGGCCGATTCCACCACCACGTCGAAAAGCTCGCGGAAAAGAATATCGACCATTTCCGATCGCTGCCGTGTGATCTCCCGTCCGCCGCCGCCGGCATTGTGCCACATGCGCAGCCGCTGTTCCTCGACTTTGCGGAAGCCCTTGAAGATCGTGACCGGATCGTCCCGCTTGCGCCGGGTTTTCTCCGAAAGCTCGAGGGCGGATTTTTCGAGGGTGTGCTCGCCGGGAAACATCAGGGCTTCGCGGGGGTGACCGAGGGAGTTTGGATGACAATTTCAACCCGCCGGTTGATTTGCTGTTCCTCAACGGTTCCGGTTGCCGGGGCGATCAGGCGGGATTTGCCGAACCCGCGCGTCTCGATCGCCTGCGCCGGAAGCCCCATCGTGCCGGTGAGCCAGACCTTGACCGTCTCGGCGCGGCGCCGGCTGAGATCGAGGTTGTATTCCTCCTTCCCGAACGAGTCGGAGTGGCCTTCAATCAGAAAGTGGGCCGAGGGGTTGCGGCGGATGAGTTCTCCCAGTTTCTGCAGGCTTGCAATCGCCTCCTGACGCAGGTCGGGCTTGTCGTAATCGAAAAGAAGATCGGTCGGCATGAGGATCGGCGCGGTTTCGGGCGTGAGCGGTCCGGTTTGGGCGAGCAGGCTGTCGAGATTGCTGAAGCCGTGCGCCCGGTCGCCCGAAAATCCCCCGGCCCGGTTGACCCCGTCAACCTCGATCACGGAAGGCCCCGCGATCGCCGGTTTGATGTCGAGCATTTCCCTGTCGAGGGATCGGTTTTCGGCGGGTTGGGAAGGAGTGCCCGGGGCCGGAGCGGTTTGCATCGTCTTCTGAAACGAAGGGAGGCCGATCGCCGGCTTTTCGGTGAAAAGGTTGGCATCCGCCCTCGGGGGCTCCGGCTTTTTCGCCGGCAATTTTTCAAGCGAAATTTTCTCGTCGGGCAGTTTGATCGTGGCCGGGGAAGCGGCCGGACGCTTTTCGGTATCCGGGGCGGGCTCGAGCAGCTTCGGATCGATATCGACCCGCTCGAGGTGAAACGTGCGCGGCACGACCCGGTTCAGAATTTTTATGCTCCCGGTATTCAGGGAAACATCGCTTGCCCAAGCCCAGAACGCCGCGTGCAGCGCAAGGGAAAGAACAAAAGCCAGGAGAACCCAGCGGCCCATCCCGCCCCGGTCCTCCCCCGGTTCGTCGTTGAAAGTCTTCACGCGCCTGTTCATGCCGGCCATCCTACAGGCGGTTTTGAAAAATTTCCATCAGGAAGAAAGAACGGGGAATCGAACCCGGCGGTTCCGGCTTGGCTTGACTGAGCTTTCTCCTTATGTTCAGGCCATGCAAAAAACGCGCCTCTGGCTCATGTTTCCCGCCCGCCTGATCACCCGTCCGGTTCTTTGGGAATTGGCAAAAGAATTTCCTGTTGTGACGAACATCCGGCAGGCCAGCGTGACCGAGGAGATCGGGCTTGTCTCGCTCGAACTCGATGGCGAACGCGAGGAAATCAAAAAGGCGATCTCCTGGCTGGAAGACCAGGGGATCAAAGTCGAGCCGGTCGAAATCAATACGATCGAAGGTTAGTTCCGCATTGTTCCTGTTCTGATCGCTAAGAAGGGGAATCGGGCTGGCCCGGCGAAAGCGGACGCGGAAGCCTGCGGGGCCGGAAAATTATGCGCAGAGCAAGACGCAGAAAAGCCGGGGCCTTGCGACCCCGGCTTTCCGGTTTTGAGTTTTGGTTTGGAGCGCGGGCTTAGTAGTCCATGCCGCCCATTCCACCCATACCGCCGCCCGGAGGCATGGCCGGGCCTTTGTCCTTCTCGGGAAGCTCGGTGACGAGGCATTCCGTGGTGAGGAGGAGTCCGCTGATGGAAGCGGCGTTCTGGAGCGCGCTGCGGGTCACCTTGGCGGGATCGACGACGCCGGCCTTGATGAGGTCCTCGTATTCGCCCGTCGCGACGTTGTAGCCTTCGGCGCCCTTGCGCTTCTTGACTTCCTGCACGATGAGCGCGCCTTCCTGCCCGGCATTGTCGGCCAGGGTGCGGAGCGGCTGCTCGATCGCGCGGCGCACGATCTGGAGCCCGATCTCTTCGTCACCGGTGAGGGTGAGGTTGTCGAGGACCTTCTGGGCACGGATGAGGGCGACGCCGCCGCCGGCGACGATGCCTTCTTCAACGGCCGCACGGGTCGCGTGGAGGGCGTCTTCGACGCGGGCTTTCTTTTCCTTCATCTCGGTCTCGGTGGCTGCGCCGA
>Ga0073936_10001007_pt1 | contig 44021 bp, 29 predicted proteins | sample AliMusrvi5mmetaG_FD_87041 | JGI IMG/M metagenome (GOLD analysis project Ga0073936, IMG submission 87041) | Freshwater lake bacterial and archeal communities from Alinen Mustajarvi, Finland, to study Microbial Dark Matter (Phase II) - Alinen... | ecosystem: Environmental > Aquatic > Freshwater >...
ACATTATCTGTTCGCAGGTGGGGCTGGCGGGCAGTACAATTTTAGAGAAGAATGTTTTGTTGGCCGGGCAGGTGGGGATCTCCGGACACCTCACGATTCATGACAACGTAATCGTGTACGCGCAGAGCGGCGTGGGTGACAGCATTCCCGCGGGGTCCGTGATATCGGGGTCGCCAGCGTTTGAGGCTTCTACGTGGCGGCGGTCGGCGACTGCGTTTCCGAAGTTAGGCGAGATGCTCAGAACGGTGCGGAAGCTGGAGAATCGCGTTCAGCAGCTGGAAGGCGGGAAGGAAGAGAAGGCATGAGCGAGAATCACGCATCAAGTTCGAGACGCGCGCTGGCTTACAAGAATGAAGCGTTCATCGACAGTCCGGACGCACGGCCGCTGCGCATCCTTTCGGAGTATCTGGAGCCGTTGAGCCACTTCCGGCGGGAGAAGATCAAGGACACAATTGTGTTCTTCGGGTCGGCGCGGTTGAATGAACACGGGCCGATGGGGCGCTACTACAACGAGGCGCGCGAACTGGCGGCGATGATGACCAAGTGGAGCGATTCGCTGCCGCATGCCTCGCGCCGATTCGTAGTGTGCACGGGCGGCGGGCCGGGCATTATGGAGGCGGCCAACCGGGGCGCGGCCGATGCGGGCGGAAAAACCGTGGGGCTGAACATCCGGCTGCCGCACGAGCAGGAACCGAATCCGTACATCACACCTGAGCTGTCCTTCGAATTCCACTATTTCTTCCTGCGCAAGTTCTGGTTTGCTTATCTGGCGAAGGCGCTGGTGGTGTTTCCGGGCGGCTTCGGCACGATGGACGAGATGTTCGAACTGCTGACGCTGATTCAGACGCAGAAGCTGCAGAAGAAGATGGTGATTCTGCTGTATGGCACGGAGTTCTGGAATGAAGTGGTCAACTTCCCTGCCCTTGTGAAGCACGGCGTGATCTCGGCCGATGACATGAATCTGTTTCAGTTCGCCGACGATCCGCAAACCGCTTTCAACATACTGCAGGCGGGGTTGACGGCCCACTATCTGCAGGAAAAAGTGCACCACGCCGAGCAGGATGCCGAGATGCCGGCGATTGCCAAATCCCGCACTTGATGAGCACCAACACTACAGAGCCGGGACATCAGCCGGATGCGGCAGAGCGCACGATCGCGTTGTGGCGCGAATGGGGCAAGGTAGAGAAGTCCTGCGCGGTTCTGCTTGTGCTGTGGCTGCTGGCGGAGACAATTGTCCCTGAGAATTCAGTGCAGTGGGTGCTGCGGCTGCTGCTGGTGGTATTTGCGAGCTGGACATTTCTGAGGTGGGCCGTGGCGGCGATGCGCGGGGCGATCTGGCGGCTGCGCAACCGGCTGGTTGTTGCCTACCTGGTGATGGCCGCGGTGCCGGTGATTCTGATTCTGCTGCTGGCCATGGTGTCGGCCAATATTCTGGCGAGCCACCTGGCTGTGTTTCTGGCGAACTCAGAACTGGAGCGGCGGGTTGAGACGTTGCGATCGGGCGCGAGCAGCGTGATGCGCTTTCCGCCGGAGCAGCGGATCGAGCCGGCGAGGCGCCTGGCGGCTTCGTTCGCAGACCAGTATGCGGGCTTCGAGCTGATAGTGGACGGTGCTTCCCCGTTCGTCTTTCCCGATGAGAGTACGCTCACTGCGCCACCGGCGGCGTGGGGGGAATCGAGCGGAGTAATGGTGCATGATCAGCGTCTGCATTTGTGGGCGCGGTCGATCAAAGACGACGGAAGTGTGACGCTGATTGTGCCGGTGACGCGTGGCTTTTTGGCGACGATGATTCCGCAGATGGGCGAGATTTATATCGCCGATCTGGAGCACAAGTTGAAACCACTCGGAATCACGGCGAAGATTCATGACGCGGTGGATGGCGAAGAGGCGACGCCGGCGCATCCGGTGCTACAGCAGAAAAAGAGCTTCTTCGATCAGGACATTTCGTGGTTCATGACGGTTCCTCTTGCGGTGTGGGAGAAGCCCGGGGAGGCGGCTGGAATCAATCTCGCGGTGAATACCAGATTGAGTTTGCTGGTGAACCTGATTGTATCGAGCCGCGGTGGCGGACAGGAGTTCACGCAGGCGATCATGTTCGCCTTTTACGCGCTGGTGATCCTGTTTGTGCTGGTGGAGATGGCGGCGCTGGTGATTGGAATATCGATCACACGCAGTATGACAAGCGCGGTGCATAATCTCTACGAAGGTACGCTGCGGGTGCAGCAGGAGGACTTCGCTCATCGCATTCAGGTGCAGGGTACAGACCAGGTGGCGGCGCTGAGCGATTCGTTCAATTCCATGACCACCAAGATCGAGCAACTGCTGGTGGTGGCGAAGGAAAAAGAGCGGCTGCAAACCGAGGTCGCGATTGCGAGGGAAGTACAGGCGCAGTTGTTTCCGCGCGAGTTGCCGGACGTGGCGAGCATCGAGTTGACGGCGGTGTGCAATGCGGCGCGCAGCGTGTCGGGCGATTATTACGACTTCCGCCAACTGGGAACGCACCGGGTGGCGATGGCGATGGGAGACGTGGCGGGTAAAGGAATCTCGGCCGCGCTGCTGATGGCCACGCTGGCATCGAGCCTGCGGACTCAGTTGGGGCACTGGCTGGAATCGGATTGCGAGTCGCTATCGACGTCGGGCCTGGTTTCGAAACTGAACAAGCACCTCTATGCGCACACGTCGCCGGAGAAGTATGCGACGTTCTGCCTGGGCATTTACAACCACGAGATATCCACGTTGACTTACACCAACGCCGGACACCTGCCGCCGATATTGATCCGTAACGGCGAGGCGAGCCTGTTCGATGTGAATGGCATGGTGGTGGGGGCATTTCCTTTTGCACAGTACGAGGAGAGCCAGCTCAAGCTGGAAGCGAATGACGTCATCGTCTTCTATACGGACGGCATTACGGAGCCTGAGAACGAGTACGGCGAAATGTTCGGCGAAGAGCGATTGCTGGAACTGGTTACCAGGCATGCAGGATGCACGAATAGCGAGATTATCCAGCACATTGTCGACGCAGTACACTTATGGACGTACGACAAGGATTCGATGGACGATATGACGCTGCTGGTCGCGCGGAGAAAATAGATGGCCGACGTCACCATGGAGCGCTTCAAATGGCGCATCATCCGCATCAGCTTCGCCATCATCCTCATCCACGTGATCGGCACGACGGGCTATGTACTGATCGACCACTATCCGGTGTTCGATGCGTTCTACATGACGCTGATCACGGTGACGACGGTGGGGTACGGCGAGATCCATCCGCTGAGCCAGGCGGGGCGCGTGTTCAACTCGCTGATCGTCTTCTTCGGGGTGACGTTGCTGTTCCTCGCGATCGGCGCGATGACGCAATCGATTATCGAGCTGGAGTTAGGAAATTTCTTTGAAAAACGGCGGACCAAACGAATGATCGACAGAATGAAAGATCACTTCATCGTGTGCGGATTCGGCCGCGTGGGGCGCGGCGCCGCGGAGGAGTTGCAGAGCGCAGGGGCGCAGTTTCTGGTGGTGGACAACGACGAAGACCGCGTGGAGCGGGCGATGAAGGCCGGGCTGTTTGCGGTGCTGGGCGACTGCACGCACGATGACACGTTGCGCGATGTGGGGATTCTACGGGCCAAGGGCATTATCGCGGCGTTGCAGACCGATGCGGATAATCTGTTTCTAACGCTGTCGGCAAAGTCACTGAATCCGAAATTGCACCTGGCGACGCGGGTGAGCGAGGAAGAGGCGGAGAGCAAGCTGCGGCGGGCCGGCGCGGACGTGGTGTTTGCACCGTACAGTACGGCGGGGCACCGCATGGCGCAGAGCATGCTGCGTCCGCACGTGCATGAGTTCCTGGATTTCACGACGCGCGGGATCGGGATGGATGTGCGGATCGAGCAGGTGCGGGTCTCGGAACATTCGGAGTTTGTATCGAGATCACTGCAACAGACGCAAGTACGGCGTGACCTGGGTGTAGTGGTGCTGGCGATCCGCAAGGCCGATGGTAAGATGCTGTTCAATCCGCCTGCGGAGGAGATGATTGGGGCAGGCGATCACCTGATCGCGATGGGTCCGGTGGAGAAGCTCAGACAGTTGGAGAAGCTGTTGACGGAGGGGCGTTAATGAAAGTTCTGACCGCTGAGGAGATGCGCGAGGTAGACCGGAGAACGATGGAGCTTGGCATTCCGTCGCTAGTGCTGATGGAGAATGCCGGCATGCGCGTGGTGGAGTTGCTGGAACGGCGGTTCGCACCGCTTGGCGAGCAGCGCGTGGTGATCTTTTGCGGCAAGGGGAACAACGGCGGCGACGGCCTGGTGATCGCGCGGCAGTTGCAGACGCGGTTTCAGCCGCGGGCGTTGCACGTGCTGCTGGCGGGCGAGGCGCCGGAACATATCGACATGCTGACGGCGTGCGACGTGGAGGTCTCGCGCGAGATCACAACGGAGATGCGCGCTGCGACGCTGGTGATCGATGCGCTGTTGGGCACAGGCCTGAAGGGAGCGGTGGCGGGCCGCATGCGAGAGCTGATCGAGGAGATCAACGTGGGCTTTCCGCATGCCAGCGTGGTGGCGGTGGATGTGCCCTCGGGCATGAACAGCGATTCTGGCGAGCCGGTGGGCGAGTACGTGAGGGCCGATTACACGGTGACGTTCACGGCTCCGAAGATCTGCCATGCGCTGGAGCCGAATTGCGATCTGTGCGGCGAGGTGGTGGTGGGCGAGATCGGCAGTCCGGCGCGGCTGATGGACGGCGTGAAGCTGGAACTGCTGCAACGGGAGACGTTCGCGCACCTGCTGGCACCGCGGCCACGGGCCGGACACAAAGGGACTTTTGGACATGCGCTGATTGTGGCCGGTTCGCGCGGCAAAGCGGGCGCTGCCGCGATGGCGGGGATGGCGGCGCTGCGGGCGGGTGCGGGACTGGTGACGATTGCGACTCCCGGTGACGCGCTGGATGCGATCGCGGCGCAGTGTCCGGAATACATGACGGCTTCGCTCAGCGACCTCGACATGGTGCTGGGCGGGAAGACGGCGCTGGCGGCCGGTCCGGGCATGGGCACTTCGCGCGATGCGGAGCGAGTGGTGGAACGGATCATGAACGAATGCGAACGGCCGGTGGTTTTCGATGCCGATGCGCTGAATATTCTTTCGCGGCTCGGCAATGGGACTCCGCGCGGACCGCGCATCTTCACACCGCATCCGGGTGAAATGGAGCGGCTCACCGGGACTCCGCTCAAAGACCGGCGAAGCGCGGCGAGCACGTATGCACGGACTCATAACGTGATTGTGGTTTTGAAAGGTCAGCGCACGCTCATCGCTTTTCCTGATGGGAGAACGGTGATCAATCCCACCGGCACGCCGGCGATGGCGACCGGCGGCTCGGGCGACATTCTTACGGGCATGATTGCGGGCTTGCTGGCGCAGTTCCCGAATGACATTGAGAACGCCGTTTGCGCAGCGGTGTATCTGCACGGCCGGGCGGGTGAACTTGGCGCGGCCGAGTTGGGCGAGAAGAGCCTGATTGCGACGGATCTGCTGCGCTATCTGGGGCAGGCGATGCGATGAGCGAAGTATTCGTTACGCATTCGGCGGAGGAGTCGATCGCGCTGGGCGAGAAGCTGTCGGCGATGCTGCCGGAGAGTGGGCTGGTGTTGCTGATCGGGAATTTAGGAGCCGGCAAGACCACGATCACCAAGGGCATTGCGCAGGCGCGGGGCGCGGTTCGGGCAGAGGAGGTATCGAGCCCGACGTTTACTTTGATCCATGAGTACGGCGAGCCGGCGACGGTGTATCACATCGATCTGTACCGGCTGGACGAGGCGCGGGAAGTGGAGTCGCTGGGGCTGGACGAGTTGCTGGCGCGCAGGGCGCTGGTGCTGATCGAGTGGGGCGAGCGGTTTCCGGAGTTGTGGCCGGAGGATCGCTGGGAGGTGCGCATCTCAGATGGAGAAGACGAGGACTCGCGCAGGATCGAGCTTACACGTTCTCCTCTTTACCGGCATACATCTCCACAATGTGATGGCGGAAATTCTCAATCACTTTGACGCGGCGCACCTTCATGGTGGGGGTGAGTTCACCGGCGTCCTGGCTGAAGTCGCGATCCAGGATGCGAAACTTGCGGATCTGCTCATAGGGCGCGAGCTGCTTGTTTGCTTTGGCGACTGCCCGCTTTAATTCAGCCAGCACGGGCGCCGCGTTGACCACCTCTTCAACCGGCTTGCCGGTCATGTTTTCCATGCCGTTCAACGTCAGCGCGGAGAGCGGATTGACGGTGAACAGGGCGGTGACGAAGGGCTGTTTGTCGCCTAGCAGGATCATCTGACTGATGAGCGGTTCGGTCTTGAAGAGGCCTTCGACACGGTTCGGGAACACCTTCTTGCCGTTCGAGGAGACGATCATCTCTTTCTTGCGGCCGGTGATGTAGACATAACCATCGGCATCGATATCGCCGAGGTCGCCGGTGTGGAGCCAACCATCGATCCAAACCTGCGCGGTGACCTCCGGATCGTTGAAGTAGCCCGAGGCAAGTGTGGGCGACTTCAGTAGAATTTCTTTTTCTTCGCTGAGACGGAATTCGGCGCCAGGGAGCGGCTTGCCGATGCTGCCGAGGCGGTTGGCGTTTGCCGGATTGAGGCAGACGATGCCGCCTTCGGTGAGGCCGTAGCCTTCCATGAGCGGCATGCAGATGGCCTGGTAGAATTCGCCCAGTTGCTTGCTAAGCGGCGCGGCTCCGGAGACGGCTACTCGCAGGCGTCCGCCGAAGCGTTCGCGGATTCTGGTGAAGACCAGTTTATCGGCGAGCTTCAACGCGCTGCGCAGCCAGACGGGTAGCGGCTTACCGGCGTTCCTATATTTCGCGGCTTCTGAGCCGATGCCGAGGGCGGCCCAGAAGATGCGCTGCTGGATGGCGCTGCGCTTGCGGATTTCCATGCTGACGCTGGCGTAGATGCGTTCCCAGACGCGCGGCGGAGCGAGGAAGAAAGTCGGCCGGACGGTCTTGAATTCGCCGGGCATGCGGGCGAGGCTTTCCGAGAACCAGACGGGCACTCCCATGCGCATGGTGAGGAGTTCGATACCGATGCGCTGCGCGATGTGGGCGGAGGGGAGGAAGGCGAGGGTGTTGTCAGAGGGGCCGAGTTCCACTGCGCCTGGTCCCATGTCGCAATTCAGGGTGAGCGCCTGGTGGGTGACCTGGACCATCTTCGGCTCGCCGGTGGCGCCGGAGGTCAGATAGAGGATGGCGAAGTCCTGTGGCGTGTAGGCGGATTGCAGGTGGGCGAAGAGTTCGGGATCGCGGAGCAGCGCCTGGCGGCCGGTGGCTCGCAGTTCGCCGAGAGTCGTGACGCCATCGAGCGCGCCTGTGAGCAGTACCCATTGGATATTCAGGTCCGCGGCGCCGGCAGCCATCAGGAATTTGTAGTATTTCGGATTTTCGACAAAGACAAGTTTGGCGCCGCAGCCGAGGAGCGACTTGATCTGTTCGGCGGCGGGGTTAGAGGAGTACATCGCCGCGGCGACGGCGCCTACGGTCATCACGCCGAGGTCAGCGAAATAGAATTCGACGCGAGTCTCCGAGCCAAGCGCGACCACATCGCCTTTGACGATGCCGGCTTCGGAGAGTCCGGCGGCGACTTCGCGAACGGCATCGCGGTATTGCGGCCAGGTGTACGATTCATACTTGCCGGAAACGGGCTGGTGCAGCGCAGGGACGTCGCCATAGGCGGCCGCGGACTCTTCCAGCATCTGATAAACGGAGCGAGGACCCATCCGCAACATGCTAACACGTATGCCGGTAGCGGGAGGCGAAGGTGGGCCGATTTCCAATCGGCTGCAGGCTGCCAGCCTGCCCCACAATACACGCACATTCATGCCGGGTGGGGGTCTATAATGACGACATGTCAACCCTTCGGAGGATAGGCCGTTGGCAGGCGATGGGATTCGTCTGCGCAGCCGCGATTCTCCTGTTTGCCGGATCGGCGATCTGGCAGGCGTCCAAAACCCTTCAAAAGACGGAAGCCGATGTGAAGTCGGGCGGTGTGATGCGGTTCACGCGCGGCACGGTGCAGCGGTCGGCGGCGGCCGGCTTTGAGATTCTGGAGACGCCCGCCTCGTTCACGGACGCGGTGGCGTTTCAAGGGCATCTGGCGGTGACCGGGTCGGCGGGGTTGTTCGAGTACGGACAGGACGGGGCGCTGCTGAAATCGCTACACGTGGGGCTGGAGTTGCCGGCGGCTCCGATTGTGGAGGCGGCGGTTGGCGCGCTGGCCGATGGCGCGGGGCAGGAGTTGCTGCTGGCAACCGCGGGCGAGGGACTGCTGGCCTACGATGGCGTGCGGGTGCGGCAGATTCGGGCGGTGGACGCGGAGCGGCGCACGCTGACGTCGATGCTCATATTGCCGAACGGCAGTGTATTGTTAGGGACCGCCAAGAGCGGTGTGCTGGTTTATGACGGCAACGCAATTGCTGCGTTTCATCCATCGCTCGGGAATCTGGCGGTGACGGCTTTGGCCGGGGAGGCGCCGGCACTTTGGATCGGCACCTTGGACCAGGGCGTGTTCTATTTTCACGCGGGAGAGCTCACGCGATTCGGAGAGGCCGAGGGTGTTCCCGATTCACATATTCTTTCGCTGGCGGTAGTGGGAGAGCGGGCATTCGCCGGGACTTCGCTCGGCATCGCGGAGTTCGAGCGTGGCAAGTTCAGGCGCGTGCTGGCACCGGATGTGATGGCGCGGACACTGCTGGCCAGGGACAAGACGCTGCTGGCGGGGACGATGGAGGACGGGCTGATCGAAGTCGGCCTCGAAGTCCGGCAACCGCGCGGCGGGGCCCGAGAGAAGACGCCCAGCCTGAGCGGTGAGATCGTACGGTTGCGGGCGCATGGAGATGGAACGCTGGCGCTGACGAAGGACGCGCTGTTCCTGATGAAGGCGGACCGGCAGGCGCCGGAGAACATTCTGCGGGTGGGAAAACCGGCGCTGGCGGATTCCAACATCTCGGCGCTGGCTGTGGAGCCGGGGGGAACGCTTTGGGTGGGATATTTCGACCGCGGACTCGATATTTTACCTGCAAACGGCGCGCGGAATACGCATATAGAAGATGGACGTGTATTTTGCGTGAACAGAATCGTACATGACGCGGCACACAATCGGACAGCGGTGGCGACGGCGAACGGCCTGGTGCTGTTCGATGCGGCGGGTGTGCTGCGGCAGGTGCTGACTCGCTCTGATGGCCTGATTGCGGATCACGTGACCGACATCGCGCTGCGGGCGAACGGCTTTGTGGCGGCGACTCCGGCGGGAATTACGCTGTTCGATGGCGGGGCTCCGCGCAGCCTGTATGCGTTTCATGGACTGGTGAACAATCACGTGTATGCACTGGGCGCCGAGGGCAACCGGCTGCTGGTGGGGACATTGGGCGGACTTTCGACGCTGGAGAACGATGTGATCCGGGCGCGGTATACGACGGCCAATTCGGCGCTGCGGCAGAACTGGATCACGTCGATTGTGAAGGCCGGGGCGGACTGGTTTATCGGGACTTACGGAGAAGGCGTGCTGATGCTGGATCATGACAATCAGTGGCGCACGTTTTCCGATCAGCAGAAGAAGCTGACCGTTAATCCCAATGCGATGCTGGCGACGTCGAGAGCGGTTTATGCGGGCACCTTGAGCGATGGCATCGCCGCGTACAGTCTGCGCACGGGGCGCTGGCGGATGATTAGCGCGGGATTGCCGTCGCTGAACGTAGCGGCGCTGGCACTGCACGGCGATACTCTATACATAGGAACAAGCAACGGGCTGGTTCGAGTGCCCGAGGCGAATTTGGGAATGGAATGAAACTTGTTTTAGCTCTGCTCTTTGCGGCGCACCCGCTGTTCGGCGATGCGGGAACGCTGATTCCGATGAACAAGACCGCGCCAGACCCGGCGATTCTTTCGATGGAGGAGATGGCCATCGATATCTGGATCGACCGCGGCAGCGCCCGCGTGCAGGAGCGGCAGATCTTTGCGAGTCATGCGCTAGGGGTGCAGGAGGCGAACTACACGTTCGCGCTGCCGGGGCGGGCGATGGTTTCAGACTTCGCCGTATGGGATGGAGTGGTGCGGATTCCGGGCGTGATCCTGGAGCGGAAGCGCGCGGAGCAGATGTACGAGTTCATCAAGCAGCAATCGATCGATCCGGGACTGCTGCAGATGGGCGAGCGCGATGCCGACCAGGCGCGGCGCGGGGCGATCTTCACGGCGCGGATTGTGCCGATCATGCCGCATTCGATGAAGCGGGTGGAGATGGAGTATCACGAGCCGGTGCCGGTGGAAGACTTGAAATCGGTGTTCGCGATTCCGCTGCGGCCGGATGCGTATCGCGTGCAGCGGGTGGGGCGCCTGTTTATCAATTTGCACTTGCAGTCGGATCATCCGATCAAGGACTTTCAGATTGGCAGCAAGACGTATGCGGCGAAGGTGGTGGAGCGCACGCCGAACTCGATCAAGGTTTCCTACGATGCACGCAATGTGGACTTGAGCGAGGACTTCACGATCAACTATTCGTTCGATGGCGCTCGCGGCGACAAGATGGAGGTGTCCACTTATCGCGAGAGCAGCGGTCCCGGTTTCTTCAAGGCATCCGCGCTATTGCTGCCGCCGACCACTGGGCCCGCCACGGCTCGCACGGTGGTGGCGCTATTCGACAATTCTCTCTCCATGCAGTGGGAGAAACTGGAGCGCAACTTCCAGGCGCTGGAGACGACGTTGAAGTCGCTGCATCCGCCGGATTCGTTCAACCTGGCGTTGTTCAATACCGATGTGACGCCGTTCTCACCGTCGCCGGTGGAGGCATCGACGGCGAATATCGAGAAGGCTCTGGAGTTTGTCCGCAACAGCCGTTTGCGCGGCGGCACGAATCTGCAAGCCGCGCTGGAGTTCGGGCTCAAGCAGGGCGGCGTGGATCCTCATCTGGTTTTGTTCACGGACGGCGGCGCGACGCAGGGAATCATCAGCACGGGCAAACTGGCCGCGTGGTACAGCGCGCGGTGGAATCAGTTGGCGGCGGCACAACGGCCGCGGACCTTCGTGTTCGCGGTGGGGGACGATGCCAACAGCGGACTGCTGAAGCTGCTGGCGCGCAATGGAGGGTTGATGGAGTGGGTGCGGTCAACAGAGCAGATCGATTTCAAGCTGAGTGCGTTCATCGCGAAGATCGGACGCAAGCCGGTGGACGGATTGAACCTGACGATGAACAATCCGGCGAATTTCGATTTTGTGTATCCGCTGCAGGATGTGGTCTACCGGGGGTCGATGGCTTCGTGGGTGGGGCAGTACAAGCAGCCGGCGCAGGCTACGTTTACCGCGGGGGCGATGAGTGCGACGGTGGCGCTGCCGGCGCTGAAGACCGATAGCGTGCAGTTGCCACGGGCATGGGCAAAGGCGCGGGTGGATGCGCTGCTCGAAAAGATCGATCGCGATGGCGAGGACTCGGCCTCGATTGAGGAGATCATCCGGCTGTCGCGCAAGTACAAGTTCGTGACGCCGTACACGTCGTTTCTGGCGGCGCCGCGCGCGCTGCTGCGGCCGCGGCTGATCAGGCCGGGTGACCCGGTGCTGCGGGTGAAGACGGATCCGTCGGTGACATCGGTGGTGGCGCTGTTCCCGTTCGGACTGGTGAAGAAGCTGCGGTACCTGCCGGATGAGGACACGTGGCAGACACGGTTTCTGGCGCCTCCAACGATGACCGATGGAACGTATCAGGTGCGGTTGATAATGCGCGACCGCAACGGCGCGGCTTACAGGGAAACAAAGAGCTTTGTGATCGCCAGCAAGCCTCCGGTGGTGAAGGTGAAGCTCGAGAAAACCCGCTATCAACATGGCGAGACGGTGAAGCTGCGGTCGACGGCATCGTCGACGACACGAACTTCGGTGGCGCGGATGTACGGGATTACGCCGGTGTCTTTACGATGGAACGATCAGGAGTCGGCCAACCTCGGACAGTTCGTGATTCCCGCGCAGTTGCCGGCGGGCAGGTACACGCTGACGGTGACGGCAGAAGATTTCGCACACAATATTGGAAGCCAGGAGGTGCAAATTGAAGTTGCGCCTTAGTCTTATCGCGGCCTTGCTGGCCGCATGCGCGGTGTCACGCGCGGATTTCGGGCAGTGGCTGCAGAACATCGATGCGGCGAGCCGGTTCGAAGCGATTTTCTTTCGTACGGTGACGTTGCCGGCGGGGCAGGTGCAGTTGCGGCGGCCTCCAAGAGAGACACGTCCGGAACTGGCCAAGCTGCCGGCAAACGATGCGCAGGCGGCATTCCTGCGGGCACGCGAGGCGGAGCTGCAGCTGGACTTCGCGGCGGCTGAGACGGCGTGGAAACAGTATGTCGCACTGACGCCGGACAAGACGGCGGCGAACATCGAACTGGCCGATTATTACCACCGGCAGTTGAAACCGGCTGATGAGCTGAAGGCGCTCGTGGCGGCGGGAAAGGCTGAGACCTTTACGCGTGCGATCACGCTGGTGCGGGATCAGGCGATGCCGTTTGAGGCGGGGTCGGGCGTGTACATGGCATGGATCGCGCGTGAGCCGAAGTCCACGGCGGTGCGGCAGCAGATGCACGCGTATCTGGTGGCCAATCAGAAGTGGAGCGAGGCGGACGCTTTCCTGACGGTGTACCGGGCGACGTTCCCGGAGGACAAGGTGTTTCCGGTCTCGGGAAAAGCGAGCATGGAACGGAAGCGCGGGCCGGCAGAAAAGGCGCTGGCGGTGTACGATGCGGAGTTCCGGCCGTTGTGGCCGGGGCAGTTGATTCAGGCCTATTTCGAGGTACTGAAAGAGACGCATTCGCTGCGGGCATTTCTGGAAGCGACCAGGGCGCAGATCACGGCTAAGCCGCTGGAACTGGCTCCGGCGGCTCGGCTCTTCTACTACTACCAGCAACAGGGCAACGCTGGCGCGGCGCAGAGGGCGTTACTTGAGTTCAAGCAACGCAAGGAAGCGAAGAAGGCAGCATGGACGGCAGAGGAGCTTTCGACGCTGGGCGAGCTCTTTGAAGGGCTGCGCAATTACGACGAGGCGGCTCGCTGCTACTATGCGCTTTATAATTTGCCGGGTGCGGCGGAAGGGGCGCTGGCGGCGTTGGCTAACGTGCTGCTGACCGCTCCGGAGCAGCCGATTCAGTTCGGCGCGGGCGACCTTTCGCTGTATCGGGACATTGCGACGATGGATACGTCGCCGGGATTCCTCAACGGCATCCTTTCGCTGATTTTGAACACGTCGGAGCCTTCGTATCGGTTTAGTCAGCAGGAGCAGAAGTCGGCGGCGTATTTTCACCGGGTGAAGGCGGCGGAGTTGATTTCGTTGTTCGATGCGCGGTTCCCGAACTCGGCAAAGCGGGCGGCGTTGAACGCGCGGCTGATCGATGCCTATGCGATCCACGGAGACAGCGACGGCGTGCTGGCGCGCGGAGCGAAGTTTCTGGCGGCGTTTCCGAAGACACCGGAGCGCGTAACGGTTACGCTGCTGATGGCCGATGCCTATGCGCGGAAGCAGCGGGTGGCGGAGGAACTGGCGGCTTATGAGTCGCTGTTGAAAGAGCTGGCGCCGACCGCGCCGGAGCATACGCGAGTGCTGGACCGCGCCATCGCGCGGCTGGTTTCGCTGAAGCGGCTGCCCGATGCACTGGCGCTGCTGCGGCGGGAATTGGACCGCAATCCCAACGAAGCGCTGCTGTACGAGCGGCTGGCGGGATTCCTGGAGCAGAACAAACTCACGACCGAGATCGAGGATGTGTACAAGAAGGCGATCCAACATTTTCCGGATGCGTCGTGGCATCACAAACTGGCCCGTTACTATCTGAAGCAGAAGCAGTCGGCGAAGTTTGAGGCGGTGGCCAAGGAAGTGATCGCGGCCTTCTCAGGAACGGAGATTGCTCGATACTTCTCAGAGGCCGGCGGCCAGGGTGCGATGGACGCGGTGCTGTACAGGCAGGTGAATCTGTACGCGATCCAGCGGTTTCCGCATCACATCGCGTTCGTGAAGAATCTGCTGGCGGCGTACACGGCGCGGGGCACGGCGGACGGAGTGCAGTACGAGAGCCTGTTGCGGCGGTATTGGTACTTTGATGCTGACCTGCGCAATCGCTTCTTCGAGCACCTGTCGCGCAATGGTAAGCTGGACGCCGAGATTCAGGCGCTGCAGACGGATAATCCGGCGGCGACGCAGCTGAAGGCGGAAGCCGCAGTGTGGAAGTGCTATTTCGAATCGGCAGGGCCGCTGATGAAGTCGCTGGTGAATGATTATCCGGGCGATACGCAACTGCTGGAGCGCGCGGCTTCGGTGCAGCGGTCACTGGGGGCCAAGGATGCGGCGATCGCGCTGGAGTTGCAACTGGCGCAGGCGTCGCCACGCAATCACGGGGCGATCACGCGAGCCGGCGAGATTCATGCTGAAGGTGAAAACTTCGCACAGGCCAAGGCGCTGTGGAACCGGCTGCCGGAGATCGACCCGGGGAGTCCGGCGGGATATCTGGAGTCGGCGACGGTGTTCTGGGATTACTACCAGTTCGACGATGCGCTGCGGATGATTGAGACGGGACGGAGCAAGCTACGGAATCCGGCGTTGTACTCGTACGAGGCGGGAGCGGTCCACGAGAACAGACGCGATTATGCGAAGGCGATTCCGGAGTACATCAAGGGCGCGATCCAGGTAGACGGGCCGTCGCAGTCGCGGAGCCGCGTGATCGAACTAGCGCGCAGGCCGGCGTTGAGGCCGGCCATTGAGCAGGCCACGGCGAGCACTGCGCCGGATACGAATCTGTTCGAGTTACGGAGCGCGATTCTAGAAGCGCAGGGACGCCGCGCGGAGCAGGAACAGTATCTGACGGCGGTGGCCAACGGGACTTCCAATTTCGAATTGCTGGGACGGATCGATAGGGCGGCTGAAAAGCAGGGCTTCGACAAAGTGTCAGAGATCAGCCTGCGGCGGCAGATCGGGTTGATGACTGATCCGATCGAGCGGATGCGGCTCACGCTGGCGCTGGTGCGGCTGCAGGAGGGCCGGCGGGATACGCAGGGCGCGACGGCAACGATGCAGAAGCTGTATCAGGATAACCAGGCATCGCTCGGCGTAGTGCGGGCGGCGGTGAACTTCTTCTGGCGGAATAAGAATCAGGCGCGGTCGATTGCGATTCTGCAGCAGTCGGCACAGAAGGCAAATCAGGAGTTGCGGCGCGGGTTCACGCTGGAGGCGGCACGGAAATCGATCGAGACCGCGCAGTATGCGGCGGCACGGCAACTGATGACAGGGCTGCTGGCGGCGGATCCGTACAATGCCGAGTATATCGCTGTAGTGGCGGATTCGTTCGCCAAGCAAGGTGACGATCGAGCTTTGATGGCGCTCTATAAAGAGAAGCTACAGCTGATTCAGCAGGCGCCGCTGGCGGCCGAAGAGCGGACGTCGCGCGTGGCCGGGATGCGCCGGGCATTGATCCCGGTGCTGACGCGGGCCAAGGATTTCGCGGGCGCGGTGGATCAGTATATCGAGATCATCAATCGTTATCCGGAGGACGATCAACTGGTGCGGGAGGCCGCGCAATATGCTGCGGCAAACAGTCGCAAGGAGCAGTTGACGGCCTACTATGCCAAGACCATGGCCGCGTCACCAAGAGACGCACACTGGCCGGCGGTGACGGCGACGGTGGAGACGGTGTTCGAGAATTATCCGGCGGCGATTGAGGCCTACAACAAGGCGGTGCAGATCAGGCCCGACCGTACGGATCTGCTGGCGGCGAGAGGCAGCCTGGAAGAGCGGCTGATGCGCTTCGATGACGCGTATGCGACGTTCGCAAAACTGTATGACCAGACATACCGGAATCCATCGTGGATGCAGAAGATGGCCGAAACGCGTGCACGGCAGGGGAAGGCGGATGAGGCTGTCCGGCATATCAAGCAGGCCATGATCGACGGGCGGCAACCGAAGCCGGAGTTGTACTTCAACGCGGCCGAGGTGCTGGAAGGCTGGAACCTGCTGCCACAGGCGAAGGATCTGACTGAAGCAGGCATCGGGCTGCTGGCGGCCGATTCGAGCCGCGAGTATCCGGCGCGGCTCTATGGAAGAGTGATGGCGCGCTTGCGGCAGTACGATGCAGCGTGGACGAAATTTCCGTCGCTGGAGATGCTGACCGAAACGGCGGGCATCGTGAACAGCCACTACACGCCCGAGGAGAAGGTGAAGTTCGCGGACTGGCTGGAGGCGCGGCGCAGGAACTTGCCGCTGGATCAGCTGGCCGATGTGGCCACGCGGGCTGAGCTCGCCGACGTGAGTGCGCGGATGCGCGGACAATTCCTGGTGGCCAATACGGCTTCGCCGGAGGCGATGAGCCAGATGTACCGGCTGCTTGAACAGCAGCGAGGGCGGATGAGGTTCGAAGAGCTCGGCCAGCAACTGGAAGCATTCTGGGCGGCATACCCGAACAATGAGCAGAAGCCGGGGATTCTGGATGCGGCCGGGGACGCTTATCAATCGGCGGCGAGTTTTGGAGCGGAGATGCGGGTTGTGATAGCGCGTCACCGGTCGGCGGCTTTGAACGGAGACAGGCTGCAGCGGCTGATGGAGCTGGTGGCGGCGAACAATCCGCAGGCGATCGCGGCGATGTCGGCAAGCGAGCCGGAACTGGCGGAGAGCTTTGCGAATTACGCGATCCGCAAGGAGAATTTCGATCTGGCGATGCGGGCGATCGGGGTGCGCGGGTCGCGGCTGACGCCGGCATGGAACAATGCCAATCGCAGTTTATTGGGCGTGTATTTCGCGCAGCCGTTCGAGGCGGTCAACGCATCGTTTATCGCGGCACTGGCGGATGCGCCGATCGGACAGCGGTTGGGCAAGAAGGGCTCTCGCAAAGATCAGTTGATCGGCGGCGAGTGGTTCTACTACGGAGCGCGCTATGGCGAATTGCTGGCGCGCAATCAGCAGGCGGGTGCGGCGGATTATCTAGCGGCTGGGGAAGAGCGGTCACCGGCCAGTGCCACTCCGTATATCGAACTGGCGAATTTCTATCGCGACCGGGGCAATCGGGCGGCGGCGACCGAGGAATACCTGAAGGCGCTTGAGCTGGATGGGCGTCGAGCGGATGCGCACAACAACATCGCGATTCTGCTGTTCGATGCGGGCAAGCGGGACGAGGCGGTGGCGCGGTGGCGTCTGGCGCTGGAGAGTTTATCGGTACAGCAGAATTCACGGCGCGTGCCGGAGTCGTACTGGGAGCACACGCGGTCGACGCTGGAGGCGATCGGGACGCGGAAGATGCTGGGGCCGCTGAAGGAAGATGCGGACCGGTTGTTGCGGACCTATGTGCGGCGCAATGGAACGTACCGGGTGGATGATCTGTTGATCGGCGCGATGGCTGCGGGCGGCGTGGATTGGGTGCTGGACCTGAGCCGCGCTGCGGCGAACCAGGCGATGGTGCTTTCCTACCTTGCGCATGCGGAGTGGATGCCTGAGAATCAGCGCGAAGCTTTGTTCCGGCGAATGGTGCAGGCGGCGGAGAGCAAGGTATCGCAGACCTTCGGCGACGAACGCGTGGCGGCACAGAACGACCTGGAGCAGCATCGCATGCGGTGGCTCGACTATCTGATGAAGACCAGGCAGTTCGCACAGGCGGAGACCGTGGTGCAGAGCTTTGGCGAGGATTCGCACAAGCGGAATGGCGACGAACTTGTGCCGTTCGAGGTGAAGATCGCGGCGCGCTTGAACAAGCTGGAGGCCCTGCTGAAGACTTATGCCGAGGGCGAGGCTCCGCAGCCGGAGAAGCTGCGGTCGATCGCCGGCGATTTGCGGCGGGCAGGCGTGGCAGCGGCGGCGCGCAAGGTGCTGGAGTTCACTTATCAGCGCGAAATGAACAGTGCCACTTCCCTGCTGGGATTGGCGGGATTGCGGCTGGAAGAGAACAAAGTCGCCGAAGCGATGGTGTTGCTGCGGCGAGTAACGCTGACGATGGGCGAGCCGTTTGAGAACCATCGGGCGGCGGCGCGGCTGCTGTTGGACAACAAGCGTCCGGCGGAGGCTGCGGAGTTTCTGGCGGCGCGGGTGAAGGCTGCGCCGTGGGATACCGAGTCGCGGGAGTTGCTGGCCGAGGCGCAGAAGAACGAGGCCGAGTTGACGGCGATTGCATCGTCGGATCAGGCGTCGTATGCGGTCCGGACGCGGGCAGCGATGGCGTTGAACAAGCCGGGCACGAACCTGGGGTCGGGCGAACTGGATCTGCTGGCGTCGGGACAGACCGAAGGCACGGCGGTCGAGGCGCGGTACTACTTCCAGGCGCGGCTGGCGGCTGCGGACAAGGCGAAGGATGCGGCGACGAAGTACCGGCTGCTGAGCGACGCGTTCGGGATCCGGGCGGCTGGTGCGGAGTATGTGGCGGCCTATTTCCGGGCGGCCATGGCATTGAACAAGCCGCGCAATGCACTGGCGATCCTGAGTCCGCACACTATCCCCGATGGCGAGGAGTTCCTGCGCGACTGGGCGGCTCCGGCTGCCGAGCAGGCGAAGCTGGCAAGCGAGTATGCGGGCGCGCTGAAGCGTACCAACGATCTGATGATGGCCGAAACTTACTATCGAACTGCGGATAAGTTATCCCCATCAGCGGCGTGGCGCAAGGAGGCCGGCGATGCGAAGGCGGAGATGGCCCGGCAGCAGGCGAATGAACTGCGGCGGCCTGTGATTACGGAGAACGTGGAGCAGGATCGCATTGTACAGCCGATGCTGGCGCGCGGAGGTGCACGATGAAGTTGAGATACGGATGGATTCTGGCGCCTGTGGCGGCGTTGCTGGGGTGGGGCTGGGCGCAGGCGCCACAGGCGCAGCCGACGCTGCCGAGCAGCATGCCGCCGGGGGCGGTGCTGTATCTGGAGGCGAAGGATTTCGGCGCGCTGTTGAATGACTGGAACACGTCGCCGGAGAAGGCGGCGTGGCTGAAGAGTTCGAACTACGACGTGTTCGCGAAGTCGCGCTTGTTCATGCGGCTGGGAGACGCGCAGGGTGAGTTCGCGGCAGCGGCGGGAGTGGAGCCGAACATGGCGATGCTGGCGAGCGTGGCGGGGAGCGAATCGGCACTGGCGATCTACGACATTGGGAAGCTGGAGTTCCTGTACATGACGCGGCTGCCGGCGGCACGCGCGGCGCAGACCGTTTTCCGTGGGGCGCTGGCACAGTGGTCGCCGCGAACGGTGAACGGGCTTTCTTATTCGGTGAAGATCGATAAGAACACGAAACGCGTAACGGCGTTTTCCGCCAACAACGGCATGCTACTGCTAGCCACGCGCGAAGATTTGATGGCGGGGGCGCTGGCGCTGCTGGCCAAGCAGCCTAACCAGACGCTGCGCAACGAGGCGTGGTTCGACAGGGCAACACGCGCCGCAGGCGGTCGAGGCGAGCTGCGGATGGCGGCCAACCTGGCGCAGTTAGTACGGTCGCCGCATTTCCGGTCGTACTGGGTTCAGCAGAACATCACGGAGCTGAAGCAGTATGAGTCGAGCGTGGCCGATATGGTGCGGTCGGCGGGCGAGATCCGGGAGCAGCGGGTGATGGTGCGCGCGGCTGGTATCGCAGATGGCGTGGATGGTTCGGCAGCGGTGGCGCAGTTGGCACGGCTTGCGCCGGCAACCGCCGGGCTGTGGCGGGCATGGGGTGCGCCTTCGGTGGAAGACGCCTCGGCGTTAGTAGAGTGGAAGATTCTGTCGCCGCGCGCAGGCGGAATGCCAGTGGGCAAGCAGGCGCCATCGGCGGCTGGTGAGAGTCAGCCGGAGGGCAGCGAGGCGGATCTCGAAACGAAGATCGACGAGGCTCCGTTTTCGGCGGCCGCGGCGTCGCTGCATGCAGAGCCGATTCGCGCGCTGCTGAAGCAGACGGCGGTGGATGCGGTGCTTTCCGTGCAGTCGACCAGGCCACAGGCGGATGGCGTGTTTATCGGGCAGGAGTCGGCCGTGGCGCTCCTGGGCAAAGCGGCATGGGATTCGAATGCGGCGCGGGCTGCGGTGCTGGAGGCGGTGGATGGGTTGTGGACTAGTGGCAAACTGGGGCTCGACTGGACAACCAAACAGGCGGGCGGCCGGACGTATTATGCGATCAGCGGGCTGAGTCCGGTGGTGATGGCGGTCGATGGAAAGGTGATGATCCTGGCGACCTCCGAACCTCTGATGCAAGCGATGCTGGGACAGTTGAACGCGCAACCGGCAACGGTGGAGAGCCGTACGGTATTCGCGGCGCAGTTCCGGCACACCGCGGAGAGGGCCAACTTCAAGCGCATGATGCTGCTGGTGGAAAGGGCCGCACCGGCGCAGGAGGGTCCTCCGGAAGGGCGCGAGCCGGAATACTTCTCTGAAAATCTGGCGAGCCTTTCGACGGCGATGGCGCGGATGGATTCGGCGTCGATCACGGTGCGCGACATGGGGAACGCGGTGACGCAGACGGTCACCTACCGGCTTTCGAAATGATCGTGCTGCTGGCGATGCTGGCCGGGTTGGAGGAGCAGACCATCCTGCGGACGCTGGATGCGCACTTCAGCGGCAACTATCTGCTGATGGAGGCGGAGAGCAGGCGCGTTATCGGCGGCAGGGGCCTGGCAGCGGAGACCGAGGTGGCGATGGGGTCACTGATCAAGCCGTTCACGACGATCGCGTATGGCGAGGCCAATGGCTTTCTGTATCCGGAGTTTCAATGCACGGGCAAGGATTGCTGGCTGCCTAAGGGGCACGGACGGATTCGCATCGGTGAGGCGATCGCGCATTCGTGCAATGCGTATTTTCTGGCGCTAGCGAAACAGATGAATCCGGCAGGCGTGGCTCAGACGCTGGCTAAACTGCAAGTGAAGGAGCCGCGTGCTGACGTAGAGCAGCGGACGCTGGCAGGCATGGGCGCGGCATGGAAGTTCACACCGGGAGAGTTTCTGGCGGCGTATGTGGAGATCACGCGGCGATGGGCGCAGCCCGGGATGCGCGAGGCGGTGGCGGGCATACGGGAGGCGGCAAAGTCCGGCACGGCTCGCGAGTTGGGGAGTTTCGCGCTGGCCAAGACGGGGACGGCGCCCTGCGCGCATGATGCGGGCGATGGCTTCGTGGTGGCGCTGTTTCCGGCGGATGCGGTGAAGTATGCGTTGATGGTGCGGGTCCACAACTCCACCGGGGCGCGGGCGGCGGCGGCACTGGCTCCGGCGTTCCGGCGAATCAGGGACGGCAAATGACGATCCTGGTGGCGGTGTTCGGACTGTTCCATGCGCAGGTGTTGACGGTGCGGCCGGCGACGCAGAGTCCGGTTCATCTTGTTTCGCCGGAGCAGCGCGAGTTGCGGGGGAGGCTGGACCTGCGGGATGCCGCGAAGCTGGAGGGCGATTTCGTGCTCTCGGTGCCAGGACGAATCGAGCGGCGGTTTAGCGGCAAGCTTGACGTGCGGCGCGTGGGCCAGGAGTTGATCCCGATTCTGGAACTGGAGCTGGAAGATGCCGTGGCGGCGGTGGTTGCGGCGGAGATGCCGGCATCGTATCCGCCGGAGGCTCTGAAGGCGCAGGCGATTGTCGCGCGGAGTTGGTACAGCGCGTCGCGCGGCCGGCACCGCGACTACGATTTTTGCGACACCACGCATTGCCAGGTGTTCAAGGAAGCCGCTGTGCGCATGACGCCGCCGCTGGTGATCCGCTATAACGGCCAGGCGCTCGCTGCGCTCTATTCGGCCAGCTGCGGCGGGACGACGATGACGGCGGAAGAGGTGGGGATGAATGGCGAGGCATATCCCTACTTCCGGATCGAATGCGAGGAGAAGGCCGAGGGGTGGGAGCGGCGGTTCCGGGGTAAGGATGCGGAAGCATTGCAAGTGAGGCCGCATGCGGAGACCGTCCGCATCTCGCTGTGCCGGGCTTTAGGGTGGGACGCACTGCCCGGCAACCGGTACCTGGTGGAGCGCAGCGGCGACGGGATTCTGCTTCGCGGAAAAGGGCGAGGCCACGGGCTCGGACTATGCCAGCAGGGAGCGGCCGCGATGGCGCGGCGAGGGGTTCCGGCGGCGCGCATTATCGAACACTATTATCCGAATACAACGCTAGCCGCAATGCGCTAAACTTTGTCTTCGGATGCCAAGGAGTCTCATGAAACTTTCACTGTTCTGCTTTGCGTTGTTGGCCCCCCTGATGGGGGCAGGCTACGGCAATTTTCCGCTGCGTTTTGAAGAGCGCGCGACGGGCAGCGGCCAGTTCGTTTCGCGCGGCACGGGATATGCGATCCGCCTCCATGCGGTGGGCGCCGATCTGGCGGCAGGCAACGCCAGGGTTTCGGTGACGTTTGAAGGCGCGAATCAACTGGCGCGGGCGGCGGCACTGGGAGAGTTGGAGACGCGGTCGAACTACCTGACGGGAAGCGATCCGCGGCAGTGGCGGACAAACCTGCGGAATTATTCGCGGGTGCGCTACAGCGGCGTGTACAAGGGCATCGATCTCGAGTACTACGGCAGCAGCGAGCGGAAGCTCGAATACGATTTCATTGTCGCGGCGGGGGCCGAGCCGAAGGCGATCCGCATGCAGTTCACGCAGGCGCGTATCGATGCCGCGGGGAATCTGGTGCTGGGTGAGGGCATCGTCTGGCAGAGGCCGGTCGCCTATCAGGATGGCCCGCGGGGGCGTGAAGCGGTTCAGGCCGAGTTTGTGCAACTGGCGCAGAATCGAATTGGGTTTAAGACCGGTGCCTACGACCGCTCGCGTCCGCTGATCATCGATCCGGTATTGCAGTATGTGGCGTATCTGGGCGGCAGCGGGCCGGACGAGGCCAACGCGATCGCGGCCGATGCGGCGGGCAACACCTACATTACGGGGTTGACGCGTTCGGTGGATTTTCCAACCCGCCCAGGCGCACCGCAGAGCAACCTGCTGGGCAGCCAGGACGTGATTGTAGCCAAGATCAGCCCCAACGGCAGTTCCCTGATCTATGCGACCTATATCGGCGGTAACGCAACGGACGTGGGCAACGGGATTGCGATCGACGCGCAGGGGAATGCCTACGTCACGGGCAGGACCGATTCCACGAATTTCCCGGTCACCACCGGTGCGTTTCAAACCCTGTTGAACGGAGGCAGCGGCGTGGGCGATGCTTTTGCTTTTAAGCTGGATGCGACGGGCAGCAAGCTGCTGTACTCCACCTATCTGGGCGGATCGCTCGACGACCAGGGAAATGCGATTGCGGTGGATAAGAACGGGAACGCCTATGTGGCCGGGCAGACGCTCTCCACGAATTTCCCGCAGGTGTCGCCGGTGGCGCCGGTCCGCGGCGGCACGGATGCGTTTGTGACGAAGATATCGGCGGATGGTTCGGCGCTGGTCTATTCGACCTGCCTGGGCGGCTTCGGCCGCGATGTGGCGAACGCGATCGCGCTGGACAGTTCGGGCGCGGCATACGTCACGGGGGAGACCAGGTCGGACAACTTCCCGATCTCGGCCGCGGCGTTCCAGAAGATCATCAACGGCGCCTCGGATGCGTTCCTGACCAAGATCAGCGCAGACGGCACGGCCATTGTCTTTTCGACCTTTTTTGGCGGCGAAACAAGTGAAGAGGGGAGGGCGGTAGCGGTAGATAGCACCGGGTCGGCATGGATTGCCGGGAAGACCTCATCGAGCCTGCTGCCGCAACTTGGCAGCGCGATTCAGCGCGGTCCGGGCTTTCTGCCGGACGGCTTTGTGACGCGGTTCGCACCATCGGGGCAGTTTCTGCAGTTCTCTTCCTATCTGGGAGGCGAGGGCGATGATCAGGTCAACGCAATCGCTGTTGATGCGAACGACAATCTGATCGCAGTGGGGCAGACCAACAGTGCTCAATTCGCAGCGACGACGGGAGCGAGCGGGAACATCATCTTCAACGGCATTACGTTCCCGGCAGTCAACGCCGGAGGCTATGACGCATTCGTGGTGAAGTTCAACTCCAACGGCTCGGCACCGATGTATTCGACCTGCATTGGAGGAAAAGGCGACGACTACGGCCGTGGCGTCGCGCTGGATGCGGCGGGTAATGCTTATATTGCGGGAGTAACCGGCTCCACGGATTTGAAGCAGACCGGGACGACCTTCCAACCGGTGAGCGGCGGTGGGGGTACGGATGCTTTTGTCGCCCGTATCACAGAGCTCTCTGTCACCATTTCACCGTTGGCTGTGACGCTGGTGCCGGGACAGTCGCAGCAGTTCACCGGCACGGTGATCAACGCGGCAAATACGGGCGTGGTCTGGACGATGAGTCCAGCGGTAGGCAACCTTTCCAACTCGGGCCTCTATACGGCTCCGGCGAACATTGCGGCCAAGACAACCGTTACGATTACGGCCGCAAGCGCGGCAGATCCCACGCGCAACGCCAGCGCCCTGGTTACGCTGCAACCGGTTGTCGTGACAGCGGGAATTACGGTGGCGCCGGCGGCTGTATCGCTGACCGCGGGCAAGACGCAGCAGTTTTCCGCGGCTGTAACGGGCCTGGCTTCGGCGGCGATTAACTGGTCATTGAGTCCGCAGGTGGGGACTATCGATGCGAACGGCAACTATACGGCGCCTTATCCGGTCACGGCGGCACAACAGGTGACGGTGACGGCGAGGAGCGTTTCGGACGGGACCGTATCGGGAAGCGCGTCGATTTCACTGGCGGCTTCGGGAACACGAATCACGCCTGAGGGTGTCACCAACGCTGCCAGCTTCCAGAACGCGGCGACGATAGGCGGCGTCTCTCCGGGATTGATCGTGACGATCTTTGGAGCGGAGTTGGGGCCTCAGCAGTTGGCAGGTTTGCAGCTCACCAACGGCGGAGCGGTGGATACGGTGGCCGGCGGAGTGCGGGTGCTGTTCGATGGCATCGCGGCACCCATGATCTATGCGGTGGCCGGGCAGGTCAGTTGCATTGCACCGTTCGCACTGGCCGGAAAAACGTCGACGCAAATCCAGGTGGAGTATAACGGCAACCGGTCGAATGCGGTTACGGTTCCGGTGCAGGCTTCGTCACCGGCGATCTTTACGGCGAATGCATCGGGTAGCGGCCAGGGCGCGATTCTGAACCAGGATAATTCGGTAAACAGCGCGGCGAATCCGGCGGCAAGCGGAGCGGTGGTGGTGATTTACGCGACGGGGGCGGGGCTGACGAATCCGGATAGCGTGGATGGCAAGTTGACCGGGACGCCGCTGCCGCTACCGAGGCTGCCGGTATCGGTGACGATCGGTGGCGCGCCGGCGGAGGTGCTGTATGCGGGCGGGGCTCCGGGGCTGGTGGCAGGTGTGCTACAGGTGAACGCGCGGGTTCCGGCGGGGCTCAGCGGCTCGGCGGCCGCGGTGAAGATCACGGTTGGCGCGGCGAGCACGCTCACCAATGTTCTGGTGAGCATCAAGTAGTTAGCCAAGACTTCGTGTGGGGACAGGCAGCGAAATTCGTGCCAGTCACCGGTTTGCAGTATTTACTGATTTTGCTGGCGGAGTGCTTCGGGATGCTGCAGCATCAGTGTGTCCACATTTTGCGCGGCCTGCAACTGATAGGGGCCTTTGATTTCCATGCAGCGTTTGTAGAACTTCAGGGCATCGGCGTACTTTTCCAGGCGCAGGTTGACGTAGCCCAGTGAGTTGAGAATGATGGCGGCCAGCTGATCTCCGCCCACGTAGCCGAGTGCGGCGCGGAAGTGCGAGTCGGCGCTGGCATACTGGCCTACTTCCATCTGCAGAAAGCCGATCATGTAATATGCCGATCCGTTGCAGACCGACTTCTGGCGCTCCCAGTCGGCGGCTTGCAGGTTGGCGGGCTTCGGTTTGGTGCGCATCACTTCAATCAACTTCTGGCAGTAGGCAATGGCGCGAGCCGATTCACGGCGCTGGAAATAGTAGTCGGCGATGAACAGCAGGATATCTTCGTGGTTGCGGTTTACTTCGAGGACGCGGACACCGGCCTCGACCGCCTTTCCGGTCTGGCCGAGTTGCTTATAGGCGAGGAAGTAGAGCAGGTCGACATCGGATTTCTTCGCGGCCTCTTTATCGGTCCTCACCAGTTCGTCAAGAAGGGCGATGCGTTTGGCGGGATCCTTTGCCTCATAAGCCTTGCTGTATAGGCCGCCATCCTTGCCGGCAACAAACTGCTGGGCAAGCTTCACCTGGGCCTGCCAGTCGGCGACATCGTCGGGATTCGACGGCTGCGGCGAGGCGACGATGCGGGTCGACATGTCGTTCAGTCGCTGAAACCACTTTGCGGTGAGTACCTTGTCGCCCTTGGCTTCGGCGGCCTTCCAGGCATAATAGGCTGCATCTATATGATCAGGATTCAGTACCACTAGTTTCTCTGCGATTTCCAGGACCTTGTCGTTCTTGGCGCCCTGGCGTGCTGATTCCAGGATCTGCTCCCAACTCCAGACGGCAGCGGGATGCTTGGGGAACATGGTGGCGAACTGCTGCACCAGGCTCAGGCGTTTTTCGTCGTCGTCTTCGAGATCAAGCAGTTGGAAGAACTGCCCTTCCGGAGTTCGAGGGTCGACGGCCGGTTTGCGGCTCAGCAGCGCAGAGGCGGTGCCGGGCAGCAACAACAGGATGACAGTAGACGCGCTAAGAGCGCGGGAGATATTTCGAAGCACAGCCGATTTCCCCTTTTGGGACATGTATGAGGTTCTATCGGCCATGCGGGCGCAAAACATTAATAGAGTAAGGGTCGATATTTTTCACATTTTTCTCACTCTTAATGAATTGTTTGGATGAGAAATAGAGCGTTCATTCGAGGAGGGTTGGAAACCCGGGCGGCGCATTCGCAAGTACCGGGGAACTAACTGTTTGGATAGTACGGCCGGCGGCATCACCCCAGACAATCACCTTAGGAAACCTTAGTTCTTACGTAGCCAAACTCAGGACAATAGAAACCCCGGCTAAGGCTATCGAATAATTGCCCGAATCGACTAAACCCTCTATTGTTAGATTTGAGGGAGCAAGATGCTTCGAGGGATAGCAATCAGTCCGGATCAAGAACTCTCCGATCAACTGGAGGACCTCCTCACGGAAGTGGGGCACATAGGTCTCGTCCGGAAGATCGAGAAGTACCCAGCGGGGATCGAATTGTCCCGTTTTCTGCGTGCGCATGCACCGCAGGTAGTTTTCCTGAGTATTGAAAATCTGGCGAAAGCCGTGGATACGATAGCGGGCATAGAGGCAACGGTACCCGGAATGCAGATCGTGGCGATCAGCCGCAACTGCGATCCCCAGACGCTGCTCGAACTGATGCGCATCGGTGTCCGCGAGTTTATGTCCATGCCATTCAGCCGGCAGGATTTATACGAAACGCTTGGCCGCATTAACGAAAATCTGGAGAAGAAACCTGTAGCGAGTTTTGCCACGGACATGATGTTCTCGTTCCTGCCCTCAAAGGCCGGAGTGGGCGCATCGACCATCGCCATGAACGCTTCTGTTTCGGCATCGCAGTTGCCTGAAGCGAAGACGATTCTGGTGGATTTCGATTTGAACAGCGGTATGCAGCGGTTCATGTTGAAGCTGGATAACGAATACTGCCTGACCGACGCAGCGGAGAACTCTTTCCGCATGGACGATAACCTGTGGCCGCAGCTGGTAACGACGATCGGCAACCTGGATGTTCTTCATTCCGGCAAGCTGAATCCGAATTTCCGGATTGAAGCCTCGCAAGTGCGCCATCTGATCGACTACATGCGACGCATGTACAAAGTGGTGTGCGTGGATCTTTCCGGCAACATGGAAAAGTATTCCCTGGAAATCATGCAGGAATCGAAGCGCGTATTCCTGGTATGTACTCCGGAGATTACGTCCCTCCACCTGGCTCGCGAGAAGTATAACTACCTGAAGACGCTTGACCTCGGCGAGCGCGTTTCGGTGCTGCTCAACCGGGCGCAGAAGCGGGCTGTGATTTCGCCTGCTCAGATCGAAGAGTTGCTGGGCATTCCGGTGGCGATGACTTTCCCGAACGACTATCAGGGCGTGCATCGTGCACTGACGATGGGCCGCAACGTGGAGCCTTCCACCGAACTTGGCAAGCAGTTCTCCAAGTTGGCGCAATCGATGGTGGAGAAGAAAGGCATCGCGGCGCCGCAGCCGAAGAAGAGTTTTGTCGATTATTTCAGTTTGCTGCCGGGCCGCTACTCACGGTTCCCGGACGGCAAGAAGCCGGTAGTCTAACCAGTACCCTATAATAGTGGTTTCCGGGCAATCGCCATGTCTAACCACACCGACGCATACGTTCGCCTTCATCAGATGCGGCTCCTCGACGAGCTGAAAGACTTCCTGCGCATCCCAAGTATCAGTACCTTTCCAGAAAACAAACAAGACGTGGAGCGGGCCGCGCAATTCGTCGCGAAAAGTCTCACCGATGCGGGCCTGGAGAACGTGGAGATCATCCAGACCTCGGGACACCCACTGGTGTACGCGGACTGGCTGCATGCGCCCGGCAAGCCCACCGTACTGTGCTACGGCCATTACGACGTCCAACCTCCCGATCCACTGGAACTGTGGCTGACACCGCCATTTGAACCGACCGAGCGCGACGGCAATCTGTATGGCCGCGGCACGGCCGACGACAAAGGCCAGATGTACATGCACATCAAGGCGGTGGAGGCGTTGCTGGCGGTGACGGGCACGCTGCCTCTCAATCTGAAATTCCTGATCGAAGGCGAAGAGGAGTGCGGCGGCGCGGCGGTGGCCAGTCACGTGGAGAAGAATCCGCGGAAGCTGTCTGCCGATGTGGCGCTGGTCTCAGATACCTCTCTCTATGCCGACGGACTGCCCACCTTATGCACGGGCTTGAGAGGGCTGATTTATCTGGAAGTGGAAGCGAGCGGCCCGAAGCGCGACCTGCATTCCGGCTCGTATGGCGGAGCGGCTCCGAACGCGGTCTTCGGCTTGATCGAACTGCTGGCCAAAGCAAAGGACGCCGATGGTGTCATCCAGATCCCTGGCATATACGACGGCGTGGCGGAGCCTGCCGCGGCGGAACTGGAGAGCTGGAAGAGCCTCCCGTTTAACGAAGCGCAATTTCTGAACGCAGAGGTCGGATCTACGGAACTGACCGGTGAACCAGGCCGTACGGTTTTGGAGCGCGTGTGGTCCCGCCCGACTTTCGAAGTGCACGGCATTGCCGGAGGCTTCACCGGCACCGGGGCCAAGACGGTGATTCCGGCCAAGGCAACGGCGAAGGTCAGCATGCGGATGGTGCCAAATCAGGATCCGGACAAGATAGTGACCGCGTTCCGGCAATGGGTCGCGGAGAACACGCCCAAGGGCATCACAACCGAAGTCCGGGTGCTCAGCAGCGGCCCGGGCCTGCTGGTCAACCCTGACCACCCTGCCATCGCCGTAGCGGCCAAGGCATTCGCCGATGTGATGGGCAAGGAAACGGTATTTGTAAGATCGGGCGGATCGATCCCGATCGTCGGCGACTTCGCACGGAACCTGCACATCCCCACCATCCTGATGGGCTTCGGCCTGCCGGACGACGGCCTGCATTCACCCAACGAAAAGTACCGCATTGAAAACTACTACCTGGGCATCATGACGGTCGCTCATTTCTTCGAGCAGTACGGGAGCTGAATTATTCCCGCACAGGATCAATCCCAATCAGAGAGCGTTGTCCGGTCCGCGGGCATCGTGTCGCTTGCCGTCGGCATGAGCCGCGTCACGGGCCTCGTCCGTGAGATGGTGATGGCGCATTTCTTCGGCGCGGGCTTTGCCAACGACGCGTTTCGCGTAGGCTTTCTCATCCCCAACCTGACGCGCGATCTGTTCGCGGAAGGGGCCCTATCGTCTGCGTTCATTCCGGCGTTCGTGGACAGCATGCACAACAAGGGGCGCAAGGAAGCGGCGCACCTGGCGAACCTGGTGGCGACGGCACTGATCATCGTGGTGGGTGCGCTGTGCATCTTCGGGATGATCTTTGCGCCGGAGATGGTGAACTGGCTGGCAGGGACCTTCCACGAGACTCCCGGCAAGTTCGAGCAGGCAGTAACCATGACACGCGTGATGTGGCCATTTCTGTTGCTGGTGGCGATGGCGGCGCAGGTGATGGGCATCCTGAACAGTTGCGGCCAGTTCGGAGTACCGGCCACGGCATCGACGCTGTTCAATATTTTCTCGCTGGCGGCGGGGCTCTCCATTGGCTTCATCGGACCGTTCGGCATCTCGCCGATCGAGGGCATGGCATGGGGAGTCGTGATTGGCGGCGGCATGCAACTGGCGTGGCAGATTCCGTCACTGCACAAGCAGGGGTTCCACTTCCGGCCGGCCTTTGACTGGTCGCATCCGGGCATGAGGCGGATTTTGAAGCAGATGGGTCCGGCGATTCTGGGCAACTCGGCGGTACAGATCAACGTCACGGTGAACACGCATCTGGCGACGCACATCATGGACCCGATCCGCGGCTACAACGGTCCGGTGAGCTGGCTGCAGTATGCGTTCCGGTTCATGCAGTTTCCTCTCGGCCTGTTCGGCGTGGCGATTGCGAGCGCTACGCTGACCTCGATTTCGCGCAGTGCGGCGAGCGGCAACATGGACGAGTTCCGGCGCACGCTTTCGCGGTCGCTGGGCATGGTTTTCCTGTTGACGATTCCTTCTTCAGTAGGCCTGGTTTTATTGGGCGAATCGATGATCGGAGCGGTCTATCAGGGCGGCAAGATCGTCCCCTATGACACGCAACAGATCGCGGTGGCGCTGTGCTACTACGCACTGGGACTCAGCGGATATTCGGCGTTGAAGGTATTGACGCCGGCGTTTTATGCGCTGAAGGATTCACGCACACCGATGATGGTCAGCATGTGCTCGGTGCTGATCAACTATGGCGTGGCGGTATCGATGATCCGGGGCGCGGGACTTGGCCATGCAGGGCTGGCTCTGGCAACTTCGGTGGTGGCAAACTTCGGTTTCCTGGTGCTGTTCCTGCTTTTGCGTAAGCGCATTGGCGGTATTCACGGTCGCGCTTTATTCGAAACCGTGATCAAAGTGGCGTTCGCGTCTATGCTGATGGGGGTGGCCGTATACGGCTCCACACACCTGATGCGGCATCTGGTTGGGACGACGAAAATCGCCCGTATTGCAGACCTTCTGGTGTCCATTCCCATCGGCGTGGCCATCTTCTACAACGCCTGCCGGTATGCCAAAATAGCCGAGATGGAGATGGCGCTGAAAGCTGTAACAGCACCTGTGGCCCGTTTGCGTGCTAAAATTCGGTAACACAATGATTGCGGACCTTCAGCTCGTCATTCAGTTACAAGGACTAGACCAACAGATTGCCGCGCTCGATAAGGAGATCGCTCTTTTACCGAAGCAGATCGCCGGAATTGAACGCGCGCTTGAATCCCACCAGCGAAAACTCGATGTAGACCGGGCAGCGCTTGCTGGGAATCAAAAGGAACGGAAGAAGATCGAAGGCGATGTTCAGGCGCATGAGGGGAAGATCTCCAAATTGCGCGATCAGATGTTGCAGGCCAAGAACAACGACCAGTACAAGGCATTCCAGAACGAAATCGAATTCTGCCAGCAGGAGATTCGCAAGTGCGAAGACCGCTCCATCACGCTGATGGAAGAGTCCGAGGCGTTGGGCAATAACGTCAAGGCCGCCGAAGAGGCTCTTAAAAAAGAGAAGGCGGTGGTGGACGCGGAAAAGGCCGTCGCCAAAGAGAAGACTGCCGCCGACGAAGCAGCTCGCGTTGAACTGCTGGAAAAGCGCAAGGAAGTGGTAGCGGGAATTCCAGCCGCCGTGATGGTCAAATACGACCGCCTGCGCAAGAAGCACAAGAACGGCCAGGCGATCTCCGAAGTCATCGACGGCCGCTGCCAGGCCTGCCAGATTTCACTGCGCCCGCAGTATTTCCAGGAAGTACGCCACGGCAACGCGGTGATGCCCTGCGAGATGTGCTTGCGCATTCTCTACTACAATCCTCCGGTCGCGCTCGATAACGAAATGAGCGCGAAGTATGCGGGCGGCACACGCGCTCACAACTAATCGCGAATGCTAACGCTTCGCCCAGTATCGGTCACGGGCCTGCACCAGCAGGCCTTTCTGCTTCACTGACAACTGGATCTTGCGGAACTCCGAGACATCCACCGGAACATCGGAGACGTAGCCGAGGCTGTACTGGCTGCGCAGTTCGTCCTGAATCTGGTCAAACACCTGTTCGATGGAGAGCTTCTTTGTCACTTCAAAGAAGCCTCCGCCGGTTTCACGGGCCATGCGCTGCAGGATCGCGCGCCCGTTGGGACCCATCCCGCCAAATAAGCCATAGGCATTCGGATCGGTAAAGTACACCGAGTAGATGATGGTGTCGTTGCGTTGCGCGGCCTCGATGGAATCGAGGATCGTGCGGTGACTGCCGGTATCCACGCCATCGGAGAGCACGATCAACGCCTTGCGGCCGGTGACTTTGCTCATCACATCATCGGCACCCATCACCATCGCATCGTACAAGAGCGTCCCTCCGCCCACCTGCTGCATAATTTGCGAACGTGTGGGCGTGTCGACAAAGGCGAGGGCGTCGTCGAGTTTCTGGCGTGAGTTCGTCAGGATCTGGGCGGTCTTCACGCTCATGTCGAATTGCATCAGGAAGACCTGGTCGACCTTATCGCGCAGCACCTGATCGAGGAAGCGGCGGCAGGCGCCACGTTCTGCGATGAGGACCTTTTCCTGGCTCATGCTGGTGTCTACCATCAGGCCGATGGTGAGGGGCAAATCGGATTGACGGGCGAAGTAGCGGATCTTCTGCGGGCGTCCGTTTTCGGCAAGGGTGAAGTCGCCTTCCGAAAGATCGCGGATGATCTCGCCTTTCTTAGTGCGAATGCTGGCGAGCACGTTGACGACTTTCACGTCGACCTTGATGATGGCGTCCTCTTGCGCTCTGAGGAGCGGCAGCGCGGACAACAGCAGAGTTCTTCTGGTGACTTTCATTTCTCTCGTACAATAGTGACTTATCATGTCCACGCAAGCCAAGTTCGCACTTGTAACAGGAGCCGGAAGCGGCATCGGGCGCGCCGCCGCACTGGCGCTGCATTCGGCCGGATATTCGGTGGCGCTCACCGGGCGACGCGCCGCTGAGTTGGAGAAGACCGCGGAGACCGCGGGGAGCCGCATGATTGTGGCTCCTGCTGATATCAGCAAACCGGAAGAGGTGAAGGCCGTGTTCGCAAAGATCGCCGCGGAATTCGGGCGGCTCGACCTGCTGTTCAACAATGCGGGTTGCGGCACGCCGGCGATTCCCATGGAGGAGTTGACGTTTGAGCAGTGGAACACGGTGGTGGGCGTGAATCTCACGGGATCGTTTCTGTGCGCCCAGGAGGCCATGCGCATGATGAAAGCGCAGTCGCCGCAGGGTGGACGCATCATCAACAACGGCTCGATTTCGGCGCATGTGCCGCGGCCCCATTCGGCGCCTTATACGGCGACCAAGCATGCGATCACGGGGTTGACGAAATCGATCTCGCTCGATGGCAGGCCGTTTGGCATTACGTGCGGGCAGATCGATATCGGCAATGCGGCGACCGAGATGACGGCACGGATGTCGAACGGCGTGCCGCAGGCGAATGGGTCGATGATGGTGGAGCCGCGGATGGACGTGCAGCATGTGGCGGATGCGATTTTGTATATGGCCGGGTTGCCGCCGGAGGCGAACGTGCAGTTTATTACGGTGATGGCTTCAACGATGCCGTTTATTGGGCGGGGCTAGGGCGATTCATGCGATGCCCAGGGGTTGAGCACTTTCGCGCCGGCCCCAACGAAGTCTCTTGTGTTCCGTGTGACGATAATCAGATCATGCACAAGAGCGGTCGCCGCAATGAGTGAGTCAATGCTAGGAAATGGTCTTCCGGCCTTCAACCCATCGGCAGTTAGGACGGCCCAACGTGATGCGACCCTGCGATCAATCGGAATGATCCGGCCCAGGAACCAGGATTCCAAATCCCGATTCAGCCATCGATTTAGCTGCTCCTTCCGCCTTCCCGCTGAGAGTAGTTCGACACCCTTTTGAATCTCTGCCAGCGTGAGGACGCTAACAAACTGAGTTGTTCGAGCATTACCCTCAAGCTAGGTCTTTACACCCAAATCGGGACCACCGGGCCGATTGTACTCCGAGAGGACATTGGTGTCGATGAGAAACCCGTTCATTCGATCTCGATGGAGCGCGGAAGGTCGTGGTGACGCTCTAAATTCAGTTCCGCACCTGAGAATGGAGAATTGAGCAGGAGATCAGAGAGGTTGTTGAATCTCTCCTCAATGGGGCGCGGATCAACGGGTGCGGGCCGCTCGACCTCTCTCTCGACAATTTCCTGAAGATAATCGCTAAGTGATACTCCGCGCTCCCTGGCGCGCGCAATGAGGCTAGCTTCGACTTTGCGGTCTAATGTCAGGGTTACCGTCATTATTGCGACTCCTTCTTCTTACACGATACCGGATTTGAGTGGCCGTCACCAGTGCAATTCAGCAAATACAAGCCGCGAGTGGTCAGAACACATCCAGGTCATTGCCGAACACAACGCGGCCGGAATAGCTGGCCTGAATCTCTCGCAGCATCTCTTCGGGATTTGAAGACCAGATCAGTTGGTGGGTCAGCACTAACAAGCCAGGCTTCGATTGATTGGCGATGGCGGCGAGTTGCACCGTCGAGGTGTGGTACCGCGCGTGATACTGCTGCCATGCCGGTTCGCGCTTGTTGAACCCCGCCTGCGAGTAAACTTCGTGGACCAGCACGTCGCAGCCGTTGCACTGCTGCTCAATTCCTGAACCCGGCGCGGCATCGCCGGAGATGACGATGGTGCGATCCGCGGTTTTGAACTTGTAGCCGAAGGCCTGCTCCCAGGCGCCGTGCCTGACCGGAAACGCTTCTACCGTGACGTTGGCATCGCGATAGACCACACCGGGGCGGATCTCATGCGCATTCACGATGTAGCCGCGCGGCTTGGCCGGCTCGCCCCCGTGGAAGCGGATGCGCATGTCCTCCTTGTAGGCCGCCAGAAGATGCGAGGTCATGCTCTTGAGTCCGCGCGGGCCGTAGACTTCGAGCGGCGCGTCGCGCTCCAGCACACCGGGGGTGAGGATCAGGTCGGCGTAGCCCGCAGTGTGGTCCGAATGCAGGTGCGTGACGAAGGCCATCTTCAGGTTCTTTGCTTCGAGTCCTGCGATGCCTCGCTTTGCGGCGGCAGAGGCGCGGCGAACGACTCCGGGACCGAAGTCGACCAGATATGACGTGCCGTTGACGACGATCGCTGTAGAGGGGCCGGAACGGTCAGGATCGGCGTTGGGTGTGCCGGTGCCGAGGAGGACCACTTTGGTCTCCGCATGCACGGGCCCGAGCAGGAGCAGGAGAATGGCGAACTTCATGAGTCCCCGATTTTAGCGCAGTGTACGGAGGCGGCACACATGACACCGGCGCTTCACACGCTGCCACGTGCAACCGGATGACTTCACGTAGCGCAGACCGGCGGCACGGAGGTTGCAGTAGTGACGCGCATGACAACCAAACTGATTCTCACTCTCGCGGCCCTCGCACTCTCCATCACCACTACCCGCGGCGAAGAACTCTCCCTGACCGGCATGTGGGAGGCAAATTTCAAGGGGGCGATATTTTTGCGCGTCGACCTCACCGACGGCGATTCAATCACCGGGCGGCTCAGCATCGGCAGCATCGCAGTGGACTACGAAGGCAACCTGCTGCTGGCCGAACCGGCCTCGCCCGATAACGACACTCCGATCCGAAACCCCTTATTTGACGGGCGCAAACTTACTTTCGAGATCGACGACGATGGCGAGATCACGCACGTCGAGATTACGCTCATCGAGCCCGGCAAAGCGGAGATGCGGTTTCCGGGCCTGGCGCAGAAGATCAAGCCGATCGTGCTTGAGAAAAAATAATTCACTCGACAGCTACGCCACCTCTGTTTCGATTGTGTTAACATCCCGGTTTGAGGTCCGAAACTACGTAGTTAGGAGCTAATTCAAGTGAAAGTATACGAAGGCAATGAAATCCGCAATGTCGGTTTAGTGGGCCACGGACATTCCGGAAAGACTTCGCTCACCGCTGCACTGCTTTTCACCTCGGGTGCAACGAATCGGCTGACGAAGGTAGATGAGGGTTCTACCATCACCGATTATGATGAAGAGGAGATAGCGCGAAAAATATCGATCTCAACAGCGCTTGCCACCGCGGAGTGGAAAAAGCACAAGATCAATTTCTTAGATACCCCCGGTTTTAATACATTCATACACGATACAAAAGTATCGCTGGCCGCGGCGGATTCGGCACTCGTGGTCGTGGACGGCGTGGCGGGCGTAGAAGTACAGACGGAAAAAGTTTGGAATTTTTGCGAGGAGTTTCATCTTCCGGCGGCATTCGTGATCAACAAGCTCGATCGCGAACGCTCCAGTTTTGAGCGCGTACTGGCAAACATCGTAGCGGTATTTGGCAAGAACGTGATTCCGATCCATCTCCCCATCGGCTCGGAACGCGATTTCAAAGGCATCGTTGACCTGGTCCGGATGAAGGCTTACACCTATGCACCTGGGGGCAACGGCATCGGAGTTGAGGGCGACATTCCCGCCGATATGGCAGAGGCCGCAAAGAAGGGCCACGAAATCCTGGTGGAAGCGATCGCGGAAGGAAACGACGCCCTGCTCGAAGAGTTCTTCGCGGAGGGCACGCTGCCGATCGAACACATCGAAGACGGCATGCGCCTGGCGATCAAGGAAGACCGGTTTTTCCCGGTCCTCTGCGCTTCGGCAGCGAGCAATATTGGTTGCGATTTCCTGTTGAACTTCATCCTGGAGCACTTCCCCTCCCCGGCCGCGCGCGGTCCGGTGAAGGGCCTGACGGGCGGACAGGAAGTGGAACGTAAGATCTCCGACACGGAGCACCCGTCGATTTTCGTGTACAAGACGATCGCCGATCCGTTTGCCGGGCGGCTTTCTTACTTCAAGGTCATGTCCGGCGTGGTAAAGAATGACGCCAATGTGGTCAATTTCAAGACCGGCACGGCAGAGCGACTGGCGCATATCGGCGTCATGCACGGCAAGACCGTGCAGGCCGTCACGGAACTGAGAGCGGGCGATCTGGGGGCGGTGGCCAAACTGAAGGACACGCTCACCGGGCATACGCTCGGCGAAAAGTCCCACCCGATCGAGTACCCGGCAGTGAAACTGCAGGAGCCGTCCATCGCGTTCGCCATCCAGGCCAAGAGCCGCCAGGACGAAGACCGCATGGGAATTGCCATCCACAGGATCATGGACGAGGACCCGCTGCTGCGGTTTGAGCGCGATCCCCAGACCAAGGAGTTCCTGCTGGCGGGCGGCGGGCAGCAGCACATTGAAGTTATCGTCAGCCGGATGAAGAAGCGGTACCAGGTGGATGTTGCCCTGAAGGCGCCTAAGATCGCCTACCGGGAGACGATCCGCGGGCATGCCGACGTCCAGGGACGCCACAAGAAGCAGACCGGCGGTCACGGCCAGTTCGGCGACTGCTGGATCAAAATGGACCCGCTGCCGCGCGGCGCGGGATTTGAATTCGCCAACGAAGTGTTCGGAGGTTCGATTCCCAGGAACTTTATTCCGGCGGTCGAAAAGGGCATCGTGGAAGTTTCCGCAAACGGATACCTGGCCGGATTCCCGATGGTGGATTTCAAAGTTACCGTTTACGATGGTTCCTACCACGACGTGGATTCGTCGGAATTGGCGTTCAAACTGGCTGCCAGGAAAGCATTTAAGGCCGGAATGGCAACCGCAAAGCCGACCCTGCTGGAGCCGGTGATGAGCGTTGAGGTGCAGGCGCCGGTGGAGTACGCAGGCGACCTGATGGGCGACATGAACAGCCGCCGGGGCCGCATCTCCGGTATGGAAACAAAGGGCACTACGCAGATTATCCGCGCCCTCACCCCCATGGCTGAGATGCTCACCTACCAGAATGACCTGATTTCCATGACGCAGGGCCGGGCCAGCTTCACCATGGAGTTCGATCATTATGATTACGTTCCTTCCCTGCAGGCGGAAAAAATAATCGCCGCAGCCAAGGCAGCCAAAACTGGCGAGGAGGAAGAAGAGGAGTAGCCATCCAGAACCCTGGCAGAAACGCGTTTATAGCGTTTCTGCCAGGGTTCTACGTAGGGCCCCACATTGCGGACACAAAATAAGCGATAATAATACAGTGTCCGGGGGGAAGCGAAGCAAAACGTTTCCTGTGAAGAACATACCCCCCTTGCGTTGGAGAAGGGCCTTATAGTACAGTCAGGGTTTCGCCGCTGTAACGAAGTAGACATAATCCCTATGGGAGTGGCATGAATTCATTTCGCTTTGGTAACAGCACAGATATAACCGCGTTAGTTATCCTGGGACTTTCAGCAGTCCTCGGCGGATGCTCCCCCTTAGCACCGCAACCCAGGCAGTTCGTAACCCCGTTTCTTCCGCCCGCCCCAGCGGCCAACGTCAAGACCTCACCAACCGTCATCGACCTGGAACCGCCGAAGATTGAAACAGATCTGTACCGGAACGAAACTCCCCGCTCGCTGGCCCAGGAGTTTCCGCCGCGCCCGACGCAGGCAGATTCCCGAATTCGCCGTGCCGAGGATCGTTTCGAGGCCGCGAAGAAGCTGTACCAGGCTGGAAACATGGAAGGCGCCCGCCGCGAGTTCGACCGGGCGCTGGACCTGGTTTTAAGTAGTTCCGACGAACCGACGGACCGCACCGGCTACGACCGCCGCCTGGAATCATTAGTAGAGGCGATTTACCGGTACGACGTGGAAGGGCTCGGCAGCGGCGAATCGGCCCAGGAGCCGCGTTTCGACAAGACCCCGCTGGACGATATCCTGTCCAATACATTTCCTGTGGATCCCCGCCTGAAGCACAAGGTTGCTGAGCAGCTCGCGGCCACCGTCAGCCAGCTTCCGCTGGAAGTCTCCGATCCGGTGTTGAGCTTTATCAACTTCTTTTCCAGCGACCGGGGACGAAAAGTTCTAGTGGCTGGTTATAAAAGACAGGGTAAGTATAAGAAACTGATCTCCCGAGTGCTCGACGAAGAGGGTGTACCGCAGGAATTGATCTTCCTGGCGCAGGCCGAATCCGGCTTCCTGCCCCGCGCGGTCAGCTATATGAGCGCTGCTGGCATGTGGCAGTTCATCCGGCAACGGGGCAATGAGTATGGCCTGAAGCAGACCCAGTACACCGACGAGCGATTCGACCCTGAAAAAGCAACGCGGGCTGCGGCGAGGCATCTGCGCGACCTCTATAATCAATTCGGAGATTGGTATCTGGCCATTGCGGCCTACAATTGCGGACCGGTGACTGTGGAGCGGGCTATCCAGCGGACCGGCTATGCCGATGTCTGGGAGTTGCGCGAACGCCACACATTGCCGCTCGAAACCTCCAATTACGTCCCCATCATCCTGGCGATGACCATTATGTTCAAGAATGCCAAGGACTACGGACTTGAGGACATTCAACAGGAAGATCCGCTGGAGTACGATACGCTGGAACTGGAGTCGACGACCAACCTGGCGTTGATCTCCGATCTGGCCGGAACTCCGATCTCCACCATTAAGGAATTGAACCCGTCGCTGTTGCGTGGCATCGCACCGGAGAAGTACCAGTTACATCTTCCGCGTGGCATGGTAGCCACCGTGTCAGCCGGGCTGGAATCGGTACCGGCAGATAAGCGGGCATCGTGGCGCATCCACCGGGTAGAGACTGGCGACACCCTGGCAGGGATTGCCAAGCGCTACAACTCATCGCCGGCCGCACTGGCGTCGGCCAACGGCGGAATGAAGGACGCACCGGAGTCCGGCGACTACCTGCTGATTCCGGCAGCATATTCCGAGATGAGGCCGGTTGCGCGGCGGACCACCACGGCGACGGCAACACGCCGGCCGGCAGCAACGGCAGCACCTTCCACTGCGAAACCAACGGCAAAGCGGCCGGCGGCAACCACTGCACAAAAGGCAGCGCCCGCGGCGAAGAAGCCGGCAGCGGCCAAAGGCAAGCAGGTCGCGACCAGTGCGGGGAAAAAGAAACCAGTTTAACGAGGCATATCTGAATGTCGACTAAACACATTCCCGATCTCAAGCTCGATAGTTTCGGGTTGGATGACTACGAGTACGAAGAACATGTGGAGTTGGAGTCGGAGTTGGACGAATACTCCCAGATCGATGACGATGACGACGATTTTGACGATGTGGAGGTGGAATTAACCACGCCCGCGCCGCCCCCGGCTGTAGTGGTCGAAGAGGTGGTGATTATCGTTTCCGAGCAGGCGCCCGCAGTGGAGGCCCCCAAAGCCGCCGCGCCGCCCGCTTCCCAAGCTCCGCCGAAAAAGCCCGTCAAAAAGGCCACGGCGAAGAAGCCGGTTAAGAAGTCTCCGGTGACGAAAGCAACAAAAAAGGCTTCAACTAAACCAAATAAGAAAGCGCCTGCGAAAACGGCTCCGGCCAAAAAAACGCTAGCGGAAAAGAAGGTAACCGTGAAGAAAGCAACCAAAAAGGCAGCACCCGCAAAGAAAGCTGCAGTAAAGACAGCGGCCAAGGCCGCTCCGAAGAAGGCCGCCGCGCCGGCTAAGAAAGCTGCTCCTGCACCCGCAAAGAAGGCAGCACCGGCAAAGAAGGCAGCTGCTCCTGCAAAGAAGGCAGCTCCCGCAAAAAAGGCAGCAGCAAAAAAGAAGTAGTTCGTCTGTTCAGAAAGCGCCCCGTACCCAAAGCGGGGCGCTCCCTCCTTTACCGCTCCGTTACGGCGGTGGGACAGGCGGTTTCGCCTGTCCGTCTCCAATTACTCAGCTCCCTTGCTGTTTACCACCGTGCGGCAGCGCTCAAACAATTGCAACAGAGCCTCAGCGTGCTCTTCCGGCGTCCGCGACTTGTTGGCGGAGGTGAAGCCCGTTGTCGGCGCTCCCTTGCCGTAGCCCGTGGTCACCGTGATAAATTTCATCAGTTCGAGTGCAACCTGGTCTTTGCCCGCGGTATCGGGCTTCGCATCATTTTTTTCATCTGCCATATCGATTCAGTCCTCTCAAATGTGGTAAACCTCTAGATTACTCCAGAATGCCGGTCCAAGCGACAAAGCTGATCAGAAAAATGCGGGGGGGCGCGCAGTCGCACCTGCTGGAGGCGGCGGACGGCCGGTTCTACATCACCAAATTCGTGAATAACCCGCAGGGTACGCGCATTCTTGTGAACGAGTGGATCGCGGCCAAGTTCCTGACCTACCTGGAGATCGCCCAGCCCGCAACGGCTTTGATCGAACTCACCCCGGAATTCCTGCGTCACAACCCGGAGATCTACCTGCAACGCGGCTCACACCGCGAACCGATTCAGCCTGGCTGGCACTTCGGCTCGTGCTTTCCGGGCGATCCGAACCGGCAGGCGGTGTACGACTTCATCCCCGACGTGCTGCTGCCCAAAGTGACCAACTTCCGGGATTTTATGGGCGTCATGGTATTCGACAAGTGGACGGGCAATGCCGACGCCAGGCAGGCGATCTTCTTCCGGGCCAAGCTGAGCGAGTGGATGGCCTCAGCGGCCGCTACAGGCACCAAGACGGGCTTTGTGGCGCAGATGGTGGATCACGGGTATATCTTCGATGGTCCGCACTGGGGGTTTCCGGAATCGCCGCTGCAGGGGCTCTATTTCCGGACCGGTATTTACGAGCAGGTTCGCGGATTTGAGGATTTTCAGCCTTGGCTGGAAAGGGTGGTGAACTTTCCGGAGGAGATTGTGGATCAGGCGTTCCGGGAGATTCCGGAGCAGTGGCTGGAGGGGCAGGCTGACGTGTTGGAGGCCATGCTGGAAAAGCTGTTGAGGAGATGCAGGCGGGTACCGGATTTGATCCAGGCCTGCAAGAGCGCTCGCAGCAATCCGTTTCCTAATTGGCGGTAGTGGTACAAAGCGCTCGGTGCTGGGGCAAACCGGGGACAGTCAGCCAAATTCCGGCTGGACTGCGCCGGAAATTGGTAACTGTCCCCCAGTTTGCGGTGCCTCCTGGTGACAACTAGAGTTTGCCGGTCTGGATGTACTTTGCCATATCGTTGAACAGGCCGGTGGCGAAGGTCTTGCCTTTGTTGATCAGGTTGTCTTTGGTCATGAAGTCGACCTGCACGTCGGGCCGGACGCCGATGTTCTCCACGTAGGGCGCGGTGGGGTTGTCGGTGGTCACGACCGGGCTCTTGCGGTTCATCAGCGAATCGGTGACGGTAATGGTCGCCTCGGAGAACGTCGTTCCGGTCATCTGGCTGACGTTGCCGCCGGCGCCCATCGTACGCATGCCGTAGACGAGGCCGCGTTTGTTGTCCTGGAAGATGGCGGCGAAGACTTCGGCCGCGGAGGCTGACATCTCGTCGGTGACAACCATGATCGGCTTGGAGTAGCCGGTGACCTTGCCGGTACGGTCCGTCGCCGGATCGACATCCAGGCTGTAGCCGCAGATCGGAATGGGGCCGGTGCGGCCGCGGTTTTCCGAATAGGCCTGCTTCATGCCATCGAGCAGCGCCTGGTCGGTTTTGATGATCCAGGTGGGAGCGCCGAAGGACTGGTCCAGGTCCAGGTAGTAAGAGAAGAGCCCGAGCCAATATGCAGTGGCGCGGATCTCGTAGCCGATGGTCCGGAAGCGAGTGGGAATCAGGTATTGCATCATCACTTCCGGATAGCAGGCGTCGCCGCCCGGATTGCGCATCACGTCGAGGATCAGGCCATCGGTATTGGCCTGCATGTAGGTCACTTCACTCACAAAGGAGTTCAGCGCGGCGGTGGTCGACGACGGCAGAAACGTAGGAATCCGGATATAGCCGATACGCGAACCGTTCACGGTGATGGTGCCGGAGGCGAAGTAGTCAAAGCCGGAGCGGCCGAGCCGCTGGGTGAAGCCCGTGGGATAGCTAAAGAGAGGGGCGACCTGCTCGATCCCGAGGACGTCCTTAATCGCCTGAGGCATTTTGCTTTCGGGCAGGCGCAGGGCGCTGAGTTCGCGGATCGGCGCAGCATGATACTGGACGTCGATATCTGGAGCCGGATCGTCGGTGGGAATATCCGTTACGTCCTGGCGGCGCAGCGTGCGGCCGATCACCGGCTTATCCGCATTGAAATTCAAACCGGGAACCGGGCCGACGGCGTACACCGGGGTGCCGCTCTTGGCCCACGGAATCGAATAGGTTTCGGTCGCGCCGCTCTGGCGCTTGATGACAACGGAGGCGCGGTCAGGAAGATTCACTGCATCGGGAATCAGCGACTGCGGGCGGAAGGTCAGATATTGGGAAGTATAGCGGGCCGTGCTTCGGGTGTTTGCGGAGGTGCCGTAACGTCGATTGTCCTGAACCCACTTTGCGGCCGCGACCCCATCCACGGAGACCAGTTCGTCGCCGACCTGGAAAGGATAGGTGGTGGGACGCAACTGCTGGGTGTTGATGGATTCGATGAGATAGACGCCATCGAAGAGATCCACGCCGAAGCCGAGGTAGGCCTGAAAATCTGAAGGGAACGTGATCAGATCGTGCGCATCGTTGAGCGCGGCGACGTAATCGGCGCAGATGACCATGAACTCGAAGTCGTCTTTCGATGCCTTCACCTTGTCAAGCCAGGTCTTCACCTTGAACAGGTCGAAGTTCTGGGTCTGGACCTTCCACTCGTAAGGGCCGTAATTCTTGGCGTAGGTTGCCGCCAGTTGGGTAAAGTCGCTGACCTTCTGGTCAACGGTCATCTGAGCGCTGGCAAGTCCGCTGAATGCGAACAGGGCGCACGCCAAAAACAAAAGGCGGATCATTTGTTCTCCTAATTTCTAATCACAAAACGGACGGGCTACGGCTTGGGCGGATCCACCGCCTCGCCCTTGCGGCGCAGCGTGGGAGCCTTCCGTTCCTTCTTTGTTTCCTCGGCCTTTTTGGCTTCACGCTGCTTTTGTGCGGCCAGATCCTGCGGGCTCATTAACGCTTCGCGGTCTGTCTTTTCTTTTTGCAGCTTTTCGGCGAGCGCCGAACCGCGGGTTTTCAGGTCCTGCGACGCCATATCGAGCGAGTCCTGCACGGTTTCGATGGCCTGGTCGAGGGCGAACTTGTAGCG